>ERZ1292644.1137-Hain-H14-01um-R2-1137-length-14492-cov-7_pt1 | contig 14492 bp, 24 predicted proteins | sample MGYA00564402_ERZ1292644 | MGnify/ENA primary metagenome ERZ1292644 (study PRJEB36523, sample SAMEA6512644) | groundwater metagenome | collected 2019-01-09 | study: AquaDiva: Metagenomics assemblies of 32 groundwater samples
GCCTACGATCACCCGCCCTCCGCTGACGGTCGCTGAGATTGACGCACAGGCGCTCGGCGAGGCCACGCAGAAGGCCGTGAAGACGACGGTTGTGTGGACCCTTCGCCGGCTGCTTGGAAGGACTCCTACCGCCGCTGAGATTCAGACAGCGCGGGATGAATGGGTGACTGTGTGGAAGGCGCTTCCTTAACGTGTAGGTGGAGGCGCCGGGTGCGCGCAGAGAATCTCGTCACCGAGACTTCCGCCAAACCCATCCGACCCTGAGTGAAAAATGACGGCTGTCTCGCCTGCTGGGCACGTCGTTCGCGCCCGATCACTCTCTAAACTTCCTGCGCACCCGCCACATAGGAGCAACGCGCCAAGTAGTAGTGCCCGCCGCATAAGGTAAGTTCCTCCTCGCCCGCAAGTCTACCACGAAAGGATACGATGCCCCGATTCATCCGTGCCCCCCAGCGGAGATCGATTCCAGTCTCGGCGGCGCCGCTTCAATCGGCCGCCCGTCCAGCGGAACCGATGCCGTTGAGCAGTGCTCAGACGACACGCTTCAACCCGATTGGCCTCGGAATGGGGCTCTACAGAGGCTTCAATGCCCTCCAAGGCATTCAACAGCAAGGGCTTACTAGATCGACCGGGCTGAGTGGTCTTGGCGCGGGCTTGGGCTTGTTGGGTGCGTTTCCTGGGCTCTCTCCCCAGATGAGTGGCGGACTCCAAGCGGGTGGGCAGATCGGCTCACTTCTCAGTTCACTCTCCGCCCCCGGTACGCTCCAAGCCCTTCGCAATTTCCCGAGTGGTGGCGTCTTGTCTCCCGCGAATCCTAAAGGCGGCGGACTGTCCGCGGGGCTTACGGCGGCAGGCGGTGCGTTAGGTCTCGGGAGCACGCTTGCGGGGCTCAGCGGCGCTGACCCGCGGCTGTCAATGGGACTGGGCGTCGCTGGGAACGTGGCGAGCGCGGCTCCCTATTTCATCCCTGGCACTGCCGCCGGGACGACCTTCGCGTCCGTCTTTGGCGGGGGCGCAGGAGCCGCGGCGGGTGCAACCGGAGGCGGCGCTGTCGCAGGCGGAACTGCCGCGGCGGGTAGCGCGGCGGGGACTGGCGTCATGGCAGGTGCGGGCGCTGCGATGGCCGCTATAGCCCCCGTGATGGCCCTGTACGCCATCGGGACGACGCTGGGCGGGATGCGTGAGCAAGCGATCGAAGAGCGGTATGGCAAGGGCGCAAAGGAAGGACTCTCGAACTTCACCGCCAGTCCTTCTGTGCAAGGGATCGGGCAGAACCTCACGCGCTTCCAGTCTGGCGACATGAGCGTGCTGCCGCAGATTCAGGACGCGCTCTTGCAAGCCTTCCGCACGCAGGACGCGCTCAACCAACCTGCCGGGTCAACAGGAATCGGAATCCTCCCCTTCACGCAAGGCATCTTCGACGTGCTGAAGCGGAATCCAGGTGCGTATAACTCCGTGCTCGCCGGGCTTGCGGATTCCTTTATCCCGTCACGTGACCGCGCGATGCAGGACCCCGCAGAGTTCCTCTCGATGTTTGGCTTCCTCCCGCGACCACCCACGGCTTCCCCGCTTCCCCCTCCGACCGATCCGTTCCAAGCGCGCGCAACGCCCGCCGCGCAACAAAATGTCGCGGTCCATCAAGCGCGATCCGCACCCATTGCGGAACAGAACTTCGCAGCACACCAAGCACGGTCCACGTGGATTCCACAAGCGTACACGAGGTAGTACATGAGCTTATTTGACAGCTACTACGCAACCGGGCTCAACCCTAGCGACTTCTCCCTCGGCGCTGGCCAGCTGCAAGGGCTTGGTGACGTGGGCAATTGGAATCCCTACTCGGGCGGATTCGATCTTGGAAGCCTCAATCTATCGCAGCCACAGTCGAGCGGTGGTGGGCTCTCTACTGACATTGGAAGCCTGAACCTTGGCGGCGCTGGTGGAATGGTTGGCGGCGAGTCGCTCTGGTACGACACGCAGACGCAACAGTTCGTGACGCCCCAGCAGATGATGCAGATTGATCCCGCAGCGGCGCAGGAGGCGCTTAGCGGCGCGGGTGGACAGCCGACAACCAACATGCAGGCGCCTGGACTCCCGCCTGCTGGTGGCCCCGGCTCTTCCTCAACCGACAATCTGCTCAAGTATCTCGCCTACGCGGGAGCTGGTATCGGTGGCGTCCTTGGGCTCGCAGGCGCCCTCCAGACCGCACAGGGGAAGGGCGATAAGACTACCACGGAGATGCAGCGCGACGTGGCGCCCGCGGGCGCTGGCGAAAGCGCGCTCACTGACGCTTTGATGCGCCAAGCGATGCAGGGGCAGGGACCCTATAACCAGCTCACCAGTCAGATTCAGCAGGCGTCCGACTTGCAGATGCAGATTATGCAGGCGCTTGGCCCCACCGCGACGGGTCTCGCCCGTGGAAGCGTGCCCCTCACGCCGGAGCTCCAGCGCACCGTCGAGACCGCGTTCACGCCTCAGTTAGGATCAATTGCGCAGCAGGCGATCGAGTCAGCGCGGCAGCGTGGATTCCCCGGCGGCGCTGAGTTGCTTGGGCAGGGTCCCGCGGGGGCCATCGCCGGGCCAGCGCTCGCTGACCTACAGGGCCAGATCGCCGCGGCGAAGCTCCAGTACGCCACCGGGCTGCCGATGCAAGCTGCTCAGATTATGCAAATGTTGAGCGGAAGCGCGGGACAGGCGGGCCAGCTTCAGCAGGGACAGTTTGGCGGCGGATTGAATCTGCTCCAGTTGCAACAGAATGCCCGGATGGGTGCGGCGGGGCAGAATACGACGCAGCAGACCTATCCCGGTGCCCCGCTCGCGAACGCGGCGCAGGGATTCGGGAACGTGCTGGGCGGCGTTGGCGGTGCGCTCGGCGGGTACGCGGCGATCAACCGTCCGCAGCTCGACCCGTATACGTACTATGGCCTGAGCGGGCAGAGGCAGCAGTAAGTGGCTCAACCAACTCGTAAGCGCCCCTCTACCACGTGGACCACAGACTTAGGAATGCCCGCGGGGGTCGGTCCTGGCGCCATGCCTCAGTGGTGGCAGCGCATCATCGAGCAGCAACAAGCGTCGGGGCAGATGCTCCCTCCCACGCCATTCACGCAGCCTGCCCCGATGCAGCGCCGGTTCATCCCTGCGACGATGGCTCCACAGGATACGTCGCAGGGGCAGATTATGGCGGGCGGGCCAGGCTACGGGACGCCGGGCGGAACGGATTCTATCCTGTCGCCGCCTGTTGGCCCCCCACCGTCCTCACCAGACATGTTACCGGGGCTCGGTGGACGCGGCCCGCTATCGCCAATGGCTGAGCAAATGGGCGTGACGGGTGCTGACGCTGCGCTGCCGGGCGGAGGCGATCCCCTTCTTCAAGCCGCAGCAATGCTCAGCGGATTCGGCGCGGGTATGCGGGGGCAAGAGAATCCTGTCCTCAAGCAGTTGCTTGCGGAACGGGACGCTCAGGCGCAGCGCGCGATCCAGCTTGGCACTCTCGGGCACCAAGTAAAGACCGCGGAAGAGCAAGCCGCGCGAGATAAGCGGGACTTCGCGTACAAGGAAAAGCACGATAAGGACACGATGCTTCGGGGTCTGTACGGAGACCTGCTCAAGAGCGATAACGAATACGCCCGCGTGAAGGCGTTGGAAGGCTACAAGGCGCTCGGCGCGCTCGGCCCGGAAGAGGATATCGCGGCGCTCGCAAAGGACCGCACGTTTGGCTTTGGCGCGTCGGCGGAAGGGCGACTCGCTGCAATTCTATTCGAGGATGGCATGACGGGCAAAGGGCCACAGGTCAGTCGCGCGGACGCCCTCACGCAAGCGACTGACCAACTCCGTCAGAAGTCGACCGTCGATACGCTTGCCAGCGAGTATCGGACGAAGGGATTGACGAAGGCGGAGTCCGTTGTGCAAGCTGAACGCGATGTCTCCATTGCGAGAATAAATCCCACGCCCACGCTGGAAGAGCGTATCGTAGCGCTCCAGCAGCAGGGAAAGGTGAAGGAAGCGGACGACTTGCTCGCGGTGACAGAACGGCTTGCGCGGGCGCGCGCAACCAGAATTGAAATGCCCAAGCCACTGGACCCGAGCCTTGTCCGCGATGCGAGCGACGCGAAATATCGTTCGCGCGAGATTGCCCAAGTGCTCGGCATGTTCGATCCATCGTTCGTTGGTGCGCTTGGCGCGGTGAAGGGTGTCATCACGAAGTTCAGCGATATTCCAGGTGTTCCCGCGTTCAAAGAACGGCAACGATTCGCCGCTCGGCTTCTCTCGCTTACCCAAACGGTCAAGAAAGAGCTGTTAGGGTCCGCGCGGACACCGACCGAATTGAAAGACCTTGCGCGGTCGCTTCCTGATCCTGACTCGCTCGGGAGCGTGGCGGATTTCTCGATGGCGCTTGAGGCATTCGTAAACGGGTATATTTCCCACCTGCACGCTTTGTCGGCTGCGATGCAAGAGGGTGGATACAAGCCAATCTCGTTCAACGAAGAGATTGCCCAACTGGAGCAAGGGTTGAAGCAACTCGAAACGGTATCGCCCGAGCGCACAATTAGCCTTGACGAGTACAATCAACTTCTCGCGCGGGGTCACTCAGACACGGAGCTTCGCACAAAGTACCGCGTGCGCAAGGCGCCCTAATGGCTGCGACGGTCGAAGAAGACCTCGCCCAGATTCGCCAGAGCAGCGGTGTTCCGTCTGCACCCGCCGCGGTGGGACCGACGGGGAAAAGCGTTGAACAAGACTTGGCGGACATTCGCCAGCAGCAAAGCGTGTGGCCGGGGATCGGCCGCGGCGTGCAACAAGGAATTGATATCGCCGCGCCAGTCGGACTCGGCACCGCGGGAGCCGTCGTCGGGGCGCCGTTAGGACCCGTTTCGTCCGCGGTAGGTGCAGGACTTGGCGCAGCGGGCGGTCGGGTGCTCTCAAATATCACCCGTCCATTCTTGACGCCCAAGGCGCCCATGCCGTCCACGGGGCAGACCGTCAAGGATATCGGGACGGAGTTTGGGCTAGGAGTCGCGGGACAGGGCATCGGGGGTGCACTCGGCCGTGGAATGAGCCGTCTCACGCAAGGCGGGCTCCTATCGTCGTGGATTCCTCCTGAAGCGAAGATCGCCCAAGCGGTACTTCAGCAGGGCGGAAGCACGTTGACGCCCGCACAGATGACCTCAAGCCGCGTGATCGACGTGGCGGAGAACGTCGCGGAAGGGTCGCTCGTGGGTGGCGGGAAGCTCGCCGCGCTGAAGGCGACCCAGCAGCCCGCGGTCCAACGGGTTATTCAAGAGTACGTGGATACACTCGGCCAAGCACGGAACACGCCCGCGCTCGGGCACATGCTTCAGGATGCGGTCTCGTATGAGAGCGATTTGTTCAAACGAGCGAGTCGCCAACTATATAGCGAAGTAGACAAGCTCGCGGGCGGCGTGTCCGTCGATACGACGGCACTGGTCAAGCGGATTACCTCGGGCGGCAACGAAGCGAACGTGCAAAAAGTCGTCAATGCCGCGTTCCCGGAAGGGTGGATGAGCGCACTCGGGGGTCAAGCGACGGCACCGCAGCACACGCTCTTCCTCCCAAGTGGGACGGAGAGCCGCCTATTCCCACAAGCGGCAGCTACGTCAACGCTGCCGTTCATGGCAGCACAAGACGCCCGCTCCAAGCTGCTCCGGATCGCGCGATCGCCTGGGCTGACCGTTGAAGACCGCGCGTTGGCGTCGACCGCAAAGGGACTCGCGGGGATGCTGGATGAGTCAATGGACACCGCGGCGACACGCCTGAGCCCCCAAGCGACTGAAACGTGGCGCTCCGCAAACGACTTTTACAAGCGTGGGGCCGAGACGTTCCACAATCAGTACATCGTCTCGCTCGTCAGTAAGTTGAAAGATCGCCCGGAAGTCGTCGCCACGCAACTCTTACGCCCGAATAACTCGACCGCACTCTTTCGCGTGCAGAAAGCGATCGGCCCCGCGCCGTGGAAAGAGTTGCAAGCCAACCTCGCCCAACGGCTTGTGCGCGCGGACCCCGCGACGGGCGTGCTCCGTGGGCAGCCCTTCCTTCAGCGGTTGAGCCGACTCGGGGACGAAACGCTCAATGCTGCATTTGGCCCAGACGTGACCGCCCGCTTGAAAGAACTGGGCGGGGCCATGACCTTTGTGCAAGCGGGGGGTGCCTCACCGAAAGGCACACCGGGGAAGATGTTCATTCAACTCGCTCAAGGTGGGGCCTTCATCGACATGGTGGCGTTCAACTGGCTTTCGCGGCCGGGGTCTGCTGCGATCATCCTTGGCCCCGCGGCGCTGGGCAAGATACTCACGAATCCTAAAGCGATTCAGTGGCTCACGACAGGCATCAAGAGCCAGCCCGGTACGAAGCCCATGTTTCAAGTGCTCGGGCAGCTCCTCACGCTGGTGAACGCGCCCGTCTCGCAACCCAGCGAGAGTGTTACACAACGTGGAAAGTGACGAAAAGTGGCAACGAATGCTCTGCTCTGCCTCGTGAACGGGAAGCACACGCCGGGGTCAGACTGGGAGAAGGAGTGCCCGGAACTGAGGCGGCAACTGGCACGGAGTATGCTTTCCAAGGTGCCAAACGCCCCTACGACCCCTGTCAGACGAGCTAGGATGCCCGTGGAGGCCCCTAAACTAGCTGACCCATGTAAACGGGCAGCCCCCGCCAAAAAGCGTGGTTTAGCGACTCCTAGCGCCACGAAGCGTGCCACCATGACACATGGGGGCCGCCGTGGATGACCTTTTCACCTGGGTACGGTGGATATTCGGGGGGCTCATCGCCGTCATCGCTAGCCTGCTCGTGCTCGCCTGGCGTGGGCTAGGCATCCGAGTGGACGTGGTGAACGCCGTAGGGAACGCCAACACGGCGGTCAGTGTGCTCCACGCCGAGCGGATCACGCGGATGGAGGAGCGGATGCTGACGCACATGGACGCCGACGATAAGATGATGCAGCACATCGATAAGCGCCTGGACCGGATCGAGGCGAAGCTGGACCGGGTGCCGCTCACGTGATCGCCCTCAAACCCGGTGTCAAGCTCACGGGGCTCCAACCTCAGACCGTCTTAGCAATCTGCATCGCTGACGGCGTGTTCTCCCGCCGGGGCATCGAGTGCGTGGTCACATCCGGGAACGACGGGACGCATAAAGAAGGCTCGTTCCACTACCGCGGGTTGGCGGCCGACTTCCGCCTGAAGCACATTGTCAATCCGGAAGAGCGGAAGCGCGTGGTCGCGGAGATTCGCACGAACTGTGGCACCCTCGGAACGCAATACGACGTGCTCCACGAGGGCGCTGGAACTGACAACGAGCATTTACACATTGAGTACGACGCAAAGGAGACAGCGTAATGGCCGGCGGCGGGCTCGCGTTCTTGCGTATGGGGATGAAGGGGAAGGTGCAGGCGCCGTAACGCTCACACACTGTCGCTCGTTCGGCGGGCTACGCCCGCCAACTCGCTCTGTAAAAGTAAAAGGGCTAGGAGATAAGCAAGTGTCTCCTAGCCCTTCGTATTTTCACTCACTGGCCGGATTCCCCACCCGGCTACCGTCCTTCCACGCTCCGCTCCCTGTCAGAAGCGGTCGGTATCAACCCGGCGCTGACACGCCGCAGTGAGTGAAAATACACATGGCGCAACGGGGATCGAACCCGCCTCTGTTATCCGCTAACTTTACCACAGTGCTTTCGCCTGTGGCCAGCAGCACTGGCTCATCCGTCCAGCTTCCACTCGCGGTTTCCGTCGCCAAGTGACTACGCCATGTAAAGTGCCGCCCTACACCTACTGGCGATTCGACCGTTCTTTAGAGAGCCGCGCAGGCCCACGGCGTCGTCCTAGGCGAGCCGTGTCTGGTCAGCGGGAGTCTCCGTCAGTCTCGGGCAGCACGCGTACTAATACTTCCCTGCCTTCGTCCCGCTCATCTTACTGCCCGCTCCCTTCTTCTTGCCGCTCTTCTTCTTCGCCTTGGCCAGTGGGATCACCTCCTTTGCTGGAAACTGGATCGTGAGCATGGGTCCGACCCGAAAGACTGACACCTTGGGATCGAACTCGATCCCCAGCGGGGGCTTGCGTGGCGTGGGCATGCTACCTGCGTCGAGGCACGCGGCGTGATATGTCTTTGAGCCGCACGGACAGCGATCGCGCGCCGCGTTCATACAGCTCCCGTCACACATTTCGAGGCAGTAGCTTGTACAGTTCGGCAACTGAGGGTCTCCAGTCGTTCGCATGCGTCCATCAACTCCCGCGCAAGTGGCAAATCCGGCGCCCGGTTCAGCCAGAGCGCGCAGCCCGGTACATGACATTCGCCCCCAGCTCCGGACAGACACAACTCGCAGAGCAGCAGCGTCACGCGGTAGAGCCCCGGCTCGTCAGCGGGCAAGTTTTTCTCTCTCAGCCCGGATTTCGCGTGTCGGTCACGCATGTTTCAGAAGCAGCGTGCAACGGACGGGTTCCGTACACCACCCGCACGCCTCGAACGCTGTCAGCCGCTTGCACACGGGGCACTCGTGTATCTCTACGGGTCTGTGCAATCTCGCTGGAACCCGCACACCCGACACGTCAGCCTGCAATGCCATTCCTCCATCAATGCGCCGCACTGGTCGCACCATTCGAGGTAGACGCTCATGGGGCCGCCACACCACGCTTCGCCCGCCGCGTAGCCGCCCCCCGAGCGGCCTTCTCATGACGCTGGATGACTTTGGCGGGGCTTATTGCCCGGCACAGGGTACAAACGTAAGGGTCGGGCCGGACTATCGCTCGTGGGTACTTGGCTTCCTTACAGCGGGAACACCGGACCTCCCACGTTTGGGGCGGCGTATGTATCGAGGAGCCACACATGGGGCAGGTCACGATACCCACCGCATCTGCCCGCCTATGTTCACGAGACGCGCTTGTGAAAACTGCGGCTCTGTCTGAATCGACTCGTCAAGGTGCAGTGCGGGAATGGGCGGCACCCGCCCTGGAGCGAAGTCGTCAAGTACATCCACCAAATCCTCACTGAACGTGCTCGTGATCCACTCTGCCAGTGCAAGTGCCGTCTCGGGCGTAGTCATCGGCGCGTCTTTCGCACCGAGCACCGGCTTGTGCCAGATCACCAACTCGCCCCTGTCTGTCACCCACGCTTCCACCGTCACGGATTCAAAGCGCGGACGGTCAACTTGAATATCTTCCTTCAGGCGTTCGGCCCAGCGGCTTGCGCGGCTCATAGAGCCCCTTTTGCGGCCCGGAGGGCGGCGGTGGCTTGCGCAATTGCCTCAAACCGCCTGCCGCTCGTCGGCTGGACGAAGGGCATACATCCCTCTAGCGCCGCCACCAAAGCGTCGTGCGCGTTCACCGCCCGAACGATCAAGTCAGCGTTCTCCTCTGTCATTGGGCAACACCCGGCCACTTCGATACCCAACTGACTGTCGCCGCGCGGGCCGATGATAATAGGTTCCTCAAGCTCCATAACGTGCGAACTGATTGTCTTCTCGCGTGTCCACGGTCTGGGCGTTGTCACACTCCCTCCTTCTTCACATCGTACACCGTGATTGTCTCCACCAACTCTTCAGGCACAAACGTGAACACGAACTCATCCGACTGCCCATCAATCCCTGGCGCGTGCATCGCCCGTGAGTGCTCCACACGCAAGACACCCTCCGTTACATCCGTAATCACGCCGCGCTCCAGCCATGTAGCGAGCGCCGCGCGTCCCTTTGGCAGCGCGGTATAGTCACGAGGATTGGCAGAGCAGCGCGCTTCGTTCGGATCGCGCCACGATACTTCAACGTATTTGCCGAGGTATTCCTTCGATACTCTCACGCTGCCTCCTTAAGCAGCCGTCCCTTATCCGTGAGCACGTACACCGCGTCGCCCTCTTCCAAATCGTCGTCTCGCTCAACCAGTTCGCTCATACTGGAATCGTAGCGCACTACCTTCATCAACCCACGCTTCAGTGCCATCTCCTCAAAATCCCAGCGGTCAAGTTCCATCGCGTCCTCGTTCCAAAAGTGTTCCAACAGATCGGCCCAGAGTTCAGCGAGTTCTTTCACGAGCGTGTCTCCTCTTTCAACGGCCTCCCGACCACCGTCTTTATGCAATCCGGCCCGTTGTGAGGACAATATATTCCCGCCAGCTGACGTGAGTAGTCAAAGCATGCAAAGAGCGCCTCAATCGCGTCCTCCCGCAATTTAGCCCACCGAGGCGATAGGAGAACTTCTTCTGAGATGGAGATGCCGAGCGTGTGTATCGGCCCTTTGCCATCTCCATCAGGGGGATCGACTGGCAGTCGTGACTGAGGACCAATACTATGTTTCAGCATAATCCCCGGTGCGAGCACAATCGCCGGGTGAAACAGTCCAAAGAACGCGCGTCTGTTCATCGCTAGTCCTCCCTTAAAGATATGTATGCGCACCCGCGCCCGTGTACTCCACCACGTCCGCCGCGGGCACATCGTCCACGGTGGGCACTCCTAGTTCCTCCGCCAATTGAATCATCGACGCTCCGTCATCCAACTGCGCCTTGATCGACTCTGCCACCGTGGGCATGTCTAACAGGCTACGGTGCATGACGCCCCACGAGCCGTGGGCGGGGCACATGGCGACGAGTTGGTAATGCTCCTTACCGGGCACCTCGGGGCACCAACGGAGCCCTTTCACCGCTCCTTCGTCAATGACCACTTTATCCACGCTCACATAATTCCGGAGCGGCCCACCGATCACGAAAATGAGCGGGCACTGTGGTTGCTCGCTCAGATCGCGGACGTGAACGACGGTACGGTCACGAGGGGGTTTCATCGGCACTCACCGCTTTCTTTCGCGCGCGTGCTCGCTTCAGCGCCGCCGGAAGATATTTCCACATATCCGCACTCCACCAGTGGGCGCTAGGCGCGAGGATGAGGTCAGCCACAGGTGCCTCCCCGATCATATGGCCCTTCGCTTCAAGCTCAGCGATCTTCTCGTGCGTGAGCCACTCGGGAGCGACCAAGATAGTCAGCGGTACGGGTGTCTGGCCCACGCTTAGTCCCCCGACGAGACGTAACTACGGCACTTGCAGTCGTACTGCTGACACGGGAGTCGCCCTTCTTCATAGTCTGCGTCGCCGGCTACATAAGGGAAGTGTTCATCCTTATGGTGCCAACAGCGATTACACCAGCCGGGCGAATAGACCATCGCTATTTCCCTTTCACGATCGTTGGGTCCTTATCCCACTTCGGCTTCTTACTTGTGAGCATTTCCAACCTTCCTTGGTAGAAGTCCCGCCACCCCTTTTCCTCCCAGTAAGCGTGCTGCCACGAGATCGCATCGACCGCGTTGGAGACGTAGCGGAACGTGAAGACTCCGCCACAGATTGTCGCTTCGATGAGGAGAAGGAGGGCGAGGAGTTTCACTCGCGCTCTGTGTCCCGTGTCGCGGCGCCGGAGGAGGCGGCGAGGGCGGCGCGGACCACGAGCCCGAGCCGCGCCAGCACCCTGAACGCCGCCGCGTCTCGATCCAGCTCCGCCTCGGCCAGCTTCGCCTCTAGCGTCGCCTGCTCGTCTACCAACGCGACCCAATCTGAGCGCGCCTCGTCCCGCGCGATCCGCGTCTCCCCCAGCGCATCGAGGGCCTGGATGGCGTCGCACTTGGGCCAGAGCGCACTGCCGCACCCGTTGCACCGGATTGAACCGTCGATAAGATTCGCCCCGCCGCGAGAGTGCCTCTCCCGCATCGCCGACTCGTCGAGGGGGGCGGTCATCGCGGCTCTTTGCCAGCCGTGACGATGAAGTCCTGAATCGTCTGGTTCTCCTTCGGCTTGAAGAACTCCGCGACCTCGCCGTGGAACAACTGCGCGAGGCGCGCCCATTCCTCGCGTTGGTTCTTCGTGATCGCTCTCTCTCCCATCACTTCTCCCCCTTCCCCGCCCGGTCCTTCACGCAATTTGCCTTGTGCTCGCGGATGGCCGCTTTCTTCGCGTCCTCGCCAGGCCACACGTTCACGAGATGCGTGCAGCACCCCGGCCACGCGGGGTTCACCCAGAGTAGGTACGCCATGTACCGAGGCCCCCGCTTGCCTGGATGCGTGAAAACGTAAACTCTCCGGCGGCCGTCAGCGCCCATCAGGTCCACGCCCGGTCCTGCGCCCCCGGCTCGGCCTCGGCGGCGAGGCGGCAGATCGCTTCAAGCGCCGCGTCGTAGGAGCTGGCCGTGACCATCGCGGCCTTCGCCTCCCTCAGCGCCCCCGCCCGGCTGTCCGCGACGGCCCGCTCGATCTCGCGCGTGTGCGTCAGGCAGAGGTTGCAGGTCACAGGCGTCAGGCGCTGCCGATCGTGCAGGAGCAAATGCTGCACGCCCGCGTCTTCGTGGCTCTCCGCGATGAGGCGACGAGCCCAAGCGGCGACCGCATCGACGAGCCTTTCCGGGTAGATGTTCGACCGCCAGTCGGCGTCCAGCACCAGGTCCCTCGCCTGCGCCTCCAGGATGTCCATATCAGTCTCCGTGTGCTTAACCTAAATCCTCACCGCAGTCTTTACATCGCATATCCGGCTCCAAACCTGATGGGTTGTAATACACAACCCCGTGTGGATGGTTGCGTATGCGGCACCACAAATGCGCCCAACGCGGCACGTCTTTGGAATAGGGGGTGCGCATCCGCAGGTATTGATACCACCCACGGTTGAACCATTTTGTGAAGGCCCACGCATCCATTACGCCGCGCTTACCCTTTGGCTCCCATAAAAGAACGACTTCCGCTTGAGAATCGGAATCAGTTGCACGGAAAAGAACCCTCCCTCGTCAACATGCACCACACTGAATCCCTGCTGCCAGTCTGGATACTGTACGTACTCGGGTGTGAGCTTGCACAAGCACCCGTTCTCATATGACGCGTGAACGCCGCGGGCATTCGTCCGGTAGTACACGCCGAGCCGGTGCGTGTGGCCCACAAGCACGCTGTTACCGTACTTCTCAAAGTGGCTACGGGCGGTCCAACCGGAGTGTTTGTTGACCATCGAGCCATGCGTCACAAGCAGCTTACCCAGCGCGAGTACGCCACCATATGGCTTCCACTTGAAACCATACTGTTTCAAGTTGAAAAGCGATGGAAATTGGAGCGCACGCACCTTGCCAAACTTGGGCGACTTCCATAGTGCCCGGCGTAGCCTGTCCTCGTGATTCCCCCCGAGCCACCATCGCTCCTTCGTCGAGTGCGCGAGTCGGTCCATGAGCCACGCGGATTCACGAATCTCGCGGTCAAGTCCTGCGTCCTGGAGCGGGTTCTTGTCAAACTCGCTCAGTTCGTAGCAATCCACTACATCCCCGTTCAGCACGACGCCGTGCGGGCGCAGATCGTCCACAAAGTCCAGTACCAAGTTCAAGACTTGTTTGTCTTGGAATGGAATCTGGATATCATTCAGGACCACGTAAGTTTTCAGGCGCGCTCTCCCACGACCGCCTTCACCATAAGGCAGGGATGTGGCCACCGCTGCGCCAGTTCACGCCCGGTCATCCGCTCCACAGGCTTCCCAGGCAGGCTCACGTAGACTGCTTGGGCCTCATTGTCGCCATCCACGAAGAGTAGCGTCGCCATGACCGCACCCGTGACACCGTTTGCAATCGGTAGATACTGGGCGTACTTTGCCTCGGTCCACAGGCGCACCATGAACACAAGCTCCGTCCCGTCGTTCTGTGTGCCGCACTTGCCCGTGCGCTCCACGTCTGGCTCTCCCGCAGGCACGGCAGGAACGTCAGTCCAATGCTCGTTCTGGACGGGCGCCGCTTCAGTGGCAGGGGGAATGTCCGCGGGCTCGATCACGCCGGACTGGTGGTCCACGTGCCGTGCGAAGATTCCTTCCATCGTTGCTAAGTCGGTTGCTAACCTATCAATGAACGCGGGCGTCATCTCGTTTGCATCCGCCACAGGCACGATCCCGAGCCAGAATCCGATCGCCAAAATCGCCACGATGGTGCCGAATGTCCACCACAGGACTTTCCATGCGATGTGTTGGCGAGACGTCAAGGGTTGCATAGCCATTACTTTCGTCCTTTCTTTACGGGAACTATACGCTTCTGTTCGGGGCGGTCATCCCGCTCCACTTTGAGATACGTCTTGAGCAGGCGGAGTTCCTCTTCGAGATGCTTGACGCGGCCGGTGAGCCCCGGCGGTACCGGTGAGGTCCACTCGATAAAGCGGCCGGCGAATCCAGGGACCTTATTGTGGACCGGCGCGGGATCATAGACCGTCGCTTTGAGCTTTGCGATTTCCTCTTTTACCGCGATTAACTCCCCAGACTCGTGATCGAGCTGTTCGTCAGTGGAGACCGCCCAGTCACGAAGCCGCGCGATCTTCACGCGCTTACTTGCCGGTTTCCAGTACGGGTCTCTCAGGGACAGTTTGAAGATGGCCATTTTACGTCACTCTCCTTTTCATTGTTACCGGCACCCTCATCGGCGTACCGTATACAAGCCATTCTCGCTCCGCAATCTCCCGAATCGTCGCCTCCGCCTCATCCACCTGCGCCAACGGAACCTGCCAGTAGAACG
>ERZ1292644.1138-Hain-H14-01um-R2-1138-length-14485-cov-4_pt1 | contig 14485 bp, 18 predicted proteins | sample MGYA00564402_ERZ1292644 | MGnify/ENA primary metagenome ERZ1292644 (study PRJEB36523, sample SAMEA6512644) | groundwater metagenome | collected 2019-01-09 | study: AquaDiva: Metagenomics assemblies of 32 groundwater samples
AGAGAGCCGGGTGTCCCACGTGTTGAAAAACTGATTCTGACGAATTTCGCTCTTACGTTAGGTGTCCCAATGTTTTTGGTGAAACAAGAAGTTCCGCAATTGATGGCAGGAGTGGTTGTTGCTGGAAGCCATAGATGCGTTCTGTTTATGGCGCCGTGAGTCGTTGTTATTGTGTCATCGTCAGAATAAGAATCTTCTCCAAACCAGTCGCCGTTTCCGGTTGTCGAACACAAGACATTTTTGCTTGCGCAAGTTCCGGCATAATTATTCGAAAATTCGAATTGCCATACGAGTCTTGATGTCGCTGTAGTCGAAGCATTAAATAGAATATTAAGATCATAATCAGTGATTCCATCGATGTCTGCAATAAATGTCGAAGTTGCTGTCGTGGAAAGATAAGTCACGGTTCCTGTCGCGACGGCCGATTGTACTCTCCTAACGTTGAATCTTTGAGAACCGAAAGAAGAATCGCCGCCTTTATCTCTGCCTATCGCTATTCCAATAAGAATTGCAAGAACAAGGCCTGTCATTAAAATGATTCCAATAGCTGTTTTATTTGACTTTTTTTCCATATTTGGAATTAAATTTTTAATTTTTTAATCTTACCCTTCCCCTAGATCGCCCTCCGTAATCACAAGTTATGAAGAGCGAAAAGGAGAAAGGTTAGAAGTTACTAAGCCAGCATTGAATGTTAAATTCTCCGTTGCGGTTGCTTTGGTAAGTTGAAGAAGCGTCGTTCGCTCCAACAACATCTCCGACCATTACTATGATCTGATCTCCGGGGTTATAAGCAAACATGCTGGAAGTAGCCGGTTGGCTCGCGGCAAAAGGATTGATTGAATTGCCGAAATGTTGTTCTATCGTGCCGGGAGAAGTCGTCGCAATGGGGGTAGACGCAATCAAATTTCTGGTTGATCGGCTTGCTGTTGAGGTTCCCACTGAAACCACGAACGCGGGCGAGAATGAATTGTTCGTGCGGATATGTAGTATGCCGTTGTTTCCATCGCAAACCGCCCTGCCGTTGATGTTCCTGTGGAGGATTTGAGCGCTCGTGGTTCCGAATGTAAATCTTCCTCCTGCCATGTAGCCGTCGAAAGAGGCGAAAATGGTGGAGGTTCCGTAAGCCACGAATTCTCCTCTGGCTTGAGCTGTCGAAGTTCCTACCGATATTCCGAACAGGAATCTCGAAGAACCTAGAATTTCTTCTTCAGTTTTCTCAATAATTTGTGCCGCTTTCTGGGGAAAGAAGTAAGCGCCGATCGCAATTACCAACGCGACCGAAACCGCTCCCCACAGAATTTTAAATTTTATGTCCATAGGATTATGGTCGCGTTACGCGCTGATAATTTAGACCGCGCCGGTTGAAGCCGCATATCCGAAATGGGTTTCGGGATAACTGACTTCAGCGTGCCTTACTCTTTCGACCCAAGAATCGGTCGCCGTGTATTTCGGCTCAATCATGTCGAGTTCCATATCAACCAGAACTCTGCGAACTATGTGATGATTTTGGGCTACGAAATGGTAGCCGGTGTTCGCGTTAGAGCCTGCGTTGAATGTAGAACCCAAAAGCGGCGATTGCTTAATCGCAATCGTGCCATAATCTGTTTCAAACAAATTGAGATTGTTTTCTGCCGAATTGGCGAGTTTCTCCGAGTTAAAAACTTCCTTCGTTGTTTTGTAAATATTCCTAGGGACGAAGACGCCGCCAAGAATATTTCCTCCCCAATCGCCGTGCTGGCCTAATTGTGATTCCAAAGAACGGGCAAGAATGTCGGCATTATCGGGAGTCATCGAGCCGGTTTCGAGATTGTCAACCGTATCTCCCCTCAATGTTGTATGAGAGTTGTTGGCGAGAGAATTTCCATCAGGAGTAGTGAAATTGGTTCCGTTAAAAGCGTCTCCGTAGCAATCTATGATTGCCACGTATTTCTGACGCCTTTTTACGGCTTCAGCCACGTCTTTTCCGATTCGGTCGCGGATAAAACCCTTATCGGTTTTAAACGCTTCCACCGAAATGGGATAGTCGTTTTTGAAGAATTTCACTTTTTGAGTTTTCTGGTTTCCAATAAAAACATCAACAGTTTTGACAATGTCTTGCTCTTGATGTTCCTCGGTGTTTGGAATCCCAGAATATTCGTCCCAAATATGGGCGTTGGAAGTGAATCTCTCCTGCTTGAAGAAAGTCTGATCGCTTGGTTCAAGCTCTGCCGGTTGGCCCGCTTGGTCATAGACTTCGTAAGCCACGGAATCTATTGCTGTCTGGGTTGCGTCGGGGCTTAGTTTAGTTGTATGTCCTCCTATAGGGGGCATAAAAGTATTTTAAGAATTAAATTAATAATTAAGCTGTTACGTCTGATCTCATTGCTCGAGCGTCTACTACGCAATCAAGAGTTCCTCTGACGGTATTGCCGTCAACGATTTGAAGTCCGCCCGTATCCGCTTCGCCTCCCGCCTGAATTCGGTAGGAACTCGAAGCTAGATGAAATCGGGTCAAATCGAATAACACGCCGGTAAGTTCCGTTTGCGTGTCAATATTCGCCTTGGTTTCGGCTTTTCCTCTGACTTTGGTTGCGTAAGGAATAAACAGAGCGGATAACGTGTAGTGGGCAATAATAGTCGCGTCGGTCGCTGAAGTTGTTTCGAAATCTTTTTGGCAGATTCCTTTAAATTCATCTGTGCCAATTGTCGGCTCGTTGTCCGCGCATTGACTTACTGTGTTTGTGCCGGATGTTCCCGTGGTATAAGTGGGAGTAAGTTTTAGCGGTTCTCCAAAATAAGTTCGGGTTGCGGAAGCCGCAACGCGAAGTCTTTGGTTGCCCGCAGTGATTCCCACTACTGACATATCGAATTTTGCCATTGCAATTAAGCCTAGTTCTAACTAGGTTTCGCTATTGTTGGCGGTTGACTGGCCGCCCTTGGGGAATCGGTCTGTTTGAATCCCCGATAGCTTATTTAGATACCCAAGTTTTCTTGGATTTCCAGTCGCGGTAAAGCGTTTTGCCGCTGGCTAATTTTTTCGAGAAGAATTTGCCATCCCAGCTGAATCCTAATCTGGAGAGTTCGGCTTTGTCGTTTTCGGCCAATTTCGGCTCTCCGGCCTTGGGAGCGTCGCGATATGTATTCTCGCTTCCTCCGAGAGATTTGTTTTCTTTCGAACCCAAAGCTCTTTTAAGTTCGGCGTTTTGAGCCAAGAGTTTCTTGCCGTTGACGATAATTTGAGATTCGGCGATCTGTTCTTCGAGCGTCATATAATCAGGAAATGTTCTTGATTTATGAATCTCAACAATCGCTTCGGCTTCTTCTTCCGATTTAGCGGTTTTTCTCGCCGAATCTTTGATATAAGAAGTCTGAATCTCTTTTTGCGTCCGCTGTCTTTCTCCGGCCAAGATGCTTTTCAATTGAGAAGCGGTCAGGGGTTTTTCTTCTTCCTCTTCTTCAATTTCTTCTTCTTCGATATCTTCTTTTTTCTTTTTAGAAGCGTATCGCTGTTCAGCCAAAGCTTTTTCCGCTTTTTCGCGTCCTTCTTTTTCTTCTTGGGCTATCTTTTTATAATAATCAAGGTTCTGTTCTCCCTGGTTCTCCTCCTCTTGTTTTTCTTCGGAGGGTTTTTCTTCAAGGTTTTCAGCCTCTTGATCGGCATCCTCTTCTTTTTCCTTTTCAGGTTCGGGAGAGAGGTCTTCCTTTTTTTCTTTTTTAGGCATGTTGCCATCCGGTTTTAAGTCCCGGTAGACTTTAAGTTTATAAAGCTCCTTTGAGCATCCGAGATTACTCCCGGTGAGAAAACCGCTCTTTTGAGCGGCTTATTGAGAAGCAGAATCTTGTTTTCCGCTCCTTAGTAAGCCGCCATTTGAGCGCAACTATTTTAGGTTTTCAAAAAATGTCTCGATAAGCCTGATTAAATATGCTGTTGCGTTGATTGAGACTAAGTCTTCGCTTGTTTTGGATTCCAAAATGGCCTTTCTCTGAATGTGCCATTTCAATTCGGCGATCAAAAATTTCCAGATTTGAGTTTTCCCAATGTAATCCGCTTCTTCTTTCAGATTTTTTATCTCGCCATCGGTTAATTCTCTGTCCCGATGTTTCCAAACTTTGTTTCTGATTTTAAGAATATCGTCTTCGGTTACGAGATTAAAAACATCTTTGATAAGAAAGCGGGCTAAGTGTTGCTGGAGAATTTTTTGATCTTGATTATTCATCTTTTGGTTTTCTGCCCTTGCGAGGCTCGCTCAGTTGGCCGAGTTCGTCCGCCTTTTTTTCTTTTTTTGGTTTTGAGCGATTAAGTTCGGCTGCCTTTTTTTTGATGTCGCCTCCTTTTTCTCTTTTCTCCTTTCTTTCTTTTCTAACCAGAACATAAGTGTCATCAAAGCTTTCTTCTCCCAATTCAATCTTTTCTTTGGGAGCTCTGGCCGCAAAATCATAGAAAGTTCCTAGGGCTACTTTTCTTCCGTCTTTTTTCACTCCGCCACCAAGTCTGTCGTAAAGGGCCAAGACGGCTTTTTCTCTCGGCATTTTGGAACAAAGAGCCAAAAGCCTTTTTTCTTCGTCGTTTATCGGAGGCGTTATGCCGTCCAGAAAATTGAAAACTCTTTCGAGCTTTTCGTCTGAAAGAAGGTCAAAGTCTTCCACTTTGATTGTGTTTAGATTCCTTCGTTCGGTTTCTGATTTTCTAGTTGCCATGTTTTTTGTTGATTATTTGATAATGATCGACCACTTTTATTATACCATTATTCTTAATTTTAATAAATTCCGGTGGGGATAACCTCCGATAGTTTTCCCACGGCTTCTTTGAATTCTGGTTTTTGACCCAGTTCCGGCGGCAGTCCCATGACCTTTGATGTTTGCGTTTCGACTATTGCTTCGTCGGCTTCTCCGCGGTAATTCGCCTGCAATAATTTTCTTACCAAGAATTCCGCCGATACCAGTGGGTCATTTCTTAATAATGCGTAAAGTCTTTCGGTGGTCGCTTTTTCAAAAGCTTCGTTTTTCTCCATCATCACGTCGGGTTCTATTTTAATTAAGTATTTCATTTTGCTGAAAAGATGAGGATTCACTAAATAAATATGTTTCTTAGTTTTCGGATAGCCCGTTTCATTCAAAAGTTTGAGAGATTTTTCTTTAGCTTTCTCCGGGGTCATGTTATAAAGTTCTTCGGTAAAAAGTATTTTCTTGGAAATCTTTTTGCCTCCCACCATTTGGTCTTTCAGAATAAAAGGCCGGTAATGCAGTTCTCCGGTTATTTCATCTAACTGCGGAGCCGTAAGATGTTGCAAGGCTTCGTCCATTGCCAGCGAACCGAATCTTGCTACCGATTCTCCCATTGACCTGAACGCTCCCCGTAAAATGGTTCTGGCATTCTGTTCGGCTCTCGCGACCGTAAATGCTTTTTGGCTCGCTTCTGGCAATTGCCCCATTTGTGTTTCCGAAATTGAACTTTCTGTGATTGAATTTTCAATTTCTCTTAATGCCTTATATCCCGCGCCGCGAGAAGGCGGAAGAATCGGTTTTGCTTCAGCATCGGGGCTTTCGAATGCCACTACGCCGTAAGGCACTAAAGGAGATTCATCTATGTCTTCGGCTCCCGAAATCGCCAAAGGCGTTCCTATATCCAGAGTTTCACGATTCATCGTGTTCTCATACATGCTGTCAATTAAAGAATTGTCCCACCCGACTCGATTTGCGAGGGATTTCCAAAAAAAGAAATGCTCGTTGATGCGTTCGTATCCAAAGGGCGTTAATGGAACTTTCGGCTGATTAAAATTGTCCCTGTGTTTTATGGGATTAAAATCAACATTCGGAGTTCCCATATAAATACCGTTTAGGAATGCGACTTCAGTATCCGTTCTCCGGCTCCAGCCGACGACTTCTTCTATAAGATTCGGGTGTTCAAAATCCCGAACATCGTAAAACAATCCTTCTTCGTCCGAATAAAGAGTCCTTACTCCTTTTTGGACATAATACCAGTTTTCGTGCCAGTGCCATTTTTTTTCGGAGTCGTAATAATCTACGTATCGTCTTTTCAGAACCGCGCGATGTCTTTGGATGTTTTGTTCGTAGGCGTTGGTAAGTAGAATCTGGTCCGCCGAATAAACCGTGGTTCTGATTCCTGACAATTCCTCGTCCAAGACATCTTTTGTGACAAATCCTTCTTCGGTTTTTTCTTTGACTTTAGTATAATTTTCCACCCATTCGATTCCCAAATAAGTGACCGGATTGACTAAGGCTCCCATACTGGCCAGAATGTAGTTTTGTTTGTAATCAGAATTATTCGCTATCCAGTCGAGAATGTCCCGGCCGATATTCGACATATCCACATCTTCTTCTTGTTTTTCGTTTTGGGCGAATACCATCGGTATAGCCAAAGAAGCGGTCAAGTGAGCGTGCATGGCCATTATTCTGTTTCTTGCTATTGATCTCGTGCCTCGCCATTTCCAAGATTCGCGAGGATCCTCGAAAGTTTCGTCGACAAAAGCGTTAAAAGCCCGCTGATCCCGATTCATGCGGTCAATAACGGAGTAATCGTTTAATTCATTCCATGCCCTATTAAGAATGCTTACGCCTTCGCCAAATTCATTTGCGAAATCTTTAGTAATGGCGATTACTTCTTTCGAGGGCTGGTATAAAGAGAGCTGTTTATTTGAAGTTAAAACACCGTGCATCTTTTTATTATATCATAAATATTCTAACGCGAATATCTTTTGGGAATAATCACTTTAGCTTTCTTTTTGTTGATTGCCGGCCGGTTGTCTTTCATCTGAAATCCTATGGCGGCCGCTATTAATAAATCATAATGCTCGGTTTCGTCATCGTGAATTCTGATTCTCAAATCTTCTTTGTCGTATCTTCTCATTTCCGAAATTATTGTTTGCGACAAAATATCAACCAATTCATTATTTACCGCTGTGTTTAAATCATACATCATTTTAGGTTTCGAAACCAAATCCGTCTGCCAGCCAAATCTTTCTTTCTCGTCTTGATATAAAAGTTTTTCGGGATAGATTTCTCTCAATTTCCCTATTGTCGTGTGTCCGTGATTGTTTCTTTCTACGGCCCCGAATGCGTAATTGTATTTGGTCGCCCCGTTTTTAATTTCGTGAGCCAATAAGTCTGGGGCGATTTTGTTGTTTTTAAATATGGCCACGACTTTGGGTTTTAATGTGCTTAAATCCCAAAATACAATCGTTGAATGAGCTTTGCCTATACCTTCTCCGACATCGCTTCCCCAGCAGTATTGATGTCCGAGCTTGGGTTCTTCCCAATAACTCCATTCGTTTTCCTGTTTTATCGGCGGAATGATTTTCAGTTTTGATAAGTAATCCTCGTCGAACAATTTGTTTCCGGCCGTGGCAAATGCTTCGAAAGGAGTCGTGGGATATTCTTTTTTCAACGAATGCCAATCTTTTTTGAGCGAAAGCCATTTCAGATAATAATAAGTGAGTTCGTGGTTGCTCATCAAAGCCAAGCCTTTTTTGTCTTTGTTGAATTCGTTTTGATACTCTTTGAAGTAAATAAAATCTGGATCTGTTTTAAATTCTTGGTATTGATAATCGGTTATTTTTTCTATCTCTTCTTTGTCCCATCTCCAATTATAAAAATGGGCTTTGTAATGAGTCGGCTGTTTTGGTTCGCCTCTTTCCCACGCTTCCCAAAATATATCGTAAAATGCTCCTTCCGATCCTGCGGCCGTGCTTTCAATATCAATCCGTCCATCCATTGGCACCGCCGGCAGAGTTCCTTCGATGATCTCCCGAGCCTTGTCAGGATAGTCTTTGCATACTTTCGCGAATTCGGTTATGTGAACTCGATGAAATGTTCCGGATCTTCCCGAGCTGTCTACTACGATTGAACTAAAGCTTCCGTCTCCGAATCCGAATTTTAATTGCCGGGCCGTGTCGGTGTTGACTTCGTATAATTCTTTAAGATCAAAATTTCTCCAAGCCAAATCAATTTTGTTTGAAAAGATATCTTTTGCCGTTTCCAAGTCTTGGCCGATCATCAAACCATCAAAGTTCGGAGTGAATAAAACATCATCCAGCATATCGATTGCTTCGAATGTAGAAAATCCGAGCTGTCTGCTTTTGAGGATTATATTTCGGCTGTGTTTATTTTTATTAAAGTGCTCTTGCGTCTTGTTTCTCTTAAACTGGATCAGCTCTTTATTTTTGCTTTTAATGACATACTGATGATTAATCCGCCAGTCTTTGTCGCCGAGTCTATTTTTTATCTCCTTCTTTAGTTCGAAGCGCATGGAGAACATCGGCCATTGTTATATTGGCTTTGACATCGAATCTATCTGGGAATATTTTTTTAAATAATTCTATGAGAGCTTGGTCTTTTTCCAATAATGCCCGGTGAATAAATCTGTCTCTCGCGCTGAACTTTTTGCTTTTTAATTTTTTGGCGAGTTTTTCTAAATCTTGAAGATCGGCCCATAGATTTTTAAGTTCGGGATCGAGTTGGTTTTTATTTCCGCCTCCTATGTTTGTAAATTTGCTGGTCATGTCAAACCCTTAATTAGTTTTATATTTCTTTTAATTCTTTTTTAGCAAGTTCGTTTTCTATCTGTTCCATTCTATTCTGTAAAACTTCCAGATTTGATAAAAATAAATCATTGAGCTTTTGGAAATCATCTCTCAATACATCGATTTGTTTTTCGGTTTCGTTGATTCTTGTGATTAAATCTTCAAAGGTCTCGGTAAGCACATTTTTATTTTTTTGGCCAAAATTTAGATTTGGTACTTTTGTTTTTTTCTTTCTCCAAAATTGTTATCCTTTTATCTAACTCTCCTGTAACTTTTAACATAGACATATTCTCATCTTTGATGAGTTTATCAAATTCGGCAAACTTCTTTCTCGATTCGCCCCAATTATCGTTTATGAGATTTCTTAATTTCTTTAATTCTTCCTCTTGAGAATTAAATCTTGTTTCAATCTCTGTAAATTTACCTTTGATCCACAGCCTAAAAAGTTGTTCTCTTGTGCCCGAATCAAGTTTCGGATTTTCCCAATCTTTTGGTTCTAACATAATATTATTTATAATTATTTACTTTATAATCTAGGATTTTCTAAATCTTTTCTTTGATTACAAATGAAGCAAAGCCATTTTCCGTCTTTTGCGTATAAAACTTTAGTAATCTGCCGGCAATGTTGGCATGTATATTTTCGACCCATTACTTTCAAGGACGATTTTTTATTTTCTCCGACCATATTCTCGCATCTTCTCTTATGTTGAAATTATAGCTTCTCCAACTAAAAAGATGTGCAAAACGATAATGACAATCCCGGCAGAACCACATTAAATTTTTAAAGTCATTTTCTAGGTGAGAAAATAAATGAAAAGGAAATATATGATGTAGCTCTATTCTTTTTCTTGTTCCGCAAATGGGACATACTTTTTCATGAAGTTTAGCGAATTCTCTTTTTGTATTATTCCATAATGGGCTTCTCGCGGCACCTAAACTTAATTCAACTACTTTCTTTTCTATACTACTTTTCCAGTAGGAAAGAGTGTCTATCAGCCATTCGAAGATTCCCAATATTAATTTGCTCATTTTTTCTTTTTCTTTTTATGAACTTCCCCCCGATATGATTTTTCTCCTAAAAAGCAAAAGTTTATGTATTCTCCTTTCTTTAAGCCGAATTTCTTTGAGGGGCCAGAAAATCTCCTGACTCTGCCTTTCTTTCTTACGCAAAATTCGAATCCCGCTGGCATGGTTTAATTATATATTAATCTATTGTCTGACGCAAAATATCATCGTGTTTGGCCATTTCGTCTTTGGCGACTTCGGCGTCATTTTCTCTGATAATTCCTTTTTCTCTGGCCCAGTAAATGGCATAGGTCTTGATGGCGTCGGCTATAGCCTGATATCCCTCGTAAGGGGTAATTTCTTTTTCGTGGGGAATAATGACTTTCACTGTGGCCAGATTGGCGACAACGCTGAGTGCGTGTTCAAATGCTAATCTGATAGCTTTCGTTGGATCTATGATGTTTTCTTTGATTATAAGGCCTCCGGCGTTTTCTTGTATTTGATCGTAACAAGCTGTTAATGCCGGCCTCAACCAGTAATCCTTATCGAAATCTTCGGCAATCTCTTTTAATGACAATCCCCCGCCTTTGACATATCCCTCCTCCAATGCGGCCCTGCAGGCGTATACAGCGTCCTCAATCTTCTTTTTCCAATAATAGGTCTCACCCTCGGAATCTTTGCTTACTCTGATTATTCCTACTGCCGAAGATAATCCGGCTATTCTCCGGCGAAGCAGATTCTTTTGTCCTTCTTCTCGGGTATTTTCGATTTTGGCTTGAAGTTCTTTGATTCTCGCTTGTACTGGAGATTCTAATTGAGCGATTTCCTTTCCTTTCATTTTGAAAGGCTGGGTCTGAAATCCCCTGCCTCCTAGGGCGATAGCATCTTCTCGAGTGTCTGCGTCTTTGACCACTAGTTTAGATAGAAATCCCAAATCCGCGTTTGAAATATTTTCTGGATTGTCTCCCCGGTCTTTGTTAATAAATCTGGCGCCGGTAAAAATCTCTATATCATCAAATTGATCTGTTTTCAATGATGGAGCTTTTACTGGAGCATAAATCAAGTCGCCATTCTTTTTGTTTATTTGAGCCATTACAACCAACGCCGATTCTTTAAATTCTGGGGCGATAATTACAAGTTTTGTAAGATTTTGAAGCCGGGATAAAAATGTGTTCATTATGTTGCGGTCGATGACATAATTTGTCAGCAAAACCCAAACATCCTCGGCGATCATTTCATATCTTGAAATGTTGTTTATAAAAACCTTGGCTGGGATTTTCGCCGGGAATCTCGATCCTTCGATGACTTCGGTTTCGATTTCGCCCCTGAATCCTTCCAAAATATCGATGTAACCGCTGAGGCCAATCTTCCAACTCATTTCCGAAACCAGCTTGCCAAGCTCTTTGTTTTCCACGGAAACTTCCGCTATGTTTCTCAACTGTTCTTCCGTTTCGATTTTTTGGGACATTTTTTTAAGTCTTTCCGAGACCTTTTCCCTAAATTCCAGCAACTCTTTTTTGATATCCATTACTCCGCGCAATTTCTCCTTTTTTTCCAAAGCCTTTTCAAATTCGGAGGTTTCCTCCAAGGCATTGATTTTCGGAAAGATAATGTTAAGAAGCTTTCCGACAATAACGCAGGTAGCCGTCGTGCCGTCTCCGGCTTTAAGATTCGTTTGTTTGGCCGCGTCTTGAATGGCACTTGAGGCCAATTGCTCGAATTCGTCTTTAAGTTCTATGATTTCGGCTATTGTGTAGCCATCGTTCGTGATTCTATAGGGCCTCGAATAAAGGCCGTAGAGCAGGGCGTTGCCCCCTTGCGGACCCATGCTCATTTTCACGGCATCGTAGATTTTGTTGCATCCGGCGAGGATTTTTTGCCGAGCTTGGTTATGAAAAGCGAGTCTTGTCGGTTGGTTTAACATTTTTGATTAATTAACTATTAATTTGATATTTCTCTTTAGCTTTTCTTATGCTTTCTGGATTAAATAAATATTCTTCATAACATTTTTTGCAAAGGTGCGAGTTTTTTTGCGGTTTAATTGATCCTTTTTGGTTACGGCCATATATGTTTCCTATCATTCCGCAATTCCAGCATTTGTTTTGTCTGATTTTGGTCTTCATTAACCCTTGTCTTTGCCGGGTTCCGCTTTTGGAAATTCAAGTTGCCGATTTTCTGTTACTGGCTGTTTCTTTTCAGTTTCAATGGGTTTTTTGTCCAAATAAAAGAAATAAAATCCAAACCAAAATAGAGCTATTCCTAGAGCTGTTGCGATGAGAATTTTTGTCCACATATATTCATTTTATTGTATTTTCAGCCCTTTGTCTATGGCGAATTTTAAGCTGTGGATAACTTTTCGGCTTTCAATTTGGTCAATTTTTCCCATCGATCAATAATTGTTTTGCAATATTCGGGTTCAATTTCGACCATTAAACATTTGCGTTTTGTATTTTCGCAGGCAATTAGCGTACTGCCAGATCCGCCAAATGGATCATAAACTGTTGCTCCAATTTTTGTGCTATTCAAAATTAATTTTCTTAATAATCCCACGGGTTTCATGGTTGGATGTAGAATGCTTCTTTGTGGGCGAGGATATAAAATTAACCCTCGGCCTTTGCCTCTGTAAAATTTATGTTTTCCTCTCCATCCGTAAGCTATTAATTCGTGTTGATGAATATAGTCTTTCCTGCCCAATACTCCGGCCTGTTTAATCCAAATAATCAATTGAGCAAAATGCAGGCCGGCGTATTTCATTCCTTGCATTAAAGATAAAATCATGTGTTCCGAATTGAAGATATAAAAAGCGTTTGGTTGATTTAAATAATCTTTGCAAGACTCTATCCATTTTTGGGTGAATTGAGCGTAATTTTCGTCGTTTTGTCTTTCATCTCCTTTAATAACTCGGTGTTTTGAAAAATATTTAGCTTCGCCGCTAGGTCCTCTTAATCCTTGCCAGTCTTTGCTTCCCACATAATCAATGCCGTAAGGCGGATCGGTTAAAACCAAATCCAAATTTTGTCTTTTCAGAAAATCATCAATCAGTGCTTTTTCTCTCGCGTCTCCGCATAAAAGTAAGTGCTCTCCCAATTTGAAAATATTTCCGCGTTTAATTAAGTTGTTTTGTTTTGACATTCGTGAATGCTTCAAATCTTTTAATAATTCCTTCGCAAAAGATGGGGTCTTTTTCCATCATGAAACATTTTCTTTTTAATTGTTCGCAGGCTATGAGAGTTGAGCCGCTTCCGCCGAAGAAATCAATTATTATATCTCCCGGCTTGGAACATCTTTTTAGAGGTTTTTCGTGCAGAATAATTGGTTTTTGAGTTGGATGAATATATTCTTGTCCGGCATCTCTTTTGGCTATCCAGAGATTTATCATTTCCAAGATTTCATCAATAACTTGCGTGCCTGATTCCACTTCTCTGTTTAAGATTTCGTTTATGTTTTTGTAATGCGAATTTAAATAAGGCTTTCCCCGGGTTCCGTAAACGCAGGCTTCATAAACTTTGTTAAATGCGAATTGCGGGGTCAAAGTGAAATTGTTTTTAATCCAAAGACAAACTCGGCGATGGCTGATTCCGACTTCTTTGTAAATTTCCTGAAGCAAATAAATGTAATTTTCATCGCACCAATAAAAGAAATGAGCGGAAGGCTTTGAAAAGATGATGGCGTTTTTTATGGTTTCCGTTAAGAATTTTTTGTAATCTTCAATTTTCTTGCGGTCATTGACTCCAAAAGATTTGAATTTTAAATCTGGGAATTTTCCTTTGGTGTTTTTTCGTTGGTTGGCGCTGTACTTGTTTCTGCCTAAAGAAACTCCTCGCGCGTAATCTAGACCGATATTGTACGGAGGATCACAGTAAACGATATCAGCTAATACCGGCACTTTTCCTAAATCCATTAATTTCTTAGCGTCTTCGAGTTTTGTCGCGTCGCCGCATAGCAATTTATGATTTCCGAGTCGAAATAAATCTCCGGGTTTTATTGATGTCTTTTGGATTTCGGCAATGGTTTTATCGAAATCAAAGTTATCGTCATCAAGCGTTGTTACATCGTCCCATAAATAGCTTAATTCTTCTTCGTCAAATCCGACATTCATTAATTCTTCAATATCAAATTCGGCTTTTAACTTTTCCCAATCCCAGTCGCCGGTATTTCTATTTAATCTCAAATTGAGTTCTTTTTCTTCCTTTTTCTTTAATTGGCGGCTAGGTTTCATCGCGTCGCAATTTTCAATTTCGAGATCGGCATAAATTTTAATTCTTTGATGTCCACCGATTACTGTTCCGTCGAGATTTATCACCACCGGTTCCACTTGCCCGAATTCTTGGATGCTCTTTGTCAATTCTTCTCTTTGCTTTTCGGTTAATCTTCTAGGATTGTAGCCGGCCGGCTTTAAATCGGCGATCTTCCTTTTTTCAATTTTCCAAGTTATTTTTTTCATTTTATTTCACTTAATTTGAATTTATGAGGAAAGTCAACCAGAGGATGCTCTGACTTTAATTTTCCACAAACTTGACACCATTTGTAATCTTTACAATACTTTTGGTTTATACACACTATGTTCATACCAATAGCAATGTGATAAGTTATTTTTCGGCAGTTATCGCAATAATATTTATTAAAATCTGTTTTCATTTTTCTTTGCTTTCTTTAAGAAAGGTTAATAAATCTGAAAGGGCTTGACTATATCCTGTTTTTTCTGCAATCCTAATTGATTTTTCTGGTCTACCACACGCTATTAATTCGGATTTTCTATCCTCCGCCCACTTCTCAATCTCCTCAATAATCATATCTTCGGATTGAAACAGAAGGTTATTGATAAAATCTTTAATTGCCGGTGTAATATCCTCCCAATGATTCTCGTGATCTCGTAAAACTACGGGTATTCCGTGTCTAAACTTGTCAAATTCTTCTTCCCATTTTCCTCGATTGTTTTCTTTTGGCATATTATTTTCCTT
>ERZ1292644.1140-Hain-H14-01um-R2-1140-length-14469-cov-6_pt1 | contig 14469 bp, 20 predicted proteins | sample MGYA00564402_ERZ1292644 | MGnify/ENA primary metagenome ERZ1292644 (study PRJEB36523, sample SAMEA6512644) | groundwater metagenome | collected 2019-01-09 | study: AquaDiva: Metagenomics assemblies of 32 groundwater samples
TCGCGGCCGTTGTTGGCGTGGCCGTGGCTCTGGTTGGTGACGCGTCCGACGTCGACTCCATTGACGGTCCCCATCGGCCCCTCGGGCGACACGACGCGGGTGCCCTTCGGGAGGTCGGCAGCGGTAGGGGCGGTGGTGGGCTGCTGGTCGTTCACGGTGGTGGTCTCCTCGGTCTCGCATCCGAAGCGGGCGTAGGGCTTGTGGCTGCCCTGGCAGTGGTCCTCGTGACGGTTCTGGATCTTGCGGCCGAACCGGTCTTCGGAGGTGGCGGGGCGGTGCTTGCGCATCGTGCCGTCCTGGTTCACGGGGCCGTACCACATGCAGTAGTTGCAGCACTCGCGGTGAGTCTTCTGCGTGGCGCCCATGACGTTCTCCCCTGCTTGCCGCTTGTTTCTGTTTAACAAGAATGGCGCACACCTCGCCCCCTTGTCAACTCCTCAGGCGCAGGTGATGATAGATTTCTGTTAAACGGGAATCAGGGAGGATCCATGGTCGGCAGGCCACGCACCGGACAGACCAAGGTCATGGGCTTCCGGCCACCCAAGCCGCTACGCGACGAGTTCGAGCAGCTCGCCGCCACGGAGGAGCGCTCACCCTCGGACGCGCTCGTCGAGGCCATGCACGACTGGGTGAAGAAGAAGCGACGCGAGCACCCGCAGGCGTGACGAAGCAGCCCGGACGCACCGAAGCCCCGCCGGATCACTCCAGCGGGGCCACGGTTTCCTGCGGGCGGGGCGTCAGGGTCCGCGTTCAGGCCGTACTGCGGCAGCCTCGCCGATGTCGCCCCGAAGGGTCGGACCGGCATCCCATCCCCGGACGCCCCTGTGTGTGGTGGGAGTCCTGCGGCGCGAACGCCTGGCGGGAGTCTACCCGCAGGCTTCCGTCACGTCCCGTCGGACAAGTGCTCATCGAACCGCTGTCTCAGCTCGGACAGTTCCTGCGCTGTTTCGTCCACCTTGCGTTCCGTGCGCGTCACCGTGTCTTTGATGGACCGGCCGCCGTTCGGGGACAGCTCCTGCACTGCGTCGACGATCGTCACGATGCGGCGGTTGATGCGCCATATCCCGCGCGCGAGGGCCCCGATGGCGAGGAGGGCGGCTGAGCCTCCGCCGAAGTAGATGATCAGGTCCATGGGTCCTCCGTCGTGCAGGCCCATCGGTCCGGGGCCGTTCGAACGTGAGTGTCACACGCAGGCTGTCTGGCATATTCCGGCCACTTGCACCCCTGTTGCATAATGTGATTCAGCCGACCGGCCAAGTGAATGCGAGCCTGTCATGCAGCAGACCGTGCGCCCCATCGGACGCCCCCGCAGCCCAGACGTCATCGCCCGCGACGAGGCCATCTACCAACTCATCGCCGAAGGTGTCGACTCCCGCAGCGCTCTGGCCGCCGCGACCGGCCACGACCGCGACGCCGTGTACCTGTCCTGTCGACGGCTCAAGGCGCAGGAACGCATCCGGCAGTGCCTTGGCGAGAACGGGTCCGTCGTCTGGTCCGTCGCCGACAACACCCCGTGCCCCTGAGCGGGCGGCTGCCGTGGACTTCGAGAAGAGGGTCCTCGACGCGATCAGCGCCGAGGGTACCGAGTGGCAGACGAACGCCCCCTGCGTCACCGCCGACTTCGACTTCGTTCCCGACATGGAGACCGACGAAGGCGTGAACGCCGCGCAGCAGTGGTGCCGCACCTGCGACGTGCGTACCACCTGCCTCGCGTGGGCCATGCTCCACGGCGCGGAAGGCTACTGGGGTGGGACGACCACGTACCAGCGCAACCAGCTGCGGCGCGTCCGCACCCGCGCGAAGTGCCCGCTCTGTCTGGGTACCGCGCTCGTGTACGCCGACCCGCACGAACTGTGCCTCAGCTGCGGCATCTCGTGGATCCGCGATGTGCGCGAGGAACCGATCGCCGCTACACCGCTACCCGCGAACGCGGCCTGACGAAGGACTGACCCATGGGCTACCCCACCCCCGAGATGCGCAAGAAGATGCAGGGCGTCAAGCCCGGCACCCCGCCGTCCGGCCCGGCCGGAGCGTCGAGTGCCAACCCGAAACCCGAACCGGCTAAGCCGAAACCGTAGTCCGGGACGTAGCCTGCTGCATCTCGTACGCCCTGGTCCAGGCATCCATCCAGCGCCAGCTGTGGTCGCGCAATCTGAGCTGCTCGGCGACCGCACGCCCCGCCTCCGACAACTCCTGCCGCAACGCGGCTGATTCCCGAAGGCGCTTCAACTCCCGATACCACGTACGCGGCCGGTCAGCGAGAACGCCCGCGCCCATCTCGTGCAGTCTGCGGTACTCGGCCCGGGGCGACGCCACCCACGGCACACCGCAAGCAGACATCTCCATCGGCTTCAAAAACGACTTCGACCGGTTGAACTTCGTGTCCGCCAACGGCGCGATCCCGATGCCCAGCCCGGCCACCGCACGCGGCCACTCCTCGATCGACACCCCGCCACCCGGCGGATCCTCCGTCAGCCCGAACGCCCGCCCGGCCCCGGTCGAGTCGCCGCGCATCACGAACGAGGCGCCCTCGTCGACGAGCCGGGCCACCGCGCCGCCCACCACCTCCGGATCGTTCGGATGGGAGTGGAACGAGCCCGGCCAGCCGATCACATCCGAGTCCGCACGCGGCAACCCGTAGTACATGTCCGGCAGATAGTTCGGCAGCACCACCCCCCGCCCATGCCGCGCATACACGTCCAACAATGCGGGCGTCGACACCGTCACCAGCGAAGCCGCCTGACAGGCCGTCGCCAGATTCCGCCACGAATGCCGATGCGGCCGGCCACCCGCCCCCACCCGGCCTTCGTTCGCCGGATGGTGTACCGCCCACGCCGGGTTCGACGGATGGATGCTGGACAGGTCGTCGTCGACGTCGACGACCACGGCGATGCCCTTACGGCGCAGCACGCCCACGGCCTGCGCCATGTAGGCCTGGGTGACGCGCTGGAAGACGATGACGTCCACGCCGTCGGGGGTGAGGACGTCCTTGACGGTGCTGTCTTCCATGACGAGGCGCAGGATCCGGGACTGCGGCGGTACGACGGTGACATCATGCCCGGCCTCGGCGAGAAGCCCTCCGGGCCAGATCATGCGCAGCGAGCCGCAGCCTGACCGGTCCGCCGGGTACACGAGGATCTTCACGTGCGGGACGGTAGAAGCCCCACGCCGAAGATCATTCCGGGGCTGTTATCCCGCAGTCTTGCGGGTGGTGCGTCGTGCCGGTGGCTGCTCCTCCTGGTCGGCCTGCCCGGCCGTCTTCTCCAGTGCGTCGATGCGCTGTTCCAGGCGGCTGATCGTGGTGGCCGCCATGTGCAGGTGCTCGTGCAGGTCGGTGATCTGCTGCTGCAACCCGGCCGTATCCGGTGCGCCACCGGCCGGCGTGCAGCCGCCTTCGAGTACGCGCCCGGCCTCTTCGCGGGCGAGGTGGCGGATGCGTTCGTCGATGCTCACTCGGTCTCCTCCGTGGTGGTTGTCTTGTTGGGTACGGCCCAGGTAAATCCGAGTGCGACGAGGACGGCGATGACCACGGCCCATCCCTCGGCGCCCGTCACGATGTCGTCGGTGACGGCGACGGACAGGGACCCGGATCCCGCCGCCGCGGCGGACACAACGGCCTTCCAGTACTTCGAGATCTTCATTGATCAGCCCTCCGGTACATCGAGGTGGATGGTGATGGACTCGATCGACGCCCGCAGCTCGGCGACGATCGCGGCGGGGTCGAGGTCGCCGATGTTCGCGGCGAGCGTGGCGACGGCGCCGACGAGCTTGTCGATCGTGGCGTTCTGTGCGGCCTCGATCGGCTGGAGCTTCGCGGCGACGGCGACGGCGACGCGGGTGACGTCGTTGTTCTCCAGGACGCCCCCGCCCGCGATGAGCTTGTTCGCCGTCGCGAGCGCGACCTTGTCGATGTCGTCGGTGGTCAGTGCCACGTCGTCCTCCTCGGTGGTGCCCTTCGCGAGGGCGAGTAGTCGGGTGAAGTCGATGGCGCCCGGGTCGCCGTGGGTGTTCTCCGGAACGTGCATGTGCCCGCAGACACCGGCGAAGGCGTTCCACTCGGCGAAGGTAAAGCGGGCGTCCGTCGCCCCGTATGAGCCCGGGTACGCGGGCCACGCCTTGGGGCCCGACAGGGGTACGCCGTGCTGCTCGTGCATCCACCGCAGGAACACCGCCAGCTCGGCGAGCGCCCACTCCGGAGCCTCCGGCCAGTACAGGTGCGGCGACGTACCCCACTCGCGGTGCGTGACGGGATCGCATGTGCCGACCAGTTCGACTTGGCACACGTTCAGGGTGTTCGTTGCCACCCCGCCCGGCTTGTTCGCCAGCGCCCTCGATGAGGTCTCGATGTCGAAGTGCTGGTACCACTTGAGTTTCTTCGCGGCCAGGTCGGGGACGGCGGTCAGGTTCGGTGCCGATGCGCCACCGCCGTAGCCGGGCAGTGTGCGGCCCTCGGTGGTGTGCAGGACGACGACGTTCACCTCCATCGCGTCGCCGCCATAGGTGTCCTGACGCCAGGCGGTGAGGCTCGCGCCCGGGTAGCGCTGGATTCCCGACTTGGCCATCACGCGGTCCCGCCCAGCTCGGCGACCGGCACAGCGGCGAACTCGATCCGGTCGTAGGGCGTCCAGTCCCCGGTCTCGTACAGCAGGCCGACCGTCGTGGCGTCGAGCATGGCCATCGACGAGTACGCGGCGTGCAGGCCGGAGATCAGGCGGCAGGTCCGCCACGTCACGCCGCCGTCGTCGGAGCGGCGGATCGCCATCGCGACCCGCCCGTCCGGATGTTCGGGCCCCGCGTACAGCAGGGGCCCGCCGGGGACTTGCAGGAGGCTGCCGTGGACGACGGGGGTGGTGATGGTGCCCTGCACCCGGAACGCGGACTGCAATGTGCTGCCCCCGTCCGCCGACCAGGCGTCGGCGCGGGTGCCGGCGACGGTGCCGTACTGGTCGCGGCAGTTGAAGTACAGCCGCCCGTCCGGCAGCTCGACGGCCGCGGTCTCGTTCTCGTTGAGGCCCCCGGTGGGGTTGGAACTCGTCCATGTGATCTGCCAGGTGTGGCCGCCGTCGTCGCTGACCAGGCCGTGCCCGCCGAGGTACTTCGACTCAGCCCCGGTGTCAGTGCTCCCCGTCGCGGGGACGCGGGAGTGGTTGGCCGGGACGACCAGCCGCCCCGGGTGCACGCCGCTGGTGACGGCGAGGCCGCGGCCGGGGCCGGTGGCGTACCAGCGCATCCAACTCGCTTTGGCCTGTGCGGTGATGTCGACGGGTGTGGTCCAGGTGGCGCCGCTGTCCGTGCTGCGCTGGACGTACACCTGGCGGGTGGCGAGCCCCTTCAGGATGTCGGTCTCGGTGGCGTCGCCGTCGTTGCCGCAGGAGATGAGGACGAGGTCCCCGGAGGCCGGGTCGGTGACGATGGCCGGGTTGCCTGCCGTGTTGACGCCGTGGCTGGTGACGAGGGTGAGTGGCCCCCAAGTGGTGCCGCCGTCGGTGGAGCGGCGGGAGGCGATGTCGATCTCTCCGCTGTCGGCGCTGCTGTTCTTGCGGCCTTCGGCGATCGCGAGGAGCGAGCCGTCGGGTGCGTTCGCGAGGACGGGGATGCGGTAGGCGGTGTAGCCGCCGGTGTTCGCGAGGTACGGGACAGACGACACGGGGGTCCGCTTTCAGTAGGGCATGACGAGGATGCGCCGGTTGCCGAAGGTGCTGATGGAGGCGCCGGAGGTGCGGTACTTCATCGTGAACGTGTTGGAGCCCGGGGTGAGGCCGCCGACGCCGGACAGCACGGTGGAGCGCTGGTCGTTGCCCGTGGCGACGCGCAGGTTCATCAGCGCTTCGGAGTCGAGTGCCGCACGGGTCGTGTCGCCGGACACTTCGAAGGTGGTACGGGCGGTCTGGCCGGCGGTGTCGCATACCAGCTGGGCGGTGACGAAGATGAACGCGCGCGTGCCGGTGGTGAGGGTGACGGCCGGTCCGGCGGTGGCGAGGTCGGTGTAGTTGGTGGAGGCGGTGGATTCGATCGTGTTGATGATCGACGTGTCCCACGCGCGCTCGTTGATGGAGTTGGGTCCTGCGGCCACGAAGTACCTGCCCTCCGTGGTGGCTTTCGCGGGGGCGGTTTCCAGGAGGTTGTCGCGGATGAACTGGTTGAACTGGGCGGCGGTGAACACGCTGCCGCTGATGGCCGTCATCGGCGCGGTCCACGCCATGGTGTGTCTCCTTCAGAGGGGGAGGACCGCGATGCGGCGGTTGTTGAAGGTGCCGGTGCCGCCGGTGACCCGGTATTTCGCGGTGAACGTGTTGGAGCCTGCGGTGAGCCCGGTGTGGAGGGTGACGGCGGAGGCGCGGATGGAGCGCGCTGCGGCGACGCTGCCCGGCTGATAGGTCACGGAGCGGGTGTCGGATGCGGCGGCGGAGGTGGCGCCGGTGACGGCGTAGGACATGAGGGCGGAGACGCCGGCGGTGTCGTTGGAGACGAGTCCGTACACGGCGACGAGTGCGGAGGTGCCGGTGGTTTTGGTGATGGCGGGTCCGGGGGTGGCGAGGTCTGTGAAGCTGGTGCTGGTGGTGTCTTCGCCTGCGTTGACGAAGTCGTCGCCTGCGGTGCGTTCGGCGATGGCGTTGACGCCGGTGGCGACGAAGTAGCCGCCGACGTTGACGGCTTTCGCCGGGGCGGTTTCGTTCAGGTTGTCGCGTACGAACTGATTGAACTGCGCTGCGGTGAAAATGCTATTTGCGACCGCAGTCATGGGAGCGGACCAGGCCATGGCTACGGCACCAGCCCGTCGGCCTCGTCGTGCTCGCGGTGTTCGGTACGCAGCTCGGCCACGCTCTGCCCGTGGGGCAGGCCGAGCCTGACGGCCTCGTCGTGGCTGTCCGGGTACCAGTTGCGGGTGCCGGGAACCGGCCGCTCCAGCAGCACCTGCCAGATGCCGTCGGCGTCGGGCGGCCACTCGACCTCGGCGACCAGATGGCAGCCGCCTTCGCCCGCGCAGTGGAAGACCGGCTGGCGGGGGTCGAGTTTGACGGCGTTGGCGCAGTGGCGGCGCGGGCAGTCGGCGATCCAGCGGCCGTGGTTGACCCGGGCTCGTGCGCGGGCGGCTGCAAGAAGTTGGGTCATGGCGGGGACGGTAGAAGCATCCCCGTCATGATCATTCCGGGGTCAGGTGCCGAACACTCCGGTGTCGAACTGGCCCTGCGTGGGGTGGTCGAAGATGAACACCGTGCTGGGATCGTCGACGCCGATCCCGCCGAAGAACCCGTCGTCGAAGCCATGCCCGGCCAGGTCGAACGTGAACGGTGTCGTGGTCGCCGCGACGAGGACGCGTTCACAACCGAGGACCACCGCATGCACGGGTGGCTGGTCGGGGTTCATGCGCTCGACGGTGTGGGTGACCTGCTCGATGAAGAAGTCCTCGTCGAGTCCGAGTTCGCCGTTGGCGATCCTGATCCGGTCGGAGATCGTGCGGGTGACGACCTGCACGAAGTGGGCGTCGTCGCAGGAGACGACCCTCAGGCGGACGATGGGGCGCCGGGTCGAGTAGTGCGCGATGACGAGCTGCGCGACCGCCAACGCGTCCGCCGAGGCCACCCACGGCACGTCCTGCTGGTAGGTGCGCTGCCCGTGGGTGGACACCGATGCTGGGTCCATCTGTGAAATCTTGGTGGTGCTGGCTTCCGGCAGGGACGTGGCCCGCAGCTGGAGGCCGTTCACCGTGACCGCGCCCACCGCGGTCAGCCGGACCCCGGTGGACTGTCCCGACGTACGGGTCAGCGTCACCGTGAGGGTGCCGCCGACGGTGGTGTAGTCGGTGCCCGCGACCGGGGTGATGGCGTTGATGAACGGGTCGCTGGCCGACGCCTCCAGCTCGGTCGTCTCCCCCGACACGATGGTCAGCGGCGACCCGTACTCCCACACCACCGACGGCACGGAATCCGGGATCCGGTCGGCGGTGTCGAGTTCGACCGCGTTGATGATGTCGCGCCAGCCGTGCTCGTACTCGAACGGCGCCGTGTAGTCGAAGTCCGGCATGGTCCCCCTACGGCTCGGTCAGCAGCCACGCCACCGTTGACGTATCGGCAACGTCCGACGAGGTGATGGTGAAGGACACGCCGGCCGTGCGCGCGGACACGCGGAGGAACCCGGGTGTTCCGCCGTCGGCCTGGCTCGTCACCTGGATGCGGCTGGTGGCGGTCACCTCTGCGATAGCCACCGTTGCCGCGCCCGCGATGAGGGTTGCTACGCCCGTTCGGACAACCGGCTTCCAGGCCCCGGCTATGCGGGCGTAGAAGTCGCTTGTTGTGCTGTTCAGTGCCAGCGTGCCATTCAGCGGAGTCCTTGTGAACGAGGCGTCCACGGGCACGCCGGCAACCTGCTTGAGGGGCTGGTTGCCCTCCCATCGGATGGGGATGGTTCCGGCGGACTGGGTGCCTGTGCTGCCGTAACAGTTTTCGATGTGGAAATCGGCCGTGGACGACGCCTCGTAAAATATGTGCGCGCCAGTAGGGGCTGTTGTGTACTGGCCTATGACGTTCTTCAATGAGGCGCGGGAGTTGGCACCGGAGAACAGGTCGATACCGGAGTTGACCGTTGCGACGGCACCGTTTGATATCAGAACGTTCTCCATTGCCGAACCCTGCGCAGACCACGTGACGATGTTCTGTGCGGTCACGAATCCGCCCGCGAATCCACCCGCGAAACAGTAGAGCCCCTTGATCCAGATGGCGCGGCAGGTGTCGTCTGTGAGGAGATGGGAGCCTCCCTGCATTTGGGAAGTTTCCATCTTGCAGTCAGTCACGTAGATGCCGTTTGGGTTGTTTCCTGCGACCGCTCCGTCTTCAATGCGGAGTGCCCCGTTGTGAAAGTTTTCCCATCGGCACGCATGGAAGACGATCTGGTTGACGTTGTCGAGACTGTAGCCGAACGTGGCCGGAGTGGCCGAAGACGCATTACGCAGGTGTACCGCAGGGAGTACTGCGCCGTTGGTGCCGCCGCTCGACTCGAATACGCAGTTGTAGAATCGCGAGTCCCAGAACTCGACACCGTCCACAAGTCGTTCAGTGCTCGATGTGAAGTACACGTCCCGGAATGCCAGGTTGTCGGCGTAGTAGCACTGGAGGACACTCCCGGAGAGGGAGTTCCCGTTCAGTGTCATGTTCTCGATTGCGCTGTATCTGATGTGGGTGGCGCCCGTGGCGTCTGTCGCCGGGCCGGACATGTTGATGAGGACTCCGGCGCTCCTCTTCCTGATCTGTGTCGCCCTGCGGTTCGCGCCGACGAGCCGGACGTTGACCGGAATGTCGAGGGTGGTGGATGAGTAGATTCCCGGGGGGAGGTATACGACGCCGCCACCCGCTGCCGTGGCTGCACTGATGGCGGACTGGATCGCGGAGGTGTCATTTGCTGCACCGTCTCCGACCGCCCCGTGCTCCTTGATGTTGAAGGAGACGTTGATGATCTGGTCCTGGAGGTCGGTGAGTGCCGCATTGAGCGGGGTATGCCAGTTGCGTGTCGCGAACGGGATCGGTGTGAACGTCATCAGGGACTACCTCCATAGCCGCACTCGCCGTAGCCGCCCTCGCCGTACCCGGACGTCGTACAGCACTCGCCGAAAGATCCTGCGGAATAGGTGGCCTGCGATGTCAGTGACGCCGCGTCCAGCAGCCGGTGATGCCGGTCCCGGAACATGAACGTGCCGTCCGGTGCGACGTAGGCGATGGCCGGTGGCCCTTCGGAGCGCACCACCTGCTGGAGGGCGTCGAAAGCGTCTTCGCCGTCGGCCCACCAGTAGCGGGGGTGGGTGGCGCCGGGGTCGAGGTCGCGGGGTGCGGTCCAGCCGACGGCGTCGAGGATGCGGTCGATGATCTGTCCGGTGCGCTGCGCTACGAGGACTTCGGTGGTGATGTCGAGGCCTTGGAGGAGGGACAGCCCGTCGAGGGCGGTGATGTCGGCGGACCGGTTGGTGTAGTCGGCGCGGAGGGTGAAGTCGTCGATGCGCCCGTTGAGGAGCGGGTAGGTGGTGCCGGCGTGGACGACCTGGAAGCGGACGGGGCGTGCGGGTCCGATGTCGGCGGCGATGGGGCTGTCGGGGCTTTCCGGGGAGTAGAGGCGGGAGGCGTTGCACAGGATCATTCCGGCGCTGCCGACGGATCCGGGTGACAGCTGGCGTCCTTGTTCGCGGCCGTATTCGACGGTGACACCGCTGGACAGGATGTCGTCGGTGACATCATCGTGGGGGCCGGTGAAGGTGCCGTCGTCTTCCCAGTCGACGGACATGTCGTAGACGGTGCTGGTGCCGGAGCAGGACGGCATGGGTCAGCCTCCCCTCGTGGCGGCGGGGAGCTTGTTCAGGCGGCGCAGGGTGTCCAGTTCGCTGATCAGCCAGTTGCGGACCTCCAGCCGCGAGCCGAGCACCCCGGTGTTGGTGAACGAGAAGTAGTTGTTCACCACCACCGCGCCCGCAGTGCCGGCCGCCGGGCGCATCGCGCCCACCGGCAGCGCGCCCACACCGGTCGCCGCGCCTGCCCGCGTCGCGGCGCCTCCAGTCGTGACTGCGGGTACCGAGAACGATTCCGGTACCGACGCTGCCACGTCCGCGACCACGGACTCGATGCGGGACCGCATGCCGGCGAAGCCCTGGATGAACCCGGCGCCGGTGTCCTGCCCGATTGCGGCGAACACCTTGGACGGGCTGCTGATGCCGAGGAGGCTTTTCGCGCCGTCGATGGCGGAGCCGACGACGTCTTTGGCGGCGGACACCGCGCTGCCTGCCATGTCGCGGATGCCGTTGATGAGGCCTCGGATGAGGTCGCGGCCTGCGCTGGCGAGGAGGCCGCCGATGCGGCCGAGTCCGTCGCGGATTCTGCCGGGCATGCTGCGGACGAAGCCGAACACGGTGGTGGCTCCGGCGCGTACGGCGGCGAGGAATCGTTGCAGGGCGCTGCGTCCGACGGCGGCGATGAGGGAGCCGAGGTTGCTGAGTGCGGAGCGGATGCGGCCTGGGACGGTGCGGACGAAGCCGAGTGTGGCGGCGACTCCGGTCAGGACTGCTCGGGTGAAGCGGTTCCAGGCGGTGCGGGCGATGTTGAAGAGGCCGCCGCCGAGGACGGAGAGGGCGGCGTAGATCCGGCCGGGTAGTCCGGCGATCAGTTTGACGAGGGCGCCGAGGATGGAGCCGACTGCGGTGAGGAGGTTGCGGACGGTGTCGATGATGAGCTGGACGACTCCGGAGATGAGGTCTTTGAACGCCTGCCATGCGGCGGATGCGTCGCCGGACAGGAGTGCGGTGATGAGTTCGACGGCGGGGACGACGACGTTGGTGATGATGCTGGCGAGTTCGTCGGCGAACACGGCCGCGAGCTGGGCGACGAGTTCGATGAGCGGGGTGAGGAGGGGCAGGAGTGCGACGAGGACTTCGCTGGTGAGCTGGAGGAGGATCTCGATGAGCGGGCCGAGAGCCACCAGGAGTTCGGAGAACGAGCCGACGATCTGGATCAGCGACGGGGCGAGCGCGGCGACCAGGTCCGAAGCCAGCTGCCCCACCAGTTCGATGATCGGAGTGAGTGCCGGGAGGAGTGCGGCGAGGACGTCACTGACGAGCGTCCCGAGAACGTCGAGGAGGGGGCTGACGGCGACGAGGAGGTCGACGAAGGTGGCGGCGAAGGTGGCGAGGGTGGGTGCGAGGGCGGCGATCAGGTCGGTGAGGAGGGGGCCGATGTCCTGCGCCAGCCTGAGGAGCAGGTCGGTGAACGGCTGGATCAGTGCGGGCAGTTGGGCGAGGATCGGGGCGAGTGCGGAGGCCAGTGCGCCGCCGACTTGCAGGACGACCGGTGCGACAGCGGCCAGGAGATCACCTGCCGCCTGAAGGAGCGGCACCAGCGGCGGCAGGACGGACGCGACGAGGTCCCCGATGATGGGCAGGAGCGGGGAGAACGCGTCGATGACGATGCCGACGGATTCGGCGATCGTCCCGAAGATCGGGCCGAGGGCTTCGATGACCGGGCGCAGCGCACCGCCGAGGTTGGTGATCAGCGATTCGATGGGCGGTCCGAGCGCGGTGAAGATCGGGCCGACTGCGGCGAGCACGGGTCCGAGGAGTGATCCTGCGGTCCCTGCGAGGGTGGCCATCACTCCGGCGAGTGCGCTGATCGCCTCCTGGAAGCCTTGCGTCGAGGTGACGTCGGCGAGTGCCCCGGTGATCTGGACGAGGACGCCGATGAGTCCGCCGCCCGCCGCCTGTACCGGGGCGATGATGTTGCCGAGCGTCGAGAACACGTTGCCTGCGACGGTGCCCAGGTCGGCGATCAGGTCGACGGCCGTGTTTACGGAGTCTTCCAGGGCGCCGGACGTGAAGGCGGCGCCGAGCCGGTCGCTGATGCTTTCGGCGGCGTTCGCGACGGCATTGGTGAGGCGGTCGAATGCGGGCGCGCCCGCCGCCGCCAGCTTTCCCAGAGCGGTGACGACCTGAGGGGGTACCGCCTCCAGGTTCCGCAGGCCCTCGTTGGCGCCTTCCATGGCTTTCCCGAGGGTTCCGTCCTTGGCCAAGGCCGTTGCGGCCTTGGCCGTACGGGCCGCCATGTTGCCGAGGATGTTCGCCGTCGTCGTCAGGTTCTTCTGCAAGACGGGCAGGGTGGCGGTCGCGGTCGTCTTGAGGACGCTGTCGAGTTCGGTGAAGAGTTCCTGCTGGATGGACTGCTGGAACTCTTTGAATGCGGGGACCAGTTCGCGGACCTGTACGGCGAAGGCGCGTGCGGACGGGGCCAGCTTCTCCAGCGATCCCGCGAAGGCTTCCGCGCCTGCTTCGCTGGTGTCGAACGCGTTGGTCACAGCATCCCCGACGCCGACCATGCCGAGCTTGATCGCGGCAGACGCCTGGACGACCGCAAGCATTCCAGTGACGGCGACCGCCCCGGCGGGGGCGATGTTCTGCAAGGTGGTGACAATGCCCGCAAGTAGCGGGGCCGCAGTGCCGGCTGCCGCGCCCGCCCGTCCCAGGACGCCGGCCACGCTCCCCAGCGCGCCCAGTGCGCGGCCTCCGGTGGAGGTGAGGTTGCGCAGGGATCCGCCGAAGCGGTCGCCGCCTCCGGCCGCGCGGGTGAGGGATCCGTTGATGAGGGCGGATTCGGAGACGAACCGGCCGCGGATGTCGCGCAGGCGGCCGTCGACGTCGCGGGAGAATCCGCGCAGGGCGCGCATGGCGGGGTCGGTGTCGCCGTCGACGCGGATGGTGGCGTTGCCGACGAGGTCGTCTCCGGCGGGGGTGCTCATGTGAGGTTCACCCCCATCGAGGCGAGGAAGGACTGGGATGCGTCTTCAGCGTTGTCCCACCACCAGGGCGCGCCTGCTTCACGCGGCTCCGGTTGTTTCGCTTCGCTGCCGGGTGTCGCCCATGCGCGTACGCCGAGCTGCCCGTCGAACCGCTTACGTGCGGCTTCGGGCTTCTCGCGGTCGCGTACGTTCAGGCGTTGCAGCATTTCGGCGTAGATCAGGTTGAGGAAGCGGTGGGCTGGAAGGTCGCCGGGATCGACACCTGCGGCTGCGCAGCGTCCGTCGAGCTCGTGCCAGATGCCGGGCTGGGCTGCCCAGTTGACGAGGGCGACGACGGTTGTGTAGGGCGTCGGCCGTACACCTCCATGAGCCAGGACATGACCTCGGAGGCCTGCTCGTACTCGATGGGGTTCTCAAGGTCGGAGAAGCGCTTCGCGAACAGGGCGTGGGAGTCGGGCAGGAGGACCAGGCCGAGGGCGTCTTTGACGACGTCGAGTTTCTGGTCGAGGGCGACGGTGTCGATGTCGGAGAACCGTTTGGCGAACTCGACGAGGACTTCGCCGGGCAGGGCCGGGGTGGCTTCGAAGAGGTCGTCGTCGATGCGGAAGGTGAGGCGTTCGCGCTTGCGGGTGAAGTCCCTGGGGGCGGTGGTCATGGCGGGGACGGTAGGCCGCCCCCAGTCATGATCGTTCCGGAGGTCAGAGGGCGGCGCGCAGGGCCTGCCGCAGGAAGTCGTTCGGCTTCGTGCCGGGATGGTTGACTAGCCGCGCGTACACCACCTGTCCGCCCACGGTGAACCGCAGGACGCCTCCGGTGCGTCGGGGCCGGATCTGGTGAGGGCGCGTCCCGCCAGTGACGTAGAGGGCAGCAGGATGCCGCACGTTGATGACACCCCGGAACTCGCCGCCGGGGCCACGCTGGATCTGTGCGCGGATGGTGCGGCCCATGCTGCCGGGCGCGCGGCGGATCGCCTCGGCCTCAACTCGACGGACGCGGCGTTCCATGTTGCGGTAGACGATGCCGTCGGGCAGCCGGAGCATGCGTTCGATGCGGCCCCGGCTGAGTTCGAAGCTCGTGCTGACGGTGAACACGGTGCGCCTCAGTTCCGCAGGAGGGCGACGTACGCGCGCAGCTCGTTGCCGCCGCACACGCCGGTCGGGCCTTGCGCGGTGAGCGGGCGGAGCATGAAGTCGGAGATGTCGCGGGCGT
>ERZ1292644.470-Hain-H14-01um-R2-470-length-27501-cov-8_pt2 | contig 14469 bp, 14 predicted proteins | sample MGYA00564402_ERZ1292644 | MGnify/ENA primary metagenome ERZ1292644 (study PRJEB36523, sample SAMEA6512644) | groundwater metagenome | collected 2019-01-09 | study: AquaDiva: Metagenomics assemblies of 32 groundwater samples
ATGCGTAAGCATCGTGGTAATGTCACGGTATTATTTGAGCCAAACACCGCCGGCTGCCGCCTCGCCAGTGCTCCCCCCCCCCTCCGGGGCACCGACGGGCGGCAGCCCCCAGGCGAAGGCCTCACCGGCGCCCGGGCCGACGCCGACTGCACGGGCGACCAGTGCGACCGGCGCTGGCGCGGGCGCCGTCGCGCGCGTGAAGGCCGATCCCCGCTACCAAGAGGTCGCGAACGGCGCGGCCAAGGGCGCGCGGGATGCCGCGGCGCAATCCGGCGCGCAGCCCGCGACCGCGGCGATCGGCGCGACGGTGAAGGCGGCGAACTTCCCGGCGGCCGTACCGGAGGACAAGTGAGATGGCCGGCGGCTTCTTCGAAAGCCTGCTGTCCGGCATTCTCGGCGATGCCAAGCGGCCGGATGCCGAGCGCCCGGAGCTTGGCGTGCCGATGCTGGCGCACTGGCTGCCCTATCGCAGCTACGATCCGAAGACCGGGATCTTCTACAACAGCGCGTCGCGCGGTTTCGTGATCGAAGCCGCACCGCTCGTCGGCGCCGATGAGCGGACCGGCGAGATCCTCACGCAATTCCTGTCGGAAGCCATCCCGGCGCCGGGCTGCCTGCAGTTTCACCAATGGATGAGCCCCCGGATCGGCGAGCGCCTCTCGAAATGGTATCTGCCGCGCTATTCGGCACGCGGCGTCTACGAGCGGATGGCCAAGCACCGGGTCGATTTCCTGACCGACGGGGTCTGGAAATCGCTCTCGGCCGATGCGCCTTTTTCGCTGCGTAATCACCGCGTCGCGATCTCCTATTCGACGCCGGAGAGCTCGAGCGTCACGGTCGAGGAGATCGTGGCGGTCATGGACGGCCTCATCTCGGCGCTGGCGTCGATCAACGTCTCGGCGCGGAAGATGGATCCGCCGGCGCTCATCGCCTGGATCGACGATATCACCTCGCCCACGACCGCGGCGGGCGAGGACGTGGTCAGCTACAATCCGCTCGACCCGATCGCCGACCAGGCTGTCCGGCGGGATGTCGAGCTCCACGTCGAGCCCGACCGCATGTTGCTGAGGACCGAGCGTTTCCGCCCGACCGGCAAGACGGTCGACGAAGCGCCGGAGATCGGCGAAATCCTGCCCGACGTCTTCGACGTGCGCTCCTTCTCGGTCCGCAACCTGCCGGCGCGCTGGGCGCCCTGGGATGTCGCGCGGCTCATCGGCGACATGTTCACCGACAAGCTCAGGATGCCGTGCCCGGTTGCGACCAACCTCTGCGTCGAGTTCCCCGACCCGATGGCTGCGAGCAACAAGGCCAGCTTCAAGTTCATGCGGACAACGAGCCTTGCCGACTCCAAGTCGTCTCGCTTCCTTCCCCAGCTCAGGGACCAGAGCCAGGAATGGCGCTATGTGAACGAGGAGATCCGGCAGGGCCGCAAGCTCGTGCGCGTATTCTTCAGCGTCACCTCCTTCTCGCCGAAGGGCAAGGGCGACGCCAACGAGCGGGTCCTGAAGTCGGTCTATCGGGCCGCGGGCTGGGACCTGCTCGACGACCGCTATCTCCAGATCATGGGTCTGCTCTGCGCGATGCCCATGACGATGGCCAATGGCCTCGCGCGCGACCTCGAGCGCATGAAGCGGATGCGCACGCTGCTGACCACGACGGCCGCCAATCTCGCGCCGATCCAGGGCGAATTTCTCGGCAGCCATGTGCCCCACCTGATGCTGATCGGGCGGCGCGGCCAGCCCTATTTCTGGAGCCCCTTCGAGAACAAGGCGGGCAATCACAATGTCGCGGTGGTCGGCAAGTCCGGTTCGGGCAAGTCGGTGACGCTGCAGGAACTATGCGCTTCGCTCTGCGGTGCCGGCGCGCGCGTGGTCGTGATCGACGACGGCCGTTCGTTCGAGCACTCGGCCAAGCTGCAGGGCGGCGCCTTCGTCGAGTTCACCATGTCCTCGGGCTTCTGTCTCAACCCCTTCAGCATGATCGACGAGGAGCTGGCGAAGACGGACGAGGACTATCTCCTCGACTGCATGGCGATGCTCAAAGCGATCGTGAACCAGATGTCGCGGCATATCGACCGCCTCAACGATACCGAGCGCGGCCTGATCGACGGCGCAGTCAACGCGGTCTGGGAGGAGAAGGGCAGGGGCGGCTCGATCGACGATGTGATTGCCGCGCTCGATGCGACCGGCAACCACCAGGCGAGCGACCTCGGCATTGCCATGCGGCCCTTCTCGTCGGGCGGGACCTATGGCCGCTTCTTCCAGGGCGAGGTGTCCTTCGAGTTGTCGGCCCAGCTCACGGTGTTCGAACTCTCGGACCTGTCGTCGCGCGAGGAACTGCGGAGCGTCGTGCTCACCGCGATCATGTTCATGTCGCAGCAGATGATGCGCAAGATCGATCGCGCCATTCCAAAGGCGCTGTTGCTCGACGAGGCGTGGCAGATGCTGCGCGGCGGCGCGATGGCCGACTTCATCGAGACCTATGCGCGCACCTGCCGCAAATATGGCGCGTCGCTGGTCACCGCGACGCAGTCGCTCAACGACTATTACAAATCGGCAGGCTCCGTCGCCGCGCTCGAGAACTCGGACTGGTTCGTGATCCTCCAGCAGAAGCCGGAGACCATCGCGGATTTCAAGAAGCACGACCGCTTCGAGATGGATGATTATACCGACGCGCTGCTGCGTTCGCTCAAGATCAACGGCCGCGAATATTCGGACATCCTGATCAAAGGACCTGAGACGCTGGCGGTCGGCCGCCTGGTGCTCGATCCGTTCTCGTCCACGGTCTATTCGTCCAGCCCCGCTGTCTATGCCGCCATCGAGGGCCTCGTCGCGCAGGGCCTGACCATGGACGAGGCGATCGAGCGGATCGCCTTCCCCGACAATCCCGAGAAATGGGCCTCGCATGGCGATGCCGAGCTAGCGCAGGCGGCGGAGTAGATCATGGCGACCAGGAGCACAGCGGCGGGAAAAGCGGGGCGGGCCGCAGCGACCTTCGATCTGGGGGCGGCGCTTCACTTCGGGCTGCATTTCGCAGGCTTCCTCGTCTCGACCCTGCTCATGACCTGGGGCCTGTTCGCGCTGTTCTTCCTCGCGATCGGGGGGTTCTCGCTCGACGGCCTCATGAACCAGCTCAACAATCTCACCACCCGCTACGTCATCGCCACCTCGGCGCGCGTGGCCTCGTTCAAGACCATCTTCGCCGTGGCCCATCTCATCCTATCCGCCGCGCTCATCGTCCTGCGGCGGGACAGGATCATGCCGCCGGCCCGATCGCAGGGAGACCCCCGCAATGGCTGAGCAACCCGAACTCGACCTTCCCGCGCCTCCGGCTTCGCCGCCGGCACCGGCGCGGACAAGACGGACATTCTTCGCCGGCTTCAGCCGGATGCAGATCCTCGGCGGCCTGATCCTGCTCATCGCCGTCGTCTGGGGCATGTGGGTCACCAAGACGCTCGTCACGCCGAAGCAGGATCATATCGTCTCGGCCCGATTGTCGTCGATCGTCGGTGAATATGTGCAGGCACAGGCGCGCTCGACGTCGCCGCCAGCGCAGGTCGAGGCCGAGATGCGGGGGTTCATGGCGTCGCTCGACAAGGAACTGCAGCGCCGCAGCGCCAGCGGCCAGATCGTGCTCGTGGGCGAGGCCGTGCTGACCAAGAACGTTCCCGACATCACCGACAGCCTGAAGAGTGCCGTCTATGCCTCGGGCGTGCCCCGGCCGCGCCAGGCGTCGGCCGAGGAACTCGAGCGGCTGAACGCCCAGGCGATGGCGGCCGCATCGCCGCAGCTTGGCCCCCAAGTGTCCGGCCAGCTGCAGGGCCAGGTTCCGGGCACCCCTTCGCCGATCGACCCGATGATGGCGGCACAGGGCATGGTTCCCCCGATGCAGGAGCAATCGGCTCCCCAATATGCGCCGCCCGCGGCACAGGTATCCACTTTTGGAGGCCCCGATGGCAGCGGCGGCCAGTAAGCCCGCCAGTGAGCTCGCCCCGCTTTGGCGGCCGCGCACGCGCCTATGGCGGCTCTTCGGCCTCTTCGTGGTGGGCAGCATTCTCCTGAGCGCGATCGCTGTCTGGCGCAGCGACCATCTCCTGCTGATCAACACGACGGACTCGCTGCCTAACTGGGCGTTTCTGATCCAGCGGCACAAGCTGCCGGCGCGCGGCGACTATCTGTTCTTCGACCCGCCGCAGAGCGCGCTCCTACGCCGCCATTTCGGCGCGAAGCCCCGGATGTTTGGCAAGATCGTCTATGGCATGCCGGGCGACACCATCAGCCATGCCGGCCGTGAGGTCGCGGTGAACGGTCGCCCGGTCGCGAGGCTGAAACCGTTTACGCGGTTCGGCGAGCCACTGACGCCTGGGATTACCGGGCGCGTGCCGCCGGGATGCTATTTCGCCGCGACGCCGCACAAGGATGGGTTCGACAGCCGCTATGCCGAGATCGGCTTCGTCTGCGCGCGCCAGGTCATCGGAACCGGGGAGCCCATCCTATGAGGATGCTTGTCACAGGCGGTCTCGCGCTGGCGGCGACGGTCGGGGCGCTGGTCGTGATCGGGCCGATGCGCTCGGAAGCCAAGGACTATGGCCAGGCGGCGCAGGCCTTCCCGGTGATCGAGCCGGATCTGCTGTCGACCATCGAGAACCGTCTCAAGCGGGCGGAGGCAAGCGGCGAGCTCGCGCGCACCAACGAGATGTTCGCCAAGCGGGTGGAGGCCAAGGTGCGCCGGCCCGATCCCGTGTCGGGTATCACGCCCGCGCGCACCGCCCGCAGCTGGGAGTTCGATCCCTCGGTGACGATGGAGCGCGACATCCGCGACCAGAAGGGCAATCTGATCGCCGCCAAGGGCCAGCGGATCAACCCCCTCGATTTCGTTTCTATCCGGCAGGACCTGGTCTTCATCGACGGCGACGATGCCGAACAGCTGGCCTGGGCCACGGCGCGCTATTCCGACATCAAGGCCAAGATCATCTTCGTTGCCGGTTCGCCGGTCGAGCAGATGACGGCGAAGAAGCGGCGCTTTTACTTCGACCAGCAAGGCAAGCTCACCGAGCGCTTCGGCATAGAGCATACGCCCGCGGTCGTTGCCCAGGCGGGCAAGGTCATGAAGGTCTCCGAGGTCGTCCTCAAGCCAGGGGGGCCGAGCTGATGCCGCTGTGGCTCGACATGCTGCGCACGCCGATGGCGGCCCCCGAGACGGCCGATCTCCGGCGCTTGCGGCGGACGTGGCAGATCCTCTGTCTGCTGCTGGGTGCCAGCGTGCTGGCCCTGCAGCCCTTGCTGCATCTGGTCGGCCGAGCGGCGCCCTGCGCGATTGCCGCGCTGCTCGTCGCGGCGCTGCTGACCACCGCGCTTTACCTCGCGCGCAAGCACCGCGCGGACACCGCTTTTCTCGACGCTGCCGGGGAGAATCAGTGATGCGCGCCGTTCGATCCGCTGTGAGGCTGCTCGTGATGATGATCGCCGCCTTTGTCCTCGCGCCGAGCGCCGAGGCGGCCGGACCGACCTGTCACGGAAAGTTCGTCAATCCGATCACCGACGTGTGCTGGTCCTGTCTGTTCCCATTGTCGGTGGGCGGCCTCAAGATCTGGCCCAGCAGTCGGCCCGATACGTCCAATCCCGCGTCGCCGATCTGCCTGTGCGGTAGCCCCATTCCGCGGATCGGCATCGCCGTCGGCTTCTGGGAGCCCGCTCGTCTCGCCGACGTCACGATGAAGCCCTGGTGCTTCCCGAACCTTGGCGGCATGCGCATCGCGCCAGGCTTCGACATCGGCCAGGGCTATCTGGCCGGCCCCTCGATGGTAGGCGGCCGATCCCAGAGCACCGCGAAGTGGCAGGTTCACTGGTATGTCTATCCGCTGCTCTACTGGATGGAGATCCTCACCGACTTCGTCTGCTTCGAGCAGGCCAGCTTCGACATCGCCTATATGACCGAGATCGATCCGCTCTGGCAGGACGACTCGCTGACGGCGCTGATCAACCCGGAGGCGATCGTCTTCGCCAATCCGATCGCGCAGGTCGCCTGCGCCGGCGACTGCATCGCCGGCACCGTGCATCTCCCGCTCGACCCGCTGTTCTGGTGCGCGGGCTGCCAAGGCAGCATGTACCCGCTCAACGGCAACGTGCCGTCCTCGATCGGGCATGTTCAGTCCTCGCGCCTCGCGCTGTCGCGCTTTGCCTACAAGATGCACCGCGAGGCGCTGGCCTGGGGTACGATGGGCTCGGCAGGCCTCTGCAAGAAGTACCTCATGCCGATCATGCGGAAGCAGCAATACCGCTTCCAGATGGTCAATCCGATCCCGACGGTGAGCGGCCGCTTTGCCTGCTCCGCGATCGGGGCATCCACCATGCCGCCTGACGCAGGCCGCGCCTATCCCGCCGGCGGTGAGGACATGGGCTACCTCGTCTGGCGCAAACGCAATTGCTGCGTCCTTTAGGAGGTCTGTCGATGCGCGCTTTGCTATGGGTCCCCGCAGCTATTCTCACCATCGCCGGCATGTCGGCCCTGCTGGCGCAGAACGTCGACGGGATCGACATTCAGGCGATCAAGCAGCGCTCGGCCGATCTCCAGGCCGATGCCGAGGCCTTCGTCAACCAGGTGAAGGACCGGGGCGATGCCTTCCGCGAGGATGCGGCGCAGTCGCGCGACACCGGAATGGCGAACATGCAGCGGGTCGCGAAGAGCGACCTGCCCAAGGGCCCTGCCGGTCCCGTCGACTTTGATGAAATCGTCGCCGGCGCTGCCTCGAACACGACAGCGGGCAAGGGCGAGGCGCCCCAGCTCATCGTTTTCGCCAGTCTCTCGATGCCGCCGCAGTCGCTGAAGAAGCTGATCGCCGATACCGCCAAGGCCGGCGGTGTGGTCGTCTTCCGCGGATTTCCGAACAATTCGATGAAGGAATTCGCCACGAGCCTCGGCAAAATCGTCGACCGGCAGGACGATTTCACCAATGTCGGCATCGACCCGCGCCTTTTCCGCGCGTTCGACGTGCAGGCCGTGCCGACCTATGTCGCGGTCTCGTCCGATTTCGACCTGTGCGCCGGATTTTCCTGCCAGACGAAGGTGCCGCCATATGACCGGCTCGTCGGCAACGTTTCGGTCGAATATGCGCTCGAGCAGTTCGCCGACGGCAATGGTCCCGGTGCGCGGATAGCGGCTGTCGGCCTTTCCAACATGCGCAAGACGGTCCCGTGAGACGCGCCCTTGCCTCTGTTGTGCTGTTCATAGCGGTGGCGATGGGATCGCCGGCGTTCGGGCAGATGACGCTCGATGAGGCACGGCAGCAAGGCAAGGCGCTCGGCAGCGAGAAGCGGAACGACTCCACGCTGGTGCCGTCGAACGATGCACAGGCGGCTGCAGTGCCGGGCTATTCGGGGACGAACCTGCCGGAGGGTTCCTATTTCGACGATCCGGAGAGGCTGGAGGCGGCGGCCCAGTCGGCCAAGTCGTCGAACGAGCAATATCGCATCACGACCGATGCCGATCGCACCCGGGCGACCTTCAGCAATTCCGAGATCCTCTCGACGACGACCCGCGCGACTTCGGTGGAGAATGATCCATCGACCTATCTAGCCGGTGAGTCGATGGGAGGAACCAAAGGGACCTGCGTGCCCTTGCCGCCCGCGACCGGCAGCGCGGGATACTACGAAGCGAGCTGCAACGCCGGCAGTAAGGTCACGACGGAGGCGCGAACCTGCAACGTCACCCTCGATGTTCGTGCCGAGCCGCGGACAGTCTACACCTATTATACGGGCCGGTTGAGCTTCCTGCCCACCGATGGTGGCCCTTACCCCGCGCGCGCCGCGTTCGACGACGAGATTGCATCGGGCGTTTGCTGGGAAAGCCGGGTCATCGACTATTGCGACAATATGAGCGCCTATGGGTACACTGCGGCGCCCAACTGCAAGAGCCTTGGCCATACCGCCGTCGAGGTCAAATGTACGGCGGAGGCCCAAGGGATCACGCGGGGCGAATACCATCCGGGTTATGTGCTCTCGACCGGCAACTATTGGCTGACCAAGCAGGACGAGCCGGCGGTGCCGGTCGTGACGCGCAATGAAGGGCTGTGTGCCGCTAACGCTGCCGACGCGAACTGCACGCTCGAGACCGAGGTCTGCACTTCCAGCGATCCGGTGACCAGGATCGTCAATGGCGTTCCCGTCACCCAGCCCTGCTGGGCATGGGAGCGCACCTATCAGTGTCATCGCATATCATCGGCCAACGACTGCGGCGACCTCGAGGCAAACGGCAGCTGCACGTACCTTCGGACCGAATGCCTGGACGAGGAACCCGACGGGGGGCCCTGCAAGGTCGAGAACCGGGTCTACAAATGCCCGACGCCGTCAGGCGGCACGAGCGATGCCCCGCAATATATCTGCGGCGACGACGTCTATTGCATCAACGGCGACTGCGAGCCGATCGTTCGGGAAGCCTCCACCGAGTTCAAGGATGCGCTGGTCGCGCTCCATTCGATCGACCAGGCGGGCAAGGAGTTCGACGAGAATAATTTCACCGTCTTCAAGGGCAGTCGCGAAACCTGTCACAAGCCCGTCTTCGGTCTGATCAACTGCTGTGCGGGTAAGACCTCTGGTCTCCTTACCGTCGGTGCGGGGGCGGCGGCGCTGGCGGGTGGTCCCGCCGCGATCGCCGCGCTGGCGACGCCGTTCCTGACATTGTTCGCCTGTTCGCAGTCCGAGATGCAGCTCGACATCAAGGACCGCATGGGCCTCTGCCACAATCTCGGCACCTATTGCTCGTCGAGCTTCCTCGGAATCTGCAGCACGCGCCGCACCGCCTATTGCTGTTTCGAAAGCAAGCTCAGCCGCGTTCTCCAGGAGCAGGGCCGTCCTCAACTGGGGAAAGCCTGGGGCACCGCCAAGAAAGAGCAGTGCCTTGGGTTCACGATCGACGAGTTTTCCCGTCTCGACCTGTCGGTGATGGATTTCACGGAGGTCTACGCGGACTTCATGGATGCGGCCAAGCTGCCTGATGAGGTCCAGACCATGACCGAAATCCAGCAGAAGATTCAGAACTATTACGACCTTCACGGCAAGTGAGATGGGCAAAACCCACCTCCTTGGCGCGGAGCCACAGTGCAACCCAGGGATATAGGACAATGCCGTTCTTCATCATCGAGCTGCCCGCCCTTCTTGCATCCCTTACCATGCAACCCCTGGCGGCAGCGCAGCCCCATCGCTGCGGCGCGCCTCCCCCCAGTGTGGCCGATTGCTGCGTCCAGTTCGCTGCTTGGGACGGCGGGACACCTACCGCCCCTCCCACCCATTCTTCCGCGCAATCTGCCTCAGCCGATGAAAGGACGATGAGCGATGTCGATGATCGCTAGACTTTCGATGCTGGTTGCCCTGGGCGTCGGCCTGGCGCCGCCGCTGATGGCACAGGACGCTCCGTCGTCATCCGATGCGATCGAGCAGAGCCGGCCTGACGACTTCTACTGCGGCGAGCGAAAACTCGGGCAATGGTTCTATTGCGACAAGCCGAAAGCTGCGCCGCGAGAAGCTCCGGCTGCACCGCCGCAGCAGAGTGCCGTCGACCGCATGACGGCGATCACCAAGCATCTCGATGAATTGAAGGCGAAGGCGATCCTTGAGCCGTCGGAAGAGAACGTCATTGCCTATGTGCGCTTCCAGCGCGAGCAGCTCGACCGGGCGTCGACCTTCTCCGACGTCTGGCAGCGTGCCTTGTGGCAGAATCCGGACATCGACTATACGCTGCAGCGTCCGGTCTCGACGGTCGGCAAGCGCGCCTGGCTCGATAATCGGAAGGCCGATCGTGACGCGGTCCTCACCAATCTGGGTCAGCGTTACGGGCTGTTCTATTTCTACGCCCAGAGCTGCGGCGCCTGCGAGTTGTTCGCGCCGATCCTGCGCTCGGTCACAGACAGTCACCGCATGGCGGTGATGGCCGTGTCGATGGACGGCGGCCCAAGCCGGGAATTCCCGAATTATGTCGTCGACTCCGGTCAGCGGGCGCGGATGGGCGTGCCGGGCAACGAAACGCCAGCGCTCGTCCTGTTCGACACAGCGACCAAGCGAACCATTCCGATCGGCTACGGCATTCTCAGCGCGGATGAGATCATGGACCGGATCTTCACGCTCACGAACACCAAGGTGGGGAGCGATTACTGATGGCACAGCATCGTGGCAAAGGGCGTGCGCGCCGCTTCTTCTGCTCAGCGGGCGCCTCCATGGCGATGGTCGCCGCGCTCAATTTCGCGATCGTCGGCGTGGCGCGCGCCGATGTCGCGTCCGAGATGAACAACTTCTTCTCGGACGCGGGCGGCGCGGCCAATGTCACCGGCCCTTCCGCCTATCAGGGTCAGTCGGCCGGCTATTATTCGCTCGGCAATGTCTGGACCCGTTTCCCGCAGAAGAGCGTGCAGCCGTTCAACCTCCAGCTCCCGAGCGCCCGCGCCGGTTGCGGCGGCATCGATCTCTTCTCGGGCAGCTTCTCGTTCATCAACGCCTCCGAGATCGTGGCGATGCTGAAAGCGACCGCCAACAATGCGCTCGGCTTCGCGTTCAAGCTCGCGATCGACTCCGTGTCCCCCGAGATCGGCAAGGTCATGGACGAATTCAGCCAGAAGGCGCAGCTCCTCAATCAGATGAACATCTCGAGCTGCGAGACCGCGCAGGCGCTGGTCGGCGGCATCTGGCCTCAGATGGACTCGACCCGAGCGACGATCTGCGAAGCGGTTGGCAATAGCCAGGGGGTGTTCTCCGACTGGGCCGCCTCGCGCCAGGGCTGCAACAACGGCAACCGGCGCGATTCCACCATTGCGGGTAACAGCGACGCATCGATGAAGGATCAACTGGTCGGTGAGCCCCACAACTATACCTGGGAAGCGCTCAAAAAGTCCGCAAAGTTCGGGGCGTTCGACCAGTCCTTCTCCGAATATGTCATGACGCTGGTCGGTACGGTCGTGACGACGCCCTCGACCGATCCCAGCGTCGGCGGCAAGGTCGTGATGTTCGGGCCAGCGGAGGAGGCGGTGGTGACCGCGCTGCTCGACGGCACGGCGGATGCGCCGCCGGTCAAGATGCTCAAATGCAATGACGAGAATTGCTACGACGTCGGTGAGCAGACGCTATCGGTCCCTGCCTCTTCGGCGCTGCGGCCGCGCATTGCGACGATGATCAAGTCCATGAGCGACAAGATCCGCTCCGACACGCCGCTCAACGCCGCGGAAAAGCAGCTCCTAAACCTTGCGACCATACCGATCTACAAGATACTCGCGGTGCAGGCTTATGCGCATTACGCGCTGACGGATGGCGAGATCCAGACGCTGTCCGAGATCGTCGCGGTCGATCTCCTCTCGGCAATGCTCGACAATATGCTGGACCGGGTCGAGCAGGCGAAGGTCCACTATCAGACCTTCGACCAGGAAACCGCGACCCAGTGGAAGCAGCAGATCGCGGCGACCCGCGCGAAGTTCAGCCAGCGTGACGTCCGGCTGAATAACAAGCTGCAGGTGACGATGCAGATCATCAACCGCAGCATCATGCTGGAATCCACCCTGCAGAACTCGATGACGCCGGGCATGGCCTCCGCGCTCAATTTCTCGCGCGGGCTGAACGCGCAGGGGCTGAACTAGGGCGGGAGCGCGGCGATGCTGGAGGTCTTCACGGTCGGAGGCGGCGAATATCTCGTAAACGTGTTCAATGCCGTTGCGGCCTGGTCAGGGGGAGGGGGCTATCGCTCGCTCCTGCGGGTGGTGATGGTGATGGGCCTCATCTACTCGCTGCTCGTTGTCGCTTTCACGCTCAACTACAAGGCGTGGATGAATTGGTTCTTGCAGGCGACGGCGATCTACCTTTGCCTGATGGTGCCGACGGTCAGCATCAAGGTGACCGATCGGATCAACCCGAGCCTCGCGCCGGCGACGATCGACAATGTGCCGATGGGTCTGGGCGTGCTCGCCAGTTTCACCACTCAAATTGGCGACTGGCTGACGAGGACCGCCGAAACCGTGTTCGTCATGCCGAGCGAGCTCAACTATTCGACCAACGGCATGGTCTACGGCGCCCGCCTGTTCGACGCGACGCGCAATTTCGTGGTGAGAGACGCCGAGTTCTCGACCAATCTCGAGAGCCACTTCAAAAACTGCGTCTTTGGCGACGTAATGCTCTATCAGAAGTCGCTCACCAACCTCGCCAAGGCCCCTGATCTATGGGCCGCGATCGGCCCCGGTTCCGAAGCGCGGTCGCAGGAATGGCTTGAGCGGCAGGGCGATGGTACTGTCCAGAACTTCATCATCACCTGCCGCCAAGCCTATCAGGCGCTCGATGCGCAGTGGACGCCGATGATCGAGGCGAACGCGCCGCTCTGGGGGAAGGAGGTCTATCCCAAGCTTAGCAATGCGTTGGCGGCCGACAAGCTGAAGCACGATGTGCCGGTCGTGAACGCTGCCTTCACCGGGTCGGGCAGCAACTTCACCGAGACGATGCGGCAGAACACCGCGATCAATGCCTTCATGCAGGCGCGCAACAGCATGGCGGGCGGCAGCGGCGCTGCGGCGATCGATACCTTCGCGCAGACGAGGGCCGACATCCAGGCGCGCAACACCTACAACTCGATCGCGCAGCAGGCGATGGCCTGGGTGCCGATCCTCAATATCGTCCTGACCGTGGTCTTCTTCGCGATGTTCCCGGTGATTTTCCCGCTGTTCCTCATGCCGCAGACCGGCGTCGGGACGCTCAAGGGCTATGCGATGGGCTTCTTCTACCTGGCAGCCTGGGGTCCTCTCTACGTCATCCTGCACATGATCTGCATGACGAGGGCGGAGTCCGCGGCCAACGGCGTGGCCGGGGGAGGGGTGACGCTGGGGAGCTACGCTGGCATCGGGGCAGTCAACGGCGAGACCGCGACGATCGCCGGTTTCATGCTCATGAGCGTGCCTTTCCTCGCGGCCGGCCTTGCGCGCGGGGCGATGTCGATCGCCGGCCAGTCCATGTCGATGCTGGCGCCCGCGCAGAACGCAGCCGAGGCGGCGGCGCTCGAGCAGACTACCGGCAACTACTCCTACGGCAATGTGAGTTGGGCGAACTCGACGTCGAACATGCGCCAAGCCGATCAGTGGACCACAGCACCGAGCTATATGGGCGGTGCACCGAGCATCGGTTGGCGGCAGGACAATGGTGCGATGGTGACCGGCTTCGGCAATGGTCAGGAGGTATTCGACACTTCCAGCGCGATATCGCGCCTCGGCTTCACGCCGACGATGAACACAGGCTCGGTCGCCGAATGGCGCGAGATGGCCAGCGAAGCCCACCGACAGGCGCAGGCCTACGAGAATGCCGCCGCCGAAGTCCTCACCGCCACACACTCCAATCGCAGCGCCTTCGGCACTTCGACTGAACGGTCTTCCGGTTGGGATTCCAGCAGCGGACGCCAGTCGAACACCTCCGTGGATCAATTCGACCGGCGGACGGGGAGCAGCACACAGGGTCTCGAGGAACGCGATACGATCTCGCAGGGGCAACGGATAACGCAGGGCCATGACCGTCAGGCGCAGACCAATGATCAAATCATGGGTTCAGTCACGGCCAATGTCGGCGGCCGTCAGGCCGGAGGTCAAGGCGGCGGTCGTGGTGGAGTTTTGGGACGGTTGCCTGGAATAGGAGGGAGCGTTTCGAAATCTGGCAGTCAGATAGATGGTCTGCGCTATGGGACAGACGAAACCCGCGGCAGCGACAGTTCCAACACGTCGTCAAATGGTGTGCGGGACGAGCATGCCAGCGGCACCGGCGCATCGACGTCTGACGGGACCTATTCGCGCAGCGGCAACTTCAGCCGGGCCTCGGCCACATCCTCCGCCTCAGCTAGCACGGAAGACTCACTGGCACTGGCGAGGTCCTACTCGGAGACGGCCCGTCGCCTTGAGGAGCTCTCTCAACAGCTGTCGCGCGATGCCAGCTATGCCGAGACGCACGGCATGCAACTCAGCGAGAATCTGAGCCAGGATCTGGCCCAATGGTATCGTCGCCAGCAGGTCGAAAATCCCGGCCTCGACGCGCCCGAGCTTTGGGCGACCGACCTTACAGACCAGCAGCGGATCGTCCGCCAGGAAATGATTACGCGCTGGATGCACGAAAAGCAGGATGGCATTCGAGCGGAGATCGCCGGTCGCCTACACGACCCCGACCTAGTCGATGTGAGCCGACCAAGTGTCTCGAGTGCGGCGGATGTGAGAGCGTCCTATCGGCCGCACGGGTCCGGCCGTTTACCAACCGGTCCTGGCGGCGGTGGGGATGTGGGCGCAGCGGCGATCATCGAGGCCGGGAAAGCCGAGTTGGGAGGGGACCGTGCGGCAGCGCAGACGATGCGAGGTCAGCGGGTTCAAGGATCCGCTGATCTTGAGCAGGAGGTGAACCGCGATCACGATCGCGGCTTCTTCCAGGATCCCAAGCTTCGCGAATAGGATCAGAGGAAGTAGAACATCGCTCCGAT
>ERZ1292644.1142-Hain-H14-01um-R2-1142-length-14454-cov-8_pt1 | contig 14454 bp, 16 predicted proteins | sample MGYA00564402_ERZ1292644 | MGnify/ENA primary metagenome ERZ1292644 (study PRJEB36523, sample SAMEA6512644) | groundwater metagenome | collected 2019-01-09 | study: AquaDiva: Metagenomics assemblies of 32 groundwater samples
GCCTGCCCGATGCTGCCCGCAAGCGCGGCGGGGGTGAGCGCGACCAGGGTTTTCAGATCGGGAATTTGTGCCCGCAAGCTCGCGTCCGACTTCCACAGGCGTTCGCCTTCGACCGCTTGCGCATCGGTCGAGGCAAAGCTACCGGCGCGGAACGCCAGCGCCCAGCGTTGATCGTTCGGCAAATCGGCAAAGCTCTGCATCGCGGTTCCGTCGATACCTTGGCTTATCACCTGATAGAGCGCGAACACGCTGCGCTGACGCGCTCGCTCGGCATCGGTGAACGCGATCGGCGGGGTGGCGAGCTTGGCGGCATCCGGCCCATGCCCGTCGCCGGTGATCCCGTGGCAAGACGCGCAGCTTTGCGCAAACAACCGCGACCCCGTAGCGAGGTCCGGTGCTTTGCCAAGGGCAAGTGGCACCGGATAGGTTCGGAGCAGATCGGCGGCGAGTCCGTGCGCGAGCGCCGCAACCTCTTTGGGTGAGCCCTTGCGGGCAATCACGCTTTGAAGCTGCGAAGCCTGCTGGATCAGGGATTGCCGCTCAGGTGTCGCAGGGAGCGCGCGCAGGCGGGTGGACACGCCTGCGGCGAACTCGTTCATCTCTGCGTATTCGGACGCGCTTGTGACCGCGCCGTTGGCGACCGCACCGCCATAATCGACCGCCATATAGTCGAGCAGACGCCAAGCAGTTTGAACATCGCGGGTATCGGCCATCGCCGCAGCGGGAATCAACAGCAGCATAAGCGACGCGACCAGCGCGAGTGCTGGCTTAATCAGCGAGACCAGAGGTGACGGCATATGGGTGACCGATTCCAAGCTTCACTCGTCGCGGACTATGCGAACGACTCCCATTAGCAGCGTTGGGCGGCGTGCGCGATCACCAAGGCAGCGGATGATGAACATCGCGTCGGAGAGCTGGCGGCCCGTCGTCGCCGGCGACAAGATCGTGACCGCGAACCGGGACAAGATTGAAGGGTGTAGGAAAGCGGCGACGAAAGCACGCGAGGCGGTGCGGGTTGCGCCCGCCACCGCTATCGACTGCGCTCGGTTGAACCATCGTCAGTTGCGCTGGAAGTCACCTTCGCAACATCCTGGCCTATCTCGACATGCCGACGCTGGGGCAGTCGGAAGCGTTCATTCAGTGGAAGGAGGGTCTGGTCGACGAGGCTGGCAACATCGGTCCGGGAAGCCGCGACTTTCTGCAAGGGTGGATGGACAGGTTCGTCGCTTTGGTCGAGCGCCACGCATGAGCACAGACGAGCGCTCAATTGTCACCAGGCCGCAGGCAACCTCTCGCCGCACGTTCGCCGCTGCCTCGCGAGAAACCGGCACGTCTATAAGTTGAGCGGTCAGATATTCGTCTGATCGGCGGAACGTCGCGCGGCAGCGTCGCGGCGTCCTCTGCGTCCGTATCGACCGGCAGCTTCGCGCCGAGCGCGTGGCATGTCATGGAAATCGCCCCCATCGAATAGCCGCGCACGATTGCCTCCGGCCGGGCGTCCTCCGCGGCCGCCAGGCCTGCCAGGTAGAGGAGCGGTACGAAGTGGTCGGGCGTAGGCACGGCGCGCGCGTAGTCGGGATGCTCGCGCACCTTCAGTATGTCGCCTGGCGCGTCGGCGAGCTGCGCTACCACGGCGTCGTCGAACCGCTCTGCCCAATCGAATGCGGCGTTAGGCTGGTCCCATTGGACTTGTCGCAGGTTATGGACGACATTGCCGCTGGCGAGGATCGCCACGCCGCTGTCGCGCAACGCGGCGAGCCGCGCGGCGAGGTCCACATGGTATTCGAGCGGGCGCAGCGCGTTGATCGAGAGTTGCACCACGGGCACGTCGGCTTGTGGGTAGAGGTGCGCGAGCACGGACCAGGTACCGTGATCCAGCCCCCACTGGTCGCGATCGAGGCCGACCCACTCCGGCTTGACTACTTCCGCAATCTCTTGCGCCACGTCCGGCGCGCCGGGTGCGGGATAGTCGAAGTCGAAAAGCGCCTGCGGGAAGCCGTAAAAGTCGTGGATTGTCCGCGGCCTCGACATGGCGGTCACGGCCGTCGCGCCGAAGTACCAGTGGGCAGAGACGACCAGCAGCGCGCGGGGGCGGGGCAGCGTGCGCCCGAGGGACTTCCAAGCATCGGTGAAGCCGTTCCGCTCCAGCGTGTTCATCGGGCTGCCGTGGCCGATGAACAGTGCAGGCATCCGCGCCGCGGCCATCATACCCCTTCCCCGCGACGCTGGCGGGAAGCGTCCAGGCTCCAAGGTCCCGGGCCGGCGAAGACGAGATAGAGGAATACGAAGCAGTAGAGGATCGCCGCATCGCCGCCGTTGTTGACTGGAAACGCGTTCTGCGGCGCGTGCGCTATCCAGTAGGCGACGGCCATCGTGCCCGAAGCCAGGAACGCCGCCGGACGGGTAAACAGGCCTAACGCGATCAGGAGCCCGGCCGCCAGCTCGATCAAGCCCGAGTATGCTCCAGGGTTGTCGAAAGCGAGGCCAGTGCCTGCGGCTTGACCGGGCGGGAACGACAGGAACTTCTGAGTTCCGTGCTCAAGGAAAATGAGCCCAGCAACGATCCGTAGGACACTTAGCATTTTCGGTGCCCAGAGGTGCAATCGTTGATCGTTCATGGCCATCACCGCTCCCTATTCAGATCACGTACTTGTCCCAGCTTGCATAATGCTCGGCGCTGCGCTTCCCCCTCGGAAAGCTGAGGCCGATGAGCGCAATGCCCGCTACGACCGAGGCTACGGCACCAAGGTGACCAACGCCGTCCAGGAGGAAAGGCGCTGCCACGAGCCAGGCCCCGAACGCGATGTTGATCAGCCGTAGCGCGCGGGCAACCTCTGCGGTGGCGATGATCGCGACCGTGATGACCAGTGCACCTACGACGTGATCGCTGTTGGCCATCCCGCCTTCCGTGCCGAACAGCACCCGGGTCAGCATCAGCAGGGCGCCGATGACGATGCTCGCAGTCAGCGTCCATGGCAGGGTCAGACCCTTCTTCGCGTCCGCCCAGAAGGTGCTTGGCGAGGCCATCGCGTCCGACGTGTCCTCCGCCCCCGCTTCGATCGCATCGCCCTGGAAGAAGGTGCGGATCAGCGGCTTGCCGCGGCGCTTCGCCCAGCCGAGGAACTGGCCCATGGCGATGACTTCATCGAGGGCGAACGGGATCATGATGAGCATGGCGAGCGCCGCGATCAGTGCCAGCGTGCTCCATGTGCCGATAACGATCGGCTGACTGATGATGAAGTAGATGCTGACCACGCCGAGCGGGATAACCAGGATGCCGAAGAAGGTGACCATCCACGGCATCGTCCGCCAGCGGTCGCGGGTGCCCATGACCGCCATCAGAATTTCGAGCACGTAGCTGATCGTGCCGAGACCTCCATCCGGGATCGGCCATGCTTTCGACATGTCCGAGGTGATGATCTCCTCCGTGCCGTTGCGTGGATCGGTCAGCGATCCAGCGAAGAACGGCTCCCAGGCTGTATCGATGTGCCCGAGCTGGTAGGCCGTTAGGATGCGGGACGTGAGAAGGCCGATCAGGCCCATGGCGACGATCGGGAGCCGCTGCGCGTCCGTGGACGGCGAATAGGTCCAGCCAGGCGGGATGTTCTTGGGGTCCATCATGCCGGCCATGCTCATGCCCGGCATCATTGGTACCAGCACCGACAGGGCGATCACCGCCGAGCCGATGAGCAGGTTGTTGTTGTACTGAGCGGCGCTCGGGCTCCAAAAAATCAGGGGGGCGAAGAACAGCCAGATGCCGACGAACGCCACCGCCCATTGCGCCCAGGTTTTCGTCCTGGGCGACAGCGACAGCGCGCCAAACAGCGCGATCGCCAGACCGCTGACGAAGTCGCTGATCGATAGAGCGTTGGCCCGCCATTCGACTGAAGGCAGGCCGCGATCGACCGTGACGAAGCGTGCCGCCGCGCCGACGCTCTCCGTGGTCACCGAGTCGTAGATGAGCGGACTCGAGGCGAGCCACAGACCTAGACCGATGTTGGCGTAAAGCGCCCAGCGCGCGCGGCGCTCGTCCCGGTCCATCATGGCCATATGGTCGCCATGCCCGGCGTGGCCGGCCTTCGCCGCGGCGCCGGGTTCATGCCCCATCTTGCTATGGTCCATCTTGCTATGGTCCATGCCGCCGTGACCCATACCGGCCATTCCGGCGACTGCTCCAGCTTGGTGGTGGCCCGACTCCGCAGGTTTGGAAACTGGATTGTCGTTCCAGGCGACCAGGTTCTCGTTGAGCTTGTTGTTCCGATACCAGGCCCGCGGATGGCGCTTCAATGCGGCAACGATCGTCGGCAGCGTGTCGCGAAGATTGTGCTTCGGCTCCCACCCGAGCAGCGATCGTGCACGCGAGATGTCCAGAATGTAGTGATCGTTGCTGCTGTCGATCATCCACGGCTGGATGAAGTCTTCGCTGCCAAGCGCCTCGTTTTGCAGGATGATCCCGGCCTTTGCGAGCGGCTGCGGGATGCGGATCGTCCTCCAGCCCTCGCCGTGGAGCGTCTCGCCGACGATGTCCTGGATTTCGGCATAGCCGGGCGCGTCGGGCTCGCCGATGAGCAGCGGCAGCTCAGCCGGAAGATCGCGCCGCCGGTCGACGAGACGGAGCACGGCATCGGCCAAGTCGTCGCGGTGCACCGATGACTGCGCCGCGCACAGCATCCCCGGATAGAAATGCGAGACCAGACGGTGCTCGTAGATCTGTGATATCTGCTGCGCGAGAAACGCCGAGCGACCGTCGTCGTCGTAAACTCCGGCGGCGCGCAGGTAGACGACGGGGATCTTCCCGTGGTGCTCGTGCAGCAGTGCTTCGGTATCGACTTTGGACTGCGGATACGCCCAGGACGCACCGATCGGCGACTCCTCGTTGATGCGCTCCTCGGGAGTGGCGGTCGGCTTATGGACCAGCATTGTGCTTGCGAAGACGAACTGCTCGACCTCGAACGATTGCAAGCCGTCGATCAGCCGTCGGGTCCCCTGCACGGTGATTTTGTCGTAAAGCGGGTTGGGCTCGCCCGTGATGTCATAATAGGCGGCGAGGTGGATCACCGAGGCGATACGGTTGCCATAGCGGGCACGGACCTCATTCAGCGCGGCGCGCACCGCCTCGTCAGAGCCAAGATCGAAGTCGATTGCTGCGGCGGGTGGTGGTGGATCGGGAGGGCCAGCGCGATCGAGGCCGACGACCGTGTAGCGGTCGCTGAGTTTGGCGATCACCGCGGCGGCGATGAAGCCACTCGCGCCCGTGATCAGAACAACGTCGCCGCCACCCTGGCCGCTGCTGGTTTCACTGCGTTTGGCTTCGGTCATGACTTGCTACCCTCGTTCGTTCATCCTGAAAACGCCGACAGACCCAGCTTTCCCGTCCTTAATGGGTGGGCGTGTGCGGGCATCCGGTCATAGAACTCGACCTGTATTCGCATCGGTCCGAGCGGCTCGACAAAATGTGGTTGGTCCGGGAGCACCAGGCCAGGACAATCAGGATCGAGTATCGTTTCGGAAACTGGGTCGAGCACATGATAGCGCAACCGACCCTCGAGCACCCGAATAACGCCCCACACCCCAGGCTTGGTGCGATGCTCCTTTCGAAGCCCGGCTGGAAGCGTGTTCTCGTCGAATACAGGGGTGCATTTATAGGGCAGCGGTCCCTCCGGAGGCGGAGTGCTCATGAAGAGGTATCCATCACTTCGTAGCCGCGTAGGTGACCCCGCCAGGGCCAGCTCCTACAGCAATATTGCGCAGAACCTTCCGGTTCACGGGGTCGATCACCGAAACGGTGTTGGCGAAGACGTTCGTGACGAAAACCCTATCGCCGCTGCCGCTGACCACGACGCCGTGCGCGCCTGCCCCAGTGACGACCTCAGAGGTGACCTTCTGGCTCGCGGTGTCGATAATGGACATGGTGTTTCCGGGAGCCGCCTCCGTTCCTTGGTTGGCGACATAGATTTCCCGGCCATTAGGCGCGGCGAAGATCTGGATAGGTCCTGGTCCGACGGGAATCTTGGCGATTACCCGCCGGCTTGCCGTGTCGATGACCGCAGTGCTATTCTCATCCCGCAATGATACGTAGATGCGTTGGCCGTCGGGAGTAAAGGCAACCTGCACGGGCCCTTTACCGACTGGAATGCGCGCGACCTCTGCCAGATCACTGACGCTCACCACGGAGACGGTCCCGTCGTCCGTGTTGGCGACGTAGATCATCTGTCCATCTGGACTCATGCGTAAGCCATGCGGTGCTTTTCCGACCGTGATGCTCTTGATCACCTGTCGTTTTTGCAGATCGACTACCGAGATGGCGTTATCTCCAGCGTTCGGAACGAACGCACGCGTGCTCTGCGAATCCACGATGACGTGTGTCGGCTCTCGGCCGACCTCAATATCGGCGGTCGGCCCGCGTGAATATCGGCGGTCGGCCCGCGTGACACTTTGGTTGCATCGAAGACGAGAAGCCGCCCTCGATCAGCCATGCCGTCGCCCATTGCTTGGCCCGCAACCATTGGCGACCCGACCGCGTAAAGGGTTCGCCCATCGCTCGAGACCTGCACGTTGTGAGGTGAGATGCCGATCCCCGTCGTTTCGACTTGGCCTGTCTCCGGGTTCACGACGCTGATCGCTTTCCCTTCCTCGTCGGCAGTGAAGACTATCCCGCTGGTCGGTGCTTCGGTGCGCGCGCAGCCGACTTGCGTAATGGCCAGAGTGGCGCTGCCGACCACCATCCCGATCGTGATAAGGGCCTGTCGTAAGCTCATGACATTCTCCGTTATCACTAGGCTATCGGCCGGGTGCGCTTGTGCGGTGTCGGATTCGATCGTGCGCCTTCTTCGAAGTCGATCATCGCCATTGGCAGCACCCCACGAGTCTCATCCCTTCAGCATCTGAATACCGAATCGGCAGGCAAAGCCTGCAATGCCTTATTGAGGCTGAGCGAGTATTTGTTGGCAGCGTTGGTGGCTGAGATTCATTGGGTTGATGCCTTGGCCCTTCATCTCACCGTGATCGTGCGTCGTGTTGATGCCCATGGTCTGCTCCATGCGCTCGCAGCTCGCCCGCTGTTCGGGGGTAGCTCTCGTCGTCGCGCAACCCGCCAGCGGAACTAGGGAGAGTGACGCTGCCGCTGCCATTACAAGTTTCATAATATTTCCTTCCTCTATTCAATCGTGCCTACCCGCGCGCCCTCTTGTAAGTTCCAAGCGACCAGTTCTGGTGTCGATGTAAGCGGAGCATAGCATGAGGCTCGTGCTGCATCCTCTGGATTCTCCTGCCCTTATCCATATGAATCAGTGGACGAATCCCAGGTCAAGCTTTGTCCAGGAAACCTCGCGCGCCGCTGTTGGCCGCGAACCATAGGGTCGTCCGGCCGTCGGGCAGCCATTCCTGCGGTCGGCGCATCCAGATCGTAATGATGCCGTTTACCCTTGCGAGGCAGCTTCAGGCTCAACTCGGCTTCGGGAAACCGAGTATGCGCCGTAACGACCATCCCGGCCCAATCCTGTCGCACGTCCAGCCTTGCAGCGCGAGGCGGCGGTCCCGCAAGCGCCTGTGGGCGCCGGATACGTAAGTTCAATCCAAGCGGCGGCGCCTTGGGAGGGCGAGGGTTAAGCCGCGCAAGTGCGTATAAGAAGGTGGAAGCTGCCCGCAGGGAGAGCTGATTATGAACCGACATCAAATGACACTCCTCAGCGTCACCGCGACCGGTTTGCTTCTAAGCGGCTGTATCAGTCCACAGGAAATGGTTTTGCGGCACCGGGCCGCGTGCGAAAGCTACGGATTCACGCCCGGCACCGAAGCTTATTCCAATTGCCTCCTACGGCTCGACATGGGCGACTACGGCTATAGCCATCACGGTCGCCAGCGCGCTGGGCGGTACGCTCCTCTCGAGGAGCCTTTGCCACCCGCGTCACCTGAACCGTAGTGCGCCAAGGCCAACCCCCGACGCACCCGAAGATCCGGTAAGGGTAAATGCAAACACCCGTATCCAGGAGGGCGAGGCTACCTGCAAGGAAAGACAATGCACCAGATCGACTCCGCCATAGTGGCGTGCCGCACGTGCGCCGACGCTTGCGACAGGAAGGCGGCCGGAGCGGCGCTTGCGTGGGCGCTGGGCCATAGCGCTTACATGCCCGACGCGGGCGGCGCGAGGGTGCCGAGCCATGCCACGAGCGCCAGGATGCCGATCACGCAGGCTGTCTCGACCGCAAGGCTGGCCCGCAGCGCCGTAAGCGCCCCGCCATGGTCGTTCATGGCAATCGAGCGCTCGAAGGCCGGCGTGAGGCGGAAACGATTGAGTGAAGCGAGCCCCAGCATCGCTGCGAACAAGACCAGTTTGGCGAGCAGCAGCAGGCCGTAGAGTGTCGTCCCCAAGGCCGTGAAATTGGCTGGGCCGACGAGCAGCCAGCTGTTGATCAAGCCGGTGACCACCAGGGTAACAACCACGAGCGTGCCGACGGCGCCGAAGCCGTGCAGCGCGCGATGGGTCAGTCGAAGGTGCGCGGCATCGATCTCCTCGGTGCGACGCGTCATCAGGAGAAGCAATCCGAACAGCGCGCCGACCCACAGACCGGCGGCGAGGAGGTGGAGGATGTCCGCACCGAGGTGAAGCCATCCGGTGCTTCCCTCGTCCATGGCGCCATGCCCGTTCCACGCGAGTGTCGCCAATGCCGCGGCGGCGGCAATCATGGCGATAGCCAGCCACGATGCTCTGCCTCGCGCCAGCAGGGCTGCACCGCCGGCGATGACCAGCGCCACCATCCGCACCTTCCAGGCGGTGCCAACCGGCGGCCCCCCGAGCAGCGCGGCCACCGCTGCCTGGTCGACCGGCCAGAATGGAGAACCGGCCATCGCCGAGGCCATGAGGATCAGGCCAGCGGCTGAGAGCAGCAACCCGAGCACCGCACTTCCGGAGAGCCAAGGCCGCAGCGCGATTGCATCATCGCGCTCGCCAAGGCGAAGGCCATAGAGGCTGAAGGCCGACAGGCCGAACAGCGCCGCCAGGACCAGATACAACGCCAAGCGGATGGCAACGGTCGGCCAGTCGAGCATTCGCTCACTTCACCGTGAAGTTGTAGCTGCCGGTGATTTTGTGTGTGTCGCTAGAGACGACCTGCCAGTCGACGCTGTAGCGCCCACGCGGGAGACGCTGCTTCGGGGTGATCGTGAGCGTCCGGCCATCGGCGCCGACTGCGGCGCTGCTGGCCATTTTCATCGCCGCCATGCCGGGCATCGCTGCCATGGTAAGGTCGGCCTTGGAGAAAGCCGGCACGAGTTTCTCGCTGAACTGGAGGCTGATCTTCTCGGGGGTCGCAACCGCCGCGTTGGCGGCGGGGCTGGCGGACACCAGCTTCGGGTGCGCGTTCGCCACGCCGCCTGCGAAGAACAGGGCGGCGGCGGCAGTCGGGATGAACAAGCGGCGCATTAGGGCAATCTCCATTTCAATTGGGCTCACCTGTATTACGCAGCCGGACGGGTCACCCCTCACGATCTTTTTTCGTGCCGACGCGCTGCCCTCGATGAGGGGTCTGCGGCACCGGCGCGTATTCAGAAGGGAGCATGGAGCGCTTCTCACTGCGTCTCCCTTCGAACGAACTGTGGCCGCGGGCCCGACGGGCGCATGCGCGGGGTAATGATGAGGTTGCGGTTGACCAATCAAGGCTGGACTGGCGATCCCGAGGAGGTCATCGACTGTCTGATTGTGGGCGGCGGCCCCGCTGGACTCACGACCGCGATCTATCTTTCCCGCTTTCTCAGGAGCTGCGTCGTTTACGACGCGGCGGCGGGGCGCGCCGCCTCCATCCCGCGCTCGCACAACCTCCCAGGATTTCCCGGCGGCATTTCCGGCGTCACGTTTCTTGCGCGCCTGCAGGCTCAGCTGCACGAATATGGCGGTACGGTCCAGAGCGGCGAGATCGACGCAATCGTCGCGTCAGGCGACCACTTCTCGGCAAGCTGCGAACTTAACGTCCTGCGCGCGCGGACCGTTGTCCTCGCTACCGGTGTCGTCAATCAACGTCCAGAGATGCCCGATGCAATGCATGACATCGGCGTGGCGCGTGGTCTTCTCCGCTATTGCCCGATCTGCGATGGTTATGAGGCCCGGCGGATGAACGTGGCGGTGCTCGGCTGCGATGGCCATGGCGCTGAAGAAGCCGAATTCCTGCGAGCTTATGGCGCCAAGGTCACACTTCTCGCCCAACGGTCGCTCGATCTCGGGCCGACCGAACTTGCCAAGTTGAACCAGCAGGGCATCCATGTCGCCCCCTCGCCTGTCGGGCAGCTGCGTCTTGGCGACTGTGTCGAGGTGCGGTTGGGCAATGGCTTGGAGCTACAATTCGACACGCTTTACCCCGCGCTCGGCTCGTCGCCTCGGACGCGGCTTGCGTCTTTGCTGGGGGCGCAGCTCAGCGGATCAGGCTGCGTTCTGACCGACGCCCACCAGCGAACCTCGGTTGCTGGCCTCTTCGCGGTCGGCGACGTGGTGGAAGGGCTCGATCAGATCAGCGTTGCAACCGGACAAGCAGCGGTCGCTGCGACCGCAATTCATAACCTGCTGCGCGACCGCGACAGCGGATTGTCATCCGCCATCGCCGGGCTCTGTCCCGCTCGGAGCGTACCGCCGACGTAGCGCGAGCCATTGGCGGTGCAACGAGCGAAAACCGCCAACCCAGCGCCGGTCGCCGGCTCGCTTGTCATCTTCTTTTCGCGCTATTCGTCTCCACACGACGATCGGCGACACGGCCTTTCTCCGTTTCGATGATCCCGCACCACGATCGCGTGGATCGCGCGCGAGTGCATCGCGACAGTGTGCTATTACCAGCGCCGGGGGATTGCTCGACACGCCCGAGCGGCCAAGCGGGGGCCGGGATCGCCGGCGGCATCCGACGCTATGCTCAAAAGGCCTATGGGCATGAAGGTCGGCGCTGTCGCATTTCGTCGCATTCCTTTGAGCCGCGCCAACACGCGACCGCCTATCGAGCGTCGGGTCCACTCAGAACGCCAAGTGGTTTATTCCGCCATGCATGAAGGTTCCGCCGAGGAATCCCTGGATCGAGATCGCGAGCGTCATCAGGCCAAGCACCACCCAGTACAGTGTCCGCGACCGCTCGGGAACCTTGCGGTGGCGCGCCGCCATCCAAGCGAGCGCGACGCCGAAGACGGCTATGGCGGTGCCGAGCCAACGGTGGGTCATGAGGATCGGGTTGCGATCGGTCAGGTAAAATCCACCCGCAAACCAGCCGAGGAACGCGGCCACGATCGCGCCTAGCGCGCCGACTACCAACATGATGTGGGCGACATGCTGGTAATCGCGGTTGCGACGCCACAGGCCGAAAAGTTCGACGCCGAACGCGCCGATGAACAGCGCGATCGGAAAATGGATCACCATCGTGTGCACACGACCAAGCCAGCTGACCAGTCGCTGCCCAAACGTCTTGTTCTTGTTCGCGGTCTCCTCGTGCATGCCGCCCATGTCCATGTCGTCACCGGCGATGTCGCGGCCACCCATGTTCATGTCCGCGGTCGACATAGAGCCCATGCCCATATGGCCGTCGCCAGCGTCCGCTCCGTCTGCTTTCGGCGTCTCGGCTGTGCTGTTAGCGGCCGGCCCGGGACCGGCCCCAAGCGCATCGTGATCTTCGTGCGCCGATGCCGACGTGCTTACTGACATTGCAACAGCAAGGAGCAGAGCGAAGGCCCCGCCTCGTTTACCGCTCATCACCCAACCCCCTTGATCCGTGTTCATCCATTCCCGTTTACGCACGGGCCGTCTTCCGCCCTCACCCGCGTATTCGCTTTCCTGTGAGACTTTTCGTCTACTCTTCTAGACGAACTGGACGGAGGAGCTACGCTGGCTGGGCGACCGCGTCTTGTCTCCCGCCGTAAAAAAACCGCCGATCAGCTGCCGTGGCGGGCGAACAGGCGGCGCCCGGCGGAGCCGAAGGCGACCACGTCATAGGCCTGCGCCTTGGCGCCCGGCACTTCCATTCCCGGCGAACCAAGCGGCATGCCGCCGACTGCGAGGCCCCGTACGCCCTTGGGCCGGGTCGCGAGAACCCGCTTCATGTCGGCGATCGGCACGTGGCCCTCAAAAGCCATGCCATCGGCGATTGCGGTGTGGCAGGACGAGACGTCCGCGGGAACCCCTGCGCGCTTCTGCAGCGCCGAGCGGTTGGAATCATCGACGACGCGCACCTGGCGCCCGAGCTGCCGCTGCACCTGCGCCGCCCACTTGGCACAACAGCCGCAGCCGGGGTCGCGGTGCATGACGATCGGGGTGGCCGCGCTGACGGCAACCGGAACCAACAAGGCTGCGGCAGTCAGCGCGGATCGCAAAGCTATCTTCATCGAAAAACTCCTTGGTCGAACCTCCCGCTCCCTCGGCGGGGGCGGGACGAACGAGGCTTATTACTGAGGACGCTTGCCCATAGACCGGAGCATCGCCTGGAGTTCACCGATGCTCTTGTTCTGCTCGGCAATCGATTTTTGAGCCATTTGCCGGGTCTTCGCATCGGGTGCCTGGCGGATAACGATCTGCGACATGGCGACCGCACCGCGGTGATGCTCGATCATTTTGCGGACCCACGTCTCGCTCGCATTAGCGCCCTTGGCCTTCATCATCTTTTCATGCATCGCCATCTCGGCGGGCATGAAGGGCGTGTTCATGCCAGGCATGTTGTCGTGGTTCATGCCCTGCATTTTCGAGTGGTCCATGCCCTGCATGCCGCCTTGCTGAGCAATCGCGGGCACCGCCATCAGCAAACTGGCCGCAGCCGCCCATTTAGTAAGCCTTAACATCACTTTTCTCCTTACAATGCGTGCCAAGAACCCGCTCCGTGCGATTCGATGGGGGTGATCATGTCTCCGGCAAAGAACGGACCATCTTCAAAACCATGTCCTCACGCCTAGAACCAGGCTCGTCGATACCGCATCCTCGCCATCCTCGCGTGCAAAACGAGCGGAGCGGCCCACTCTGCGCTCATACGAAACACCGATATAAGGGGCGAACTCGCGCTTCACCTCGTAGCGCAGCCGCAAGCCAAGCTCGATATCCGACAAGCCCGAGCCGATCCGGTCTGCCGGAACGTCCTGCGCCGCAAACTCAGCTTCGACACGAGGCTGGAGGATCAGCCGCTGGGTGATGCGCTGATCGTAATACCCTTCAACGCGGCCCAGCACGTCGCCCTTGTTAGACAAGAAGAGTGCGCCCTCGACGTCGAAGAAACCCGGGGCCAGGCTCTCAAACCCGACTGTCGCGTAGACACGCGAGGGATTAGGCTTGAAGTCGTACCGGATCCCCGCCTGAAAGTCGGTGTAGGGTCCGATCGCCCGTGCGTAGAGCGCCTGCAGCTCCGCCCTTTCCAAGCTTCTCCCAAAGTTCCCTTCGCCTTCGGTTTTAAGAACCAGGCGATTAATGTCGCCACCGTACCAGGCGCCGCCATCCCACCGATAAGCATCGCGACCATCCCGGATCTGGACTTCAGCCAGATTGAATATGACCTGCGAGAAATTCTGCCCGCCGTGCATCGACCGCAGATGCTGCTGCGAATGCGCCATGGCGGCGGCAGAGTAGACCTGGTCCGCGGCCCGATCCGTCGGGATGGGCGGCGGCGGAGCGGTGCCGGCCGGCAGGTTGGTGCCGACCATCGCCGCGCCCGTGGCTGAGGGCATGCTTCCCATGTCGTGTCCCGACATGCCTTGCATCGCGCCCGAACTCTGGCCCATTCCCTGCATCGATCCATGATCCATGCCCTGCATAGCACCTGGCTCGGCGGGGTTGGTGCCGCCGGACGCACCTGGCATCGCGGACATGTCGTGCCCCGAACTGGAATCAGGTTTGGCTTCAGGCATATTCATACCCGGCATGGCGGACATGTCATGACCGGCGTGAGGATCGGCAACGACGGGTTCGCCGACCGGAGGTTTGGCGGACCGACTTGCGGCGGGCTTGGCCGCCGATCCCGCCTTTGCGCGCGGGGTAGACCTAGCAGCAGGCCTCCCAGATTCCTTGCGCGCGGCGGGCTTGGTCGCCGCGGGCTTCTTGGCGACAGGCTTTTTCACCGCTTGCGTCTTTGGCGGCGGCATCTTCATGCCGGGCATGTTTGAATGGTCCATCTGCGCGGCCGCGGGCGTTGCGAGGCCAAGCGCGGCGCCGCCAGCCATCAGGAGGAACTTAAGCTGCATCGCGATTCTCCTCGCCCATCGGGCGAACGGTCACGACACGCATCATCCCCGCGGTCATGTGATAGAGATTGTGGCAGTGGAACGCCCAGTCGCCAGCCGCGTCGGCCGTTACGTCGAACGTCATCTTACCGCCGGGCGCCACGTTCACCGTGTGCTTGCGAGGCGCGAAGTCGCCATGTCCGGTTACCAGCTCGAAGAAGTGGCCGTGCAAATGGATCGGGTGCGGCATCATCGTGTCATTGACCAGGGTGACGCGCGCGCGCTCGTCCTTGC
>ERZ1292644.1143-Hain-H14-01um-R2-1143-length-14440-cov-5_pt1 | contig 14440 bp, 35 predicted proteins | sample MGYA00564402_ERZ1292644 | MGnify/ENA primary metagenome ERZ1292644 (study PRJEB36523, sample SAMEA6512644) | groundwater metagenome | collected 2019-01-09 | study: AquaDiva: Metagenomics assemblies of 32 groundwater samples
TCCCTGCCCCAACGTTTTTATAATATTATGGAAGAAGAGTATATTGTAACAAAAGGTACTTATCTAATGTGGTGGTGCAATATCCACGCCACCTCTCACCAAGGGGTTGAGTATTACGAGTGTAAAGCAGGAAGGTAGGCTTAGGAGCAGCCATCCTTTAAAGAGTGGGAAGTGAGTCCTGCTACTGCCTCTGTGCAGTCTGGCAGGGATAAGGCACAAGCCCTTTGGCGTAACAGCACACCTGCTAAAATTTAATATGTTTGTGGGAACCTTTACAAAGGAACAATCAGAGAGGCTTGCTAAGGCTAAGAAAACGGGAAAATACGGCTCTTTGCAAACCTGGCGGGAGCTATTTACCTTTATGCACACCTTAGCTAACGCCGAGCAGTTCTATCAGATTGCCCAGTGGGCGGGGAGGTATAATAGGGGTGAGGGTATTAGATTGCCTCTTTCCCTTAATAGCAAATCCATCCTAATGGAGATAGTTACAGATAAACATGACGAGATCGTTGTTCGACAAACTATTGAAGAAATTGAGGAAGAAGTATATGGAGGTACCGTATTCGGAGAAGCTAAGCATAGTGAGGAAAGCGAACCTGTTTAAGGCGTACTACAAGGATAGCTTATTAAAAGACAAAAACGATGAAATATAAATTAGATGGTACAGTAAAGAAGACTAGCTTGAGACCAAAGCAGTTAACCCCGGCTAACCTAGAGATAATAGACTCTTTTAAAAGACAAAAGTCTCTAGCAAAAACGGGTGAAACATTTGGGATAACAAGAGAGCGTGTTCGGCAGGTTATAAACAAGGCGCTAGAAATGACAAATGATCCTGAGCTAAAAGAGGCATTTTTTCTAGTGAGGCACGGTGCAGATCTCAGTGGTCGCTATTGCAAGGGGTGCAGCAGGGCGCTTGGAGCCGTTAGGCGTGCTAATAGATTATATTGCGGTGTATGTCAAAGCCTCAACACCGGAGCTACTAAGAGACCTATCACTTTTCTTCCAAAATATTGTAAGTGTGGGACTGAATTTGCTACAACAAGAGCTAATGCAACATGGGCAAATCCTAGACAAGGAGGTATTTGCAGAAGGTGCTACACCAAGAGTCCACAGTATAAAGCTCTTCAAAGAAGAAACTATCTTAAGAATATTGAGAGGATAAGGCTGTCGCAGCGAGAATATCACGTTCTCAATAGGGATCATCTACTTGAGTCTCATAGACAATGGAAGATAAAAAAGAATTTAGAACAATGATAAAGCTTATCGCAACGAAGCCATGTGTGGTGTGTGGCGCCTCTATTAGTAGATGGCAGACAAACACTCCTTCAGGAGATAGCTCTTGGGGCAATGTACGCTACTGTTCTAAGTGTCGCACTGTTGTAGCCCGCAAGTCTATCGAAGAGGCTGTTGTAAGGTCAAGCGCTAAACTGGCTAGTACTAAGAAGCTGGCTGAGCGCATTTGCAGAATTTGTGGCAAGAGATATTTTAGTAGGACAGGTAAGAAAACCTGCGCAAAGTGTAGCTAGTTTTGCCTATTGCATACTACGGTAGTGTAGTGTATAATACTTACATAAAGCCAGGTTCTTTTGTGCATGTAGGGCTATCTCAGTACTAATAGGCAATGTGTTCTGTTGGGAAGGGAAATAAGTGAAGCGGTAACAGCTCACCCCACGCAGATTAGATTAAATTGAACTGAAACATGCCTGGCATTATTTTAAATAATATGAAATACCAAATTACCTACAAAACACTCATACACAAAGATACAATCTCCATGGTTGTAGAGCCCAAAGAGGCTGCTGTAAGAATTAAGTCTAGACTAGAGCAATTTGGCGCCCTGGAAGTAGAGATGAAAAAAGTATGAAGATTACAAAAATAACAAGTCAATACAGAAGGGATTTTTCAGCAGATATAGAGTGTGAGGGTTGCGGAGCTGAAGAAAAGCTAGGCGCTGGGTATGATGACAGGAATTACCACGATAATGTTATCCCCGATATGAAGTGTAAATCATGTGGCAAGTCTAGGAATGACCTGGGGATAAAGGGGCAGGTAACACAAACTAGATATGCCGACTATGAAGTCGTTTGATAACATGAACATACTTGATCTAGCACTACAACATCCCTTTATAGCCTTTACCCTGGCGTTTCTCCTGCTTATCTCCATAGATGGTATGAGGGATAGGTTCAAATGAAAAGAAAAACAATAGACCAGTGGGACGAGAAAAATCCAAGCTGGAAAGGTGATAAGGTTGGCTATTCCGGACTTCATCATTGGGTAAGGCGGCGCCTGCTCAAGCCTGTTGCTTGCTCAGATTGTAAAAAGATTAAAGACTTGGATCTTGCCAATATTAGCGGGGAGTATAAAAGGGATCTTGCCGATTGGGAGTGGCTATGTCGTTTGTGTCACATGAAAAAGGACGGCAGGCTGGTGGCCTTAGCCCTCAATGGTCAGTTCAAAAAGGGTAGGGTAGCAGAAAATAAGAAAGATAATGTAGGTAAGATTTGTGTCATGTGTGGCGCACCCTTCGTAACGCTTGGTCAGAGGGGATATAAAGAAAAAGCGACCTGCTCTACCAAGTGTAGGGTTACGCTAGGGCATTTTACCATCACGTGTAAAACTGAAGACACGCCAGAATATAAAACATGGCTTAAAAAACAAAAAGACAAAAAATAGCCCTTGCTCTTCTGCCCAAACTGTAGTAATATACTACCATACTAAATAAACATGAAAGATTTAAAAAATAACCATTCTACATCCGGCACCCCATTTTGCTTTAAAACTAAGTACCCAATCCAATTGAGAGGAAATCTATGGGAAGAAAGGGGTGTGATTTAAATATGGCAAATAGATCAGAAGAAGTATTAGTGAAAGTAGGTCGTTCAGGAGGAAAAGTCGAAGAGTACTCAGTATCAGAAGATGCAACAGTGCTTGACGTTCTTAACGCCGCAGGGCTTACTCTTACCAAGGGTGAAAGACTCCGTTTGAACGGAGGTGCTGCTGAGGAAGATGATGGTATTGATGACGGTGACGTTATCACTATCAGTGGCAAGGTGGCAGGAGCTGCTTTGTAATCTTTCTAACCGTTAGCCCTCGTTTAACTTGCTAGCAAGGGAGGGCTAATCATTAGGTAGATAACATAAAAAAATATGGAAAAATTAACATTATTTAATATAGGAGATCGGGTTAGGTGTATAAAATCTTATGATAAGCAGGCCACAGTCGATCAGCTTGGAACCATCATTGGCATCACGATTGGTACTGTAACTGTTGAGTACGACATTGATATAAGAGGACACGAGGGGCTTGGTAGTGTTGTGGGCAGGGCTGGTCACTGTTGGAATTATAGTAATCCACCAGAATATCTAGTACATGTAGACGAGGCGAAGCATAAAAGTAAGGACGAGGTAAAAATAATTAAACCAACAGATAGAGAGGTGAATGAGGCGCTGGACTTTGTACGATCCGTATACAATGATCCGCACAGCTACTATAAAGATCACCTAACGCCCCAGCAACTAGGGCTAGTTAAGCAAATCCGCAAGAATCCTAAAAAGATATTTGGAGAGGCTGTTGTGTATAAAAATAACAATATTTATTATATAGCCGGTTGGACAAATGACCCGGGGCGAGACTTCCTAATGCTCATCAACTATGATGGCGGTACTATTGGCAGGGGGGAGTTGGAAGATTGTCACCCTGTGCGAGATACGTTTGCGCTGCGCCCTTCTGAGATTAAGGCATATGACCAAATCCGCACTTTTAGCACCATTAGTAATGAGGGGGTTAAAAACTTTAGGCGCATAGACCAGAAGAAGAACACCTCATTAGCCCAAATACAAGACAAAAAGGGTGAGATTAAAAATCTAGAGGAGTATGTTGAGAGGCTTGGCGTATTAGAAAAGGGCGCCAGCGAGACACCACTGTCAACGCCCGAGATTGTCCTGCGGCTTGAGGAGCTAAGGAAAATGAAAAAGGTTGCAAATGCCTATATTACCAACGGTGACTACCTCGTGGTTGAAACCGCTACGCTTACCCTTACCCCCAACGCTGATGAGTTTGATGAGTATGATGGCGAAACAATAGGCAGATTTGCTCTTTGCATTCCGCTTGTCGGCACTAATGGTACTCGAATCATTAACCGTACCCATTGTTACCACAAGGATGGCGACAGTATTCACTATCACCATCCCAATGTATCTGGCGACATCCCTTGCTTTGGAGAAAACGACAATAGCCTGTTCTCTATGCGAAGTGCTGGTAACTACTATTCTATGGTTGATTTCCTAATTCTCTTTCTTAGCCTCTTCCCGCACGACGGGAATGCTCCTTTTGTGGACGCTGATTACTGGATTGATAATATACGGGAGTGTCCCAAGGAGAATCCCTATGCCAGCCAGCCTCGTGTTTGGGAGCTTTACCCACCAGAGCGAATAAAGGGGGTATCACCTCGCACCTTGCAGAAGATAGCCGCCCTACAGGCACCACAGCCCCTAGAAGGCGAAGAGGTAAAAGCTCCGCAGAGAGAAGTATTGGGGTATTTTCCAGGCGGACTTTTTGTAGACACCACGGTGTCCGCAGGCTCAAACCTAACATCGGACGCTATACAGTCATATTTAGATAGTTTGGAGGAGAACAGTGGGTAATTTACAGCTAATCATACCCAGGGACATTTACCTACAGCTAACCGCCTATTTAGAGGTTTGCAGCATAGAGTTTAGTACGCTCATAGATGCAGATTACGATGAGAAGCGTGGGGCGTTTGTTTTAGGCAAGATATATCTACTGGAACAAGAGGCGACGGGATCAACAGTTGAGCTAGATGATGATGCGGTTGATAAGTTTAATTTTCAGATGATAAAGGCAGGGGCTACCCAGCTTCCTCGGTGCTGGATGCACAGCCACGCTAATTTTAAAGCGTTCTTTTCACCAACAGACGAGAACACTATTAAATCGTTTCAAAACGAAAGCTTTAATGTGGCGCTAGTTATGAATAAAGCCCACGAGCTAAAAGCTAAGGCATATATTAAGGCTACTATGTTAGGTAAAGAGGATTATGTAGAGATAGATGATCTACCTGTATATATAGAGTATAACGATGAGGCGGTGTTGGCACTAGCTACGTCTGAGATTGCAGAAAAGGTTAAGACACCAAAGCTCGTACCACTTGCTGGGGGATATGCAGCAGGTTGGCATAATGATTCTGGACTAGGGAATAGTGGCTCCAACCATGATAGCAGCGATTTTAGGTCATTACCCCGCACCAAAGCTCTAGCAAAGAACTTTATAGAGCAAAACAACCTAGAAGAGAGATATGATTTTAGTTTAAAAGAGAGCGTATATGTAAGTCCTCTTACGGGAATTACCTATTACGACGATGAGTGTGTATTGATTGATTAATTATTATGGATAAAAAAATTGCATTTTTAAGACAAGAGGGGATTATTCATCCAGACAAGCTTGGGATGACCATTGGTATCGTGGGTGCAGGCTCAGTTGGTGGGTGGACGGCTCTAGCTCTTTCCAAGATGGGGTGTTCTAATGTTGCAGTGTGGGATGGGGACGAGGTGGCTGAGCACAATGCCGGTAGTCAGATCTTTAAGATGGCAGATAGCGAGCGCCCCAAGGTCGAGGTGCTAAAGGAGAAGTTGTCCTTGTTAACAGAGTTTCCCATAATTGCAATCAATAGCTTTTGGGATGGTGGGTTTGCCAGTGAAAACATCGTGATATCTGCCGTTGACAGCATTGATACAAGGAAAAGGCTTTCTGAATCCTGTGGTGGTTGGTTTATAGACGCACGCATGGCAGGGAACGCTTTGGAGATTTACTGCATAGACACCAGAAGCCCTGAAGACGTAGCCTTTTACGAAAGCACCCTATTCCCTGAAGAGGAAACGCTGCCTATTGCCTGTTCGGGGAGATCGGTTGTGTACAATGTTTTCGTCTGTGGAGGACTGATTGCAGATTTGGTAGCTAAGATAGCAAATGGAGAGAAACCACCCAGGGAGATATTATTCGACTTTCAAAACTTAACTTTATTTAAATAATGGCTGAAATAATGTTCTACATATTATTATCCCCACTTATCTGGTGGGTATCTGGTGCATTCTATTTTGCAATATCAATAGGGGATGCTGACGGGAGGGCGGGGGTCGCTGTGATCGTCGGATTTATTGGAGTAGCAGCGTTTTGGGCGTTTTATTTTATTTAATTAGTTTACATTAGTATAGTACTATGGTATAATCACAACAATAGCATATGAGCAAAGAATTAACATCAAGAAACAGACAAATATATAAGAAGAAGCTGAAGGGCAAGACCTATCCTCAGCTTGTTTTAGAATACGGACTATCCGCACAGACTATTCAGTCCATTGTCTATAGAGAGCGTGCCAGACAAGAGCTTGTCCAGTTAAAAGAAGTAAAAGAATGAAAAAAAATTTTTTAATAATATTATTACTTGTCGCCATGTTGGCTATTTCGCCTGCCGAAGCATACAACCCTGATCTTGGAAGTATAGTGGAGGGCTTCTGGAGGGGTTTGATTACAGGACTATTAACAGTTTTTATTATTAAAGAATATTGATTATGGAAAAAGAAATAAAAAAAACAGTACAAAAAACTTTCTATTTAGGATTTGGATTAGGTGTTGTGTACACAATTATCCAAGAGCTTATTATTTATTTTGTATTTCTCAAATAACATGAAAGAACTTTTTAATATTCAACAGGAATTAGTAGCACCAAAAGGAAACTTTAATAGCTTCGGTAAATATAAATATCGAAGCTGCGAGGATATCTTGGAAGCAGTTAAGCCTCTTTTAAAGAAGTACAATTGCCTACTTACGCTTTCAGATAATGCTGTGCTTGTAGGGGAATCTGTATTTATCGAGGCAACAGCTACGCTGAAGTCCGAGGAAGAAGAGCACAGCGTTCAGGCTCTCGCAAAACATCCCACTTCTCAAGCAGGTATGTCGGACTCTCAAATGACGGGGGCTGCATCTTCTTATGCTCGTAAGTATGCCTTGAATGGTTTATTCGCAATTGATGACGAAAAGGATGATGATTCAAAGGATAACACCAAGCCGTCCGTAGCGCCACCAAAAGCCCAGGAAGAAACGAAAGTATGCTCTGCGCATGATGAGCCCGTACCGATAAAGTACGCAGTGTCTAAGTCAACTAATAAGGGATATTGGGGGCATAGGAGTGAGGACGGATCTAAGATATGCTTCGGCAGTGGTTATACCACCTAAAACGCTATGGAAGACAAATTAAAAGAATACAAAAAAATAAAAGATACAATAAAAGAACTCGAAGACCGCAAGGCAGAGCTTGAGATCGACCTCTTTGACGAGTTTGACCATGAAGGCATCAAAGAGAAGCTTACCTCATTTGGTAGATTCTGTCTGATGAGTAGAAGGTCTTACGAATACTCCCCCAAGGTGGCTATCCTGCAAGAGAGACTGTCTAAGTTAAAAAAGATTGAAGAGATAAGCTCCATAGCCAAGCTGAAGAAACATTCCCAATATATCCGGTTAGTTCCTGTAACGCAAGAATCTATGCAGGGGGAGTGAGGTGATTAGATAATATGAACATAAGAAGTACGACAGATTACAGCATATTTAAAACATTAAGGGGGAACCGGGATATTTACCAACCACACGTTAAGCGGCTAAGAAACTCCATTCTAAAACGTAATATGTTAGATATTAATCCGATAAAGGTTAACGACAACATGGAGGTTATAGATGGACAGCACCGCTTGGAGGTGGCAAAAGAGCTTCAGATTCCTATCTACTACATTGTTATTGACGGCGATCTTCAAGATACCGTACAAATCAATGCTAATAATAGGGGTTGGCAAATGTATGACTATTTAAAGTCATTCGTCGAGCTTGGAAAGCCCGATTACGTAACCCTCATGGAGTTTGCCCAGGAACATAGGATCTCAAATGCTATAGCTATGAGAATCCTATCAGGCAGGTTTGGGCATACGTCCGAGCTGGTACGGGATTTTAAAGACGGTAATTGGAAGATTTCCAACTACGATCAAGCAGATAGGCTTGCGTCCCTTATTAGTGAGGTGCGAAAGCACAGCCCCGATAACGCATGGCAGCACCACGACTGCGTTAAAGCCCTCGCTGTGTTGCAGGATAAAGTAGACCCTAAACTACTCATCGAACAACTAGACAGATACGGCCTAGTGGTAACACGAAGAAACAGTGTGAAGGACTACCTTCGCCAGTTTGAAGGAATTATAAATTCTGGAAAACAAGGTAGAGCTATCTACTTAGTTTAATTAAACTAATCCCCAAGTTAGGGCTTGGGGATTAAGTAAGGGAGAATTGTATATGGAAGACGATAAAAAACAAATACTTACAGAGGAAGATTATATCCCAAAGCAAGCTAAATTTAGGCATCCGATCTTAACCCAGGAGGAGTTTGATAAAATAAAAGAACTTAGCTTTAGGGGTGAGGCTACCAAAGAGATAGCTGCTGCCATTAACAGGGGGGTATCAACTGTCTCGCGAGCAAGAGGATCTGATACGTATGGGGGCTATTTTGAGAAAAGTAGAAAGTATTCAGGTAAATATAAAAAGGGTTATTCAGAAGAGAGTGGATTTAGTGCTGTTGATGTAAAGCTACCCGGCGCAGTCCCCTCAATTGACCTTGATGCACTAGCAGATATGGTAGCGGAGAGAGTAGTACGAAAGCTCGTGCAAAGAATGGTTCGATAGACCAGCTCAGGGTTCTGGGCAGAGTCCTGGGTTGATCTATGCCACCCGGCTCCTAAAAACTGCGGGGTGGCAAATATTAGCTTATGAAAGACATTTACGAAACTATTGTGTTTGGATGGGTTCTTCACGGAATGAAGGACACTCCTGGTAGCGAGATGGATCACATTGAAAATGCACGTGGTCTTATGGCGAGGTATAAAGATGAAATTAGCAAAGAGATCAAGAAGACGAAGAAGGTGCGCTAATTGTGGGGACGTGTTTTATACCAGATCGGTGCGCCCTTACCACGAGTTATTATATTGCGCTAGGGATAGGAAGATATTATGACCATTACATTTACAGACGAAGAAGTAGTTATCTTACAGAATCTCTACGACCATGCGTATCTAAAGCCCGATGTTTACTGGCCTTTATTTGTTAATCGTGCTACAGCCTTACTGAAGGAAAAGGGGGTAATAAAAGATGAATGATGTGATAAGAAGAGCGAAGGGGGATGCTATAAAAGAGCTTCTCGAAAAAATGGACAATAAGCCAGCAGGGACTAGCTTCTTCAAAATCCTTAGGGACTATCAGCTTGAAGAGGTAAAAAAGAAATATAATCTATGAAAGATATAACATATAAAATAATTGAGACTAAAGATATCTTTGACTGGAATGATGTGCATTTTTACATTGGTGACGAGAGGGTTGAGTACTGCAAGACATACCAAGGCAAGAGGAGTGGACTAGTTTGTATAGAGCGTTGCCCTAGCTGCCATAAGGAAAACTGGGCGATGGCGGTAGCGTCAGGTCAGTGCGCAATGTGTGGCTTTAACCCAAATGCACAATCGAAGGAGTAGTTATGGCAGATTTAATCTTGCAATGGGCATTGATACTAGCGGGGATATCGGTTATAGCTTTTTTGTTATGGGTAGCACTTATTTATTTTATTGTTACAAAGTTTGGAGATTAAATTATGAATGACACATACAAAGAAATATTTAAGAAACAATGTGAGATAGCGGGGGTGGATTTTGCTACCCTTGATTTTAAAAATTCTGATTGGTTTACTGATAATACCTGGACGCAGGAGCAGGAAGACACGTTTAAGGAGTGGCTAAAGAGCTGGCTGCGAGCTGATAAGAAGCGGTTGGCAGAGGTTGCCAAGTTTCCCAACCTAATGAATGACAAGCGGCTAAAAGGTCTTGTCAGCGAGTGGATTCTCAATTACGGATTTAAGACTGTGGGTTAATCTGGTAAGATGGGCTAGTGGTAATCGTAGTTCCTGGTCGTCCTCCAAGTTGGAATAGTATCTATAGCCAAAATAGCTATTGGAAGAGAAAGTCTATTGTTGATGGTGTCCACGAGAATGTTCACGGAGTTCTTCTTGAGATGGGCATATTTCCCAATAAGGACAAGAATCTTTTTAAGAAAAAGGTAAAAGCCCACTACGTTGCGTATTTCAAAAATAGACCTCAAGACACGAGTAATGTTTGCGAAAAAGTCTACGAGGATGCTTTGAAGGGCTTTGTGCTTATAGATGATAGCCCCGAATATGTAGGGATCATCTCAAAAGAATCCCTGATTGGATTGCCCGAGAGAATGGAGATAATAATAGAAGAGCTATGACTAATATACGATATTTTTGTAGGGGTTGTGATGGTTACGTAGCGGATAAGCTAGTGTACTACGAAGGCAAGAAGGTGGTAACATCCCATCGTTGCAAGAAGCCTAGTATCTTTCCTCAAACTCTCCATCCAGCATTGTCTCCAGAATCTTAATAGAACCGATAAATTTGCCAGCCTCCTCATTTGTTAAAAGCCCTGCGTCCTCAAGCCCTACGAAATGTTTTCTGAGGCGGGTAGTAGCAACAAGCCTAGCTCTTTGTGTTGGTGTTAATTGTGCGAAGTCGGATGGTTCCATGTTTATCTTTTTTACCTCCTGCTATATTATCAGGGATCAAACATCACTGTCAATGCTCCTCTTTTAAGATATTCTCAGCTAGCTCCCACACCCGCTTGTTGCCCTGCTCTAAATAAGCCCTGTGCATTTTTTCGTTCATATCGGCATAACGCAAGTAGACGTCTGTGATAGCCTTCGGGGTTTTTAACCCTGAATTGAAGATGTCAATACAAGCACTATACTCGTGGGTTTCGCAGCCACAGGTGATCTTCCTAATAACCTCATCATCCAATTTTGGGTCTTTGATAAACCCCATGTTGTCCAATGGGAAGTTGGCAGGCGGCCTCCTCTTTCGAGGCGGTATATCCTTTGGTGTCGGATTTTCGATTGACATAATTCATCTCCTCTTCTCCCTCTCTTTTTCTGTTAATTTAATTAGTTTGAATATATCATGTCCGAGGGCTTTTTGTGCATCTTCCCTGCTAGTTGCCATAGCGAATATCTCCCCGGCTGGCTTGTCATCCTTCTCAATAGTGCAATATGCTGTGTGCCTGGTTCTGCCCAACGCCTCCCTTTCCCCATATAGTATCGAGTAGACAGTGCCATTGAACGCAACCCTCTCATCAGGATTCCACTTTAGCTTCTCCCTGAGCTGTCGGGTAATTGTAAAATCCCCAATGTTACTATTATTTTCCTTCATTTTTTTTAAAACTTATTAAAAACTTTCTTTTATAAGGTTTTCCACCACGAGGTCTGGGCGAATAGTCATCTTCATCCTCCTGCTTACGGAGCTCTGAAAGGGTTTGGGGCAATCTTTTTATCTCCTCCTTCATCTTCCTCCTTCTAATGCCTTCTTTGCGGCATTGATGATGATTGATAAGGCGGCTACGATGAGCGCAGTGTTCTCTCCAAAATCTATCTGGGTTAGTACTTGGGCAAGGTAGGTTAGTAAAGCCCCACCCAGGGCAATACACGCCCCTACAGCTATGCTCTTTGCGTCTTGTGTATTTAGATGAAATCTCTTGCTTTTCATATTAGTAAAAAAGCCTGACGAAACATACAAAGGCTAGAAATATGCACCCTGCCCCTATTGCCTCCATCGACAAATCATGTTCCTCCTGTTGGCTCTTACTCATCAGCTACTAAGATCATGGATCTTTTTAAGCTTCTCTTGTAATTGTAGCACATCATCCTTTTTAAGAGCTTGCTGGAGGGCGGCTATGGTAAAGAATCCTAGCTTTTCTACCTCATCCCAAAGACTGCTTTTGCGAATGATATCTGCGTAATTAGGGGGTAGCACCCCGCTTGGTTTCTCCTTCAATCTGAGCCAGCCTAGCACATTAGCATAGCTGGGGTGGTTGACGACTGCGGGCTTGCTCCCTGTTGGTAGATTCTGGCTAAAGCTACGATAGCTATCAACATCTCCCTGGATGAAGATGTCAACGTGTCCCGATGGCGCATTGCCATAGAAAACAATATCGCCTTTTAGTGGTACGCCTGTTGGTGTGTTGGGGATAATATCAAACAACTCGTGACCAAATACATTGTTAAAATTTAGATACACGCTTTTAGCATCGGAGGCAGCTAATATTCGTAGGTCAGATAAACCTAGCACCTCCTGGCAGTACTTGTGCATTAAATCCATGCACTGATATCCGTAGAATCCATCAGTATCTATGCCTGTGTTTGTCCATTTCTTAATGAATTGATCTATCTCATCCATCATGTTCTAAACCTCTCCTTTACAAAGTCCCATGCCATTGTAACGCCAAAAGACATAAGCACTACTACGACAGCTATTTTCCCTTTAATCTCAGCTCGCCATATTTTTAAGTCGGTAACATCCTCGCCAAGTTTATCCAACTTAGCGTCTATGCTTTTGCTTAGTTCCATTAGGTCATGTAGGGTAACAGTGTTTTTTGTCATAGGTTAGATTCCATATGTTGCTATGGTTTTGTATATTTTAGTTCCCGAGCTTGTCCAGTCACTCGTTTGGTTTGTGGTTTTATAACAATCTATCCTAACGTTTGCAACGCTAATCGTGTGGGTTCCTGCACCACCATATGCGGTGTTGTCATACCAGATACCCGCCCCCCACTGTCCAGCATAAGGGGAAACAGTAGCGGTTGGCAAACCAATGGCTAGTGTCGCAGCATTGCTTGTGCCAGCAGTAAGACTTCCTGTATCGACAAAGCAAGTTCTTCCAACAACCGAGAAATAAGCACTTCCTGTGGGGTTGGCAGAATATCCAAGATAGGTTGGTGTGTACGCAAACCATGTCGGGTACCCCACAGGAGCAGGAAGGCGGGAGTAATAAATACTTGAGATTGCGGCATTAACTAATGCATAATCTGTATTAACAATAATGGTTAGCAATGTATCAGCCACCGTTTTTATTACACCGTATTTAACGGTGGTTTGAGTAAACTTTATTCTATCACCAACAGCATAAGTACTTGCAGCTCCGCTTGGCACGTTTATCGTTGATGCTGAGGCATATGTCCAAGAGTCGGAGACTGTTGTCCAACCGTCTGTTCCCACTGAGCTTGCTGGCGTTTGCCATGTTGCAGCACTAGCCCCCGTAGCGGTCAACACTTGCCCTGACGAGGGAGCTGTTGCTGCTGAGACATCCACTGTTGTCGTAGCAGACTTTAAGCTTTTTGCCATTACGTTATTGGTGCTATCTGTGATTGTCTTATTAGTTAATGCCTCTGTTCCCGCAAGCGTTGCTACTGTTCCTGTTGTTGGCAGTGTCACGTTGGTGGCTCCTGTTGAGGTAAGGGTGATTGAGTTTGCCCCTGATGTGACAAGGGTTGATCCGTTAGCCAGCGTTAGCGTTCCTGTCGTTGTTGAGATAGTAAGTCCGTTAAGCGTTGTTGCTGTAGCGGCTCCTAATACTGGTGTGACGAGCGTTGGGGAGGTTGCCCGCACAAAGCTACTAGAGCCTGTTGTAGCGACTAGGGTGACGGCTGATGTGCCGTTACCTACTAAGACTGATCCTGATGTCAGGGTTACGGAGCCGGTTCCCCCGTTTGCCACAGATACAGGGACTGTTGGGAAGGTCGAAGTCAAGTTTGCAAATGTAATCCTGGATGACGTCCCGGTTGCTGCCTGGGACAAATTGCTAATATCGACGATAGGGAGCATATCCCCCGAGGCAGGGGTTGTTAACTCTGTAAGTGAACTAACCTTTTGCGAACTCATTAGTTAAAACCTCCCGATTCCATTCCGTATGCAAATGAACCATTTTCTAGTAAATAAAGAGACGTGCCATCCTCTTGCAAGAATGAGTCATTGGTAAAGGCGTCGCCCGCAAACCACGAAGTCGAGTTTACAGCGACATTAGCCCAATCTGTGCTTTGACTCATCTAAGCTCCTCCCTTTACTACCCCAGCTTGAGAATGTTCCAGCTCTGTGTTCTGCTTAAGCTTTGTAGACAAAGCCTTGATGATTAAGTCGTTCTCCATTGCTGTATTAAGCTGTGCTGAAGGGGCACCTAACATTGCTCCTTGCGATGGCGCACCTGTTGGCTGTGGCATCCCAGGGGATGACATTTGCTGTTGCTGAAGTGATGGATCTGAGCCAGCCGAAGCGGGAGATTGTGCATTCATCTGAGATCCTTCGCCGGTTGCTCTCCGTTGCACAGCCTGGTTAAGAGCATCATTTGCCCCTCCCCCAAGTATCTGATTTCCCATTCCCAAGTTCATGTCCATATATAAATAAGTTAGTATGGTTTAGGAGTTTTTCTCCTAAACTCTTTATACTTACAAAAAATCCCCACCGGTGCATTCACAGTTGGGGATTACAATATCCTAACAGAAAAA
>ERZ1292644.232-Hain-H14-01um-R2-232-length-41427-cov-17_pt2 | contig 14439 bp, 21 predicted proteins | sample MGYA00564402_ERZ1292644 | MGnify/ENA primary metagenome ERZ1292644 (study PRJEB36523, sample SAMEA6512644) | groundwater metagenome | collected 2019-01-09 | study: AquaDiva: Metagenomics assemblies of 32 groundwater samples
CCCGAGGTGGAACGGCTGCGGGCCGCAGGGAATGATGTTCCCGTGTCGTGGGTCTGGAAGGACGTCGAGGGAAACCCGGCGATTGAAGCGGGGCGGGACTTGGGGGAAATCCGGTGGGCTGAAGCCCTCATCTTGGACACGCTCGATGACGACCATACGGGCGGCCGGGAATTCGAAGCTGGATTCGCCCATGGCATCTGGCGCCCAGTCTACCTTGTTGGGCCGTGCCGATCTGTCTTCCACCGACTTGCCCGTGACCAGTGGGCCACTTGGGAAGACGCCCACCAAAGTGGGTTCTTTTGTGCTCCGAACCGCCCCCGATGACCCGTCGGTCGGGTGGGTGGCGGTGGTGACAGGGCGGCGGGGGAGCGAGTTCGAGGACTTGTACCCGGACGGGTATGCCTATGACGTTCGGTTTCTGGGACCGAGCCGGGAAGCTCGGTACCGGACGGCCCCGGAGGGTGTAAGATGGTTTGGCCGGGGCGTGCGAGGCCGGGGTCTGTCCATGAAGTTCATGCAGCTATTGTCCCCACGAAGGAGTGTGCGGTGGGATCGCTTCCACGTACGGCTGCTGCTCGCCGGGGGATGACGCCGCCTGCCGGGCGGCATCTTGTGGGGATGCGTGGCATCAATCCGAAAGACCTGGCGGGCCAACGAAAGGTTCCGTTGGGGTTGCTCCCCGGGGCCGGTAAGATTTACGGTGCCTTGGCAATGGTGGATGGGGCACAAAAGTACCTGCCCTACAACTGGAGAGACAAGAAGGTTCGGATGACCATATATCTGGACGCGATAGAGCGGCACCTGCTGGCGTTGCGGGACGGGGAAGACCTGACTGAAGATACCGGAGTCCCACATGAAGGAGCAATTATTGCCTGCGCCTCCATCTTGGCTGATGCACGGGAAGGTGGGTTCTTGGTGGACGACCGGCCGCTGCCCGGGCCAACGGCCCGGTTGCTAGCCAAGTATACCCGGAAGCTTGATCGTCGATCCCAGGGGCCTTCCCGGCCCTCTCAGACATCCCGTACGAGGGGGCATCGGTGAGTAAATGGGTGGACAAACCCACTGGGTCTGCTCGCCCTGCTCACTTATGGAGACTGAAGACGTCATGGTTCCTCCCGTTACAGTGTAATAGTTGCAAGAGGTATTTCGTGTGGGAAAAAGGATATGTGAGAGAGTGTGCCCTCGATGAGTATGGTCTCTCTGACAACGGAGGCTGCCCCCACGAGACGGTGTGTGTTGACTGTATGATTCGGCGGGAGTTGGCCGGAGGAGCATCATGAAAGCGCCTCGGGTGCAGAAGACCATCCTTGTTGTGGAGCCACCCGGGGAGACTGTGGCCGGCAAGTACCTGTTGGCGGTCACGCGGCCTGGGAACGTGACGGCGGGTCCCTCGCTTATCTTCATGGGCGTGGACCGGCTGGATCGTTGTTCGACGGACAAGCACGCGCTGGAGGCTTGGCGGGGGTTGGAAATGGTTGCCAAGTTTCCGGACTCGTTGGGGTACATCTTGGTCGAGCGGGGCATCACCCGCTTTGTGTCGATGGTCCAGATCGCGCGGTACGAGAAGGCCGTGAACGAGCAGATCCGCAAGGTGGTCGGGAAAGACGCGCTCGTGGTGGACATGGGTGAGGTGGCCGCACTGCTGGAGGCCCACAAGGGCCACCGCGAGAAAGCGCCCCCGCCGCCGGAGGACACCCGCCCGATGCCGGGTCAATATGCCTGATTGGACGATAGGAGAGGTGCTAACGGCGGCGAGTCTCAACGCTGAATTCGGTAGGGTTTGGGATGCCATCGGGAGGCATTGAGGTGTTGATCCTTGGAGTAGATCCGGGTACCAGGAACTGCGGCCTTGTGGTCATCAACGGGGCCGGGCGTGTCCTAGCGCGGGAGACGATTCAGAACCCGCGGTCGTGGCCGCTCATGCGGTGCGTGGCACGGATCGTGGATCGGATCTCCCAAGGGGAAATGGCCTCGCCCGTGGTTGTGGTGGAGGAAGTGGTGTGGCAGGGACGACGGGGGATGCTGCCACTTGCCCACGTCGCCGGCGCGGTCGTGGGGGCTGCATATGCTATGGGCCGGGTGGTCTACTTGCTGACGCCTTCCATGAAGAAGAATGGGCGGAAGCCCAAAGCATTTTCCGAACACGAGTGGGATGCTTACTTGCTGGCCCGGCGGGCACTTCGGCCGGATGCCGTGATGAAACGACGGTGTACACATTGATCTGCCCCGGCGTGTATGTGAAACGAATTTCTCCATGGATGGACCAGCATCCCTTTCCGTATAGGTCTGTGGCGAAGGTTATCTCGGTGGGGGATTGGGTCAATGTGGAATGGACGGGCCCTCATGGGAGGACGTGGCCCTGCTACCCGGATAGTGTAGAAGAAGCGACGGAGGAGGACGTGTTGCGGTACTTGCTGGCCGGACATGGTGAAGGCCGGGGCCGGCCGTGAACGTGGGGGATGAGGTGTTTCATCTACAGGAGGGCGGTGGTGTGTACCGGATCTCTGAGTGCCCTCCTGATTGTGCGTTGAGCCCGGCACATATACATTTAGACGGTCTAGGGCCGCATGTGTGTTATTTTCCCGAACATCATCTGGCCCCTCCCGAGGCGGGGCTTCGGTGGGCTCTAAGCTGCCGGGAGTGGGCGCCATGAACCACCAACTGATTATCGTGGGTGGAGGTGCAACGCACCGACAGGTCCCGTGGTTCCGGAAGGACAGTGACTACTGGGGTCTGATCGCACTCGCGGGAATCATGAAAACGTGCGATCAGTGGTTTGAGTTGCATCCGTGGTCCGTCTTGGGGCCGAAGGATAGGTGGCGGTCCCGGCGTTTGAAGCCGCTCTACATGATTCGCCGATATGCCCACTTGCCCCATGTGCGGCAGTTCCCGATGTCGGTGTTCCGGAACCACCCCGGGGCGCCTTTTACCAGTTCATTTACCTACCAGCTTGCGCTTGCCTATGACCTTGGCTACTCGTCTGTTCGGCTGTACGGCCTTGGGGACTTCTTGACAGGGAGTGCTCGGGAGCGTACTGTGGAATGGGCAGGACTGCTGTACTGGATCGGGTGCTGGCGGGGGTGGGGGTCGGGGCGTACTCTGTGGCTGCCACCTCAGGACGAACGGATGATAGACCTGCCGCATTACGGCTTCAAGTATTGGCGTGAGGTGAAAGAGGTGCGGAAGTACTTGCGGGCGTTGGGGCGCGAGATTCGGGCCATGCGCCTGGACGGCTACAAGACCGAGCGTGGCTTCCCCAAAGGGGCGGCCCAGATTGCGAGCCGACTATGAAAGCGTGGCTCCTTCTTCTCACGCTGACCACCTACGACGCGAACTCGGCCTATCCGGTGTCTACTATCATGCGCGGTCCGCTGCTGCCGATTCTTGAGAATTGTATGCAAATCCGGCAGATGATCTCGGAGGACCTGAACCGCTTGGAAGATGGCAGTTCGGTCTACGTGGAATGTAAGGAACTCCCGTGAAGATTCCAGGGGGGTCGCAAACATTGAGCAAAAGCAAGGCGGTGCTCCCCGTCGATTTCCCCCCGTATCTTGACCGCGGGCGGGGGGCCACGGTGTGGGACGAAAACCGGTCGTACACTGACTGGATCTGCGGGTTGGGCGCGGTGGGGCTCGGGTATGGCTACCCTTCGGTTGAACAGGCCGCCATTGACCAGATTGGCCGGGGAGTGTCGTTCTCGCTACCCACTCGGATCGAGGCGGATGTGGCGTATGCCCTTGGTGCGTTGTTTCCAGACGAAGCGGTACGCTTCGTCAAAACGGGCAGCGAAGCGTGCGCGGCAGCGGTACGAATCGCTCGTATCAGCACGGGCCGTGACCGGGTGATCGTGTGCGGCTATCATGGTTGGCACGACTGGTACGTCGCTTCCCGGCCGGTGCATCCGGGAGTGCCGGAAGCTCTGACGCAACTGGTGTCTACGTTCGAGTACAATGATGTGCGGAGTCTGACTGCTGCTTTGGCTGGGCCAACACCCCCGGCAGCAGTCATGATGGAGGCAGTTCTCCATGATCCGCCAGGACCTGGGTTCCTTCCCACGGTCCAGGAGTTGGCACATGGGGCAGGGGCACTCTTTATCCTCGACGAAACGATCACGGGGTTCCGGTGCCACCGCGGTGGCGCCCGAGCACGCTATGGCTTGGCGCCTGATCTTACAGTCTTGGGGAAAGCTATGGGGAACGGATGGCCGATTGCGGCAGTGCTTGGCTCTGACAAGCACATGCGGGACGGAGCCACCCCTATCAGCAGTACTTTTGGTGGCGAGGCGGTTGCGCTTGCGGCAGCCGAAGCAGTGATCCGGGCCTACCGGAACGAAGATGTCTGCGGTACTATTGAAACGATGGGCACGCGGCTCCAAGGCGCCCTTTTGGCTGCGCTTCCCGACCCGTTCATCGTGGACGGGATGCCATGGAAACCTCGTGTCAAGCATCCCGACCGCCGGGAACTCTATCGGTGGGTGCAGAACATGGCCCGACGGGGACACCTGATCCACCCACTGGGAATGTTTGTGTCGTATTCCCACACAGCGCAGCAGGTAGATTGGTTGGCGGATGCCGCTCGGAAGGCGGCCGAGTCGTCGGAACCCTTGGTGGGGGAACCTCCGGTTCCCCCGTTCCAGTTGAGGACATGACCCCAAGGCCGATCGAGATCATCGGTGATCCCGGAAGCTGCCACATGGGGCAACTTGACCTGGCAATTCGTCTCGTGTCGGAAGGGACAGAGGCTGGGTTGGATGCGGTCAAGTTTCAATTGCTGACGGAGGCCCAGTTGGGCGGCGGAAACATCAAGCTCGACTGGCAGCATCTGTGCGAGATCCGGGAGCGGTTTCCCTGCGTGCGGGTCTTTGCGTCGGTGTTCAACTTGGAGGGCGTGAAGTTTCTGCTCCGCGAGGACTTCCGGGAGATCAAGTTTCCTTATTCCCAGTGGGGTCTGTTCTGTCAATGTGCCGACTACGGGTGGTTATCCCAGTTCGACCTGATCTACGTCTCGACCGATGTCATGCGGCCACCCCGGAAATCAAACGGTAGCGTGCCCCCGGTGACGTGGTTGTACTGTATCCCCCATTATCCGGTACAGTATGTCGTTGACTTTGAGGGCTTGTTCCCCCGCTTCCATGGGTTCAGTGATCATACGTTAGGTATCGAACAGACCCGGCGGGCCGTCACGGCGGGAGCGCGAGTTATCGAGAAGCATTTCACAGTGGACAGCAATCGGGTGCAGTGCCCCGATCACCAGTTTGCTCTGCGTCCGGAAAGGCTGCGTGAGCTATGTCGGACACTCCGGTAAAGCCGAGGCCGAAGTACCGGCAGGTGCAGTTGGCCGTCCCGTATCCCCTGTGGGAACGGGTGGTGGCGGTGCGGGAGGCGGTGACGCGGAACCCGGACATTATGGAGTCGGACATTATGCTGTCGTTCATTCTGGCGGGGGTGGAGACCCATGAACGGGACAAGCGGCGACGTAGTATGCCGCTCATCGTGACCCCGGACGAAGTGCGGAGGGTAAGGGGGATATGAAGATCGCCGTGACCGGAGGCACGGGCAGCTTGGGGCGGGCGTTGGTGGTGTCCTATATGGGCGATCCTTCTGTCACTCGCTTGGTCGTTCTTAGCCGCGATGAAGTCAAGCAAGGGGATCTCGTACACTTGTATCCCGGCGACACCAAGCTGCGCTTGTTTCTAGGGGATGTTCGAGATGAATCCCGGCTTCGCCAGGCGTTCCGGGGGTGTGACACCGTAGTACACACAGCGGCGCTGAAAAGGATTACCCAGAGTGTCTATTCCCCGAGCGAGTTGATCAAGACCAACATCTTGGGCACCATGAACACGATTGCCGCTGCCGCCTCGGTGGGAGTCCGCCGCGTGCTTCTCGTCTCGTCCGATAAAGCGGTGGCCGCCACGAACCTGTATGGCATGACCAAGGCCGTGGCCGAGGGATATGCCATCCAGTCGAATACCTATACCTATCCGCAGGGGACTCTTGTCAGTGTGGTTCGGTACGGCAACGTCGTGGGGAGCCGGGGCAGCGTGTGGGAGGTGTGGACAGAGCAAAAGCGGACGGGGGTCCCGCTGACTCTGACCGACGCTCGCATGACCCGGTTCCTCATTTCTCTTCCCCAAGCGGTCGTGTTGATTCGGGAATGTTTGGAGATCATGGAGGGCGGGGATCTCTTCGTGCCGATCTTGCCCGCTGCGTTTGTGTCGGAGATCGCGGGGCTCTTGGGCCACCCCGTGGCCACGACGGGGATTCGGCCCGGCGGGGAAAAGATCCACGAGGCTCTGCTGTCCGACGAGGAACGCACCCGGCTACATCTGATCTCAGAGAAGTTATTTGTAGTGATTCCTTCTCATCATTCGTGGCGGGCCGAGTGGCCGCGGAACGCGACCACGCTGCCCGCGTATACAAGTGCAAAGGTGACCTTGCAAGGGGAGTCGTTGCGGCAGTGGTTCAGGGATGGAGGGTTGCTATGAATGCCCGTAGAGGATGGAACCCCAAACGACTTGGGACCGTACACTCAAATAGTCGTCACGAAACTGAACTTTGGCTATATCTCACCGGGCGCATCCTAGAGATTGTCGTGCAAGTGAAAGAGGATGGAATCGTGAAGGGGCACTCAGTCCATGGGGTGAAGCTCCCCCCCTTGGCGAAAACTCCGTGATCCTGACAGTCGTGCAGGCCCGCATGGGCTCCACACGGTTCCCCGGTAAATCCATGGCGGATCTCTGGGGCATGCCGATGGTGCGGCGGGTGTGCCGCCGGGCGGCTGATATCACTGGTGATATGGCTGGGACAATCCTGGCGGTGCCCAACACAGAAGACGGGGTGGCGTGGCCGTGGGAACCTCTTTGTTACGGTAATCCCACCGACCTGCTGGCCCGGTTTTGGGCTTGTACCCAAGCCTACCGGCATCTGGGTCGCTCGTTGTCACACATCATTCGCATCACGGGGGATTGTCCGTTGCTCGACGTGGGGGTCGCCCTGGCAGTCGTGGAGACGGCATTGCGGGGCCCCTGGGATATCGTACACACGACATCGCTCATGGATGGGTTGGATGTAGAAGTTTTCACGATCTCCGCGTTGGCTCGCGCCAACCGGGGGGCCACCACGCCCGAGGACCGGGAGCACGTCACCCCTTGGATGCGGAAGAACCTGTCGGCCAAAGAGTTTGGCCTCCCGGAGTTGGGGCAGATTCATTGGAGCGTGGATGAGCCGAAAGACCTGGAGTTTGTCCGAGCGGTCTATGCCGCGTGCGAACATTGCCTTGCGGGGGTGCCGCACCACACCAACTCCGCTACTTCGATTGGGGGCAACGGGCACCGGCGGCTGATCCTCGATCTGCACCACTTGGAGCGTGGTGACCTAATTGAATGTACGGCGGTAGACATTTTGCGGGGGCGAATTGGATGAAATATGTTGACGGAATTCTTTGTACACTTTGCTTGTTTCTCCTCATTATTTTATTCGGCGGTGAGCCGGACTTGGCCGATGCTATAATGGCATGGATACGAAAATGTCCATGAAGGTGCTGGGGAAACGAGTGCTGCTGAAGCGTCCCGAGATCACCGAGAAGATCGGGAGTATCATCGTCCCCGAACGGCATCGCCACCGACCCCAGGAGGCCGAGGTGATTGCCATCGGGGACCGAGTGACCGAGTTTGCGGTGGGGATGCGGGTGCTGGTGGGGAAGTTTGCTGGGACGGAAATTACGATGGACGGGGGGACGTACACGCTGGCATGGGAGGACGATGTGATGGTGGTTCTTAATGATACATAGTCGAGAACACCAGTGAAGTGCCCCAAGTGCGGATCAAAAACCGTCATGTTGATTGAGCGGCTTGCTTTCCGTCGAAATTTCCTGCGCTGCGTTCACTGTTGTTGGGGATGGATCGCGTGATGCCCCCCGGCCTCATTCGGCCTGCCACGGTCAGCGACGAGGCAGCCGTCCTCCGCATCCGCAACGATCCGGAAGCCCTCTTCTGGTCGGCATCGCCCGCGGCCATCGACCCGCTTGCCCATCGCCTGTGGTTTCAGACGCTCTTGGGAGACCCTGCCCACTGTATGTGGGTGGCAGAATCGGACGGCCAGGTGATCGGCTACGGGCGCATGAAGGTCCGGCCGGTAGGTACGGTGTCGTTCGGGGTGGACAAGGACAACCGGGGACGGGGGGTGGGGACTGCGTTGCTCCAGGAGGTGGACCGAGGGGCGAAGTTACGGAAGGTGGACCAGCAGGCGTGGGTTCACCCTTCCAACATTCCTTCTATCCGGGCGTTCCTGAAACTGGGCTACCGGCTTGGCGGGGAACCCGCGTACCAACTGTTGACGAAGATGTCGGACTAGGGGGCATCGATCACATCATTGTCGCCCGGCTGTATACCCATCAACCGTTCCAGGCGTTTGACCCGATGGATCAAGTGGTTCCGGACTAATCGCAGCAGATAGACGAACACCGCCGAGGTATACAAGTATGAGCCAACGACCAGGTATTCGAGGAAGGTCATTGTAACCCGAGTGTCATGCCGGGGCCGCGTTGATCTGGTCCACAATCTCACACGGGTGGTCGTAGCGGGCTCGGAGTTCCACGTTGGTCATCTTCTGGATACCACGACCTGGCAATCGCAGCCATGCCGTGAAGGTCTCGCTTATACCCTGCAAGATCAGGAAGGGAGGCCGATGAGTCTCCTTTCCGTCTTCGAATGTGATAAGGCCATAGGCGGCAAAGGAGATGACCGTCGGATCTTCGGGGGCCGTGTCATATACATGAAGATAGAAGATCCCACTCAGGCAGCCTTGTGTGGTATCCGTGACCAGGGGAGCGCCGGTGGGCGGAACTGGCATTTCAGTGACCAGTTCAACCGCCCCCGCCCCGAAGACGAGCGCAAGGACGTTCAAGGCGATGATCACGACTGTACTTGTGACTTTTGTTACAATGGTGTTAATCACGTTCGGCTTCTACCTCCTTCGGGGGATTGTTCGACAGGGCTTTCCGGCAGTGTTGCTTGTCGGCCACGTTCAATAGAGCACACCCCACCTTGCCAACCCAATGTCCCTGTTCCTTCCGCAACGCCAGGCGGTCGCTGATAGTCCAGTCCCATGGCTGGAACCCACCTCCCAAGATCCACCCTAGCATCCAATTGGCGGCCTTGTCAAGCCCGACAAAGATGTTCCAAAGGAACATTGTAACCTCTGATACTAGAACCCAAAGAATGCCCAAATAGGCGCCAGATAGGACGGGGGCACGCCGTAATATGCGGCTGTGGCGGCGGCGAGTGTGGCGAGCAGACCAGCCTTCTTCGGGTTATTCTTTACCCAGTTCTTCATTGTGTTATTTCTCCATCAATCTTGCCCCGGCTTGGCTGCCCAACAGACCCGTGGCGATTTCGGCACCGACCGGGGGCGTGAATGGTTGTCGCCGAGTTCCGCCCAATGTCATGGGATTGACCCCAATATGCTTGAGCACTGACCGGGCGATGACGACTGAGCGTTCGAGGATTCCAGGGATCAGTTCTTTGGTGCCCAAATCATGGCGCTCGCCCAGTGTACCGCCGCGGGACAATGCAGCATGGAGAACCCGAAATGAGTCATCTCCCATACGAGTCTTCAGCGCATCACCCGCCTTTTCCATGTATGCCAAGGCTTTGTTCGGGTCCAAGGTGGGTCCGAGCGGGCCGGGCTGGAGGGCCCCGCCCTCCTTGAACACAGCCGCCAATCCTTTATTGACTCCGTGCAGGATGCGTGTCTGTTCGAGTTCAGTTGCCGCAGCTTTGGGGAGCGACGTGTACACTTCTTTTCTGGCCGCCTCGTAGGTGACACGGGCGCTCTGGGTAGTGGCTTTTTCGGTCAGGAGCCGTGGTCCGCGATAGGCCCCCGCTCGTGCCTTTTGAAGGAGCTCTTGGGCTTGCTCGATGGTGAACTTGCCCGATGTTGGATTGGGCGCCAATTGCGACCAGATTTGCAGATCAGCCGGAGACTTCCGGGGCAGCTTCTCCCAGACATGGGTGAGATGCTGGGAGGCCACGACGGGTCCGGGGGCCAAGGCAGAGGCCCGAGCGATCCCTGCCTCGAACTCTTGCCCGAATTTGGCCTGAAGCGTTCGGGGGAACACCACGGCTTCTTTGTAGACTTGCTCTTTGGTGAACCCTTTCAGGGCCGGGCTAATTTTCCCGACATCTTCTAGAACTTCCTTGGTCATGCCTTCGATCACTTGCCGGCGCCCCCACGGAGTCGCCCGCCACAAGAATCCCCCCGCTGCCGGCAATGCCCCCGCCACACTTGCGCCCGCCCCTTGGAGAGCGCCGGAGAAGGGTTCGCCGCGTTCTGCCTGCCCGGCCCCCGCTCCCGCAAGGATATTGGCCCCAGCACCAACCAATCGTTGTCCGATGGGGCTTTTGGTGACAGCGGCTCCAACGCCCCGCCCGAGCGGCCCAGCACCCAGTAAGGCCCAGTCCACCCCGGTTTGCGGGGCGGTTAGGCCAGTATACGTGGTGGCCCGTGACTCCGCCTGCTCTGGGGTCTTGATACCCGCTTTCACATCCAACGCCCCAGCCGCCGAAAACGCTTTCTTGAGCGGCCCCGATACGGCGGCGCTCAACGCCGGGATCAGTCCGGGCGCCAGCGCGGTCGGCGGCGTCTGACCCCACTCGATGTCAAACCCCAGATCCTTCGGGGTGGTTTTCGGGGGCGCCATGAGCGGGCCTTTGGCCCACTCGATCTCGTACTGTTCGTCCGCCATTAGTCGATGGCCTCAAGATGTGACGGCAAGGCTTGACCCGGCTTCAGCTTGATGTACCCCCATTTGGTCGGATCGTTTTTGACACGGAACTTGATCCGACGGGTGGGGACGGCAGCAGCACGGAAGTGCAACAATATATCTGGTACGACATCTTCTGGAGCCATCTGCTTGCGTGTGGCCAGAGTTTTGTATTGCTGTTCGAGCCCGAGTTGAACCGCCCGGTGGGAATCGAACAGTTGGTACGCTTGGGTGAGGAAGTCTTGGCGCTGGTTGTGCGTGATGAAGCCGGTGCCGGTCACCAGCCGATTATAGAGGGCCCGGATATGTTCGGGAATGGACCCAGCACTTTGGGCAGTTGCCAGCTCGCCCTCTTTGACTCCGGTCTTCGGGTCGATCAGTTTCATGTACCCGACGAGCAGGGCGAGGTCTCCGGCCGGGGATGGGTTTTGCCCCGCTGCTAGAATACGGCCGTAAGCGCCCCGGACTTCGTCGAATTCCTTGGAGAGATTGATATACTGCCCCCGAATCGCATGTTCCTCGCCCAACTTCGGCTTTCCCGGTCGAATGTCCAGTTTGTCAATCAGGGCCTTTTGCTGGGCGGTGGAGAGTGCGCTGAAGGGCTTCTGGTATTCGGCCAACGAGAGTTGCCGAACCGCACGTCCCATGTCATCATCCAGCCCGAACTTCTTGATGACCGCGTCTTGTTCGGCAATTTCGAGGTCCAGCTTTTCTTTGTCTTCTTGGGCTTTCGAGGGGAGATCGGCCATTTTGCGGAAGGCCGGATTGTCCCTTTTGGCCACGAACTCATTATAATCATCTTGAGTGAAACCCGGAAAGAGGTGCTGAATCGTCGGCAGGGGCGCGTCTTGCACGATGAGTTGGCCGATTCGGGGGAGGTCCTCTTTCTTGAGTCGGCGAGTCGTGAGGCCCTCTCCGATGGCCGGCAATTGGACGCCACGCTTGGAAAGCAACCCGAGCGTTCCCCGGATGCCAATATCTTGGATGTCTGGGAAATCAGACAGTTTCGCCAAGTCACCGTAGACCACTCGGAGCGCGTCGGTACGTCTCTCTTGCCGTTCCTGTGCTTTTTCTTGCAGCTCTTGAAGGTGGAGCTGGAGCGTGCCGATACTGACCATCCTCTGGATCTGCTGGTTGCGCTGTTCCATCAGGAGGGCGGCGGGATCGGGTTGCCCCCGATAGGCTGCTGCCATCCCCCCCAAGGCGCCTCCCAACTGCTGCATCGTATTCTGATACAGCGGGGCTTGGTTCATCTGCTGGATGGACTGGATCAACTGAGCCAAGGAGGCGGCCGGGTTTCCACCCAATGCCGACATCAGGTCGGGAGGGGCAACGCCAGGTGTAACCGTTGTGGGTGTATTGCCGTTCATCGGGTGACTATGGTCATCAGAAGTTGATCTTTCCGAGGATGCTACCCATGCTCCCCAAGAGCGGCATGATCTGGCCAATCGTGTCCAGGATGGAGGGCTGTGGGGCCCGCTGGCGGGTCTCGGCCGGGAACGCCGTGGCTGTGCCGCGGTAGCCTTGGGCGAGCTGGCCCGAACCTTGGATAGCCTGCATCAGGTTGTTGATGTAATTCTGGTACAAGGAGAGTTGGGCCGCGGCCATCTGTGGTTGCAGGGCCGCCATCATCTGGCCCGATATACGAGACCCAGGCGCACCGGCAAGCAGGTTGGACATGTCGCCGGAGGGACCACCGAGAAACCCCGAGCGGCGGTTGTGCATGATCCCTTGCATCAAGGCATCCCCCGCGGCGGGCTGGAACGCCTGCGCTGCCAGGTTCGCCAACCCGGGGGGCAACTGGGGGTTTTGGAGAGCTTGTGCCAGCATGGCTTGGAATGCTTGTCCCTGCCCCAACTGGCCTTCAGCGGAAGCTAGGGAGCCGAGTTGCCCCGGCGAGGGACGTACGCGGGTACTGATCGACTGTGGACGGCCAAAGAGGTTCTGGGCCGCCCCCGCGGCCCCGGCCATACCCATCCCACCGGCGGTCCCCATGAGGATGTTATTCAAGGTCCCCTGAGAAGGGGACCACCACGGGGGGGTTTGGGGAGCAGGAGCGGGCGCTCCGCCTCCACCGCCGCCGGCAGCGCCCCCGGCGATGGAGTACAGCATGGCGTTGGGATCAGCCGCGCCCCAATTATTGTAGGAGTCTAGTCCGTACGGCATGGTGGTCTGTCCTTATCCGCCAAAATATGGAGTCATTTGCGACTCATCACGTACCCAAGGCGAGAAGATGGGGCCTGTCTCACCGTAGCCGAGGAGCTGTCCGACACCAGGCACGAGCCCGGTTCCCGCTTGCATTGTTGCTTCACGCTGGGCCATGAGCTGTGCAAATGCTTGCTGCTCTTGGGCTTGCTGGGGGAGGAGTCCCATTACACCACCGGGCTGCAACTGGGAGCGAAGTTGAGCTAATGCTTGAGTGATCCCGTAGGACTCAGGAACAGGATAGCTGCCCTGGCCGCCTTCCATTTGAGCGGCCAAATAGGCAGGCTGATCGTGGATGCGTTCGCCAACGGTTCGCGCGAACTGGCCACCCAAGAAGTCAATGTCGCCTTGGGACTGAAGTTGCGGGATCGTTTCTTGGAGTCGCTGGAGGAGTGATGCTGCCACAGCTTCGTGGGCCTGCTGGGCCGATGAGACATCCTTACCTCGTTCCCGTCCGATTGAGGACGACTCTGATCCACCGAAGAGGCTCTGGAGCATAACTGGGACGCCCAAGACAGCGCCAAGTGGCCCGTAGCCCATCAGAGCAAGGGCCAAGGCTTGCCCACTCATCGTAGCCTGCATCGGATTCTCATTCGCAATCCCGGTACCAAGCCCATACAGTGCAGTTGCTCCGGACAAGAGATTGCTGCCGCCAAGCACGTTCCCCATGGCCGCGCCGGTCAGGTCGCCTGCTGTTTGACCGGCTGTGCCGCCTAGCCCTGCTTCAATCCCATAGAGGGATTCGGTAGGAATGGCTCCGCCGAAGCCCCCTCCTCCCCCCATCATAGCCTGCCATGCGTCTGGGCTCATGTTGCCGAACCCTTGAGACCCCAATTGTTGACTTGCAAACTCTGGAGTGAACGGAGCATATCCGGTTCCTGCTGAGGTGCCCGCCAATGGGGAGGGGGTCTGAGAAGGAACTGATTCAAACGAGAGACCAGAGACATCCGTGGGGGTACCAGCGAGCCACTGGTCGTAGGATTCCAGTCCCGGTTGTTGCGGTTGTTGGCCAAAGAGTCTCTGGAGCAGGGCTTGGGCGTCCTGGGCGACCTTGCCGACCCCCGCGGCGGTTTTGATCAAGCCCATGATGTCCCCGGACGTTTGGGCGCCGGCCCCCGCAACCGGGCTTGGTTGATTCGTCATAGCGGTGCCGGCCCCGCCCATCTGCCCAAGGGCGCCGCCACCGAATCCGAGGGCCCCGCCGCCAATCATCCCACCGCTCAAGCCCAAGGCTTCATCAGAGAGGCCGGGCTGTGGTGTCTGCCCCGGCAGCATGCCTCCGCCGGTTTGGCCGAATCCGCCACCACCACCAAGGATGTTGCCTTCCCCTGCAAAGGGGGAGAATCCAAGCGCCCCCATGGTGAGCCCGCTCAGTGGCGGGACTCCTTGGCCTAGACCGCTCAACATCGAATAAAGCCCCAACCCGCTGCCGGGTTGGAACATTGCGGGATCGTATTGACCAGAGAATGGCAT
>ERZ1292644.1144-Hain-H14-01um-R2-1144-length-14438-cov-5_pt1 | contig 14438 bp, 26 predicted proteins | sample MGYA00564402_ERZ1292644 | MGnify/ENA primary metagenome ERZ1292644 (study PRJEB36523, sample SAMEA6512644) | groundwater metagenome | collected 2019-01-09 | study: AquaDiva: Metagenomics assemblies of 32 groundwater samples
GCGGGCTGAATACGACGAGATGTTCCCGAAGGACAGGACACTCACGCCGGAACAGAGGCTGAAGATCGCTCTCAAGGCGGCAGAGAAGAACGCGACGATTCTCTCGGAAAGACTGGCCAACGCGAATAGGGGCATCTTCGAGTCCGGTAAGTCTCCGGTCGAAGTTCACGATCCGGCGCTGGACCTGCTACGGGCCAAGAATCAGGCGGTCAAGGATGAAATCGCGCTGCTCAAGGACCTCCATTCCGGCGCGTTGGCGGACTCGATTGCGAGTCTCAATAGACAACTCGGTTTCGAGATGAAGAAGTCGCCAGCGAAACAACGCGCCAAGGTGAAGGATGAGTTGAGGATATCGCTCGACAAGCTCAACAAGGAACTGGCGAAAGGACCGAAACCGACCCCCGAAGAAGTAGCCCTGAAGGCACTCAAGGCCAGGATGTCGAAGCGCATCGAAGAACTCACCGACAGGATGGCACGGGAAGATTTCGCCCCGAAGCCGCGCAAGGAACCCGTGTACGACACGGATGCGCAGGTCATCAAGAAGAAACTCGACGACGTGAAGCGCGACTGGTACATGCGTCAGATCGAGAACATGCTGAAAAACGCCACTCCCATCGGGAAAGTGCTGAATTGGACTGCCGAGAAGTTCAATGTGTCGCGTGCTCTAATAACCAGTGCCGATCTCAGCGCCGTGCTTCGACAGGGCGCGTTCATCGGCTTCGGGAATCCGGCGAGAGCGATTCGGAATCTTGGCCCGATGCTGCGAGCGATGACATCGGAACAGTACGCATACAACGTCGGGGAACAACTTGCAAATAGGCCTAACGCGGCACTGTACAAGCGGGCAGGTCTGTTCCTGCATGAACCCGGTACTCCGAGTCTCGCACGCCAAGAGGAAGCCTATATGTCGAGGACGGCGGAAAGCCTTCCCTACGGAATCGGGAAGGTCGTCGCCGGATCGCAACGCGCCTACACGACGTTTCTCAATCTGCTCCGCGCCGATACCTTCGACGCGATGAAGGAGACTCTTGGACGAAACGGGGAACTGACAGTCGATGAGGCGAAAGCCATCGCCAACTACGTCAATGCGGCTACCGGGCGCGGCAATCTCGGAGCACTCACGCAGGCGGCGGTTCCGTTGAACACGTTCTTCTTCGCGCCGCGCTACGTCGCCAGTAGATTCCAGCTTCTCACGGGGGAGCCATTGATTAGAGGTTCATGGCGGACCCGGAAACTGATTGCCGGAGAATACGCCAAGTTCCTCATTGGGATCGGGACGGTGTACGCTATCTCCAAGTTGGCTGGAGCGAGCGTAGAAGAGGACCCACACAGTGCCGACTTCGGGAAGATCAAGATTGGCGACACGCGCATTGATCCTCTGGCTGGTCTGTCGCAGTCAGTGGTGATGCCAACCCGTGTACTCTCGGGTGAAACGAAGAAGGCGTCCGGTGAGATCGTGCCGATTCGTGGATCAGATGTCCCCTACGGAGGGGACACAACCGGATCGGTCATCGGACGGTTCATGAGGTCTAAATTCAGTCCGGCCACCGGACTCGTCTTTGATGTCCTCTCCGGGACGGATGTTGTTGGTGAGCCCGTCACTCCAGGTTCGGCTGCACTACGGTTGGTGCTCCCTATGTCTGGACGCGACATCTTCGATGCCCTCAAGGCGCATGGAGTCCCAGCCGGAACCGCCCTTGGGCTTATGAGCATCTTCGGCATGTCGGTATCGACCTACGCCAAGAGGCGGAGAGAGGGGGAATTCGGTACGGTTGGGAAGTTCGGAGAGTCTGCCGGATTCAAGACGATGGTGCCACCGTCGTCAACGGGGATGGCAGCAGTTCCGACACCTCTGCCGGAGAAATCTTCTCTGGGCGATCTGCCCCCGACGATGAGGGCGGACAGGATAGAACAGATGGTGGATGCGCTGGCCACGGAAGCGGACCAGCGTACCCTGTTGCGTTCTCTCACAAAGCAAGGTATCATCGACGCCGAAACAAAGGCCATTCTGAAGAAGAGACACATGGCGACTCCGGTAGCAGCAGGAGTGAAATAAATGCCGAACGTCTACGATGACAGTTCCATGCCCGATCCGACGCAGAGTCCGGTGTCACCCGAACAGGTTCCACAGCAAGAGGGATCATCGTGGTGGGACAGCCTCAGTTTCGGTAGCGCCCCGCAGCCTCAGCAAGGCGTGTTTCTTGCGGCTCCGGACGCGAACTACATCATCCAAAGCGTGGCCCAGGTGTATGCGGCTGAGGGAGCCAAAGGGGCGGCCTACGCCTACTACAAGAAATACGCCGATGTTCCTGCGTTCAAGGAATACGCCGACATCGGACGCGACATCGGACTGGCGAAGAACGCTGAGGATTCTCGAAGGATTGAATTCAAGAACGACGGGAGGGAGGAAAACCGGAGGCGATACGAAGAATCCCGTGTCACCCTTGCAGAAACAATCAGACGAGGAGAAGAGCGTTACCAGAAGGCGGAACAACGGAAGAACGACTCGACCCTCATCAAGAACGTGGAATGGTCACTGAAGCAAGGGCAGTACGAGGGAGGACAACAGCAACTGCTCGACGGACTCACGCAGCAGAAAGAGGCTGGCCTTATCAGCGATGCCGCCTACGCCACGGCAAAAGGCATGATCGACACCACCTTCAAGGTCCGAGAAGGTCAGGACACGAAGGCCCGGGATATGCTGAAGGCGTATCAGGATCAGGACTACGACAAAGGTATGAAGCTCTACGCCGAGATGAGCCTTGAAGCGGCGAAAGACCCACGGGTTCGGGCACTGCTCCAAGCCGTGGGAGCGCACCAGAAAGCATACGACGCGAAACAGGAGCGTGACGCCAGAGAGGCGCAGAAGCAGGCTCAGGCGGAGATGGTACGGCGAGAAAAAAACGAACTTGCTGGTAGAGTCGCGGCGGCGAAGGCTTCCGGAAACCGCAGGCAGGAACTGGAATACAAGGTGGCATACAAGCAGGCCACTCCCAAAGAACAAACAGAACTCCTCAACATTCAGGCGGCGGAAAGGGTTCTGACTCCATACGGGAACGCCGTTCAAGAGCCCCGCATCCAGGAGTACGCCCGGCAGATGGCACGTACCGGCATGACAGATATTCCACAAGGCCAGCCCGTTCAACCGGGAATGGCCGCTCTCGGAGAGGTATCGAGAGCGATTGCCTCACTCAGTGGGCAGCCCACGGGAGCGTCAGCAGGAGCAGGCAGGGCGCTTGCCGGGGAACTTGGTGTCTCCGCTGGCACGGCCCTCGGTGCCCCCCGAAGTCCAGAGTCTCTTCAGCTCATGGCCGCGCAGCGTCTTGGTCTTGCGCCGGTGCCAAGCGGCATGGAGGGAATACCGCGTCAGGGCTTCTACCGGGAGACTCCGTGGCGGGCTGGAGCGAGCACGGTGGGGCGCAACCCGAACTACAATCCGGGCGGAAGTCTACAGTCCCAGCAGCGTGGAGGAGGTGGTGGTGGAGGCGGTGGCTACGATCAGCCGCGTCTTCCCCGTCCAGAGCCGGTTGACTTGTCCGGGTTCCGTGCGTACACGCCAGACCTTCAAGTGGCACGCCCCGTGTTTCCTGAACTTTCCGCGCAGTTCTACGATCCGCTCCGTGCCCAGCTTCCTCAGACGGGTCAGATTCTCGGATCATTCAATCAGGCCAAGGCCCCTACTTTGCCATGACGCTTCCAGCCAACGACAGAGAACAGAAGTTTCCGATCTTCGACATCCAAACCCTGTCGAAGACCCTCGTGGACATCAAGGCCCGCCTTGTGAACGCTGGGATGGGCGTGCTGGGACGCGACTACTCCAAGACGGTGCGGACTGAACAGGAGATTGCCGCCGACAAGAATCGCTTTTCACTCAGCATCGGCGACCGCGAGGTGCGGCATGCGACATTTCAATCCATGATCGCAGAGCCTGCGACCTTCTATCAGAATACGCTCTCCTACGGGCAGGACTTCTACACCCCGGAAGACCCGGGCGCGGCGAACACGGCAGTCGTGGACTTTCAGGACGGCAGATGCGTTACGGGCTTGACGGCAAATGGATCGAAGCTCTTTCACACTCGGCTTATCACAAACTACGCTGCTTACGACCGGGTGAGAATCATCCATGACGCCACCCTGAACGGAGGGACGATAGCGTACTCGCATGTGGGTGCGCCGACGGCTATCCCAGTTGACACGGATACGGTCGTTGCCGCCGTTGGGGCACCGTGGTACGTGAAGGTGACGCTCACGAATGTCGGAGCGGTGAGTCCTGAACTGCGGTGGTTTGTCGTGATGACGCGGGTGAACGGGGCTCCGCCGGCACTGAATGCCAATGCCTTCTTCATCGGGCAGAACCTGTTCGGTGTGCGTTGATGCAGACGATCCAGCCACGTTTCGGGAACAAGATCAGGGAGGCCCTGGACCCGCTTGGTCTTCCGGCCCATACTCACAATATCAATGCGTATTCGCTTATCGTTGCTAACGATGTCGTCGTAGTCGCGGGCGGCCTTGAAGTCTCATTGAAAACGGCGCGTTTCAGCAAGCAGTCATTCTCATCGTTACCAGTGACAATCCGGTGTGTTGTTGAGGTAACAAGCGCGACAGGGAGCTTGCGATTAGTGGTTGACGGAACCGAAGTGGGGACAGCGACAGTGGCCGGGGCCGGACAGTATGTCATGTCCGGGGCGCTCCCCATCATCGCAGGGAGCATCTACACGGTGGACCTTCGTGGGACCAACGTGACAATCGAACTAACGGAAATTTCTGGAACCCTCTAGGAGACTCGAATGAGCATCAACATGCGCGGCAAGGTGAACGCCGAGATGATCGCGCCGAATTCGATTCAGACGATCCACCTCGTGAACGGCAGCGTCGAGACGGCGAAGATGGCGAATCAGGCAGTCACGGCGGCGATTCTCGCAGACGGATCGATTGCGACCACGAAGGTGGCAGAGAAGGTGCGCGTCCGCGAACTCGGAGCGAACGATGTGGAAGCCTTCGTCCTTGGGACGACATCGACCGAGGTGAAATCTCTCCGATTCGCCGTGACGGAGGCGGGAAACATCACGCCGGACAAGGTGATTGTCACGTGCGAGGTTAAGTCCTCCGCCTCATCCGCCACGGCTACGATGGAGGCGTACATCGACGCCGAGTCCACACCGAGAACGACCGTCGTGAGTACCAGCACGAGCTACGAACTCGGCACGTTCTCATTCATGGTCGGCGCAAGTGCCGGAGCCGGGCAATTGTCGGAGGGTATACACACCCTGTCTATCCGACTGAAGTCCTCATCCGCGACGGAGAGCGCGTACAACAAGTTGCTCGAAATCAGGATGGCAGTATTATAGGGTTAAGCGAATGAGTGTGTGCCCCGAACAGATCGCCGGAGCCGACATCTGCAAGTGCCCGGAGGTGATGCGGCCCGTGAAGCGGGAGGAGGTGTCACGCAAGCCGCTGGCGTGCCGGTGCGAACGGTGCCATCATGCGTGCGTGGTCTGTCTAGACCGGAAGTTTCAGTGGGGGCACGACGATGAAAAAACACATGAGCATTGACTATCAGCCACTTCGGGCGTTTCTCACAAAGGTGTACCCGGGCTGCGAAATCCTGAAACCGACCGAGTGTTCGACCTGCGAGACGGAAATCTGGTGCGAGGTGCTGGACCCCAGACCGGAGAAGATCGACTTCATCTTTCTGTGGTGTCTCTGCCGGATAGTCCCGTTCCCGGTCTGGCTGGAGGAGCAGAAGCCCGAAGGAGGTGCAACATGAGCAGCGGTGACACGACGCGAATACTCGGCCCCGGAGGGAAAGGTGAAATCCTCCGGGCCATCGGCGAGCTCAAGGACGACATGAAGGAACGGCATGATCGCCTCGATACCAAGGTGGACGGCATCAGTCAGAAGATGGAAAAGACGATCACCAAGGTTGAAGTGCAGGAGGTGAAGTGCGCCGCGACCCAGAAAGACCTCGACGACCACAAGGAGCAGCACCTTGAGGCCAGAAAGTGGTGGTGGGGGATCGGCGGAACTGCTATCTTCGGAGCGGTCGGAGCGGCCTACGAATGGCTGAAAAGCATCGGGATGAAGTAGATGTTCCACATTGGTTGATTTGGGTGGTGGTCCTTGGTACGCTGGCGATGTCGCTGGCGGGGCTTCTGTGGATGCTGGCCAATCAATAGGAGGTGATGCGATGAAGCTCAACCGATTTGGTCTCGTTCTGGCGTTCCTCCTCGTGGCTCCGCTCGTGGCTCTCGCGGATGGATCGGCCCCCGTTCCGGCTCCAGCCCCACAAGGCTCATGGCTCGTCAGCCTCCTCGGGAATGATTCGATCTGGCAGGCCATTGGCGGCATGCTGACGCTCATCCTCGGATGGGCGGCGAACACGGCGCGAGTCAAGGCCGCGAAGCAGCAGGTTGGGGTGGAGGTCTGGAACGCCCTCGAAGCCGGGATCATCAAGACGTACTACGACACGGTGAAGTCGCTCAAGGCTGCTGCCGTCGATCACAAGATCACGCCGGAAGAAGCGACGGCTTTGCGGGCGGAGGCATGGGAGAATGCGAAGACCATTGCGGCGGGTCCGGCGAAAGACGCCCTCATCGCAATGGCGAAACCCGCCGTTGACGCCCTCATCGAACGCATCCTGGGCAGCATGAAGCGCACGAACTCGACGCCTCCCGAGCATGACACCTCGACGGCGGGGGATGCGAAGTGACCGCCTTACTCGGGATCATCTCGGAACTCCTGAAACCCCTCTTCGGAGCCCTGTTCCATGAACTCCTCGGACACTTCTCCGGGCCTGCTGCGACAGCCGCAAAAGACCCGAACGCCGTCCTCGACCGTGTTGGCCCTGCTGTTACTCCTGCCGATCTTGGCGCTCGGTACGGCGGGATGCTCAATGTTCCGGGGCCAAACTGAGGTCATCTACAGCCGGGCGACGAGGGCCGTGGAGGAGGAGCAGGGACATCTCCGACTTGCCGAAAACACGGTGCGGGTCAACGTGGCGGGGACGGAGAAGGTAGGGACGCTCACGCCTTGCGGCGGGTACTTCCTGATCCATCGTGACGATCTTGTCGCCTTCGTCCGCGCCGCGAGGCGGCTGGCGATGTCAGACGAGGCTAAGCGGCTGCTCACCGAGCAGGAGGTAGAGGCCGCGACGCGAGGTAGTGGGCCTCGCTAGTTGCGGGGTGGAACGGCGCGGGCTTGGACGGTCTCGCGTCGTTCGCTGACAGGATTGCGGGGGAATCGGCCGCTTCGGGGATGCCCGGCGCGGCCGGTTTCGTTTCGGCTTCTGCGACGTGCCGCTTGATCTCGTTCAACAAGCTGAGCGCCGTGCCTTCCAGCCCGCGCATCTTCTCAAGAACGTCAGCGGGACCGCCGAACTCGATGATCTGGCGAACGGCATGGCCGATCTTTTCCCCCATGTAGCCGTTGATCCGCACGCCGGATATCTGCTCGAAGTCTCGAATATCCTCTTCGAGGCGGGCGAACTTCCGCTTCATTTCCTGAGCCTCCCACGTCTGATTCTGCCGTGCGCTTTCCTCTCCTCGCTTGTACGCCTCCTTCCGCGCCGCTGCGAGTGCGTCGTCCTTCTGGATGGCTTCTCCAGCCCTCCTGAAGATGGCGGCCAGCATCGGCAAGCTGATCTGCTCCGGCTGTAGCACCGGAGCGGCCACCGTGGCGTGCAAGAGCTTTCCGCGAGGTACGAGAAGCCCCCACGTGCTCGGTAGTTCCTGCGGCAAAACGACGCCGACCGGCGCGACGATCCACCAGCGATGGCAGATCGACACGAATTCATCGGCCTTGGCTGGGTCTTTCAGTTCCCGCAACCAGTCACTGCGCGACACCTTCACCTCGAAGCCGTGCATCTCCAACCCGCGTGACGGGAACAGGGACAAGGCGAGGGCATCAGCGTACCCGACTCTGCCGGAGAAGCCGGTTCGGGAACCTACCTCAACGAGGAACGCCCACGCTGGCGAGGGGTATCTAGCTGCCAGCTTAGCGATTAAATCCGGCGCTGTGAACGCTCCCTCAGGCTTCGGTAGCTCGCGCTTCACGGTGCGTCTCCTTTCAGAAGGGGGGGGGGTTGTCCACGTCCGGGTCGTGCTCCGGCGGGACGTTCATCGACTCTTCAAGGTGGTGAAGGGCGTCCGTGGCGTGCAGCTTGAAGCTCATTCCCTCGTGCCACAGGTCGTAGTACAGTTCTCCGGGCTCGTTCTGGTCCATCAGCGCGTCCAGGTGTCCGGTCACGGTCGCCATCAGCGCGACGCACGTCCGCAGTCGGTCGAGTTCGGTCATGCCAGTTCCTCCAGTTCCTCCTTTCGTCGCTTGTCCTTTCCCAGCGCCTTGGCGATTGCGGCGCGGGCCGACGCATAAAACGCCATCCAGCGATCATCGTCGGGGTCGGAGCCATCCCACCCCTGGGACTCTACGGCGGACCGCACTACCTCCAGCAAGTCAGGCGCAGCGGCGATGAGCGTGTGATTGCTCATGTTCGCTCCTTTCCCTGCCTCGTAGGTGGCGAGGGCGGTGGACACGACGGAGCGGATGGAGTCGAGCACGAGGCACATGCCCGGAGCCAGCCCCTTGTGCGCCTCCTCCTCGTGCCCGATTGGCCCGTGACAGAACTGGTCGGCGAACCGCTCCGGCGTCATCGGCTTGTCGCTCACGCTCCACGCTCCTTCCTCGACGACGGTACCCTTCTCCCCACATGAGAAACACGTGCCCCTCTTCTTACTGTGCTTTTTCATTTCGTCTCATTTCTCTTCGCCTCGTCGGCGGCGATGAACACCATCGTCAAGCCAATTCCACGGCGTGCTGTCTTGCAACCACGGCGGGATTCACAAATGTCGTGAGCACCATTCAGGCAGTTGTAACACTGCTCCTGATTATAGTTCTTACACTTACATGGGTACACCTGCCGCCCCTTTGTCATTTTGTGCGCTCCTTTCTCTTCGCCTCGTGCGCACAGGCACTGAGTAGTTTAGGATCATAGTCCGGGCTGTTTGGATCAGCGGCGCTGTAGATCGTCAGACGCAGCATGAGCGAGTTGAGTGTCGGGTCATTCAGTTCTATTGCTCGTTCCCCAACCTCTACCAGCAGACTCCGGAAGATGTTGATGGGTTGCCGAAGTATGGCTGTTTGCGAATTGCTCAAAATCTCAGCCAAAAGTGCTGGTGTGTGAACTCTCCAAGGATGCGCGTTCGAGCCTTTCATCTCTCACCTCCCTTCTCGTCCAGCGCACGGATCGCGGCTGTTTCAGCCGTTCGCAGGGCATCGGCGACGGCGGAGCGGATCGCGGGACAGATGCGGCACAACTCGGCGATCAATTCCCCTCCTCGATCTGGGCATTTGACATGATGTTCGGCGGCCTTAAGTCGATTGACCATCGTACACTCTCCTTTCCCGCCCGGTAGGCGGCAAGGGCGGCGCGGATTTCCCGCAGGTTCCCGTGTTCAATCCCTCCTGTGGCTTTCTCCAACATCTCGAAGTAGGACATTGCCGACCGACATGCCTTCGCCAGCGCGTCGGCGTGATCCCGCTCCTCGCACCGTGCCTCGGCGACGGCGGTAGCAATTCGTTCACTGATGCACTTCTGACATCCTTCATAGCTCGGAAGACCTCCATGAGCGCAGCAGATCATTGCTCACCTTCCTTTCCCCGAGCCCGGATTGCGGCGGCGATTGTGTTGTGTGAGCTGTCCGGCCAGATTCTGCTGTCCTCTACGATCACCGCGCACGCCTCCCGCTCCTCGCGCTGCTCCTCGGCGACGGCGGAGCGAGCGGCGTCTCGCTGGCGGATGAGTTCTGCGATGCAATCTGCGAGTTCCTTGTGGTCGCTTGGGTAGCGATCCCACACTTGTATTTTCCCGACCGTTCCTCCGCATCTAACACAGCGAGGTATCTGCTCCTCCTGCGTCATCGGCTCGTCGCTCACGTCTTCTCCTTTCCCGCCAGGTAGGCGGTGAGGGCGGCGTCGGCCATTTTGTGGGTCGGGCACGGATGCTTCACGCCGCAGCGGTAACAGACAGTCCCTATCGTCCATACGACACGCGCCGGAGGAACAGCGTCATTGCCAACTCCATCCATCGAGTTGCTGTGAATCATTCCCCGCACATGACTGTCCCTGATCTCCTCCAACGCCTTCGCCAGCGCCTCTGCGTCGGCCTCGGCGGCGAGTAGGGCCTTCTTCGTCGGCATGCAGTGGCATGTCGCGTGTGGTCCGTCATGGTCGCAGTAGTTGCTCACGCTCCACCTTCCTTTCCCCGCACGCGGATCGCTCCCCTCCGCCACAGTTCTGCCTCAAGGCATCGGAGAGCGTCCGCAGACGGGAAACCATCGTAAGCCATCGACGCTCCGATTACTTTTCGCTGTGAGTTGGCCGCATCGGCTTCTGTTGCAAATCCGACCACCAACGCTGACAACGCTTGCAGTTCGATGTCTGTCATGTCTTCTCCTTTCCCCGCGCCCGCCATGCCGCAAGAACTACTCCGCGTGCCGCTGATGGCACTGCGCGGTTTTCTTCTTCGAGGACTGCTGCGAGTCTGTCCCCCACCTTCCTTTCCCCGCGCCCGGATCGCGGTGGCGATGAGACCGCTTGCGATGTCCTCACCGCGCTCATCCGCCGTGGTATCATCAGTACAGTGGTGGCGTATACCCAAACGCTTGACTTTTTCGAGCCGATCCCGACGTGCCGCCCCCCTGTGTTCTTCGGCCACCTTCGCCGCCTCCTCGAACGCCTCGCTCCGGGCGTCGGCGACGGCGGAGCGGCAGAAATTGAAACACGCGGACTCTAGGGCTTGCCCGTCACGCAGCCCCAACGTGAGGGTCCACGGCCTCATAGCTGTCTCCACGCGACCCATCAGCGTGTCGTTCCACGGCGTCATCGGCTTGTCGCTCACGCTCCACGCTCCTTCCTCGACGACGGTACCCTTCTCCCCACATGAGAAACACGTGCCCCTCTTCTTACTGTGCTTTTTCATTTCGTCTCATTTCTCTTCGCCTCGTCGGCGGCGATGAACACCATCGTCAAGCCAATTCCACGGCGTGCTGTCTTGCAACCACGGCGGGATTCACAAATGTCGTGAGCACCATTCAGGCAGTTGTAACACTGCTCCTGATTATAGTTCTTACACTTACATGGGTACACCTGCCGCCCCTTTGTCATTTTGTGCGCTCCTTTCTCTTCGCCTTGTGTGTGGCGAGGGCGGCCAGCCAAATCGGATATGCCAGATGAGTGCCACGATCCTGGTAGGGATTCTTGGGAATCCCGCTGGTAGACATGAACACCTGGTCGAGGCACATCTCGGCTCCCTCTGCCCATAGCTCGAATCGCTCCTTGCTAGTGGCCGGGTAGGGCAGGTGCAGCTTTGGTATGGTCACGGCGTCTCCTTCCCGAACTTTTCCAAGAGCACTCTTGCGAGGGTTGTTTCACCGTCGTCGCAGCCGCCGGAATACGCGTCGTCAAAGTTCCCGCCGGAAAAGGCACTTGGGTCGAAATCCTCGTCGTCCGTCCAGCATTTTCGTTGAGCCAGTCCTTTCAACATCGCTCTCATTTCAGTATTCATCGCTCTCTCCTTGAAAGTGGGATCGGCACGGGCCGGACTTGATACCGGCTCCAACCAGCCTGCGTCAGATTAGTCACACGCACGCGCCAGGTGGCCAATCCCAGCGGCTGACATCGTGTAACAGAACGCTCACGTTGAGCCCCCATCACGCGTGTCCATCCACGCCGCCGCGCCGCTCCCTGAATTCTATCTCGTGACGATCTGGACCTCGATTCCGGTTCGCTCTTTCACTTGCCGTCTCGATTTCCTCGACACCGCCGTGTTCGTTCCCTGCGACTTCGCGTCCCACAGTCGAACGCGAGCGGTGAACCATCCCCCGCTTGCTATCTCCCACACGAATCCCGCTCGACCGCTAGGAGCCTGAAACACGAGTGCTCCGGTGGAGACGATCTCTATTTCCGCTCCGTCCAGCGTCGCGTGCCCGCCCTCGATCTTGATGCGCGGATGCAGCGCGATGATTCGATTCGTCGCGTCGGCCTCCATTCGCTTCCGCGCCAGAACACGTGCCTCCAACTTGGACGGGATGAACTCGCCCGTCTCTGGATCACGTCCGCCTTGCGCCCGGTACTTATGGCTCTTGCCCTTGGCGGTCAGGCCAAGGAATTCCTCCGCCGTCATGCGGTCTTTCATTTGCTCTCCTCTCTTGAAACAGGGGGCGGGACGGCTTCCGGGGTGATGAGCCCCGCGTCCCGCCCCGGCGTTTCGGCGGCTGAGCGTCGAAGTCTTCGAGTCTGTTTGGCGACGGCCTCATCAAATAGGATCGCCATGCGTCGCTTCGTCGGCAATGCATATCTCAATTTCCCCACCGTTCTCCATCTCTCCCCGCATGACGGACAGCGAATCCATCTCATGTCGATTGACAGAACCGGCTGTCCGCACGCGCAAATCCAGAGACGACGCCCTTCACACATGAGGATCGTCGGGACGCCGTTCTTCATCGCATCTCCCTCAGCCTCTTCTCTGCGGCGCGTTTTGCAGCCGCAGCGGTGCGGTGGTAGGTTGGGTTGATCAGCACACCATCACTAAAGACCCACGCCGTGAATGGTAGTCCGGTTCCTCCGAGACTCGGAATACAGCCTACAGCGGCATGATTCCCTCGGGGCGGCCACGTATGCCACGCAGTAGCCTTCCACCGGATCGGTTTCGGCTTCATCGTAGTTCCTCCTCCATCCTGTTCCACCGCATCGCGCCCTCTTGTGCCTCCCGGAACGATGCGAACTCCACCATCGCCCCGAGTCCGGTGATGTCTCTCGCTCGCGTGCGGTACACGCGCAAACCTCCGCCCTCTGGCCAGCGCACGAGGAAGTAGCGGAGCCGGGGCCGTCGATGTCCACCGCGAGGCATTGGCTCTCCGAATCTCATTGATTCTACTTTCCCACACTCGAATTAGTACTCCGCCTATACTCGCTCGAATCTCCCCCACCCGAGCGCCGATGACTTCTCGGGGCGTCCCTCGCAAATCCCAACGCCCCACCCGGCCTGATCCACCAGGGCCAGCACCTGCTCCTCCGAGACGATTCGTGAGTTGTACTCGATGCTGATTCGGAGTTGCCATTGCTCGTACATCGGCCTATACGCGAGTCCTCGCGTGTTGATCCCGATGGTGACGGCGTCCTCGCGCATGACCCCCACGGCGGGTGTTCCGTCATGGCGAAGAATCGGCAACAGAGATGTTCCGGGTTCGTCCGACGAATCGACGAATACAGCCTGACGCAGCCCGACTTTCGTGATGTCATCGAACGCGGTGGCTGCCGAGACGATGGACTTCTTCAGGGCGGTTATGGGCACGCACTCGCGGCCCTTCGTGTCGATGCAGCGGGCGGCGAGGAATTCCGCATTCGGATCGCGCATAGCCTTCACCGCTTTCGCTTTTTTCGCCTGCTTGTCCCGGATTTCTTGCTTCGCCTTTTCGGCGAACGCATGGACGACGAGCGGCGATCCGACTTTGCCGCGAACTGTCATGCTGATCGTGCGAATCTGATTCTTCACGGCATACTCTAGTTTTTCGATTCCCATGTCTCTCTCCCTATCCTTGTGTTGTTGTGACCTTCCGTTCCTGCCATGCCATGCCATGCCTCGCCCCGCCTCGCCAAACCGCGTCTTTCCGCCATTCCTGCCATGCCATGCCTCGCCCCGCCGTGCCGAGCATCGCCGCGCCTGGGCAGCAGTCGCCAGTGATGATCTGCCATGTCGTCATAGTGGTGAAGGGCGTTCTCGGCGTGCAGCTTGAAGCTCATTCCCTCGTGCCACAGGGTGCCTTGTAGACCATGCTCTCCCACACCCGAATAGGCCGCGCCCGAGAACTCGGACGCTCGGCCTGCCGGTACTGCCCGGTCGGCTGGCAGATGCGTTGCGCGACAGCCCACTGCATCAGGCCGCCCCATGCATTCGGGTGGTGCGGAGACATGCCGGTGATCTCTTCGGCGTCCTCGATGGTGAAGGTGCGCTTCCGCTCCGCGACGTATCGGATCGCACCAGTCGCCTCCCTCCACCAAGGGGACCGGCCCTCATTCTCCAGCACGCGGGCTTGCCCCTCTGCCTTGAGGCGCTCGCCCTCCTCGTGCTCGCGGTGCGCCGCCTTGTCGAGTTTCTCCTGAACGCGGCTGACCAGATCGAAGAGGTCGTTCAGCATGGCTGCTCCTTGTCGTACTCCTCTGCCGAGAGCTTCCCGGCGAGGATTCGTCTCCCACGATCTAGAGCCGCGAGGGAATGGAGGGGGAATGATTTCGTCGCCCCCGCCCTCGCCGCCGCCGCCGCCGCCCACGCCGCCGCCTCCGCCGCCTCCGCCGCCCACGCCGCCGCCCACGCCTCCGCCGCCGCCGCCTCCACCGCCTTCGTCGCTGCCTTCGTCGCTGCTTTCGCCGCTGCCGCCGCCCAC
>ERZ1292644.1145-Hain-H14-01um-R2-1145-length-14433-cov-7_pt1 | contig 14433 bp, 31 predicted proteins | sample MGYA00564402_ERZ1292644 | MGnify/ENA primary metagenome ERZ1292644 (study PRJEB36523, sample SAMEA6512644) | groundwater metagenome | collected 2019-01-09 | study: AquaDiva: Metagenomics assemblies of 32 groundwater samples
GCGCACGCGCAACCCACCCGCCACCCCCTGCGGGGGGGGGGTACATATGTATGGGCCATACAGGTGGTGAGTACCATACACATGACGAGTGATGTACATATGATACACTATACATATGTATAGTACTATATCTATTAGTATAGTACCATACACCTGTTACCGTGGTACTAGTTGACCAATCAGCCGACGTACCAAACAGCTGTCAGTCGGTTTGTCGCACCGCGTCGTAACACCGGTTTTAGGCGCGGCAAAGGGAGGAGTTCGGCACACCTAACATTATCAGATCTGCTCGTCATCTGTTTAGTAATATCACTTCGGAAACACTGTGGATAATTTCGCTGCACCCTTCGCAGCATCCGTATGTGCATGCTCCACGCTTGACGTACTGCATTTCGCTCCATGATGTAGTACCACCAAACAGGTGTTTTGTGACCGGAAATCGTACTGACAAATTATATTTCGTGCCAAGCGTGCAGATACATACACTTATGAGGCTGTGTGACACGAAATGACCAATGTGACAACAATTTGCGTCAGCATACGGGCGATTGGCGCTAGAACTGGTGCTCACTTATATATACATATACTATATATAGTGGAGTAAGAGTGGCATCTATCTTGCTCCTATAGCGGGCATGATTAAGAACACGAAGCAAACATGGAGTGTAGGGCAGACAGTCAAGGTGGGATTCCTCACCTTGCGAGTAGTCGGGGCCAGGGCAGTAAAAGACTACCTGCCCGACATATACACCCTAGAGAGCCTAGATGGTTCCAAGAGGTACGAGTTCACACCCTATCATGGTCTAAGAAGGGAGCCTAACGATGACCCTAAGTGAGTATATGACAGCCTATCCTCCCCGCTATGCTGAGAAGAGGGGCGAGTCATACCGGCTGATTCCTAACCAAGAGTTTGACTCTAAGTGGGGTCTCTGGCATCTATCAGACTATGCAATCTCAACTGTTAGCAGTTTCTTTGTGACGCTGGTTCCAAGGATGAAAGAAAGTGCTTGACAACGGTTCAGACTGTGCTACATTTAACGGTAGAAGGAGATAGGCCAATGTACAGTAAGAAGGACGTCCCACCCAATGAAGACCTTAATGCCGAGGTTTTCGTAGTAATGGAGTGCACCTCGTGCCACGTTGTTGACATTAGGAAAGAGGAGCGTCTATTGAGAAGTGGCAATCCCAAGTGCCCTTACTGTGGGGACCTTGTGAGGGAAGCAGAGAGCATCTAATGAGAGTGCTAAACTGGATTCTAGTGGTAGTTGCCTTCGTGGCCCTGAAGGTAGGAGGGTTGAAATGACAGTGCCAACGATTCGAGGTACGGTTCTTATCCTGATAACCGAATTGCAGACCGCAGCTGAAAAGGTGCGAGTCTCAGACCCGGTAAAGTATGCGACCCTGAAGGGTTATCAGGAGTCTTTGATCCACCGGATTACCAAGAGGAAAGCCTAATGTTCATTCCCATGTGGGTGTTCTGGTTGCTAATAGGAATGTGGGGGTTCTGTTGCTTTATGGATTATCTAGATCGATGCGACCGACGCTAACTTAAGTGCCCTGGCAGGGCAGGCCAGTGCGACCGGGGCCAATGCTGCCAATACTCTTGCCCTGCCGGGGCAGAAAGGGGCCACGATGAAGACCAATGAAAAGGGTATTGCCCTAGTGGTGGCGCTGCTAGTTCTCTCTCTCATGTCCTTGTTAGGAGCAGCGTTTCTCACAATGGCCCTTACAGAGATGAACGTTGCCAAGAACCAGGTTGAGGTTATCAAAGCGTTTAACATTGGGGAAGCTGGACTGGAGGCTACCAAGGCCCAGTTTAAGCAAAACAACGCTATCAGCCTGTTTGCTCAGAACCAGAACCAGACCGTTACCCTAATCACACCGACTGCCTTTGGGGGCGGCACCTATACTTCTACCGCTACACCTTGCACACCCATTAGAGCACAAGCAGCCGACCTAACAGGTTGCACCCCAGCCGGGACCAACCTTGCTCCAGGGCATAGTTCCTTTGTGGTGGTCTCGGTTGGACGGTATGGCCTGGCGGTCTCTCAGGTATCAGCGTTATTGGAGGTCTGGTCTGGTGGTGGCGCTGGTAACGTCCAGGTTCTGGGATGGTGGGAGAAATGACTACCACAATGACCCCTCAGCAATGGCGAAAGCTGTATATCCTGGCCACGGTTAGTTACTACTGTGAACCGGTCCTTGACTATCTACCACGGCCACGGTTGGGGCCCCTGTTTGCCCTGGCAAGCGTGGCCCTGATGGTATGGGGGTTGTGGAGTGTGTTAGTATGGGTGCATGAAATCACCCAGGCTGAAATTGCCACAATGATCCAAGCCCTAATGCAGCGGGCAGGGGGATACTAATGACAACTAGTGCATTTCTCTTGTGGTGCTTAGTGGTCTCTGTCCTCCAGGCTATCCACGAGAAGAGGGGCGGATCGTGACAACTAATGGTCTCTTGCTTCTTCTGATACACCTAAACTGGGACAGGCACGCTATGATAGTCGGACTGGCCTTTACCCTCATTGAGAGGCTATGGGAATGACCATGTTCACGAAAGCCGGTCTAGTGTTCGGGATGGTTCTGAGTATCAACGGGTTCCTCCTGGCAATTTGGCTGTATCTGCTAATTGAACGGGGGGTAAGATGATACCAGAGAAAGACACACAAGAGACCCTATCGAACCATGAGTTGATTTTCCTCTGGTTACCGTTTCTCTACGGGGAAGTGGATCAGTTTTGTTGCTTGTTCCATAACCCTCACTTCTGTAACTAAAGGAGGTACGCTGTGTGTAGTCTGAAGGATGCCCGGGCCACCTTGCGGGAATATGATGAAGCAGTGCAAGATGGAAACGTGGCCCTGGCGAAGCGTATCCAGGATGCTAACCCAGACCTTTTCCCTACTTGCAATGCTTCTACTAACCCTCTTCATCCTATAGGGTGCGAGGTACACTAAATGACTTACTACGAAGCAGACCGACGCTTGCAAGGGCGGTGCAAAAACTCCCGACGCTTGGAGAATAACACGTACTTAGAGCGGCGAGGGGAGAATGCTATCGCGGTCAGGTTCCATGCCACTGATGTATTGACCTTTCGAAAGGATGGTTCCTGGACTGCGAGCACAGGCGGATGGAACACTGTTACCACCCGGGACCGGCTTTCCAGGTACTCTCCCCCAGGCTATTCGTTTGGAAGTGATGCCAGCCAGTACGGGCAAGGTATGGTGGTTTATCGGCACAGTCCACGCATGTGGACCCCGCTTTGCATCCTAGAGGGTACAGTCACCTTTGCGGCGGACGGTTCTCTTAAGGGGGGCGGCGATATTGAGGAAGCCCGCGAGGACCGGCGCAAAGAACGTAACCAAGTGGCCCGTGAGCGGTACCAGGAGCGGTTCTGGCTTTTAGCTGCCCGTCGGGTACAACGTGGGGGTAAGGTGCCCCGCAAGCCCTTGACCTTGGAAATGATCCAGGCTGAGGCTAACGTTTCTACCCGTACCGCCATGATTCGGATATACGGGTTAGAGCGTTACCTGGTCGCGGTCAAAGCAGAGAGTATTGACACGGTAGGCGAGTACAGCCTATTGACCTATCCTTTAGAAGACTCCCCTTCTTGGGGGCGGGAGCGGGTTTTGCGAGCCCTGAAAATGACTTGCCCCTCTACCGGGACATGCTATATCCACCCGGTTGATCCATCTTGCAGGAGCGTTTCGGAGGCCCTGGACTGGATATTCCAGACCCCGGGCTATCTCAACCGCCTCCAAGCGGAGGCATAAAGGGGGTAACGTGAAAGACCTAATCAGACACGGTGATTTGCTGTTTGTTCCTGTCAAGAAGACCCAGGTATCTGAGGTTGAGGGTCTTCGTGAAGTGAGCGGCAAGGTGATCGAGAGGGGCGAGGTTACCGGCCACGCCCACCGGGTGACTGAGGGAGACGTTACTATCGAAGAGCATGTTCGGAAGTCCTGGCAGAGCGGTGACATGCTTCCCACCGGGATTCGATACATGACAGTCCACACTCCGGCCACGGTGACCCATGAGGAGCATAAGCCGGTTACGCTTCTGCCTGGCCTGTATGAAATCATGCGGGCCCGGGAGTTTGACTACACTGCGGGATTGGGCCGGAGAGTGATGGACTAAGGGGAAGGCTAGGGTATGGGAGCAAGTGAGATCGTGCGTCCTGGGGCAACTGGCGTGCCTAAATTTCGAGCATAGGGGATATTAGATGCCTAACCAGACTCTTGCTCAGATAAAGGAGAAGTCGGGTCTCTCCCAGTTTGCGAAGGGAGAGAAGGTGGGGAAGACTGCCCGGGAACATGCGAATGGGAAGTGGGCTAGGCGTGCTGCTAACCATGAGGTCCGCAAGGCGTGGGACCGGACTATCAACGAAAGGGGTAAGGGTCGCCCGGACTTCCCCACTGAGGTCTGCAACGGGCGAGATACACGGGCAATCGTGGCAGCAAATAAGCGAGTGAGCAGTAGCAAACGCAAGAAGAAAGGAGGTCTCCAGTAATGGGAAAAGCCAAGTCGCTAGACATGGCAGCAATAAAGGGTAAGAAGCCAGTTGCCAAGACTGCCGCCCGGGCAAAGGTAACTGAAGCCCGTGTACCCTGCCCGAAGTGTGGGGAGCATATGCGTCCGGTACACTTCTACCCTGAGAAAGGTAAGCCCATTGATGCCCGTGCATGTGCGAAGTGTCGAACGGTGTACCGTCCTTCCTTGTGGAACATTCTAGCAGAGGGGGTCGCTGGACTATGACAAAGGCAGAAGTTGAGAAGGCACTCAGTGATGAGTACGATTACTGCACTAAGGAGGTTCTACGCTACGGTACGCGCATGTCTGGAGTGGAGCAGGCCCGTCCGATTCTGGAGGCTCTACTGACCATCCCAGGCCATGAGCATGTTGGGACGATGAATGTGAGCGGGAACTGGAAGGCTCCATACAAGCCTACCATTACCCTCTACCTGCGGGATAGTGCTAAGGCTTCGCCCTTCGTGCGGGAGATCGTGAAGGCCCTGCATATCCCGGCCAAGAAGACACCCTCAGGTGACTGTATCCTCTGCGAGTTCGACATTCTCGGTGTCACCCTTTCGGTGATGGGTTACCTACCAGAGAACTGTACCATTGAGTACGTGGAGGAATATGTCCCGGCCCGCACTGAGCAGAGACCCAAGGTGATCTGTTGAAAGGAGGATGAAAATGAATAAGAAGGAAGACATTGTGTATGGGGATACCATCCTTGCAGTCAAGTCGGTCATGGTGGCCGGAGCGTACCTGCATCGGGTCCGGGTGTGGGATAAGACCACCGGGGAGATGCTAGTCGCAATGCGAATGTGGAGTACCACGCCCTACACGAAGGGGACCTTCATCAAGATGCAGCCGGACATGATACCAGCCGTCGCTAAACTGTTACGTGAAGGCAAGTTGCGGGAGACCGTTTCAGAGCAGGAGGCAGAAGCGGAGACTGTTGAGGCGGAAAATGGTTAAGGTTCTGTTGGTCTGGCTGACGGTAACTGTGATCTTGTGGCTGATCGAACCAGAAGGAGGCCCACATGGCAGGCTGTGAACGCTGTAGGTCTCTATTGAACGGATTGGGGTGGGCGGTCTATCTGACTGTGGGGACGATGCTGGTCCTGGCCCTACTGAGCGGGTGTGGCGGTGACGCTATCCGCCTGGGTCCTGGGGACTGTGTAGTGCTGGCCGAGCGTAACCAAGTGATCGTAGCCGGTAGCGGTTGCGAGATGAAGAAGCTCTACCGATGATCCGTCTAACCGTTGACCCTAAGCTCCTGGCCGGGAAGGTCCTGAGTCGGCTGTTGGAGCAGCAAAGGGGTAGGCTGGTAGTCACTACCACGCTCAAGACTCACTATGACCCCCAGGACCATACGATCTACTGGCGAGTAGAGGATGGATTCTACCTGCTTCTGCACGAAGCCGCCCACTGTGCCCTGAACCACAAGGACCCTTTGGTCCTGCACGAGCAGATTGTCCAGGAGTCAGAAGCCTGGGTGTGGGCCGAGGAGGCGTGCCACCTATGGGGCTTCCTGTTTAACTACCGAAAGGCAGACCGTTACTTTTCCACATACGCTAGTCATGTCGCCGGGGGCGAAGACTGGAAGGTCAAATGGAGGCACCGTGAGTAGTGAGCCCTGGCCACACTGTCCGGTCTGTGACAGCAACTCTCTGTTCGAGTTTGTGGACCGGATAGAGTGTCTAGCCTGTGGAGCCAAATACATAGAAGCCTTGCTCTCAGAGTACCCAGAGGAGGATGAGCATGGAGGCTAAACAGTTGGGGGAGGTCTTCGTAAGGCTGATGCCAGAACTGAAGGGCCTAGTACGGGTCCCCAAGGACACCCCCGAGGAAGATGTGCTACATGAGGCCCTGCTGGAACTCTTGGGGGCCCCGTCTGCCGTACCCGATGATCCTCAGGAGGCCACGGTAGTCATTCAGGAGGCAGTTGTAAGGGCCTCTAAGCGGGCCTTGAAGCGACGTAACCGAGACCGGGAGCGGTTCCCCCCTGCTACCAACTGGAGAATAGGAGATAAGTACGTGGGTCCCCTAGATGATGAGTCAACGGGGGAGCAGACTGACCCAGTTGACCGGATACCGGACACCCGGGAAGGTCCCGAGGAGGCTGTAACGGTATCCCTGGAGACTGTACGGCTGGCCAGGGTGACTCAGGACCTACAGAGTAACCCTACTTATGGGCCAATCTTCCGTCTTCTGTTCAAGGAAGGGGTCACTGACCGTAAGGAGATTGCCCAAAGATTAGGCATCTCGTACTCAGCTGCCCGGAAACGAGTCAGGACAGTGCTGGAGGAACTGAAAAGGCTTGGCGGACTGGATTAACTTAGTAATAATAAGAGGTTATAGTGTCAGTCCGCCAGTCCGCCAAGGGTATATACCCTTCACGTTTTGGCGGACTCAAGTTTAAAAGACTTGGAGGTAACCCAGGTTGGCTCCTCTAAGTAATCAGCCGCTCGTCGGAGAAGCGTGGAGGTACGAAGGAATCCCAAACCCTGGTTGCAGAGATGACACAGTAACCCGCGAACCCGTTTGGTTTGGTGGTCATGGTCCACCGCCAATCGCCGTGTTTTGGGCGGACGTCCACATATTGCACATACCCCCTGTTGGGAATCGAGGATTAAATCATACCTTTCAGGAGTTATTCCATACTTATCTCGTAATCGTTTGTATCTTAAAGTGGATTTGTTCGGGTCTCGGCGCATTGTATTTCCTTTTTCAGGGCCCATACCCCCCTTTGACCCCCCACCTTGGCAATCCTGCCTTGCTGTTCTAAGGAGGCTATGGCACGCTCCACTGTACGTACCGGTATGCCCTCAGCCTCGCAGGCTGCCTTCAGGACGGCCGTAGGCTCCCCTACCCTACCCTCTAGTACCCCCAGGATAATCAAAGCAGCCTGGCCCCCCATGCTGGCCTCCTCAGGGGGTAATCCAAGAATGGCCCGCACTGGCCCTTCATCCCCCTCGAATGTGAACTCCACGGTGAAGGGGGGTGGTTCCTTGGCAAGCCTGATACGAATTGCCTCAATCGTGGCGATGGGAGCTTGACCGTGCCTAGTGACTGCCCAGGCCGAGTCCGAGCCCGAGATGATCGCGGTGCTCCCGGAGGCCCTGTAGCGATTCGAGTCAGGGCCCTCCTCTCGGGGCTTCCGCATGTGGTGGGTGACTACCAGGGTAATACCCGCCTTCAGGATGGGCTCCACAGCCCTCCAGAAGGCTATCACGTCCTCCTGCTCGTTCTCACTGCCTACCAGGGTGGCCCGCATGGAGTCCACCACTACCACCTCCGGCCGGTAGTCAGCCTTCCATACCCTATCCAGAAGGATACGACCCCCCATCTCGGTCATCAGTACACCCTCCCGGGAGGCTACCCTGAAGTCCACGTTGTCAGTGGGGAGTCCCGCACCGGCCACCAGTTGCTTGAGGCGTAGGCGGACGGTATGCTCTGTCATTTCCTCGTCAACGTACAACACACTCCGAGGTTTCGGAACAGGGAACTCCTCCAGCCAGGGCTTGCCAGCTGCAATGTGGAGGCCCATGTGGAGGAGCAACCAGGACTTGAGGGCCCCAAACTCCCCATACAGAAGCACCCTCTCCCCCTTGGCCACGACAGGCTGTACCACCCACTCTACAGGTGGTAGGGGGTCTCGAATGATATGCTGTATCGTGAGTAGGCGGATAGGAGTTGGGGAGGCGAAAGGCGAATCCATGTTGTAGTACCACTCGACACCTGTTTTGTGACCGACTTTTATTAGCGTTGATTGGATTTAGTTGGTCACATTCGGCCCTCGCGGAGGTACTACAACATGAGTACCGGACCAGTCTTCAGCCCCACGCAGACCAAAGCCTTCATCCGGGACCCTGCCGCCTGGTATCTCAGTTACGTGATGAAGTGGCGGCCCCGGTTCATCGGCAAGAAGGAGTTGGCTGGCTTTCTGGGGTCTGCCTTCGCGGATGGGGCTGCGGCCTACCACAATGGCCTAAGCGACTCTAACTTGGACTTCGATCTACCTGCCCAAGAAGTCCTACTCAAGAAGGCTGCTGCCGTGGCCATCGCCTCCGTAACGGAGTCCAAGGAACAGGTGGTCCGCCTGGGTCAGTCGGTGTACGAAGACCAGTCAGAGTCCTGGGAACTGCTCGAAAAGCGGGCAGCCGAGATGGTGTTCAAGTATGCTCTCAACATGCCAGCCCACTTCCACCCCTCCAATATCATCGCCTCCGAACTCACCCTCCCCAACCACGGCCACTGTCGAATTGACCTAGTTATCAACACTGACACCGGCCCGACCGTGGTGGACTTCAAGACCTCGTTGTCCCTAGATGCCAAGTACCAGGCCATGCGTCTCCGGGAGTACGAGGCTGACTGGCAGATGTACCACTACGTGTGGGCCTACCAGGACTATCTACAAGCGAACTGCTCACAGAAAGCTGAGCATGGGAACCCGTGTCAAACTGACCACCCAGTCCGTCGCTTCGCCATCCTTCTTCTTGTACTGGAGCCAAAGTCGAGGTTGCCTGTCCTCCACCCTGTCGTTGTGGACCCCGAACTTATGCAGATATGGGTACAATCTGCCACTCAGGTCTGGAAGGCCATGCACGGGATTCGGACAGGCCAGCCTTATACCTTGGACCCCATCCCCTGGTGCTCCTTCAACTTCTTCAGCAAGTTCGGACGGGAAGACTGGGCGGATGCCATCCAGAAGTTCCACATGGACGAGAACCTGCTGTCGGTATCCTACGTAAAGGAGATCACCAAGAATGCCTAACCCGTTCAATCTGGACCTCGCCACCCTGGACCGCTTGGCCGTACTACTCCAGGGCATCCCTAACTCCGGGAAGACGTACATGGGCGGGGACATGCTCAAGTACGAGAGTCAGTACGGCCCGGTCCAGTTCATCAACGTCAAGGGTGAGGATGGGTGGGCTAGTGCCGCTGGCATGGGCTTGGGGAACATCGGAGTCACCGTCGAGTCGGAGGCCGACGTGGCCCAGGTTGCTGCGGACATGATCCGCAACAAGGTCCACGCTGCGGTCCTGGACGGGGCCCGGCCGCTGTTCAACGCTATCATCATTGGTATCCTTCAGGCCGATAAGCCGGACCAGCGGCGACTCCCCGACTCGAAGCTGGATGGGGACCGCTCCAAGTCCTACTGGTCCCAGGCTCGGTTCCGCATGGAAGAGAACATCAAGTTGCTCAAGACAGCCTGCAAGGTGTTCCTGGCGACCACAGTGTCGGCTCAGGACGTGCATGAGATCACCGGGGAGAAGCAGGTGGCCCCGGATATCTACGGAAAGACAGGTTCCGGGTTGGTGGGACTGTTCGACTTCGCCGGGTACATGACCTGGACGATCCAAGGTCCAGGTAGGATACGTCGGGAGGTCTCATTCCAGACCCGGAGCGATGTACAGACCCGGCAGCGGTTAGCGTTCCCTATCAGAGAGAACATCGTCCTCCCGGATGGTCCGGGTGGGTGGGCTCTCGTCAAGGCAGCCTTTCAAAAGGGGCTGCGGAAGGAGACCAAGTGACGAAGTACGGTAAAGGTCAGTTCATTCGATTGCAGCCAACTGAGCCTCAAGCTCTACCAGTGCCGGACATTGACCTGAGCCGATTCGAGACGGACGGCATCTATCTCACGAATGTTCGAGACTCCATTACTCAGCTAAATGAGGGAACCCAAGTGTACGGCTTCGCGCTCGGTGTCCTGTACAACAAGTTTGAGGGGGCTCTAATCTTCATTCCGTTCACCACGCCCACCAATCTGGTAGGCAGCATTCGGGAGGATCTGTAACATGAAGGAAGTCAATCTGGATACTCTGTTCGAGACGTACACGGACGAGGCTGCGGCTAAGGAGTCAACTGCCTTCAAGACCGTTGCCCCCGGGTCGTACAATCACAAGGGCGAGAAGTTCACAGTCGGTGTGGGTGACGACGAGCGTATTCAGTCCTTGTACGAGCGGACCTACGCTCACCTTGAGGGTCCCATCACCACGCAGACTGGTGACCGTCGGGGCCGCATGTTCTTCGATGTGTCCTGGGAAGTGTATCGTGTTGACCCGGCTACCCGGAAGTCTGTGAAGATCACGGACGAGAACCGGGATGAGGCTGTGCGGGGTGCGTGGCCGCTGGACAAGGCGTCCAAGTTGTGGGGCCAGTTGACCACAGCGTTCGATGCGACCAAGAAGCCCATCAAGGAAGTGTTGGAGATGTACAAGATGTATCCGACCGTCCTGTACGTCACTGAGTCATTCCAGGAGGGCCCTGGCAAGTGGAAGAACCCCCGCAATGCTGAGGAGCGTGCCCAGTTGGTGGCGAATGGTGCTACTCCTAAGAACTTTGTGCAATCAATAAGCCGCGTGAAGTAAGGAGGTAGCATGAAGCACATCATCGCATACCTAGCGGTTCTCACGCTTCTCTTCACCCCGCTGGCGGAAGCTGCGAAGGGTGGGAATTCGGGTAACGACGGTGGCCCTGGTCAAGGGGGCGGTGCTGGCCAGGGCAACAGCGGCGGGGCTGGCAACTCTGATGGTCAGGGTGGCCCCGGTGGCGGGAATGGTGGTGGTAATGGGGGCGGTAACGGCGGTGGTGGCGGGAACGGTGGAGGTCCTGGAGGCGGTGGAGACCAGGGAGGCGGCTCTTCTGGTGGATCTTCGTCTGGTGGGTCTGGGGGCAGTGACGGGGGCCAGTCCCGGGAATTGTGCAAGGACTTTGAGGGGCCCTTCTGTTAGGGTGAAGTGATGCGTATATCTGTCGAGCAGAAGAATCGGGTCCGAGAGTTGTACTTGACTGGACTTAGCACTCGACAGGTATCCGAAATAGTGTTTCTCAGTAAATCATGTGTCCATAAGCTGACGGCAGATATTGCGCGCACTCGCTCAGTGGCTGCCCAACTGCGACAGCCAGCACGGAGTAAACATTGGCGAAGTGCGCGGGTCGCAGCACGCACCCTATGGAAAAAGTTAGTTGGTTCTATCCCCTCTAACTTTCACGTTCATCATAAAAATGGTGATTTTGCTGACAACCGGCTGGAAAACTTAGAGTTGCTATCTGCGAGCGACCACGCCCACTTGCATCATCCAGCCGACCCGACGCCTCGGCACTTGCGGCCTGTGCGTCGTGCGTACATGAAAGCCTACTTGCGTGAGTATTGGCAGCGCAAGAAGGAGGTGGCAGGTGATCGTTAAACCCGACGCCTGCCGATTACGCGGCTGTCCGTGGGCCGGTGATATGATGGGATTCGTTCCTGATCGTATCCCTGACGGAGCAACAGTTTTATTTCTTATGCAAAATCCAGGCAGAAATGAAGAGGAAGGTCGGCGGGTGATCGGCTATGAGCAGGGCCATGAGATCACTGAGGAATGCGTGCCGCAGCCGATGATTGGGCCCACCGGCAACGAGTGGTCCAAGACCTTCCTGCCCATCGCTGGCCTTGATACGGCTGACGTGGGTGTGGCGAACGTGCTACGGTGTCGGAAGCAGTTGCCTAGTGGTGAGCGTACCAACACTATGCCTGACGACAACGAGACTGACGCGGCTGTGGCCCACTGTGCTACGGCCCACTGGCGGCTCCCCGAGAGCGTGAAGGTTATCGTGGCTCAGGGTGCTCACGCCTGGCGATTCGTTGGGGGTCCACAACCCCTCGATCTGTGGAGGGGCCACACGCTACCCCCTGAGAATGGTTCTACTCAAGCATTCGGTCCCGACTGGGTGCCCTTCGCTCCACGTCCCCAGGTACTCGCTACCGTACACATTGCCGACCTTCGACACCGGCCCAAGTTGAACCTGGTGACCCGTAAGGACTTCCTCAAGATCCATGACCTGATCGAGGGAACCTGGCCCCGCCCGTTCCCCAACATCATCAATGCCAACACCTGCTCCTATGATACCCTGGCCGAGTGGTTCACCAAGGCCCTAGCCTCACCGTACATCGTCATTGACACGGAGTACGACCCAAAGACCCTGGATCTGGTGCTGTTCGGTATCAGCATGGCCCCCCGTGAGGAAAAGGACCAGCCGTGCATACAGTACCACTGGTTCGAGGGGGCTTCACAGGGAGGGCGCAGAATTGACTTTCTCTACTGGGTTCGAGAGACTGTACGATCTGTTCCCGCCGTCTTCCAAAATGTGCTGGCAGACCTGCCCGTCTTGCGGCGTAACTGTAATCTGGACTGGTCAGACTTCAAGCGGATTGAAGACACCATGCAGGCCCACGCCGTGCTGTGGTGTGAGTTACCTCACTCCTTCGAGTTCATGGCCTCCGTGGACGGCAAGTTCCCCAAGGTGAAGCACCTGTTCCGCGATAACATGGACCTGTACAACCAAGGTGACCTGCTGGACACCGGCAGCCTGTGGGAGGCCCGCCTGGCTGAGTTCCAGCGGGACCCCCTCTCCAGGAAGGTGTACGATCAGCAGATGCTCCTTCTTCCCCACCTGGACCGGGCTATGGAAGTCGGTATCGCGGTGGACACCGAGAAGGTGCCCCCGGCTATCGAGAAGTACCGGGCCCGGGTCGAGGCTGGCCGTGATATGGCTCAAGCCTATGTGGGCTGGCCGATGAACCTGAACAGCGACGAGCAGTTGAAGGTGTGGCTGTACGAGATAGAGGGGATGCCGGTGGTGAAGCACCCCGAGACCAAGGAGATCACTACCAACGCGGATGCGGTGTCTGCCATGCGGAACCGCTACATGCTGTTCGATGCCCGGGATGACGAAGAGAACATGAGTGCAGAGTACATCGCTCGGCGGGTTGAGCAGGGGGCACACCCGCTCCTGGAGGCATACGTACTCTACGCCCGGGCTGAGCATATCCTTGGGCACTACCTATTGCCTTTGGTGGAGGAACAGTGATTAGAGGTCTAGCAGCCTACGCTCTAGTCGTGATAGTCGTACTGCTAATTGGGCTCGTCGTCGAGGCTTTTTACTTCCTAGTTCGAAAGTTGAGGAAGAGTGAGTGAACATCGTCCCGCGCATCTACCACACTATCTCGACCCACGCCCAGGCGAATGCCCGGTGGTCCTACACGAAGCCCCCGCTGGCTCAGATGCCCCGGGACTTGCGCTTCGTGTACCGGCCCGACAAGGGATGGCCCTGGTTGGTATTCGACCACGATCAGATCGAGTTGAGACTGGTCGCAGCGGAGTGCAAGGACGAGACCATGTTAGAGGGCTTGTCGAAGGGGTGGGATCTCCACTTGATGGCGTGTTGCGCGATGTTCAAGATCCCGATGCCCCCTATGCTAAAGGACCCGGTACATGCCCCTGAGAACATGGACTGGAAAATCAACCATCGGTGGACTATCTGTGACCACCAAAATGACATATGTGGGAAAGACGACCTGCGTAGGCACTTTTCTAAGACCTTCGGGCATCGGCAGTCGTATGGAGGCACGCCACAGAAAGCAGGTTCAATCCCTGGTGCGAAAGCACTTGGCCTTACTACGAAAGACCTTATGCAGATGAGTATGGACCGAGCAGCCCTGTTTCCCCGGCTGGTCCAGTGGCAAAATGAAACTGTCATTGTCGGCGCCAAGCGTGGGGAGACCCGAACCTGGGATGGCCGACGGAGACGCTACCTGTCCCGGGGTCACACCTACCTCCGTGGAGAGATGCTGGATCATCCCGCACAGGCCGGTGTGCAGGGTATCGAGAATGCGATCTTCCTGGCGATCGCTGGCCACTTCGGCCTGGACGCCTTATTCAAGTTCGGGATGCACGATAGCCAGGCGTGGGCATTTCGTGAGCATCGGTACGAGGAAGCAAAGATTGTGGTACGTGAACTGGCTCAACCGACTATCACCATCGCCGGGACCTCCATGTACTTCCCGGCCTCGTTCAAAGAAAGGCTGGCATAATGACCTGTCCACGCTGTCGTTCCACGTACATCAAGAAAGACGGCAGCATTCTGGCTGCACGGGGCC
>ERZ1292644.743-Hain-H14-01um-R2-743-length-19548-cov-8_pt2 | contig 14425 bp, 25 predicted proteins | sample MGYA00564402_ERZ1292644 | MGnify/ENA primary metagenome ERZ1292644 (study PRJEB36523, sample SAMEA6512644) | groundwater metagenome | collected 2019-01-09 | study: AquaDiva: Metagenomics assemblies of 32 groundwater samples
CCCACACTTTTGTATGTGGGTTTCGCGGCGGGATTCCTAACCGCAACAATAATATGGATACTAGCACTGAGGTGGAATAAATGAGAAATGAACAAACCGTAGGGGAGAGTGATTGATATGGGAAATGCAGGATTTTACGTGATTTTTTTGATTGTGATGGTGGGCCTCGTTATTGTGAATGCGATGACGCAAGATAGCCCGCAAGATTGCGCGATTAAATGTTTGAGAGAACACGCGTGTATTCAAACAGGATTCCTAGGATTCGGAGACTACGAGTGCAAAGCAGGAGTGAAAGATGAATGCTTCACACAATGCACGACGAAGACAACAGCGAGTGGACCTAAGGTGTGTTGGAATCCAGAAATGACAGAAGGATGCAGTCGATGAGCAAAGACGAAGGTAAAATGTTTGTGCTGGGCGCATTATTGATGGCGTACACTACACTCGTCATTATAGCAGTTATCGTGCATGGTTTTGCTGAAAAGTTTTGCGTTCAAGCAGGGTATGAGCGTGTTGAAGAATACAGTTTCGGAAAAGACTGGCACATAGAATGCAGCACGTCAATCAATGCGAAATTGGGGCATACCTTTACGCCAAAACAAACTGGTCCGATAGTGACTTCAACATACAAACCAGTAAAAGACCAACATACAAACGATGAAGTTTTTCCTTACGTAACGGTTCGTTGCGATGATTTACGAACAGTCCGCAGTTGTGAATGGACAACCAGCCAAGAGTGTTGGGATAGAGAATGCAAAAACTTAAAAGATGAAGACAGAACATACGACGTCATCCAAGGCCAGTGCGCTGACGGAACACGGTACGAATGCGAGTCTACATCGGAAAAAGAATGCATACAGAGAAACTGTGACGGGCACAACACTATTTCAACTTGCAGTAGTAGCAAAGATGAGAACGCACGAGTGATTGTCGAAGCAACAGTATACCGTCCCACTGGCCAATACAGCACTATCGGTGGAGGAATGCCCGGAATCAGAAACATTACGCTAGGCGCAATCCAGGACTTGAACACTGCAAAATTCTTCTCCTACACAATATTCGACCAAGAAAAAGCCAAGCACGACCAAATAATGATGCACAAAGATGACGCGGGAAAAACCGCGCTGATTAACAAGTGCGAAGTAGACTGCACTGATGAGTACTGGAGACGTTCTCGTGTTGCTTGCTTCGAAATCGAAAAACAGTGCCACGGCGTCACCGTAAATTTAAAGGGATACACGTGCGATAAACAAGTCGTTACGCTAAAATAGGAACCGTACTGCACGCAAGATTGCAATGCAGAATTGTCTTGTCCGAAATGCTTTGAGCACTACGCGGATACACGAATGTTTCCGGAGGAAAACAAATGACGGAAACACTAAAAATCGTGCTAGGCAGTTCTGAGGCAGGAATGTTGTTCGGCGCAATACTAGCATTAATAGGAGCCATAACTGGCCATGTCATCCCGCTGATGGGTGGATTTGTGGTAGTCCTATTCCCTGCACTCTTGAAGTTTCTACCAACTTGCAAGCATAGAACTTAATTCTTTAAAATATTTTTTTGAATAACCGCAAGGTTTAAATATATATAACATGTTAGAGGGAGGTTAGTTATGGCAACGAAGAAACAAGAAATAGTAGTGGCACCAATACAGATAGCCACAATGGAATTAGGAATAAGAGGCGACACGCCATTGCTTATGGAACGGTTTAGCGACGCAGCTCGCCAACTGCTCTTACAGCAAGTGACGGGCAAAGGTAAAGAGAAAAGGAAGAATCGCGACATGAATCAAGAAGTCAAAGACAAAATTCATTTGACCGCAAACGGCAAGCCTGGATTCCCTGCCGCAGCATTCAAACGCGCAATGGTAGAAGCAAGCGTGTACGTGGCCAACATGGACAAGAAGCGAGCTAAAGGCAGCTTTTACATCCTAGGAAACATCCTGCCAATACGCTCCAAAAAAATGGTTGTAAACAAAGCATTAGGCAGAGATTCCGGAATCAACCACGCGCCCAGAGAAATTTGGCGGCCAGAATTCCAAGGTTGGAGCGCCAAACTATTATTGCGCTACAACGCCAGCCAAATAACACCGGAAGCCATTGTTGAACTAGCTAAGCTAGCAGGATTCCACATCGGCGTAGGCGGGTGGAGACCACAATGCTCTGGAAGCTACGGAATGTTCAGCGTCGCATAAGGAGGCAAAGATGAAGAAGGTTAAACCAGTAACGTTATACAAAAAGTATTCTGCCATGAAAGGCGGACCACTACGGGATGACGACGCTCAACGTATTGGGCAACGCATCGAGCACTTAATGAGTGCAAACGGGAGAAGCGTTACGCCAATGGACTTGGTGGAGGATGCACGGCCCAAAAATAGTTCATTGCACGAATATTTCGAGTGGAATGACACGAAAGCTGCAGAACAGTTCCGCATGAAACAAGCAGGATACTTGCTCGGACACATCATCGTGCACGTGGAATATGAAGGCCAAAAACACCAGTCGCGAGCATTCGTTAACGTGCGAGACGTGGACAGCGAAGCCAGGAAACCTACACGCGTCTACGTTGAAGTCGAACGCGCTTTGGGCCGTGAAGAAATGCGTGACCAACTCATCGCGGACGCCTTGCGAGAAGCGAGTTATTGGCGACGCAAGTACGCAATGCTCAAAGAATTAGACAACATCTTCAAAGAGATTGACAAAGCAGAAGAACGCTACGCCAAAAAGAAAAAGTAAAATTATGACTGTCGTGGAAGAGATTGGATAGGCCTAGATTGGCGTTGAACGGCATACAGAGGCGTGGGATTTTTAGACTGTCATGGCGGGATTTAGCGCGGGCTAGTTAGGCTCGGCGTAGCAGGCAGCGGCACGGAGTTTTTTTTTGACTGTCAAGGCGGAGAGGGGCATCGCAAGTTTAGGTAGCGTAAGGCACATTCCGGCATGGCGCGGAGGTTTTCTTTGACTGTTGTGGAGGCGTTAGGCACAGAGGAGCGCACGAGTCGTGTAGCAAGGCGAGGAAACTTTTTTTGACTGTCAAGGCGAAGTCTGGCCTCGAAAGGCGGAGAAAGCAGTAGCGCGGCGCGGAAACTTTATTTTTGCGGTAAAAACGCAAGTTTGTGGCGAAGGATTATTATGTGCCGAAAGTGGAGGGGGAGAAAATGGACAAATGCGTGTTTTTGCTCGTTGTGGTGTTGTTGATGCCGGGAGTATTCGCAATACCCGTCGTGAATGCGGGCGCAGCTGTCGCGTCGTCAGCAGCAGCTCGACAGGCAGCAGAGACCGCCATAAGGGTACAGGCAGGTTGCGTGCTTCCGATTGATTTTGTGGTTGAGCACAAGTGTAGTTTGCGTTTGGAATCGGCGTATGAGCCTTTGGCATACACGTGTTATAATAACGCGGGTTCTTGGAAGCTCTTGATTGACTGCAAAGGAGGAGTGTTGCAGCAGGAATATTCGGAGGCTAAACATTTTTGGCAGAGTCCTGGACAAATAGTGTTTCTGGGAGGCGGAATGTTTGCGTTGTATTGGTTCTTGTTCCGAAAAGGAGGTAATGAGGATAAGTTTATATAGAAGTCATAACATGTTACAAGAAATGTTGTCGGAACCAATCAATCTAGAGGACGGAGAACAAATTAAGCGAGTCAGAAGCAGGCTCAGCAAAGAAACAGGAGTAGACGAGCAAGACGTTGGACTCATGATAACCACCGTCACTCGCGCTTACGACGCGTTTAATCGCGACATGAACAAAGCTGTTGCTGAAGTAATGGCGAAAACCACGGTTGACGCTAAACTTCCTCCAGACGAAAAATTGTTCGAATTCTTCCTGACAAATCTAGTCGTTAACTATTCTTGTGCTTTAATGAAAGGCAAGCCCGTGGAGGAACAGGAAAGATGGCTTCAAATATTGAGAAACGCATTTGCGAGAAATGCAACAACAAACTAGCAAGTTGGCAAACACGTTTTTGCAGCAGAAACTGCTACCTACACGGGACGAACAAAAGACGCATGACGCGCAAAGAACGCACAGAACTAGAAAGCGTAGCATTCCTTGACAGACTCAACAAACGTTTAATACTAGAAGGACGCAAACCAATACTATGCCACAAACAATCTTCATAAAAAACGCAGACATCATACACGTTAAAATCAACAACATCAAAAAGTGCGAACCATAATTATTGATTCGCGTCAACAATGACGCGCTAATAGTACTGGACTGGAATAGTCTTGAATTACTACTCCACAAAATAAAAAGTGCACGCCACTCTCTTGCTAGAAAAAAAGCTAAATATACTACATGGACCATTCCAGAGCTAGAACGCTTGAAACAACTCATAAAAGGAGGACTCGGACCGAACACGATAGCGCAAGTCCTGAACAAAACACCGGCAAGTATTTTAGCAAAAACTCAGTACTTAGGATACCACAGAACGGACACACGCTCTTGGAGTGCCCCACAAAAGTCATAATGGTGCTTGTTTTAACGGCACTTCTGATAGTGCCTAACCAGCAGGTACGGACACCCTCACTAGGAGAACGAATTAGCCAGTTCTGCTTCCAAGACCAAGACACGGGAACGTGGATAGCAATCTACAACAACAAAGGCACGTACGAGCTTCTACAGGGCTACAATAATACCTGCAAACTCAAGCCGGCACAGCTTATCTTTCACAAAACCGCATTCTGATAATAGTGTTGATATTCTCAAATACCGACATCAACGCGTCGCAGAGGCAGAGTTTCGATTATTGCAATGATAATTGATTACCAAAATACTCAAAAAAAAGTTCCAGCACATCGTTTTAGTGAAAATAATTGTCAAACATATATCTCGTAGAACCTACATTTCCATTGGAGAAAAATTGAGACGGGAATCCCAAAAAAATAATAAAGGGAAACTCGCGTTTTGAGCTATAGAAAAACTTTAAATACAACCACCCAATAACTAATGCGTCTAGGGGACTTTCTCCGTCGACAGACATTACTATAAACACCTTCATGTCAGGCTGGCTGGAGGGAAAACATATATAGTAATGGCTGATGGAAGGGTTTTGCGAAACAATTATTTTCTATATACAAAATATATGGTTGAGTTTCCCTTTATTATCAAAAAGGGAAAGATTTGGTGTTTCCCAAACTTTTTTTTGGGTATTTTGGTAATCAATTATCATTACCAAAAACGATTTTCATCCAAACCTAATCTTGCTCATGGTTGTTTTCTAAATAATAATGATTATGTTCTGCGATGTCTTTGCACACAATCAATTCGAGCAGAAAGATTTATATACTGGTGCCCCACTACGACATTTTAAAAAAATCATTCACGGAGGAACAACAAATGCGCAGTAAAGGACTTAACGCGGCATTGGCAGTTTACATCCCATTGCAAAATGCCATAATGCTAACTAACATTGCAGAGAACGCAAGACGAAGACCAACCCAGATAATGCTACAATCATTTCTAGACCAGTCAGTGCTCCTAGGTCTAGAGTCTGGTGCATTGAGCTGGCATGACGTTAATGAATCGTCTAGAGACGAATGGGCGCGTAATTTGTCCCAGCTTCAAAATAGGTGCATGGCTATGCTCAAACTACAGCCGGTAGCGGATAAGTCTATTTCGCCGGCATAAAACGTTCTTTCAGAAAAAAAAGAGAGGCGAGAGAATGGTCGTTGCCGATATGTTATTATTGCCAGAGCCGCAAAAAACGATTGCAGAACAAATCTTTAACGCGTTTCACGACCCAGGCATAGAATCAATACTTAAAGAGCGCCTCGGATTGCACCTAAGAGTGCTACTTCCCGCCAAAGCACTTATTGGTGCATTAGGCAAAGAAGCGAAGGACGAACTCATTAATAATCCAACAGAGTTTTTTGAACTCTGCAACTGCGTTCTTAAACAACACTTCTTCCAATACCTAAGTCCACTGCTTGAAGCCAAAAAAGAGCCGATTCCTATACGCCTTAGAGGTTGGCCAAATCCAACTGTATTACACTGCATCAGAGTGTGCGACCTGAATAAGCTTGGAGGATTCGTATGCCAGATTATAGCAAGAACGCGCAACGACCCCAAAGTTAAAAGAGTAACCGTTAATTGTTCTTCCTGTGGAAATAGCATAGTGCTTTCCGCTGAATCCGCAACATTGTACAAAACAGTACAGTGCTCGTGCGGTCGCAGGTGCGAGACGAAAAGCCCAAGTAACACTATCGAATATGAAGATTGTGTGCGCCTGATTATTGACACGCTAGCTGAACATCAAGGAACACAGTCCAGCACGCAATACATGGCCGTCCTAACTGGAGATATGTGCAAACAAAACGTTCTTGACGAAATAGAAGTAGGATGCAAAGCATTAATCACAGGAACAGCTAAACCCATGCCAACAGGAGAGCATGGAAAAAACACAAGCACGTTCTATGTTGATGCTAACTACGTTGAAAACTTGGACAAGCAAAAAGAGAATTTGGAACTATCAGAAGAAGAACAATTACGCATAAGAGAGCTTCAAAACAAAACCGACATAGCTGCACAAATAGCAAGCGACCTCTTCGACCCGTTCATAGGAGGACTAGACTCGCTTAAACGCGCTCTGATATTGTCCCTCGTTGGAGGCGTTATTAGAGACGGCGCTAGAGGAACAATCAACGTGTTAATGACAGGAGAGCCTAGTACGGCAAAAAGTTATTTGTTGAAGCTAGTCAAAAAGATGAGACTTCATCCTAGAATAGTGTACGCAACAGGAAGTCACAGCAGCGTTGTAGGACTAACAGCAGGAATACTACAAGACGAAGTAATAGGAACTAAAGTATTAGTTCCAGGAAGCCTAGCATTAGCCAATAATGGTGTGTGCTTGATTGACGAGTTTGACAAGTTTCCAAAAGACGAACAAGACATGATGAATGACGCAATAGAAAACGGAGAATTGCAAATTAGCAAAATCATAAAAGGACGTTTCGAAACAAAAACTGCCGTAATCATGGCGTGCAACCCGGTTGGTGGAGGAAAATTCGACACTTTCAAAAAAGACTTCATAAGTCAAGTAGACATTATTCCCAGCCTACTATCTCGCTTTGATTTCATCTTTCTTCTCGAACACTTGAAGGGAGACCAACGGCGAGAAATTGCTAAAAAAATAAGTTCTCGAAGAGCAAGGCCAGAACCAGTAATGTTATCTCCTGCGCAAGAAGAAACATGTTTATTTTACAGAAAGTATTTGTATTCAGCACGGAACTTCCAGCCCGTCACCAACGGAGACATTGATGACTATATTGCGGACTTGGATGCTGAACTTGTGCGAATGGAAAACCCGGACAGAGGGCATACGATAACGTTCAGACACACAGAAGCGTTGTGTAGAATTGCGGAAGCGCATGCACGCTTGTGTTTCAGAAAAGAGATAGTCAGAGAAGATGCCAAGTACGCGTATGAAGTGTTGGCAGAAAACTTGAAAAGCATCGGGCATAATCCTGAGACAGGAGTTTTTGATTTGACCAATATGGATACGGGAAGAACGAGCGAAACACATAACGCGCTATCGCGGATGCGGGATATATTGTTTAGAATAGGCCCGGGAAAAAGCATTCCTTATGCCGACCTGTGGGTGATTGTTCAAGAAAAAATTCCTGAATGGAACAACCCCAAATTCAACGAAGTTATTAACAAGCTTAATTTCGCAGGAGACTTAACCGAAAATAGACCAGGAGTGTACACAATACGATGACTCTACCAACGGGGCAGGAATTCAAAAGCATACTTCAACAAGCGCTCGAAGTCGAACAGGCCAGTCCAAGCTTAACCACTTGTGATATGCAATTGCTAGGAAGACAAAACGCTATACTGTGCAGAACAAGAGACTATGATAAAGAATGCGGCACCTTGTTCAATGAATTGTGCTTTTGTAGGGTGGAAAAGATTGTGAAAAACGTAGACCTATATGCGGAGTACAAGGTTCTTATGGAGAGAATGTGTTCAGAGGAACAATACTTGTTAGAAAAGTTCAGACGTGAGCGCAAGCGTTTCAAAGATTCTAACGTGCTCATACAAGAATTACGAAGACTGAAAACCAAGTATGGCCCCGTTCCTGGGGACGTCGACGATTATGTTCCTGACGAGGAGGAACGGTTAAATGATTGATTGGGGCAGGTGTGTACGATGTAAAACGTCCATAACTATTTCAGAAGATACTGCGGGACTTCCTTGGTCGCGTCCGAAATATCATCCATTCTGTAGTTGGGAATGTTTGCGCATAAGCGAACAGGATAAGCAAGCAGAATGGCCGAAATCCCACAGAGAGTTTGACACTATTCGCGATTTGCAACCAGGAACTTGTCAGGCATGTGGGCATTTCAAAAGGAATCATCCCAGATGGCCCGCAGGAATACACAGGAAAAAGTCCAGATATCGCGGACCCAAAATTGGGTGTGGCGCCAGACTCGCGCTTAATGGCTGCAGAGATTGCATCTGTGCCAAAACATTTGCGTGGGACATAGATGAGGATTAGAAAGTGGCGCGTAAGAAGCAGGTTGGCAAGAGGAAGAGAAGCCAAGTACCTGTTTGTTTTAGGTGTGGGTATCCTTGGAAGCCGAGTCATAAATGTTTTGAGAAAAGTATTTAAACACGAACTGCCAAATCATTCAATAGAGGTGATGCGTTGCAAAAAGAATGAATTGTTGGGAACCACGCAAGTGGAGAAAGACTTTGCTGGGTTCAACACACGACCTACGTACGATTGCCAGCGATGGCGAGCTAAATGTCCGGAACTCTACGGGAGCTTTTTAGTACGTATATCACCTCTCCCCCAAACGCCCAACCCTCAATTTTTTTCTAAACGCATCACCCCTTTTTTAAAATCGTCATACACCACTGCAAAGGCCGTGCGGAACCGGCCCAAGGAACCCTCCTTGAAGGGCGAAGAGCTCAGTTCCGCAAACTTTTTTTTTGGGAAAACTTTATATACTGGCATGTTGTAACATAGTGTAACATGCCGCATATAAGCATTTATTTTAGCACAGAGCATTGGAAATTATTGCGCACTCTAAAGAAAGGAGAGCGCAGCAAATACATCAGAGAAGCCATTGAACATTATAGTGCAAAAAAATGAAGTTCGTAGTTGTTGGATGTGTAATCCTATTGGCTCTTGTAGTCACATCTCTAATAATAATTGCGCATCTTGAGTCGGAGAAGGCCAAGTTCAACGGAGAGACAGTAAATTGTTTAATGGAACAACGAGTAAGACTGTACATCATCAACGGAACAAGCCAAGATTATTACGACCAGCAGGAACGATTTGAGCCCGCAAGCATTTCAGAACTTTCCATCGATTGTAGTATAAGTAACTTATCACGGCAAGCGTGCAATGCGGATAACGTTACTGGTTTAACGTGGCAAATCAAAAACCAATTCGTAGTAGGAATCAAAATACCACAAACGTTATGGAGGTTGGCTGAATGCGGCACAAATGTTTCACAGACGTAGAGCGCGAAATAATAGTTGCAGTAGTGAATGGTGCAATTGTGGAGAGCATAGCGCTCATGGGTGTGCTGTTGTTATTGGCGTGGTGGTACGTGCTTAGGAACAATCCAGATTCGTTAATTGCAGCAGTACTTGCTGGAATATTCACTATAGTTGTAGTTTGGTTAGGGGTTAGAGAATGGAAGCTCAGAATAAAACAATAATTGTTGCATTCCTTGTAGGAATCGTTGCAGCATTCGTAATAGGCATAATGCTCACGGATGCCGTCGTCACTACGTATTACGCGAAACAAATTGATTACGCAAGAACGGCAGAACAATACTTACTAGACAACACGATTAAAATGTGCCAACAACAAAACAAGCAAGCAATCCTAAAAGGAACACAATACGACGGCCAACTACTAAACTACGATGTGATGTGCGCATGACTAAAGTAAAGATTTGGCAAAACCCAATCAAATGGTACGTAAATGCCGTTAAAGGAAGCATAGAGCCTAGCAATCTATCGCATCGCATCCGCATGCACATAGACATTCCTAAAGGACAAACCAAAGGCCGAGCACTAATTCCCTGCGCAATATATTCATACGACCACGGCATCGATTTGAATCCTGCATTGATTAGACGCAAAGATGGCAAAAAAATTAAGGAGTTGCCCGTGAACAAAAACATTAGTTACGACAGCAAAAAGTACGACGTTCAACTCACCAAAGAAGAAAAAAAGAAAGGATTCACATTGGAAGAGATAGAGCGGTGTAAGCACTGTGGGCAGCGCACAGTTATTGCTGAAATAGCAGAAACGCGGTACCGCAGTTGTCCCGACATCAAAGTGCGCGTAGCAGACAAAGCAAAAGAGGACTTGCGCATTCCCGTAGACTTCGGCATTAATAAGACAGACGTATATGTGGGAATGTGGTCGTGGCTAGTGGTCGATGTTATTTTGGCATATGTCGTGTTGAATTCAGTTTTCAAATGGGACCCCATAGCGAAAGGACTCGGTGCAATTACGAGCGCCGCGCCCACCTTTGTGTCGTATGGACTCATGTTACCACTCGTAATAATTGCGACAGGCATAGCAACAATTTCAATTGCTCAATTCCATTACAAAGCGTACGCATTATGGAAATGGTGGCGAGAAGTCAAACACACAGTAACCAAAATACGAGTAACCTCATGACTCTTCAACAAATATTGCTGAAGCATTGGTGGAAAATAATTATTGCAAGCATAGCCGCACCACTAATCATAACATTCGGATACTACAACCCTGAAGAAACACCAATAGGAGGAATACCAGTCAAGTACATAGCCACACTTGTTGCAGGCATAGGTGCGTACACGACATTCACCGTCAAAAACGCGTTAAGCGCAGCAAGAAAACAACAACCTAATCAACCTGCACGAATAGTTCCAAAACAGCAAACAAATGTCCAGGAAGAGGACGTGTTCGCCCAATTCGGAAACCCACAGTGAAGACCAAAAAACTTCCCGAAGTACTTGACTTGTATTGTAAATTGCACGCCAACATTATGCAGTCTCACTTGGAAATTTTGGAAAGATTGCAAATCATAGAAGACAAGCTCGGAATCAAACAAAAAGTTAGAGTTTCGAGAGGATAAAGAACTGTGTTACAGTTTCCAACTAGGAAGAAATCGTTCTTTTGCGCCAACAAGAAGTGTGATTTTTGGTGTCATAATCTTTGGCAATGGGAAAAGCACGCGAAGGAGTGGAAGCATAAAATTGGGAAAACAACATGGAGAAAACAACGACCAACACGAAAAATGTAAGTGTGATGAAAAAGAGTCAAAGCCTTCCCGATATATTTTTAGAAAACCTTCGCCAAGCTATTACTACGGGCGTATACATATTATTTGCCTCGGTTTTCGTCTTTGGCCCGTGGGCTCTTTTGGACCTTGGAGTAATTCAGTCGGAAGCGGGGAAATTTGCAATTAAAGCTGTGATTGTTTTTAATCTTGCGGTTGCCTCGATATTATTGTATTCGTGGATACAATATGACGACCAAAAGCGCGGTGAAGAAGAGAAACAATCTAGCTATTACTAAAGCAAAATGCCAGGATATAAGACACACTTTGTAGGAGGAATTTTAACTGCCGCTCTAGTCCTAGGAGTACTTTATTATTTCAACTGGGAACTACCGTTATCATCAATATCATTCGCACTACTAAGCGCGTGTATCTACGGACTGCTCCCTGACGTGGATATTAGAACGAGCAAAATATTTTTGTTATGGAGTATTATTGTAACAGGAAGCATGCTAATCTTCACACTAAGAGTTGCATTCAAAGGTTTGCCTGAAACCCAAATTATTATTGCGATGGCGGGCTTAGCGGCATTGTATTTTCTTTCATTGTTTGCCCGCCACCGCGGTTTCTTCCACAAGTATACTACGGGAATGATTTTTGCGATTCCCGTATGGTTATACTTCGGAATGACTGTAGGTATTGCCGCGTTAAGCGCGTACTGGAGCCATTTAATACTGGACAAGGTGAGGCCAGATGGGTGAAACTTTTAATTGTTGGTTTTGGAGAATGCACGATGCGCACGCACTGGTACTCTGGGATGTGATGTGGCTCGCGTGGTTTTTGATAAGCATAATACCTATCGTGTATATTCCAATGCAAGCTATCCGAAGCAGTTTCAGTATTGGTTGGGCTTTCTCAGAACTATTCCGATTGTACCCCGCGTTCATTTTGGTTAGCATTGGATTGCTCGTACTGTATCCGATGGTGTTGTTGGCTTGGTATTTCGCAACGAGGCAGAACCAGTGAGTGATGGCAAGACTGCGAACTGGAAGAATTTTTATCGCAAGTGGTTTTATCGTTATCTGGCTAAGAAATATATGAAGGGTTGTGTTGTGTTGGATGTGGGAAGTGGTAATGGTTTTTTTGCGAAATCAATCAATGACCTCGTGCCACAAGTAATCCGCATTGATAAACAGCCCATAGATGACGAAACGCGAGGAATGAGTTACGAACTATGGACCGAGCCAGTGGATGTCGTGTGGGCATCGCAATTCATAGAACACGTCGACGCGAAAGACTTCTGTGGCTGGCTTACCACGGTTTGTAAAAAGCGTTGTGTTATTATTACTCCGAATCCCTCGAAGAGTTTCTGGGACGACCCAGAACACATAAGACCGTACACTAGAACAGCAATCAAAACATTACTTGAATCGCATGGTTTCAAAATTGTGCGACAGATTGAGCCGTGGCCAATTCAAAGCCATATTACGATAGCCGAGAAGATTTAGCGCGGTCTATTCCTTGAGTTATGAATTCGCGAACTATTCGCGCCATGGTTGTTTTTCTGTCTTTGGCTATTTTGCGAAGTTGTTCTTGAAGTCTTCCTTCTAACCATACTGCGTACACAGAACCGTAGTCCTTAATCCGAGGCTTCACGTGTTTAACCTGTCTTCTGTTATTGTTCCGTTACTCATGATTGTTTTTCTAATCCAACTTCCGCCTCGTTGGCGAGCGCTTTTTTCAGACGTTTCTCTTCTTCAACGATGTCTTTATATCTCTTGCAGCGTTCATCTGTATTAAGGTCTATTTTAACGAACTGCTTGTATGGTTTGCCTACCCACAACTCCTTTGTACTATTGGGTGGAGCCATCATTCTTAGAAGACGTTTAATATCTTTGCCATACTTTGAGACTATCCAATCCTTTGCAGACCGTTTAACTTGGATGAAGCGCACGATTTTCTCATTAACGGCTATAACATCTGCAGGACCCAAACTACGCGTGGACCTAAATGGTGTAAATCCTTCTTGGAACACTTCTTTCATGCACGCATATTCTTTTTGTCTTCCTTGGATGTAACGTTTGTTTTTAGACACAAGTATCACCTTTGCTTTGTTTGAACAATAGATTGAACAAAAACAATGTTTTGCTCTTCTTATCCCGCTTAATTTTCTAGAAATGGGCGCCTTGCAAAAGTAACAAAAGGCCACAGGGCGAATTCGCAAAGACATTCCTAAACAAATAGCGCTACAATATTTACTGATTGATTTCTTAGGCTTAAATAGTTTTAAACACGACGGACAACGTATAGGTTTTAATGTGGTGTTGAATTTGTCTGCACACTTTCTGGAACAACATTTATATTCTCCTCCAGGATTTCTGAAAGGTGCATTGCACATTATGCAGAATGAATCCTTTCCTTTGTAGTTCCAGTTGCGTGAACCAGAAATTGCTCTTCCTTTGCATGGAAGACAATACTTTTTTCCCCAACCAACATATGTGTTGTGACAATACTGGCACGTATATGCCCGTCTAGTTCTCATTTTCTGTTTCCTTTTGTGCGTTTTCGATGTACTTTCTCATCATATCTTGCTCGTTATCATTTTTAGAGCATTCTTCGCAAGACGTTCTATTTTCACGTTTTAACTCCGCGCATATATTCGCGCATGTACTCAGTTCTTCGTTGGCGCTTTGCTTTAGTATTGTAAACTTCTGCGTAAGACTTCTTCCCCGCTTTTTTTGCGCATTCAACGCAGTATTTATGCGTAAAGCTTTTAGGAAAAAAGTATGTGGGGCAGTGTACACACTTTATTTTGAATAATGCCTTTCTTCTCATTGTATTTCCTGGCGTTGTTTCAAGCGTGTTAGGTGGCTTACTAGTTGTTTTTCTTGTTTGATTTCGTCGTAGCTGGTTTTGAGTGTTGCTACGATTTGTTCCATGTCTTCTTGGAGGCTTGTTAGGTCGTCGAGTCTGGAGTTCCAGTTGGCTGTTCCTTCGTCTAGTAGTGCGCGTACTAGTGCTGCGTATTCGTGGCCTTTTTCGTTGACTACTTCAACTGGCGTGTTGTCTTCGCGAATTGTTGTTTCGTTCGCGTCGAAAGCCCATGCTTTCTTGCGGGCCGTTTTCGCAACTATGGGTTCTTTCTCTTGAGTGACGGCCGGTGTTGTTGGGTTTTTAATAGTGAACTTTTCTA
>ERZ1292644.1147-Hain-H14-01um-R2-1147-length-14418-cov-45_pt1 | contig 14418 bp, 32 predicted proteins | sample MGYA00564402_ERZ1292644 | MGnify/ENA primary metagenome ERZ1292644 (study PRJEB36523, sample SAMEA6512644) | groundwater metagenome | collected 2019-01-09 | study: AquaDiva: Metagenomics assemblies of 32 groundwater samples
CTCAGTACATCGTGCCGATCTCCAAGACTATGGCAGAGAAGATAGGTGCCCTGCGGGACTGGGCCTCGGGCAGGGCGATACCGGCGTCCCTGCCCGAGGCGCAGCCAGCGGCCGGTAGAAAGCTAACGCTGGGGAGGTAAGCGCTGTGAAATTGCGTGTGTGGTTACACTTGGACACTGTAAAAAGCGAAACGTGGGAGATCAGCCGCCTGCATATTTCCGCTAAAGGTATTGAAAACATTCATCTCTATGGACGAATGGAAGTGGAACCCGTCACCAGTCACATAAGCCCATATCACTGGGTCCTCCCTCCTGGGGGTGGTACTGAATTTGAAAACTACGTAGTCGTAAGGTTTGAGTCAAAACCTGGAATCTCTCCATTCGAGGTACATCTATCCGGAGAAGAGGCGGAGAGGCTATTACAGCAGCTTCAAGCTGCTGTAGCCCGGCACCATGACGGGCCAACTCCAGAGGTCCAAACATCCTTTAGGAGAAGTCAAGCAATGGATAGCTCGGTCGTCATACCAAAGGAGGATAAAACATGAAAGCGCAACTCTGCCCGGTGTGCCACGGGTCAGGCAAATACACGGGCGATAAGTGCCATGGGTGTAACGGAAAGGGCTGGGTCCAAGTCCCCGAGGACCGGTTGGTGGTGTTTCCACGGTATCCACGACCTGGTCCAATGCGGGGACGCCCGCCTGCTCATTCTTATTTGGCGCACTAAATGGCAACGGAGGTTATGTGTGTGACATAAAGTTACTTGGCATCGAAGCTGACGCGCCCACGACCCAGGTGCTTAACGACTTCTGCCACAGTGGGTGTCATGTGGCCCTGATTTCTCTCCAGATCAAGAGCATAGACGCCCTCAAGCTCGCCTGCCAGCGGCTGGGGCTGGAGTTCCGGGAGGGCCAGACTACTTATGCCTGGTTTGGCTACTTCGTTGGGTATGCTCCGCTGCCGGAGGGCTTCACCCAAGAGGACATGGGCCATTGTGTCCATGCCATTTCCGTCCCGGGTGCGAACTATGAAGTCGGCGTGGTCTTCCGCGATGGCGTCTACAAGCTGCTCTGGGACTCCTGGGGCTCCGGCGGACTGGAAGCGGCCCTGGGGAAGGACTGTAACAAGCTGAGACAAGCCTATGGTGTGGAGGCCGCAAAGCTGGAGGCCGCTAGGCAAGGATATTCGGTATGGGAGACGCAGGAAGAGGACGGGGCCGTCAAGCTCCATGTGATGCTGCCAGCGTAGGCGGCCAGGAAAGAAGGGAGGTCAAATGGCGATCAAACAGGTTAAAAGACGTATCTGCGACTTTTGCGAGCAAGAGGCTCATGCAGATCCGTGTCTTCTATGCCACAAGGATTTTTGTTATGACCATGGCGACACTTACAGGATAAGGGACTGGGAAGCCAAGCGTCCGAGGTTCGATCTTTGCGATGAGTGTGCGAACGACCTTCTGCGCTGCGGCGAGAAGCTATCCCAGGCCATAGGAGGCGACCGTGGCTGAAATTGAGATAGTCGTATCTCTTGACGGGACCGTGACGGTCGAGGCTCTGGGCGTGGTTGGCGTCGGGTGCCTGGATCTGACCCGCGCCCTGGAAGAGGCTCTAGGGTCGGTGGAGTCCAGGGAGTGCAAAGTGGAGTTCTACGAACAAGCCGAGGCCGGCGAGCAGCTCCGCCAGCGGGAGGGATGATCATGGCGCCGAGTAGCGGGATTGAAACCCGTGCCTGCGAGGTTTGCGGCGCCCCTGCGGCGTGGAAGTCCAGCACCCCGGATGCGGCGGGGAAAAGCATTGTCCGCCGGCAACGGTTCTTGTGCACGGGCCATGGTAGGGCTTGGGGAGACTTTTTCTCTCTGCATCGAAAAGAAATACTCAGGAGCGATAAGGTGGGAATCAACTTCAGCCTGTGGCAGGAAGCATTCGATAAGTTCCTTATGCAGGTGAAGCCATGAGCTGTCCGATATGCGAGAGCAGAGCGGAAGGCGAAGAGCTTATATTGGCCGTTCTGCCATTTCTTACTGGGAACAAGGTCACCTGCTCCGATACGTGCCACGAGCGCCTGGTCGAGGCCTGCGAGGCCACCTTCGGCCCGTACAAGAGAGTCGTCCGGCAGGCCACAGGGGAGGTTTTCCGGGTCCCGACCAGGGTGATCTTAGAGCAAGGGCTTAGAGAGCAGGACCTGGACCAATATCCCCGTTGGGACGAGAAGGAGGTGACCGATGGCCGAAGATGATGTCATACGCCAGGTCGAGGAGGCGACCAACCGGCTGGAGGCTTGGCCGGACAAACACGAGGACCTGGCAAACCTCCTGCCGAAGCAGGGCCTGTGCAGCTTGTGCTACCTGGCCGGCAAGGCGGAGCAGCCGAACCACGATTTGATCCTACTTTGCCCCCACCCCAGCGCCTTGTTCCTACCCTTCGCCTGGTCCAACGGCCGCTTGCGGGCCGGGTCGCGGTACATGGCAGACAAGAGCACCTTCGTCGATATGCTCAGAGTCCTGGCCGAGCGCTACGCCGGCCAAAACCGGGAGGCGACCGGCCGCTGGGTGAGGCTTCATGGGGCCGCGGAGAGCTTGCTATATGCGTGCGAGCTAGCCATTCAGGCCCTGTCCGGCTTTGGGGATGAGAAGGAGGCTCTGGCCAGCCTCCGCAGCGCCGTCGCCGAGGCCAAAGAGCCCTCATGAAAATAACCATTGAAGCGGACTTTTCTCCCTGGGAACTGGCCCAGGTCATCCAGAAGGTCCGCGACCTGGACCACCCCGAGCGAGCCATCCGTATGGGAGCGGATGCCCCGGAGTTCAGCATGGCCCAGATGCAGGCAGTTTTTGCCTTTCTTGACCCTCCCATGGAGAACATCGGGTTCTTCCGCAAATACGACGAGGAGATGAACCATGGCTGATAAGGCGCCAATCGTTTTCCAAATAGTCGTGGATATCCTGGTCGATGCTGCGGCACTTAAAGAAACATGCGAAGAGGTCGGAAAACCCCTGCTGGAAGTTGTGCAGGAACTGACGGAGGACTTCCTGGCCGGCAGCGCGGGACCAGACTCTGCGCTGGAGTACAGGCTGGTCCGCGGGCCAGGGTTTAGTCCTGAGGAGGTGAACATGGCTGCCAAACCCCCAATAGTGTTTAAGTCTGAGCGGGCCCTCTGGGCCATGCTGGCGGAGTGCAACCCCGACGGCCGGTCGGCTAAACCATTCGACATGAGGCGCTGGGACCTGGCCGACGACCGAATTTACCGACTGGCTTGGGGGAGGATCGTGGATAGCCTTGGTACGCCGATAGGTGAGCCTCTGGGCAGACGAGAGCCATTCTTGCCGGCCCTTAAAAGAGTCCTGGAACGGCGAAATCAGAGTTGGGCGCCTGATGAGAAAGAGGTCAGCTTCGTGAACAAGGTCACGGGTGAGCTGCTGACCTTCGAGTACCTGGGGGTCGAGTTCGCCGACTGGGCACCCGGGTGGGGCTTCCTGATCCTGGGGAAGCGGCTGTCCCCGCCGGTGGAGGGGGAATGACCCCCGCAGAGCCATATCAAGGATACCGGGCTGGGTACAACTACGGGTTGGGATTTCACTTCCGCTGGGAGAAGAACCCCGCGGGAGGGGCCGTAGTGTTCAATGTGATAGACGGTTGCATTTGGGCCAGACTGGAGCCGGATCGGAACACCAATGGTTACGACTTTTCTTTCGATCAGGCCGCCCGATTATGTCTAACGTTCAACGGCAACCCAAAGACGGATGTTGATGGGATAGATGGGACACCGTGAAAGGAGGTGCACCTTGAACACGTACCCCAACATCGAGGCCTTCTACAACGACGACCCCCGGCGGCGATTGAGCGGTGAGTCAGACTACGGGGTCTGGTGGACCAACGGGCCACGCTGGCCCACATGGAGAGTGAGTTATATCCAAGCCACCGGCGAGGTCTATGCGGTGGAAGGAATCCAGGGTGGGCGCGTGGAGGTCCTCGGGGTGGTCCCGCCAGACGAAGGACGGTACTACTATCACACCCTGGACAAACTGTTGGATGGATGGGCAGAAGAGGCTGGACGGCCTCTCTCCTGGGTGCGCGAACGCCTGGGCCAAAAGGCCGTATCTGGAGAGAGTACGGTATTCGAGCCAGTGACATGCGCCGCCTGTGGACGCGCGGTGACGGAGGAGGACTTCGTCTCAGACCTCTGCCTCGTGGCGCCCGCCGGCCTGCACCGCCTTACAGGGCGAGATCTCCTGGCCCTGGCCATGCGGCCCAGGCTCGCGATGGAAGGTGATAGCGCGAGAGGAGAAGGATAGATGAAGAAAGTTCCTTCAATCGACCTACGACGCAATCAGACCGTGTACTTAAAAGCCCGCTACATGTCATTCGACGAGTCGTCGGGATGTTGCCATATCGTGCTTGAAGGTATAGCCGCTGAGTTCGATACAGGTAAATATGAGTACGATGGTAACTTCTATCTTCCAACCAGCCCGCAGGCCCGGTAGGGCCAGGGCAGGAGGAAACTAAACGATGCCATCGAATATACGGCACTCGCACGACCCTATTCCAATGTTCTGTTGGTTCGATGGGGGTAAGAGCCTTGATGCGCCAACGGTGGACCCGACCACTGCTCCACATGACTGTATGGTGCTCGGCTGCCCTGGGCCGGTGAACAAGCGCAAGCTGGAGGTGTTTCCAGACCTGCTGGCGGCATTACAGGTAATGGTGCTAACACCGCACATTGTGAACCACCTTAAGGGATGGAACCCGAAGGTGCTTGAACAGATCCAAGCCGCCATCGACAAGGCCACCAGCCCGCAGGCCCGATAAGGGGCCGGGGCAAAGAGGTTAAGCCATGCCGCAGGGGCGATCAGAGGTTCAAATACTTCATGCCCAAATTGTCGAATTACGCGAGCAGAAAGTTGACCTGCTGGAGGCGCTGGAGGCAGTTGCCGAGGGCGATTCCCGCCTCGGTGTCACTTGCTGGTGTCACCGTACTGACTTCCATGAAATTTATTGCCAGCAGGCCCGCGCCGCCATCGCTAAGGCAATCAGCCCGCAGGCCCGGTAGGGCCAGGGCAGGAGGAAGAGGTTTTATCATGGGCGAAGTTTTGTCCTTCATCGTGGTGTGCGTTGTCCTGACTGGCTCGGGCTTGCTTATTATTTGGGGAGTTGGTATGTGCTGTATGGCGGAAAAGCGGGCAATCGAAAGGAAGATGGGCCGTAAGTTGAAGCCAGGCGAATACGGTGCCATGATCGACTGGTGGATGTAGAACAGCTAGCACGACGCCCGTCCCGATCCCGATGAAGCATCGGGACCTGGCGGCATAGAATCGGGAGGCAAGGGGAGGAGGAGGGACGCCATGACATCCCAATGGTATGAACTAACAATAGTTAAACCCAATGGCGAGAGAGACTACATAGGGGCTGTGAGTCAAAAATCCGTGGACTGGTATGTCCGTCGGGGGCACCAGGTAGAGATACACAAGATTACACTGGGGAGCCCGCAGGCCCGGCAGGGCCGGGGCAGGAGGGAGGAACTATGACAGTGAACGAAGAGATGTACGAACTCCTCACAGACCTGGAAGAGTTTTTCCAGCGCCACGTGGATCAACTTGGGACTGAAGATTGCTTTGAGGCGGACTGGGCTAAAGCAATCAGAGCAGTGCTCGATAAAGCTACGACCATCCCGCAGGCCCGGTAGGGCCGGGGCAAGGAGGAGACGATGGACCCCAACACGCCAACCCCACACCTCGTCAGGGTGCGCATCGGGCTAACCCAGGAGGACGCAACCCGTCTAGCCAGCGCCCTCACCGCAGCGGGTTATCCTGCGGAGGTCGAGTACCTGGACGGGTCCGGCGATTACACCGTGCGAGTGGTCAACACCCATGCGGCGCACGGCGCAACGTGGGCCGCGGGCTATCTGGCGGGCTTCTTGGCGGGAAACGAGGGCCATGATGAACTGCTGGCGGCCCTGGAAGACATGGTTGCTGCCGTAGGAGATGACACGGAAATCGCAGAGGAGCGAAAAGAAAAGGCCTGGGCCGCCATCGCCAAGGCCAGCCCGCAGGCCCTCTAGGGCCAGGGCAAGAGGAGGTCAAGATGGACAACCCCATTTCCAGCCTAAACGAACTGATTTCCAAATTAGATGCCCAATCGTCCAGTGTGCTAGACAGCGTACTGAGCCGCCACCCGGAGAAACGGTTGCCCCGATGGCGACCAAGTCGGTGGAAATATTGGTTCCATCTGCATTCTTGGAAACGCGGTCTGTTTGATGGCTCAAGTTTCCCGAAGTCCATCGGTTATGAGTTAGAGGCGCTGCCCGGCCAAAGGTGGGAACTCCGGCTGTTGTGGGAATGCCAAGGCTGTCCGACGGTTTGTATCACGAAGGACATGGTGACCATTGAGGACGAGCTGCTCAGCCCGCAGGCCTGGTGAAGACATGGACCCACTCTTTGGCTGGTTCTGGAGCAGCGTCATTCTCATGGTGATCGGTGGCGGCGGCACAAACTTGCTCTTTTGGGCAGTCCGCCGGCACTACCGACTGTGCCCAGGATGCTCCCTATGTCAGCCCCGCGGTTAACATAATAGATATTGCTCGAATCAAAGGAGGTGAGTAAACGCGACTTTAATAAGCCCTGTAGCTGTTAAACCCATTTCCCTTGAGACTTTAATAAGGAGGTAACATGGAAACCACAATAGGCCGCCTACGCTACGTAATCGAGGTCCTGGCACCCGCAGTGGGCGGGAAGACGCTACCCATCCTAAAGAACGTGGTGGTCGGCCAGGGCAGGGCCTACGCCATGAATCTCGAGACGGCAATCACCGTCGAGTTCCCCGAGGCCACCGACGACCCGCTACTCCTGCCCCACCAGCAGCTCCTAAGCCTGCTGCGGCATATCCCCACCGCGACGCGCCTCACCATCAACCGGGAGGGTAAGTTCATCAAATTAACAGCGGGGGCCACCGGCGCCGACTTCCCGGTGCCTGGAGAGGTGGCTGAGTTCCCGCCTTTGCCCAAACTTCAGCCTGCCGGCGAAGGGCAGGTGGACGGTGATCTCTTTCTCAAGACCGCAACGGCCCTCGCTGAATACGCGGCCACCGACACCCGCCCGATCCTGCAGTGCGTCTGCGTTACCCTGGGAGCCCCGCTGGAGATGGTCGCAGGTGACGGCTTCCGCCTGGCCTGGCAAACTATTCCACTGGTCTTGCCCGCGCCCAACTCGCCACCAATAGCCCTGAAACAACTGCTGCTGCCTGCCGCCGCGGTGGCCAGCCTGGTCAGGGTCTGGAAGCTCATTGAGAAGCAGCCCACCGTGGACGCCCAGGAGACCGCCGACCCCTTGAAACAGGATGGGGGATTCCGGATGGCCATGCTCGCGGTGGCCAAACGGCTGGCTACCATCAAGTTCACCCCGACAGCCCTGAGCTTTCAGCACGGGGCCGTGACCATCCGCGTACAGCTAACTGAGGGTGAGTTTCCCAACTATCATGCGCTTATCCCCACAGACCTGCCGAACAAGGTGAGTTTCGACGCCGAGGACGCGCTCCGGGCCGTGAGGTCGCTGGCGGAAGTCGCCGAGGATGGAAGTGGAATCGTGCGCCTGAGCTGGTCTGATGGCAGCCTGCGCGTCTCCGCCAGCTCGGAAGAGTTCGGGGCCGTTGGCGCCCGCATCCGTGCCGATATCCAGGGGAGCGACGGAAGAATCGCCTTCAACATCAAATACCTGACGGCGTACCTGCAAGGCAAGCTGGGCATGGTGCTGCTGGAGACCTCAACGCCGGAGACTCCGGGCCGGTTCTTTCACAGCGGCAGCCCTGACGTTCTGGTCATGCCGATGTTCGTGAGTGACCGAGCAGACACCACAACGGAGCCAGCCGCGGAGCAGCCCGCCGATGAAGAGGCGCCTTCTGACGGTCACGAGGACACTCCGCATCAGCGGACCCCCGAGGAGGCGGCCGCCGCCAAGCCCAGAACTCGGGCCAGAAGGGCCAATAAGGACCCAGGCTGACTGACCACTAGTAGTTGTAACTTACCGCCTTTCCTGGTAGAATGGCGGTAGTTATTTCGCTGAGGTGAGGTATGGAAGCCTTTCAAGTGCGAATCAAGGGAACTCGGCCACTGTTGCAACACAACCCCTCAGGGTTGATAAAGACCCGACAAAGAGGGACAGGTATACCGGCGCCAGAGGCGGAGTCAGAGGCGGGATTATACCGAACGGCCCAAGGGGATATTTATCACCCAGCCCAACATATTTTGTCAGCCTTGCGGAAGGTCGCCGCTGACTACAAAGTGCCCGGCAAGGCGAGGAAGACTTACCAGTCCTATATTTTCGCTGGCGTCCGTATTGAGCCAAGCCAGATTCCCTTGCTGGGAGGAGAAAACGGGGAGCGACCTTCCTATGAGGTCGATCTGCAACCAGCGGTTGTTAACCGGGGCCGAATTATGCGGAGCCGCCCTCGGTTCGATACTTGGGCCCTGCAATTTCGCCTTGAAATTCTTGACCCGATTATTTCTCCTGAGATCGCCCAGAAGCTCTTGGAGGATGCTGGCAAATACGCGGGTCTTGGCGATTATCGGCCCCTGTATGGGCTATTCCAGCTGGAAGATTGGCAAGCGTTGCTCGACTGATTTGTTGGGTTGGGTCGGGTCTGGTAGGGTGGGGTCGGGTGCGGTCTGGTTGGGTGGGGTCGGGTGAGGTCTGGAGAGGTCTGGAGAGGTAGGGTAAGGAGCACTTATCAATCGATTTGTGGGGTGTGGTGGGGTGGGGTAAGGTAGGGTAGGGTTTGGTGGGGTGCGGTCAGGTTTGGTACGGTGGGGTTAGGTGGGGTGGGGTGAGGTAGGGTAAGGAGCACTCTTTCTTGAAACGTGGCGATTTATATCTGACTTCCTTGGAGGTCGCGGTTGGGGATGCCCTTGACCGGGCGGGGATCAAGTATATCCCGCAGTACCCCACTCGCACGGGGTATGTGATCGATTTTGCCATTCCAGGGCGGCACATCGCTATCGAGGCCGACGGCCCTCTTCACGATACCCCTGGGGCTCGTCAGAGAGACGCATTTCGTACTCACCGCTTGAAACAAGAGGGCTGGCACGTCGTCCGAATTCACTGGTCAATGAACATAGAGGAGGCAATAAAGAACCTTGCCTAAAGCAAAAACCAGCTTCGAGTTAAGTCCCGAAGGTCTGCAGCTTCTAGGCGCTTTGGCCACCCGCGCGGGGCTTTCTCGGACAGCAGTGGTGGAAACCCTGATTCGGAAGCAGGCCGAGCGTGAGGGGTTGAGAGGGCCGGCGATCCCCACGCCCCGTCCCATCGCCGTGACCGTCGATATCGAAGAGCTGACCCTATGAAAACCCTAAAGGAGTATTCATGGCACCGATAAAGGGCGTGTCTGATGTACCGAGACTCCCGCGCCTAGGTAAGCTACACCTAAGCGCAACCCCCTCCGCCGACCAGAGGAATCTCTAGCCAACTTGGTTGCGGGGGAGGCAATTGCACCCCCTGTCACCAGCTTATGAAGCTGGCGAGTTACTGGCTTTCTCCACCCACAGAGGAATTATACCACGGAGAAAATATGAGAAGACCTCCAACTCCCCTAAACCTTCACTGGGGGCTCGTTCAGGGCGACGCCTTCCATCTCCCCCTGCGGGACGGCGTGGTGGACGTGGTTGTTGCCGACCCGCCCTACGAGGGGACGGCCCGGGGTAAGAGGCGGGTGCCGGCCCGCCGGGTAGGGTACATACCCTTCTCCGGCCGTGGCTGGTTCCCGGAGGCCTGGCGCGTCCTAAAACCCGGGGGCCACCTTTACCTTGTCTGCTCCATCAAGGAAAGCCACCAGTGGCGGGTCAGGCCCAAACAACTCGTGGACACGATCTGTTGGCGGGTGCCCAACGCCGCGTCCCTGGCTGCGCACTGGCGCCGGGGCATCGGTGGACGCGCCCCCGTCTGGCAGCCTATCCTCCACTACCAGAAGCCCCCCAGGATGCCCATCGTCTGGCCCGATGGCTTCGTGCGGGAGAATTACATCGAGGCCTCCAGGATCCAGTCCAACATGAAGGAGGCCCTGCCCTGGCCCAACCAGCTCCCCATCAAGCTGCTCCTATGGCTCCTGGCGCCGCACCAGGGCCTGGTGCTGGACCTTTTCTCGGGGACCGGCAGTGCCGGGAGGGCCGCTACCAGCCTGGGGCTGGCGGTCATCTCAGTGGATGCCTCCACCAGTGCTATTTCCTTGACGAAGCGTCAACCAATTCCGCTGCCCTTGTTCCCCACCACAGGCCCCTAATAATTTGAACCGAAATTACCAATCCGCGGTCCATCCCCGCGACAGAGGCGCTTTGCCAATTTTATAACCAGGGTTTTACCAAAAGCCCTGACCCGCAGGTGTTGCAAACTCGCAGTAAAACCGCTAGTATTCATAGTATGCCCCCAAAGAAAGTCACCAGCTTTGCCCTAAGTGAAGAAGCGCTCCGCCTGCTGGCCGTCCTGGCGTCCCACCTGGGCCTCCCCCGTACCGGGGTTCTTGAGGTCTTGATACGGGACCGGGCTGCAAGGGAAGAGCTGAAAAGCACGGGCCCGCTGCCGCGGTGATCACCGACATCGAAGAGCTGACCCTATGAAAACCCTAAAGGAGTATTCATGGCACCGATAAAGGGCGTGTCTGATGTACCCAGACTGCCACGGCTGGGTAAGCTGCACCTTGGCATCAAGGTTCAACAAGCAGGGAAGCCGGAATACCCACGGGCCACCGACTACTTCGTCTGCCCCCCGGAGGTACAGGCGGTGTACGGTGCCCAGCCACACCACCTGGATGTCGTTTTCCCGACCGACGATCCGGAGCAATGGGCTAGCCATTTTTACCGTGCCTACTCCAGCTACCGTGGGCTCGTCTGCAAGGGGGATGGGGAGAAGGCGGTCCGCCTGGTCGACCTGGACGCTGCTGTGGCCAAGATAACAGGGGAGATCCCGGAAGACCTCCACCCACGGGCCTGGCCGGTAGCCAACCGTGAGTCGAAGACAGTGGGCTACCGGGAGATTCTCTGCCCGCCTGACACCTGTCCTCAGTATCTTGCTCGGGCCTGCAAACCGGTGATGAACCTACAGTTTTGTCTCCCGTCCGTACCTGGCATAGGAGTCTGGCAATTGGATACTAGCTCCTGGAACTCCATCCGAAACGTGCTCTCGGGGATACGCTTGGTACAGGCTCTCGGCGGCCGGATCTCCATGATCCCACTGCGCCTCTCTCTGATCCTGCAGGAGGTCCAGCCAGAGGGGATCGGGAAAAAGAATATCCACGTCCTACAACTCACCGCTCCCTACAAGCTGGCAGACCTGTTCCATTACATCGCCCTACCCCGCGGCCAGGCGATTCTACCCGAGCCTGACCTGGAGACACCCGAGGATCTCTTCTTGCCGGAGGCTGAAGGACCTGGGGCCGGCGCACCACTGCCAGCCCCCGGAGCGACTGTGGACGGCTTTTTCACAGCCCCGGACCGGCCCACCAGTTCACCCACACCTTCAAGGCGGGATCTTTCCTCCCTGCGGGAGTTGAAGGACCTGTTCTACGCCTGTTGGCAGGACTTCCAGATGCAGCCCGATGAAGTAGTGCGAGTGGCCGGCTACTCACGCCAGCAAGATTTAGCTAGTCTAAACCTCGCCGAGGTTTATCAACAGATTCAGGCTACCCGTTGAGATGGTGACTACTCCCCACGGCTGAAGCCGGGGGCTTCTAGGGCCAGGCCCAGGCTCTGTAGTCCCAGAGCGCGAATGTTCAGCGAGGCGTTCAGGTCGCGATCAAGATGCAGACCGCAACAAGAACAGGAATAGACCCGCTCCCCCAGGGGCACGGTCTGGCGATGCCCGCACCGGCTGCAGTCCTGGGTGGTGTAGGCCGGGTTCACGGCGACGAAGCTCCTGCCAGCGTTTTCAGCTTTGTAGGAGAGACACGTTGTGAACTGAGACCAGGCTACATCATGGATGCTTTTGGCCAGGCAATGGTTGTGGACCATCCGGTTCACCGCCAGGTCCTCCACGGCGATGACTTGGAAGCGGTTGACGATCTTCCGGCTGTGCTGGTGGGCGAAGTCCCGGCGCCGGTTGGCGATGCGCTCATGGACCCGGGCCACCACCTTCTTCCGCTTGCGGCGCCGGGCCGTGCCGTTTTCCTCTCTAGACAGACGGCGTTGGGCCCGGGCCAGGGCCTTCTCCTCCTGGCGAAAGAACCGGGGATTCTCGATTTGCTCTCCATTGGACAGGGTGGCGAAGTTGGTCAAGCCCACGTCAATGCCCACCAACTCTCCAGCCCTTGGCAGCAGAGCAGTCTCCACCTCGCAGGAGAAGGTGACGTACCATTTGCCGGTGGAGCTGCGGCGGATGCATACCGTCTTGGGCGTCCCCTCCAGAGGTCGGTGGAGCACCACTCGGACGGGACCAATCTTGGACAGGTGGAGCCGGTCTCCCTCCAACTTGCATCCGCTGGGGGCCTGGGGGTAGCAAAAGCTGTCATAGCGGCCCTGGCCACGGAACCGGGGGTAGCCTGGCTTCTCACCGGCCCGGACTCGGCGGAAGAAGGCTTTCATAGCCAGGTCGACCCGGACAACAACGTTTTGAAGCACTTGGGAGTGAACCAACTGAAGAGAGATCTGCTTCCTCTTCAGACTCGTCAAAGCGCGATTCTGAGTGAAATACGAAAGAGATTCTTGGTGTTCTTCCCAGGCCAGCTTGCGCTCCTCCAAGAGACGGTTGTAAAGCCAGCGGCATTCCTCCAGGGTTTGGGCCATGACCCGGCGCTGGCTGGCGGTGGGGTAGAGACGGTACTTGTAGGTCTTAAGCACCAGGTCATGCTATGCTTAAATACTGTTCTAGTCAAGAGGGGAGCGTCGCTGTATCTCCAGGGCTGAAGCCCGGAGGTTTAGCGACGCCTAAGTTGCTAAGAGAGCCTATCCTCTACGAACCGGTCTGCATGGCGATCAATTGCCCACTGCACCCTAAACAGCCGGCGGAACCGCCAGCCCGCCGCCGGTCACCCACCACCAGGGGCGCACGTTCCGCGGTAGAGCGTGGCGCCCCATCCCCACGTCGAAGCAAACTCGAAGCGGCCAACGAGAGAGCCCGCAAACTCCAGGCCAGCGGCCGGTGAAGGTATAAGGAGCTCCTTGATGTCCTACGTCACAGTTACCAAAGAGGTCGAGATTGATCTGGCGGACTTTAAGACCGAGGTTTTGGTGGAGGAACTGTCACACCGAAAGGTCAGTGCGGGCATTCGTCTCGATATGGTTATAGAAATGCTTCAGCGGGAAAGAGCACCCACAGCCTTAATCGAATTGTTGAAGGAATGGGATAGGATGCCTATGGCGGATGAACACCGTTTGGCGGCTTGGAAGATGTGGGCGGTGGGCTAGGCTAGGCGAGCCGGTTGACAAGGGTTTCCAGCAGTCAGGGGCGTCGCTTTGGTTCGAGCAATTTCGGTTATGTCGAGTGACAGAGGAGGAGTAGCAATGGAGACCCACATCATTGAAGCCAGGAATGCCGAGGTGGGCAACTGGGGGAAGTTCATGGTCGGACGGTTCGACATTGACGAGTGGAGCCGCCGGTCGGCTCTTCCAGGGGCTGAGAGCCCTATGCCCCTAATCTGGCGACTGGGATGGAGTCCTGACACCATCTGGGTCATGGACCTCCAGACCGGGGAGGGCGCCCTCTTCAAGCCAGGCGGCTTCGCTCCGGCTGATCTCACCAAACATCCAATTTGGGTCTGCCCGCTTTTTGAAGCCTTCCTGACCTGGCTCTACCAACAGAATCTCAGCGACCTGGACCATCTGCCTGACCTGGTAGACCTGGAGGCCCCCTTCGCGATGTCCGGCTACCGGAGGCCGGGGCCAGACTTCAAAGAGACCTCCGAGGCTACCCGGGCGAAGAAGCTTTACCAACGACTGCGAAACCTATGGATACGGATAGCAGATCCTGGGTACAAACATGGGGGAAAGACGTTTGGACCCGAGCTCTAGCGTGAGAATCTCTACGTTATGGCGCCATCGTAGGCACATGGCGCGGGACAAGAAGAGCTTTCTAGGCTTTCTTAGGTACTTGTTTCTCGGGGAGCATTATGTGGAACGGATTCGAGCTAAAGCCTACGGCGTATGTCCTCGTTGTGGGAATAAGAGCCGGGCGAGGAAGAAGGCGATCCTGATGGTGCCCCAGAAGGAGATGACCGAGTGACCGACAGGGTCCATCTCGGCTTTGAAGTCGGGACCGGGCAGGAAGTCTCGGTGCCAATGCACCATGCCATCGTCTCCGGGGTCACTGGGCTGTCAGGGAAGACTACCGCGATTTCCGCAATGCTTTCCCGCCTGCCCGATGGGTATAGGTCGCTCGTCTTCAGCACCAAACGCGGGGAGATCTCCTTCGAGGGCGCCCACGAGGCCCAACCGTTTTATAAGGCTACCGTGGACTGGGAAT
>ERZ1292644.781-Hain-H14-01um-R2-781-length-18732-cov-7_pt2 | contig 14409 bp, 22 predicted proteins | sample MGYA00564402_ERZ1292644 | MGnify/ENA primary metagenome ERZ1292644 (study PRJEB36523, sample SAMEA6512644) | groundwater metagenome | collected 2019-01-09 | study: AquaDiva: Metagenomics assemblies of 32 groundwater samples
CCTATCGTCCGAGGGTATCCATCCTGGGACCGTTGGATGGCGGTGCACTTCTTGTCCGGCGTCGGCCTGTCCGTGCTGTTCCCGCAGCTCGGGCTGCGGCAGGCGGCGGCCGTCCTTGTCGTGTTCGAGCTGGTGGAATTGGCGGCGGTGCCGTTCGGTTTCGCGAAGCGGGAGTCGCTTGTCGGGAGCGTGGTGGACGTCCTTGTCGGCTTGCTGGGCTGGCTTGCGGCGGCCAGGTATGGGCTGTCAGGGGTGGCGTGAATGGTGCGTGCGGTCATGGTGGCGGCGTTCTTGTCTGGCGTGGCGGGCAAGGTGGTGGAGGAGCAGGTGTCGGCGAGGTTGCCGTTCGCGTTTCCGTTCCTGGAGTATGTCCTTGCGGGTGTCGCGGGCATCGTCGTGTACGTGGTGCTGTCGCGGACGAGGGTCGATGAGTTCTTGGCGGGCATCATCGCGAGATTGTTGGGGAGGTAGTTGGCGCATGAGGGTGTCTAGTCGGTCGGTTGTCGTCGTGATGGTATTCTTCCTGCTTGCCGTCTCCGTGGCTGCCATGCCGATCTACGTGCGTCCTATCGTGGATGGTGCCTTGCGGCCGGGGGTGACGTTCAATTACACGTTGAATTTCACGTCGGACGCGGATTGTTCTGATGTCTTGCTGTCGAATTCGACGTTGGTCGTCCCGGACGTGGGTGGCATCGGCTTTATCGATGTCGATACGTCGTCGCTTTCGGCGTCTCCGAATTTCCTGTGTGAGTATCGGGATGGCGTGTTGCGGAAGGTGCATGCGTTCCCGAGGACGTTCCTGTCATCTGCCGTGATAACGAACTTGACGGTGTCGAGCATCAATGCCTCGTCCTATTGCGACAGTTCCGGCTGTCATGGGCCTCGGGCGTTCTTTGACCGGCTGAACGCGAGCGATCAGAGGTATAATGAGTCTGCGGCAGTGGAGGCGAGGTTGAATATCACGGATCAGCGCTATAATGATTCTGTGGCGATAGGTGCTCGCCTGAACATCACCGACCAGCGCTACAATGACACTGCCGCGGTCGATGCCAGGCTCAACGCGAGCGATCAGCGGTACAATGAGACGATATCGGTGGGCGTGAGGATGAACATCACCGACCAGCGATATAATGACACTGCCGCCATCGCTGTCAAGCTCGACGCCAGCGATCAGCGCTATAATGGGTCTGCGGAGGTCGTCCTGCGTCTGAACATCTCCGACCAGCGCTATAATGATTCTGTCAGCGCCCAGAATCCCTTCAATCAGTCCTTGAATTCCTCATCGTCTGTGCTGTTCGGGAGGATATCCTTGCAGCCGGGGTCATCTATCAACATGTCCGGCGGCAACCTGACGAACCTGTCGTTCGTGTGCGATGGCGGCGGCAGCTGCTTCAACCTGTCGGTGATGCTCAACGCGAGCGACCAGCGGTATAATGGGTCTGCGGAGATCGTCCTCCGCCTGAACATAACGGATCAGCGCTACAATGACACGACGGCCATCGACCTGAAGCTGGCCATCACTGACCAGCGCTACAATGACACGACGGCCATCAACCTGAAGCTGGACATCACGGACCAGAGGTATAATGATTCGGTGCGGAACCCCTTCAACCAGTCGTTGAACACGACGAGCGATGCCTTGTTCCGGGGCCTGTCTATCACGGGCTTCTTCGATGTCGGCTTGCGGAACCTGTCGAACGTGTCGTCGTTGTGCGATGGTTCCGGCGCGTGCTTCAACCTGTCCGTGATGAACGCGTCTACGGCCGTCCAGAATCCGTTCAATCAGGTGCTGAACCGTACGGGAGATGTGGAGTTCGTGTCGGTGAACGTCTCATCTATCAATGCGTCGGTGGTGAACGCTTCGTCGTTCGGCGGCAATTTCTCCAGTCCGGAGACGACGCGGAAGGGCGGCATCTACTCATACACGTGCTCCGGCACGGACAAGGTGAGCGCGATAGGGGTGAACGGAAGCGCTGTCTGCACCGCCGACCAGACGGCGGCCGGTGGCGTCCAGAACCCGTTCAACCAGTCCCTCAATTCTTCATCGTCGGTGCTGTTCGGGAGGATTTCCTTGCAGCCAGGGTCGTCTATCAACATGTCCGGCGGCAACCTGACGAACCTGTCGATGCTCTGTGATGGTGCTGGCATCTGCTTCAACCTGTCGGTGATGAACGCGTCTACGGCCGTCCAGAACCCTTTCAATCAGTCGCTGAACCGGACGAGCGACGTGCAGTTCGGGACGGTGAATGCCACTTCCATGAACGTGACCTTCATCAACGCCTCGTTCGTCAATGCGAACTTCTCCCTGCCGCGGTCGACGATCACTGGTGGTGTGTATTCGTACTCGTGCGCCGGGACGGACAAGGTGAGTGCCATCGTGACGAATGGGAGCGCGGTGTGCGCGGCGGATGAGACGGGGGCCGCCGCCGTCCAGAACCCGTTCAACCAATCTCTCAATTCTACGTCATCTGTGCAGTTCGGGAGGATATCCCTGCAGCCGAACTCGGCTATCAACATGTCCGGCGGCAACCTGACGAACCTGTCGATGCTCTGTGATGGCGCCAACGTATGCTATAACCTGTCTGTCCTGAATACGTCGGCCGCCGCCGGGGAATCGACGGGGTGGTCGAACAGCACGGTGACGACATCGACCAGTTTCAACGTGAACGTGTCAGGTGTCGTGTTCTTGAACGCGTCGTCCGGCTTCCTGTCGTCGGCATACGGGAACTTCTCCAATGTCACGGCATTGTCCGCCAACTTCACCTCGTCCGTCGCCTCGTCATTGGTGAACACGCTCGCCTTGTTCTCGTCGGGCAACCTGTCGGTGAACTACACGAACATGCTGTTCCGGAACGGCACCGGCGGCATGGGCTTGGTGCTGTATGCGAACCTTTCCGCGCAGTTCTATGATGCGGTGACGGCGGTCTCTTTCGCCGGCAATCTTTCTTCGCCGTCGTCGACGTTCAAAGGTGGCATCTATTCCTACGCTTGCGCGGGTACGGACAAGGTGAGCGCTATCGGGACGAACGGCAGCGCGGTGTGCGCGGCGGACCAGACGGTGGCTGGTGGGACGAAGATGAAGACGTTGGTCTCTGGTCGTTCGACGGCCGGCCTGACTGTGGATGGTTTCTTCCATCCGTCAGGGGCGCAAGCCACGACATCCGCTTATGATGAGGAGTTGTGCTTGGAGGTGCCGTTCACCGGGACCATCAAGAACCTGACTATGTGGAATGACGCCGCCGAGGGCTCGGGCGACCTGTGTGCCGGAGTGATCAGGAGCATCAGCGGTTCCTGCACCGGGACCCCCGTCACCATCATGAACTGCACCATCGCTGGCGTGGGGCTCCGGTGCCTCAACCACACCGCCGATGCCGCCGTGACCGCCGGCGATGGCATCACGTTCCTGTTCGATGAGATCGCCGGCTCCTGCGTGTCATCGTACACCTGGGGTTTCGTGCTGGAGGAGTCATGAGGGTGAAGACGGCGAAGGCAGTTATCGCTATCATGACAGTTATCGCTGTCATGACTGTCATCACTGTCATCGCCGCGATGGCCGTCTTGGCGGACGATAGGGAGATGACGGGGCCGTATCATGTCTTTGGCGATGCGGAGCTCATCGCTGTCGTCCATAGCGATGAGCAGACCGCTTTCGCCAGCAATGTGCCTGCGGCGGCCGCTGGCGGTGGCGGCATCCGCGTGGGGGGTGCGACATATCTTTCGGCCATGCTGTCGCAGGTGGCGGCCGTTTCTGTCGGTGTGTCGGCCTTGGCGGGTGTCGGTGCGGCGGCGTTCTTGGTCGGCGTCGGCGTGATGGGGGTCTTGGCGTGGCGTAAACAGCGTATCCGTGAGGAAGAGGAGGATGAGGATGCGGAGGGTAGGTACTGATGGTGGGTTCAAGGAAGGTCGGTCCGTACGTGCGCAGGGGCAGGCGCGTGTCTGGCTATCGTGCCAGGGTTCCGCCGTTGGGGCGGTCGCGGGTGCGTCGGCTGGTGCCGTATCGTCCGACGAGGCGTCTGTCGGACAGGAGTACGGGCAGGTTCGTCGTCGGCCGTCGCAGGTAGGGATGTATGGCGTGGGCGGTCTTCGGCAATGGGCGTCCGTACCACTGGCGGTGCGTGCATGCCGGTTGCGATCGCATCTTCGATGGCGAGCGGGATTTTCGCGATCACGTGCGCTTGACTGGTCATAGGCAGCAGTCGCTTTCTTAGGGAAAGAAAGTATCGGCAGGTCAACCGTCCCGCATCTTTGATGCGGGGCTTGTCCCTAAACTATGGTTCGAGACGTTTGGCGTGTTGACATGACGCCTACGCAACGTACAAGAAGCGTTGAGGTCAGCATCAAGGGCATTGCCGCAATGAGGGCACACGAAGGAAGAAGACACGCGGGAACCGAGCTTGCCGCAGGCGGAGCACTCTTGGGAAGAGAATGCGGGGTCGATCGCATTGACGGTCTTTCCTGCGAAGGCGGCCTTGTACTCGATGAACTGCCGGAGCTGGCAGAAGCTCCACCCATGCAGCCAACGGTTCTGGCGTTTGCTTCCCTTATATTTAGTCTTTCCTTTCCGTATCCCTTTGAGGTCTTCAAGGACGATGATGTCGGCGTCCTTGACTATGTCCTTGCTGACGCAATGATTGATGTCGCGCATGTAGCGTTTCTGCCTGCCACGAAGCATCCGGAGGTGCCGCTTGGCGGACTTTGTGTCTTTGCGCTGCAATCTTCGTCGAAGAAAATGATACTGCTTGATCCTGGTGCGCGGGGAAGGGAAGAACCGGCCGTCGCTCGTGACGGCCAAGTTCTTTATTCCGAGGTCGACACCGACCACCTCGTTGCCACAAGAAGGTCTGATGTCGGCCTCTTTGGAAAAGGTGACGTGTCCCCATCCGCCCTTGTATTCGAGAGTTCGGTACTCCCAATCGAGATACTTGCGGTAGTATAGGGGTATGAAGATGGATATTTCCTCTCTTTTCCCCTTGATGAATGTCGCCATCCGTATCTTCTCCGGGGTGAAGGTGAAGAGTTTTCGGTCGAAGGAGATTGTTTGCCCCTTCATTATCGGTCTTTTGGTGTGTTTGGTGCTTTTGAGGATTTCGGAGGCTTTTCCTATCGCTTCGGTGGCGAAATCAGCGGGGAGTCGAGTGCGGATTTCGCGGTAAGCGAGATGGTGCAAGGCGAATCTGTTGCTGACCTTTCCGGAAAATCCTCTGTCAATACAATGCTGGACGGCCTCAGTGAACGAGGAAGCCATGCCGGCGAGCGAAGGATGGTCGAGCCTGACTTTTATCGTGGCAACGAGCTTCATAGCCTTAAGAGACTGAGGAGTATATATAAATCTATCGGCAGAGGGCACGATGCCGTGAGGCGTCGTCTGTTGGGGGCCGGCGATGCAGCCGCCGGTGCCGTCCGTCGCCGGATGGCTTAAAAGAGGTGATTGCTCCGGGAATGGTTTGGCCATTCTGGGAACCCCCTCACCTCTGCCGATTGCGGCTGGTGGGGTCAGCGAGTATTTATTGGTTTCTCTCTACTGTTCCGTGATTAAACAAGTATTTGCTGTCTTTCGCTCACGGTGTTTCTCTTTCTTTGACGACTTTGGCCGGTGCCCCATGTGCGATGCATCCGCTAGGGATGTCTGTCAGCACGAGGCTGTGGGCTCCCACTATGGCGTCTTTGCCGATCGTGACGCCCGGCATAATAGTGGAGTGGGTGCCGAGGCAGCTTCCGTCTTCCATGGTGATGGGTCCGTCCTTGCCGCCGATGGTGTCCACCGTATACAGGCTGCAATGGCTTCCGATCTGGCATCGGTCGCCGATGGTGATGCCGTTCTTGGCGTTGATGTAGGTGAACGCGCCGATGTCTACATGCTTGCCGAGCTTGAGCCGGTCCGCGTGCTGGACCATCCAGTTCCACTTGGTCAGCTCGCCCTCCTTGATGTCGGGGGCCTTCCATTCCTTGAATCGTTCAGCCATGGTGCACCTCTAGTATGTGAGCTTCTTCTGGATGAGCCTCTTGTCGATGGCGATCTTCGCCAAGGTCTCCGCTATCCTCTTGCCCGCCTTGCCGTCGCCATACGGGCTCTTGGCCTTCTGCGCCTTCTTCCGGAAGGCCGGTGAGATCGCCGTCTTGATGGCGGCGAGTATCTTCTTCCGGTCATGCGTGGCGTCGAGGACGTTGATGGAACGCTCTCTCCCTTCCTGGCGCATGCCGATGTTCACGACAGGGAGCTTGAAGGACGACGACTCGATGATGGCGCTGCTGGAGTTGCCTATCATGACGGCGGCGTGTTTCATCAGCGATAGATATATATCATGGTCGAGGTTCTTGGCGATGATGCTCCGGAAACGGTGCGGGTGGTTTTCGATGGCGTCGATCATGGCTTGGCTGCCGGCGTCGTTGTTGGGGTAGATGATGAAGGTTGCCATGCCCGCCTTCTCGATGGCATCCAGCGTTATCGTCATCTGTCTGCCGGCGAGGTCGCTTTCCGTGGTGACGGGGTGCTGGAGCACGAGAGCATAGTTGTCGGCGAGTCGCTTGCCGAACATGGTGGCAAGTCCTCGTTTCGTCATCAGTTTCGTGCCGTTCACCGTGTCGAGTCCTGGCGCCCCCACAGTATGGATCCTCCATGGTTCTTCTCCCATCTTCGCTATCCTCTCGGCGCTGGTCTTGGTGGCGGCGAGGTGGATGTGGGCGTATTTGGTGATGGCGTGGCGTGTGGGCTCGTCGAGTCCCCCTTGTGTCTTGTCTCCGCCGTGCACGTGGGCTATGGGGGTGTTCATGTAGGCGGCGGCCAGTGCTGCGGCGAGGGGTTCGGTGCGGTCGCCGAGGATGAGGATGATGTCTGGCTTGAGCTTTCGGAAGGCGTGGGCCATGCTTTTGATGCCGTCACCGATGGCGTCTGCCATGCTTGCGCCCGTATCATGGCTAGGAGGTAGCATGGCGACCGCACTGATGGAGAACCCATCGTCAACTATCTCTTTCCAGGTGCTGCCGTGCTTCTTGTCTAGGTGCATGCCTGCGGCGATGGCTTGCAATCGCAGCTTTGGGTGCTTCCGTATGGCGGCCATCACGGGCTTGAGGAGCCCGTATTCTGCTCGGCTTCCGGTGATGATGCATATTTTGCGTTTCATCGTATTTTTCGTATCTTATCTATCATATCTTTGAGTTCGTGGGGTTCGAGGCTGACGTGGTGGTCTGGTCCTTTGGCGTCTTTGTCGAGGGTGAAGTGCTTCTCGATGACTGCCGCCCCATATTCTTTCGCTGCGTGGATGCATGCGTCTGGTCCGATGTCGTGGCTGGAGTAGCCGACGGGGATCTTGAATAGGTCTTGGAGGAAGGATATCCTGGCGGTGTAGGGGTTGTCTGCGGGGTATTTGCTGATGCAGTGGAGGAGGGTGACATCGGTAGCTTTGGCTTTCTGGAGCGCGTCTATCGCTTTTCCGATGGCGGTGTATGAGGCGTATCCTTTGGTGTATGTGGGGTCGCCGGTGCTGATGATTATGGGTTTTTCGGTCTTGGCGGCGGCCTGGAGGAATGGTCGGTCGAGGAGGTATCCGCTGGCTATCTTCAATCGCTTGACGAGGGGCAGTATCCGTCTGATGTCTAGTATGGTGAAGGGTGTGGTCATGAATTCTATGTCGTGCCTGTCCGCTTCCATCGCCAGCTCGCGGAAGTCGTCTGTCTTCAGGGCGAGATTGGAGAGCATCCGGTGGTGGGGGGTGCCGGTCTTGCCGCGCTTGTGGGCGAGTTGGTCGGGGTCAAAGGTCTGGAACTTGACGGCGTCCGCCCCGGTCTTGCTGGCCGCCTTGACGAGTTCGATGGCCTTGTCGAGGTCGCCGTCGTGGTTGACGCCCGCTTCGGCGATGATGAACGCGGGCGTGTCAGCCATCGTCTTCCTCCAGCATCAGCTTGGCGACCCGTCTTGCCGCGTTTCCGTCCGTCTGGGCGTATGCTCTCGATAGGTATCCGTCCTGCTTGGCCGTCCGGGTCGCCGTCTGCGTGCAGGCCACGGATATGGCGTGCGCGAGGTTTTCTGGCGTGCAGGAGGTGATGGCGTCGTCTATGTCGGCGGCTTGTCTCGCGGTCGTGGGGAGCGTGATGTTGATGACGGGCACGCCGATGATCATGGCTTCGATGTCGGTGGTGCTGCCGAAGCTCATGGCTATCTCCGCGTCGGTGAGGTCTTGGTAGAGGGATGTCTTGTCGTTGTTGGTGTCGAACGTGGCGTGTCCTCGGAGGAGGCGGAGCAAGGGGTAGTCGCGGGTGATGTCTTCCCGTGGGTGGGGCCGTACCAGTATGGCCTTTCCCGTCTTCCGTAGCTGGCCGGCGATGGTGCCGGCCTGTCCGTGGTAGGGAAGTGGTTGGGTCAGGAGAAGGATGTATCTGCCGGTCGTTCGTCGTCCTTTCCACTGATTGGCGTCGTCGATGCAGGGGAGTCCGGTGAGGCGGATGTTCTCTTCGCGGACGCCCCGTCTCATGTATTGCTGCCGTTCGGCCTTTCCACCGAGACAGAAGATGATGTCGGAGTCCTTCCACAGGTGGGGCGTCGGCCGGTAGCGTCCTTGCGGCGTTGTGCCGTGAGGGGAGTAGTGTATCTTGACGCCCATCTCTTGGCAGGCCTTGATGAGCTGGCGGTCTATCCATCCTTCGAGGCAGGTGAGGTAGGCCTTGGTCACGCCCCTCGCCTGGATGGTCTTCTTGAAGTTCTTCTTGGTCGGGAACGGGTGCCGTTTCGGGAACTGCGTCAGCTTCTCGACGGTGACGATCGTGACCTCTTCGTCGTTCTTTTCCAGCTCTCGCCGCACGTTCTGTGCCGTGTGGAGCTTGCCGTCTTCCCTCTTGAGGTGGGCATATTCGAGGATGAGGGTGGTCATCGTATCCTCCGTATGGTCTTGAGGGCTTCGGCGTAGTGGAGGCAGGCTTCGCTGCCTCGTCTGGCCGCCCATGCTTTTATCATCTCTAGGCTTCTTGGGTGGGGGTGGGGCTTGACTTCGCTTGTATACAGTGAGAACAGCGATAGTTTTTCCGTCATGGTGGTGTCGCCCAGGGCGATGTAGGTGTCCGGGGTGAAGGGTGTCAGTCCCCATTCGGTGCTGCTGGGTGTCTCGAAGGTGTAGAGGTCTGGTGTCTTCTTGCCTGGGTGGGGGCGTGCGGCGATCATGGCTGCCATGGCTGTCGTCTGGTGGTCTTGGTTGATGTCGTAGGGGTGGTGGGTGTAGATGATGTCTGGCGATATGTTTCCGGCTATCTTGCTGACGGTGGCGTTGACCTCTCCGCAGGGGAGGGCGTTGAGGGCGACTTCGGGGAGGTTGAGGTGGTGGTATGTGGCGTGCAGCTGTTTTCGGACTTGGTCGGCCATGGCGAGCTTGGGCTGCCAGGTCTTGTCGGTGGGCTCGCGTGTGAGGATGAGGACGTGGATGGTGTTTCCTGCGTCTCGGTGCTTGAGGAGGGTGCCGCCTATGCCGAGGACTTCGTCGTCGGGATGGGCGACGATGGCGAGGACGGTCTTCATGAGCGTGAACCCGTCATGCGTCCTTCGGGAAGGGTGTATTGTTCGGCGTTGACCCAGCGCGTGCAGTTTAAGTTCCCAACAATTGGAGACTCTCGCCCCTCAATGACGGTGAGTTCTTCTTGGAGTATGACCTTTCCATCTTCATATGATGGTTGGATGTTGTAGCGGCAGTTGGTCGATTCGCGGCAATTGAGTGGTAGGTTCTCTCTGGTTATCCAGTAGTCCCATTCGAGGCAGTGCTTGTACGGCTCGACCGCTGGCGCATCATCGGCATGGTCCGTAGGATTGATGACGCTGAAGTAGGCGAGCGCGCCGATGACGACCGGCAGGACAAGGATGCAGATTATAGCGCCTTTCTCTTCGAGGTTTATCATGCCGCTGCCTCTGCCGGTCTTTGGTACGGGGGTCGTGGGTTGATGGTTTTGCGGTATCTCTTGCCGTTCTTCTTGCCTCGCTTGCGGGTCTTTCCGTCTGGTGTGGTAGTTGGGGTCATTGGGTTTGGTGTTCGTGGCTCCTGGTTAATCCTGTGCGGTTTGATTAAAAGTTTTTGTCGTTCTTTTCTGGGTATGGGTGCTTGAATGGCCAGTGCTCTCGGCAGCGGTATTCGAGTATCTTGGCCGGGTTTAGGGGGTGGAGGCCGCACAGGACGGCCGGCTTCTGGCCGCACTTGGCGCAGGAGTGCTCCTTCTCCAGCAGGTAGCTCTTATCGCATCGTGGGCAGAGGCCGTGCGTCTCCACCATGTTCTCATGCAGCCAGACGTCCGGATGCTTCGGACACCTCACTTGACCGCCTTCTTGAGGCGTGACAGCTTCACTCGCCATCGCTTGCCTTTTTCGAGCACGGCGATGACGCGAGGGAAGCCTATCATGCGGCCGTAGCCCTCCTCAAGATCGACGGCCGTTTCTTTGCACTTGCAATGGTCCATCTGGTGGTGGAGCTTGCTGTCGCTTACTTGCAGCCAATGGCACTTGTCGCACGCCCACGCGAGCTTCATCTTTTCACCTTCTTGACTGTCACCGTCACGATTGAAGCCTCTTTGACGTGCTGGCCGTATATTCCCTTAAAGCCTTCCTTCCCGTAGGTTTGGACGGTGAATCGTTCTCCTTTCTTCAAATGAAACACCCGCGAAATCATCTCTTGTCCTTTCCGCAATGCACGCACTTATCAACTCTTACCCCTGCATCATTAACCGTGACCGTCACGACGAAATCATCCTTCATCCTGTCCATCGCCATGCTGACGTATTCAGTGATGGCTTGCCATGCGAGGAATCGGTGATTGGCTATGGCCCACAAGGATTTCTTGGTCTTTCCTCGCCTGAATGAGGGGAACCGGAACGAGCGCGAGGTCATTCTTCCTCTTCGATATAAAATTGGATTGTATCGAGCTTTTGCAGGAGGGAAGTTATGTGTGGCAATTCCTCTGGTGAGGTTCCTTCGCCCTCGTCGTCAATCCATTCTTTCCTGGCAAGCAAGGCGTTCCTTGCCACATACAGTTCGCTGATGGTGAGCTTCATCATCCTTTCTCCTCCCTCTCGTCATCGAACATCTTTTGTAAATATTCTGAAAGTTCATCTACATCTATGACTATCGTACCTTCTTTTCCTGCATCGAAACAGGTATAGTCATCTTGCAATATCCTGTTAAGTCGTTCTTGTCGTTCCAGCACGAAACGAGCCATACGACGATATTCATCTTTCACTTCGTCATCATATTCTTCATATATTTGCGAACCTGAACCGAGCTGGAATAATTTTTCAGCCAGTCGTTCCGCTCGCTCGTCAGGAATCATTTTCCTCTTTCAGCTTGTATTCCTTGCATCCGCAAATCTTGTGCGTATGTCCCTTTTTCATCGTTATCTTGATCACTGCCTTGCACCCGAAGGCACAATCATGGTCGAACTTCTCATGGTCGCTTCGCCACGTTTGGGTGATACTTAGGTAGTCGTTTCGCCACGTCTTTATGCACCTATGCTTGCTGATTCCATGTCCGCAGACGCAATGCTTCCCATAAGGCGTCATCTCTCGTCCTCGTCCAGCCCCGCGAAGGCTTCATCTAATAGGATTAATACTTGCATATCTTTTATGAGATTATCATCTTTTGCTACGGTTATGATGCCGGTCCGTAGCGATTCTATCCGTTCTTTCATGCTTCGCACCGTGACGCAACGTCTCATGCTATCACTAGGTAAATCTAAGGTGGTTATTGTACCGCAAGCTTCGCACCTGTTCACTCGTTCTATCGGCGGGAGGTCGGTCATCGTGTTCTCTTCTTTTTGCATCGCATACAGGGGCAGTCTGGGGCATGGTTCCCCCCTTTGCTGGCGAGATAGTGGAGGGTGTCCTCTTTCGAGGGGATGCATCGTTTCTCATGGTGTGTGAGGACGTGTTTCTTCTTCGTCCGGTGGCATTTCTTGCAAGTTGTCACTTTCCCTCTCCCTCCGTCACGTCCTCATCGAACATCTTTAAGATTATGAGATAGGCCGTCTTGTATCCCAATGCTTCTCGTAATTCCTGTATTGCTTCTTCATTGTGGCCTTGTTCTCTAAATTTCTTACCTTCTACTTGACATTCTTTAAGGCATTCCTGTATTTTATTGGAAACTCGTTCTTGCCGTTCGAGCACGAAACGGGCCATATCATCACATTCTTCATATATTATTCCAGCTCGGTACAGGTTCGCAAATTTTTCAGCCAGCCGTTCCACTCGCTCGTCAGGGATCATGCGAACAACCTCCTGAATCCTTCATACTCCATCATCCTTATCTCATGGCCTAATTCTTTGGCGGCTTCCTTCACGCAATCCTTCCCGACATAGGCTTGCGCTTCTGGGAAGGTCGAGCATATCTTGTTGAGCAAAAGCCATCCGTCGAATGTGAGACGATATGTTTTTTCTCCATTTATAAGCGTCATCTTTCGTCTTCGTCCAGCCCCGCGAAGGCTTTGTCTACAATACCTATGATGCTCAAATACTGTGTATTACCAAGGGGTATCGCTTCCATCATCATTTTCGCATACTTAACTCGTTCCTTAATGCTCCGCACCGTGACGCATGGTGCTTTTGCATTGAGGTGTAGGTGTATGTGATAGCAGCAGCAGTCGGGGCATCGTTCTATCGGGGGCAGGTCGGTCACGTCAGCCTCTCATGCATCGTATACGGCGTAGGGTCGCAATAGAGCTTGATGGTCTCGTGGCATACGCCGGCGTAAGGTCCGCAGCTGACGAGGATGCCATCGGCGTCTTTGCTCACGATCTGTCCGGGCATGCCTATGTGCTTGTTTTCGTCAGGTACGGCGGCTTTCCAGAAGGTGTGCCTTTCTCCCTTATGCATGCCATGTGCGCCTGGGTAGGGTTTGGTGACGGCGCGGATGTGGCGTGCGATGGTGTCGGCTTCCATGGTCCAGTCGATGCGGCCGTCGTCGGGTGTGCGTCTGGCGCAGGTGGTGGCGGTGTCGTGGTCTTGGGGTGTGCCTTCTTCGGTGAGGAGTTCGTCCCACCAGACGTTGAGGATGGCGATGGCGTGGTCGGTGGCTTTCTGGTAGAGGCTGCTGGCGTCGTCGGCGGGGGTGATGTCGAAGACGGCTTGCTGGAGTATCGGGCTGGCGTCGGTGTCGTGGCCTGGCCGGAGGTGCATGAAGGTGATGCCGCCGTGCTCCTCTTCGTCCAGGATCTGCCAGGGTATGGCCGCCCGTCCTCTGTACCTTGGCAGGAGCGAGGGGTGGGTGCCGATGGTCCGTGGCACGAGTTGGAGCGTCTCGTCTTTGATGATCTGGCTCCAGCCGGTGACGAGGAGTACGTCTGGTTTGAGCTGTCGGAGCAGTTCTGCCCCGTCGGTGTTGATGTCGGTGATGGCGTGGGCAGGCACAAGGATGTCGTTGAAGGTGGCGTGGTCGGAGATGTTGGTGGCCTTGTCTGGCCGTATGGTGAGGATGGTGTCGAGCTTGCCTTGGCCGTGCAAGAACTTGGCGATGGCGTGGCCGAATTGGTTGTGGCTGAGGAGGGCGACTTTCATGGTTTCCTCTTATCCGTGCTGGCAGCGCCAGCAGCGATAACAGCGTTAACTATTATCACAGCCAGCACAGTCATCGTTGCTATGGCCGTCAAGCCGTCCGCCCCTGCGGCGGCCGTCTTCAGTCTAGGTATCCTTTCTTGCCGTCAGCATCCCATCGTTCTTTCAAGGTCATGGGCACGACGGCCAGCCGTACGGTGTTGGCGGTCATGCGCTTGCTTGGTTTCCATGCGGTGCCGGTCTCTTTGCCGAGGCGGTAGGCGCGTGTGCGTTCGCCGCGGTGGCTGGCGAGGTCATCGTTCACGGATGTATATGGTTTGCGGCATGGGCCGGCGTCGGATGTCGTCCGTCCGTTGAGGTTGATGCAGAGGGGGTGCTTGCGGGTCGTGGTGGTCTTGGCGGTGGCTTTGCCGTCGCCGTAGGGTGCGGGCAGCGTCTCGTGCATGGTGTTCTGGTCGGTGTCGAATGGGTGGCTGTATTGCCAGCCTGCGTTTGTCGTGGCTGCCATGATGGCGGTCATCGTCATGATCGTCATCAATATGGTCATTGTCTTTTTTGCGGTTCTCATCTTTCCTCTTTGGGTCTTCGTCTATTGGCGGCCGGGTATGCGTATGGCGCACTTGGCGCCTTTGCTTCTCGCTTCGGCGATGAATGCTTCCATGGCTTTTTCTGTAGGGAACTGGAATATTTCCGTGCCGTCAGCTGCCTGCACTGCTACGATGTGTTGCCTGTTTGTGGTTTTCATCTTTCCTCCATCTTCTGTTTCCATCTTTTTATGTCGTTCTTGATGTGGTGGTTTATGCGGTCGGTGGCGGTGGTGTTCTTTTCGGTGCACAGTATCTTGAAGGCTTTCCATTTCTCCCGGTCGTGGATGTTGATGCTTATCTTGCGCATGGTCGG
>ERZ1292644.1148-Hain-H14-01um-R2-1148-length-14400-cov-8_pt1 | contig 14400 bp, 12 predicted proteins | sample MGYA00564402_ERZ1292644 | MGnify/ENA primary metagenome ERZ1292644 (study PRJEB36523, sample SAMEA6512644) | groundwater metagenome | collected 2019-01-09 | study: AquaDiva: Metagenomics assemblies of 32 groundwater samples
TTTTAATCCGGTGCTACCGGCCGATCCGTGGCCCCTTTTATTCCCGGTGTTCTCAGGCGCTCCCACCCTGTCACGCCCGTCGCGCGACAATCCTCGATCGCAGGAGAAAGGCATGAAGTATAAACTGCTGGGAGATACCGGAGTCTTCGTTTCGCGACTTTGCCTGGGCACCATGACTTTCGGCGGCCGGGCGCTGCCACCCTATGATAAAGTCGGAGGACTTGATCAGAAGGAGGCGCAGGGAATCGTCGACCGTGCCTTGGACGCCGGCGTGAACTTCATCGACACAGCGAATGTCTACGCGGCTGGAGAATCCGAGACGCTGCTCGGCGAGGCGATCAAGGCGCGCCGGAACGAGGTTGTCCTGGCGACGAAGTTCCATTCATCCATGGGTACCGGACCGAACAGGAGCGGCCAATCGCGATTTCACATGATGACGGCGCTGGAAGACAGTCTGAAGCGGCTGCAGACCGACCGCATCGACCTGTACCAGATTCACAATTTCGACCCGCTGACGCCGTTTGAGGAAGTGCTGCGCGCGCTCGACGATGCCGTGCGGCAGGGCAAGGTTCGCTATATTGGCTGCTCTAACCTTGCCGCGTGGCAGGTCATGAAAGCACTCGGGGTCTCGGCGCTCCGCAATCTCGAACGCTTTGTGTCGGTGCAAGCCTATTACTCGCTCGCCGGCCGCGATCTGGAACATGACATCATCCCTATGGTCGAGGACCAGAGGATCGGGCTGATGGCATGGAGCCCGCTCGCGGGTGGCTTTCTCTCGGGGAAGTATGACAGGCATACCGAGCATGGCGCCTCGCGTCGCGACAAGGTCGAATTCCCGCCGATCGATCGCAACAGAACTTTCGACATCATCGACGTCCTCAGGGACATCGCTGCTCGGCACGGTGTCAGCGCGGCGCAAATCGCCCTTGGCTGGCTGCTCGCAAAGCCTGCGGTGACATCCGTTATCGTCGGCGCCAGACGAGTGGATCAACTCGAAGACAATCTGGGGGCCCTCGATGTCGTCCTCTCACAGCAGGACGTTGAGGAATTGGACAGGGTGAGCGACACCGGTCCGCACTATCCCAATTGGCTCCAGGCAGGCACCCTCAAAGCGAGAACACCCCAGAGCTCGTAACGAAAGCGCGGAAGACATCGGTCCGGTAGCGGGGTTTCGTGTAAACTACGCGCCCCGCTCCACATCGCGTCGAAGCGTGGTGGGCGGGACATTCGGCACGTAGTCCATCGGTTACAGAAAGATTGGAAATCAAGAAAAAGCGGGCGGCGATCGATCCGATCACCGCCCAGTGGGGAGATCTGCGGCATGAACGGTCAGCATTTCTGTCGCCGGATGGGGCCTACGGATACGGAGTTGAGAAACGGCCAATCCAGCAAATACCCACAGCGATAGCGAACAGCGTCGCGCTCCTGTCCAAACCGACTATGCGAGGAAGTCGCCGATCAGGCCGGTCGCTTCCTCGCGACGTTCAAGCTGAGGCACATGCCCTGCCCCCTTGATGAGTTCGACCCGGGCGCCTCCAATCAGGGCCGCAAACTCGTCGGCATAGGCCGGTGGCGTGAGCCTGTCTTCGGCGCCCCAAACGACGAGCGTTGGCGCCGATATGCGCCGCAGGCGCTTGTGGAGACCGCGCTCGGGAATGGGGTGAATGAAGTGCGACGTGCTGGCAAGCGCCATGAACTGGTTGATATGGGCTTCCTGCGCGGCGGCCGGATCCTCCGGCGCCTTGAGGTGATCCAGCACCACATCCGATTGCGCGTCGTGAAAGCGCATCGCTATACGGGCCTGCGACGAGGCGAGCAGATGGTCGGCGACGGGATGATTGTCGTTCCATAGGCCCATCGCATCGATCAGCACCAGCTTCTTCACGCGATCCGGAAAGCTCGCCGCATATTCTGCCGCGACCATACCACCAAAACTATGACCGATGAGATCGAAGCGCTCCAGTCCCAGTGCACGGAACAGGTCATCATAATAGAGGATGAGATCCCACAGGCTGTCGAGATGCTCCAGGTCGGACATGTCGACGCTGCCGGGATGCGCAGGGGCATAGACTTCATGGACCTCGGAGATATCGTCGAGAAATCCGCTCCATTCCTGCCCGAAGGGGCCGTGAAGATAGACGACTGGCGTACCCGTGCCACGAATGATCACGGGATTCGCCGCGAAGAGGCCCGGATGCGCAACCTGCGCTATCGTGCCGTTGCTCATGCCGGTACTCCCACCTTGATAACGCTGGTATCAGCTTGCGAATTGCGCGTGGCGCCCAATGGCCACCAATGATCGCGATAGCCCTCCTTGTCCCAGATCGTGCGGATGCGCGGCATCACCTTTTCCGCGAACAGGCGCGTGTTGTGCTCGGTCAGTTCCCGGTCCATCGACTGGATCTGAAGAATGACCATCAGATGGCCGACACGCAGGCTGCGGATTGCTTCCTCCAGCCCGGCCACGACCGTATCGGGGCTTCCGCCGATCACCCGCTTGCTCTTCTCGGTATAGTCGGCCCAGGTAAGGTCGTAGGGACTTGTGACGCTACCGAATGCCGAACCCGCACTTTTGGCGAGGGCGGCCTTGACGCTATCGACCGTCTGGAAGCCCGGCGGCGCCGCGAAATGCGGGGCGACATGTAGCGACTTGGCGTAGAAGTTCTGGATGTGCTTGAGGTAGAGCTTCTCGGCGTCCGCGTCGGTGTCGCCGACCACGACGAGTTGCGCGAAGCCCGCCCGATAGGGATTGTCGTCCAGACCGGCCTTCTCGACCTGGTCCCAATAGCCCTGCATAAGGTTCTTGGCCGCCAGATGGCCGCTGAAGCTCAGGTAGCTGTAAGTGTAATTGTTGTCAGTCGCGAACTTCCATGTCTCGATCGAACCGCCCCCTGCAAGCCAGACCGGCGGATGGGGCTTCTGCAGCGGCTTGGGCCAGGGATTGACATAGCGCAGCTTGTTGAAGCGCCCATTGAAGGGAAAGGGTCCCGGCTTGGTCCAGGCCTGCATGATGAGATCATGGGCCTCATAATAGCGGGGCCGAACTTCGGTCGGCGGCAAGCCATAGCAGCCCACCGTATCCATCGGCGATCCGACCGGGAAGCCGGCGACCAGGCGCCCTCCACTAAGACAGTCCAGCGTGGCGAATTCTTCCGCAACCCTGATCGCAGGGTTGTAGAGCGGAAGCGTATTTCCCAGTACCACAATTGCGGCATCGGACCGGCGGTTGGCGAGGATCGACGCGATGAGATTGGGCGAAACCGGGAAGCCATAGGCATTCTGGTGGTGCTCGTTGACGCCCACGCCGTCAAAGCCGAGTTCGTCGGCAAGCTCAAGTTCCTCGATGTTCCATTTGAGGTACTTGCTGACCATCGCTGGGTCGCAAAGTTCGTCATTGGGCGGAGTGACCCAGACGCTATCATATTTCTGGGGAAAATCATCCGGCAGGTCGCGGTAGCCCTGCATGTGGAACCAGATGCTCTTCATTTCGCTCTCCCTTCTCGTATTATGAGATTATCACCAATATATCGCCCTCGGACGAACGCTTCTTGACCGATCACGACAATATCATGATGATTGACGCCATGGCATCGACCGCCCATCCTGGAGCACTTTTTCATCTCGAAAGCTTTTTGCGTTCGGAGGGATTGCCTGTGAGCAAGACGCTCGCTCGGCACGCACGCGCCGCATCCCTGACCGACAATGCGATCGACGCCGTTTCTCCTTCGCTGATCATTCAGGCGCTGGAGGACAGCGCGACCACCACTGGTCGGCCGGATTTGGCGGTCGCCTTCTCCCAATGGGTGAACATTCGAGGTTTCGGGCCGCTCAGCCTTCTAGGCGAGCAGTGCCCTACTCTCCGTTATGCGATCGAAGCCCGTCGGCGCTACATGCACGTTGTAAACGGGGCATACAGCATGGATCTCGAACTGATCGAGGACGAGGCCCATATCCTGCACACGGTCCTCCCCTCCTTTCGGGAGCGCGCGGGCCAATTTCTCGCCGGCGTCATGGTTTTCACCGTCAGGCTCGCGCGACGCGCGCTCGGACCGGGCTGGTCGCCATTACGGGTGGAATTCGGTTATGAGCGTCATGCCGATCTGCGCAGTTACGATCGTTTCTTTCATTGTCCGGTGAGCTTCGGCGCCGAGCGCTTCGCCGTCGTCTGTCCCCGCGCCGACATCGACCGACCGCTGCCAGGTCATGATCCGGACATGCTCGCTTTTGTGGAGGGGCATTTACAGAAGCTCGCGCATGAATGGCCGAGCAGCCTGGAGGCACAGGTCGAACGCCTGATCGCGGCCAATCTGGAAGCAGGTCTCGCCACACTGGATCATATCGCCGAAATCCTGGCGATGAGTCCGCGCACCTTGCAACGCGGACTGGATGCATCGGAAACCAGCTTCGCCGATATATTGGCCCTCGTGCGTCGCAAGGTCGCCGTTTCGTTCTTTCAGGAAGCGCCACGCCGACCGATCATCGTGCTGGCGCATCTTCTGGGCTATTCGGATGCAAGCACCGTCAGCCGGTTCCTGGCCTCGACGTTCGGAATGTCCGGAAGGGAGCTTAGGCGGCGCGTCATGGCGGGATTGCCACTTTCTTGATCCGACATTGCGGAATGCCTGACATCGGCAAGGGATGTCCCCCCTGGCGGCTTTCGTCTACCGGCCGGCGAACATCTTGCAAAGCAAACACCAGCCTCACGCAAACATATGGTCAGGCTTGCATGGCTAGCCGCATTGGTGTGGGCAAAGGGCGGGTTCCGACGACTCGCAGACCATAGCCTTCGAGTCCGACCAGCGTGTTGCGCCGAGAATTGGTCAACAATTCGAGATCTTGCAGTCCAAGATCGAGCAGGATCTGCGCGCCGACACCGTAATCCCGGAGTACCGGCGTGGATATGTCGGTTTGATGCACCCGGGACGCCCTGATGAGATCCGTGTAGCGCATCGTTTCGAAGTTCCGCACCATGACCAGCACGCCCGCGCCTTCACGGCCGATCATGTCCATCGCCATTTCGAGAAGATGCGGTCGGCCGCCGACCTGCGCCAGCGCGTCGTCAAAGATCGAGTAATTATGCATGCGCACCAGCGTCGGGCGGGTGGGAACCGGCGTACCTTTGATAAGCGCGAGATGCTCGCTCCCCTCGGTATCGTTTCGATAGACTCGGGCGGTCCACGCACCGCCATACTCGCTGACGAAGCGTTCCTCATGAACCATCTCGATCAGGACATCGGTCCGGCGTCGATAGGCGATCAGGTCCGCTATCGTCCCAATGTTCAACCGGTGCTGCTCGGCGAAGCGGATGAGCTCAGGCATGCGTGCCATCGTGCCGTCTTCGTTCATGATCTCACAGATCACACCCGAGGGGTTGAGACCGGCGAGCCGGGAGAAATCCACAGCAGCCTCGGTATGTCCGGCGCGAATCAGCACACCGCCCTCGCGCGCCACGAGAGGGAAGACATGCCCCGGGGAAACGATAGTATCGGCGCCCTTGGTCGGGTCGATCGCCACCTGTATGGTGCGGGACCGATCCGCTGCAGAGATACCTGTCGTCACGCCCTCTCGCGCCTCGATGGAGACCGTAAAGGCGGTTTCGTGGCGCGTGCCGTTGGTCTGCGCCATTGCGGGGAGCTGCAACTCACCAACACGGGCACGCGTCATCGCCAGGCAGATCAGGCCTCGCCCGTGTCGCGCCATGAAGTTGACGGCGTCCGGTGTTGCGAACTGCGCCGGAATGATCAGGTCGCCCTCATTCTCCCGAGCCTCGTCGTCGACGAGGATAAACATCCGACCGGCCCTTGCATCCTCGATCAACGCTTCCGTCGTGGCAATTCCCGCCATTATATCTCATCCTAGTCATCTGCTTACTCACATCATGCACTCCATAACTGAGTCTCGCAAGACGGGATTCTTATTGATTCACGATCAGCGCCCGGTCGGAGGGACATGCAACCTCTACTGCCTCGTCGAGCTTTCACCGGAAATGGCGTTTCTGAGAGCGACCAACACAGGGGATTCCAGTCCTCTCGGCCTCCCATAATGTGTCGCGTACATGATACCGATATCGCGTCGCAGTTCGAACCCGGCCAGCCGCGGCCGGGCCACGTCTGGCGCTTTGAATCCTTCGGGCATGACCGTTACCCCCATGCCCGCGGCAACCAGCGCCAGCGCACGATCGTCGCTCGTCGTGCGCGCAGCGAAGAAGGGGCGCACGCCGCGGCTGGTAAAATGTTGGCTTGTCTCAGCCAGTACTTCACAGTGCCGACGCACGATCATCACATTGTCGGCGAGAGATTCCGCCGGAATGACTGTCTCACGCGCTAGGGGATGGTCGACGGAAAGCGCCAGGGCATAGCCCTCGCTACGGAGTATTTCGCTTTCGAAGCGACTGCCGTCCTCCCGTACCAGGGTCAGCGCGGCATCGATCCGGCCGCGGCCAAGCCGCTCGACAAGGTCACGTTCGCGCCCTTCAACCAGTTCGACACGCTCGTCCACTGCCGCCGTCGCCAGCCCCCTGGCAAAGACCGCGATCCAGGCCGAGGGGATCGTGGCAAGCACGCCAAGACGGATCGTGCTCCGCGCGGGCGCCTCCGTCATGGAGCGTTCGAACAGGTTGAAATCGCCCTCGATCCTGCGGGCATGCACTGCGAGATGCGCTCCTGCTTCCGTCAACTCCACCCGGCGATTGGTTCGGTGGAAAAGCGGCTTGTCGAGCAGGCGTTCCAGCTTGGCGATGCCGACAGATAGTGTTGGCTGGGATACATTGCACTGCGCAGCTGCCTTGGAAAAGTTTCCCTTGTCGATCACAGCCAGGAAGTAGCGAAGCAAATAGCGGTCTATCATAGACACTGTCTATGCTATGCTTTCGCACCTTTCAATTTTTCTCTCATCCGAAGTTTTCCTATGGAGCAGGAAACTCAGGAGTGGATGATGGCGGACTTCGATTTTGCGCTCGGCGAGATGGCCGAGACCATTCGTGACACAACGCAAAGGTTCGCTGCCGAGAGGATTGCCCCCCTCGCCGCGCGGATCGATGCCGAGGACTGGTTCCCGCGCGAGCTTTGGCCTGAAATGGGCGCGCTCGGCCTGCATGGCATCACCGTCGAGGAGGAGGATGGCGGCCTGGGGCTGGGCTATCTCGAGCACGTCGTGGCGCAGGAAGAAATCGCGTGTGCGTCCGGTTCGATCGGTCTGAGTTATGGCGCGCATTCGAACCTGTGCGTCAACCAGTTGCGCCGTTGGGGCAATGCCGAGCAGAAGCGCCGATATCTCCCGAAGCTGATCTCGGGCGAGCATGTCGGGAGCCTCGCGATGTCGGAGGCTGGAGCAGGTTCCGATGTCGTCTCGATGAAGCTGCGGGCCGACAGGAAGGGCGACCGCTACATCCTCAACGGAACGAAGTTCTGGATTACCAACGCCGCTTATGCCGACACCCTGGTCGTCTATGCCAAGACCGGCGAAGGATCGCGCGGCATTTCCACCTTCATCATCGAGAAAGACATGCCCGGTTTCTCGATCGGCCAGAAGATCGACAAGATGGGCATGCGCGGCTCACCCACTGCCGAACTCGTATTCGACGACTGCGAAGTGCCTGAAGAGAATGTGATGGGTTCGCTGAACGGCGGTGTCGGCATTCTCATGTCGGGCCTCGACTTTGAGCGGACCGTGCTCGCGGGGATCCAGCTGGGCATCATGCAGGCCTGCCTTGATGTCGTTCTGCCCTATCTTCGCGAACGCAAGCAGTTCGGCAAGCCGATCGGCGCCTTTCAGCTCATGCAGGCGAAGGTCGCCGACATGTATGTGGCGCTCAATTCCGCACGAGCCTATGTTTATGCGGTGGCGCGGGCGTGCGATTCAGGTCGGACCACCCGCTTTGACGCCGCCGGCGCGATCCTGCTCGCCAGTGAGAATGCGATGAAAGTGTCGCTCGAGGCCGTGCAGGCGTTGGGCGGCGCCGGCTATACGAAGGATTGGCCGGTCGAACGCTTCATGCGCGATGCCAAGCTGCTGGATATTGGTGCTGGCACCAATGAAATCAGGCGCATGCTGATTGGACGGGAGCTGCTGGGCGTATGACGGTTCTCAAGACCCTCGCCAATGTCGGCTCGCCCGATTTTGCCGCCAATGCCGCGCACAACGGCGCGCTTGCGGCCGACTTGCGGGCAAAGGTCGCGACCGCCGCACTGGGCGGCTCGGACGCGGCGCGGGAGAGGCATGTTGCCCGCGGCAAGCTGCTGCCGCGCGACCGTGTCCATCGTGTGCTTGATCCAGGATCGCCCTTCCTTGAGATCGGCGCGCTGGCCGCGAACGGCATGTATGGCAACAGCCACGCGCCCGACGGCGCGCCGGGGGCCGGCGCGATCGGCGGGATCGGACGGGTTTCCGGTCGCGAGTGCATGATCGTCGCCAATGATCCCACGGTGAAGGGCGGCGCCTATTTCCCGATGACGGTGAAGAAGCATCTGCGCGCGCAGGAGATCGCCAGGGAGAACCGCCTGCCCTGCATCTATCTGGTCGACAGCGGCGGCGCGAACTTGCCCCATCAGGCGGAGGTCTTCCCCGACCGAGAGCATTTCGGGCGCATCTTCTACAATCAGGCGCAGATGTCGGCGGAAGGTATTCCCCAGATCGCTTGTGTCATGGGCAGTTGCACCGCCGGCGGCGCCTATGTCCCGGCCATGTCCGACGAAAGCGTCATCGTGCGCAATCAGGGAACGATTTTCCTGGCTGGCCCGCCTCTCGTGAAGGCGGCGACCGGCGAAGTGATCAGCGCCGAGGAACTGGGCGGCGCGGACACGCACGGGCGCAAATCGGGCGTCGTCGACCATGTAGCCGAAAATGACGAGCATGCGCTGCTGATCGTTCGGGATATCGCTGCGAGCTTCAATAGCGTGAAGGCGGTCGATATCGACCTCGCCGATCCGGTGGCGCCGAAATATGATCCGCACGAGTTGTACGGCATCATTCCGACTGACGTTCGCGCGCCCTATGACGTGCGCGAAGTCATCGCGCGGATCGTCGACGGCAGCGAATTGCACGAGTTCAAGGCGCTCTACGGCACGACGCTCGTGTGCGGTTTCGCCCGCATCTGGGGCATGCCGGTCGCCATCCTCGCCAATAACGGCGTGCTCTTCAGCGAAAGCGCCCAGAAAGGCGCGCATTTCATCGAACTCGCATGCCAGCGCCGTGTGCCGCTGCTCTTCCTCCAGAACATCTCCGGCTTCATGGTTGGCGGCAAATATGAGGCGGAAGGCATCGCCAAGCATGGCGCCAAGCTCGTCACCGCGGTCGCGACCGCGAGCGTGCCGAAGATCACGGTGCTGATCGGTGGCAGCTTCGGCGCGGGCAATTACGGCATGTGCGGGCGCGCCTACCAGCCGCGCTTCCTGTTCACCTGGCCCAATGCGCGGATCAGCGTCATGGGCGGCGAGCAGGCGGCCTCGGTGCTCGCCACCGTCCATCGCGACGCTGACAAATGGACACCGGAAGAAACCGAAGCCTTCAAGGGACCGATCCGTCAGAAATATGAGGACGAGGGCAATCCCTATTACGCCACCGCAAGGCTTTGGGACGACGGGATCATTGACCCCGCCCAGACCCGCGACGTCCTGGGCCTGGCTTTTGCGGCGGCGCTCAACGCCCCGATCCCGGAGCGCGCGCGCTTTGGCCTGTTCAGGATGTAATGATGATCGAGTCCCTTCTTATCGCCAACCGGGGCGAGATCGCCCGCCGGATCATCCGCACCGCCAGACGCCTGGGCGTTCGCACGATCGCAGTCCATAGCGACGTCGACGCAGCTATGCCCTTCGTGCGCGAGGCGGACGAGACGGTGTGCATCGGACCGGCCGCCGCCCGCGAAAGCTACCTTGTCCCGGAGAAAATTCTCGCCGCGGCGAAGCAGACGGGCGCGGCCGCGATCCATCCGGGCTATGGCTTTTTGTCGGAGAATGCCGAGTTCGCCGAAGCCGTCCAGGCGGCAGGGCTGGTCTGGGTCGGCGCACCGCCCGCCAGCATCCGCGCCATGGGCCTTAAGGATGCCGCCAAGGCGCTGATGATCGCTGCGGGCGTCCCCGTAACGCCCGGATATATGGGGGAGGATCAAAGCCCCGAGCATCTCCATGTGCAGGCGCGCGCGATCGGCTATCCCGTCCTGATCAAGGCGGTGGCGGGCGGCGGCGGAAAAGGCATGCGCCGGGTCGATGACGACGACGCGTTCATCGACGCCCTTGCCTCATGTCAGCGGGAAGCCGCGTCTTCCTTCGGCAACGACCAAGTGTTGATCGAGAAATATATCCTCGGACCCCGTCACATCGAGGTCCAGGTTTTTGGCGACACGCAGGGCAACGTGGTTCACCTGTTCGAGCGCGACTGCTCGCTGCAGCGTCGGCACCAGAAGGTCATCGAGGAGGCCCCCGCCCCCGGCATGGATCCGGTCACGCGCGCGGCGATCTGTGACGCCGCGGTGAAAGCGGCGAAGGCCGTCGACTATGTCGGCGCCGGCACTATCGAGTTCATCGCCGATGCCAGCGAAGGCCTGCGCGCCGATCGCATCTGGTTCATGGAGATGAATACGCGACTTCAGGTCGAGCATCCGGTGACAGAAGCGATCACCGGCCAGGATCTGGTCGAGTGGCAGTTGCGCGTCGCCAGTGGCGAGCCCCTGCCCCTCCATCAGGATCAGCTGGTGATCGATGGCTGGGCGATGGAAGCGCGGCTCTATGCCGAGAATCCCGTGACGGGATTTCTGCCTTCGACCGGCCCGCTCGACCGCCTGCGCTTTCCGTCGGGCGTCCGCATCGACAGCGGCGTGGAGGAAGGCGGAGAGGTCACACCCTATTATGATCCGATGATCGCCAAGCTGATCGTCGCTGCGCCCGCCCGCGAAGCGGCCGCAGCAAAGCTCGCGGCGGCGTGCGGCGCTCTGCAGGTCTGGCCGGTCAGGACGAACGCATCCTTCCTTGCGCGAGCCGCCGCCGATCCCGCCTTCGTTTCGGGTGATATCGATACTGGCTTCATCGAACGGCATCTCGGGCAACTCGTGCCCGGTGGAGAACCATCGGAGGACGTGCTCCAGGGCGCTGCCGCCGCTCTGCTGCCGACCGGCGCCAAAGATCCCTGGACCGCGCTTTCGGGCTTCCGCTCGGCAGGCGAGCCTGATCGCCGCGTCGCCGTGGACGTCGCGGGACAGGTGCATCTGGTGACGCTGAACGGCGCGCCGGCATCCGGGGTCGTGGAATGCGTGAAGGGCGAGACGCTGCTCTTCCTGAAAGGCGAAGCCTGGTCTTTCGGCCCCCCTGTGGCGGACGATGTCGCGGGCGGAGGCTGTCCATCCGATGGCGCCATTCTTGCGCCCATGCCGGGCCGCATCGTTTCGCTCGATGTGGCCGCGGGTGAGGCCGTGGTCGCCGGGCAGCGCTTGCTGGTGCTCGAAGCGATGAAGATGGAACAGGCCCTGCTCGCCCCGTTCGACGGGATCGTTGCCGAACTGTCCGCCCAGGTCGGCGGTCAGGTGGCGGAAGGAACGGTGCTGGCGCGGGTCGAGAAGCGGGCAGAGAAGGACAGTTGATGGCGGGACGCTATTATGACGAGTGGCAGGTCGGCGATCGACTCGACCATGAGATCCGGCGGACGGTGACGGAAACCGACAATCTCCTGTTCTCGACGATGACGCACAATCCTCAGCCGCTGCACATCGACGTGGAAGCGGCAAAGGCGAGCGAATTCGGCCGCATCCTCGTCAACGGTACCTTCACCTTCGCCCTGATGGTCGGTCTGTCCGTCGGCGACACCACGCTTGGTACGCTCGTCGCAAATCTCGGCTACGACAAGCTGGTCATGCCCAAACCTGTCTTTCTCGGTGACACCCTCCGCGCCCGAACGGAGATCGTGGACCTGAAGGATTCGAAGTCGCGCCCCGGTGCCGGTATCGTCACATTTCGTCACGAGCTGATCAACCAGCGCGACGAAATCGTCTGCCAATGCCTGCGCTCCGCCTTGCTGCATCGGACGCCGGCGTGAGATTGCGGTCGCTCCTGTTCGTCCCCGGCGACCGGCCGGAGCGAATGCACAAGGCGCTCGGATTGGCTGCGGATGCGCTCATCCTCGATCTCGAGGATGCGGTCGCACCCGAGAGGAAGCCCGAGGCACGACAAGCGGTCGCCCGGTTCCTGCGCAACGCCGACCGCAGCATGAGGCTGTTCGTCCGGATCAACCCGCTCGACAGTGGGCTCGCGCAGGATGATCTCGCGGCTGTGCTGGACGCCCGGCCAGATGGCATCGTGCTGCCCAAATCGGAGAGCGAAGCCACGGTGACGGCATTGATCGCGCTTCTGCCGGATCAACCCGATATTGCGATATTGCCGATCGCGACCGAAACGCCGGCGGCGATCTTTGGTCTTGGGAGCTATAGAGACGGCAGGGAGCGCCTCGCCGGACTCACCTGGGGAGCGGAGGACCTGCCGGCCGCCATCGGCGCAACCACCTCGCGCGAGGAAGACGGCAGTTTCACACCGCCCTATCAGCTTGCCCGATCGCTGACGCTGTTCGGTGCGCACGCGGCAGGCGTCGATGCAATCGAGACGGTCTTTCCTGCATTCCGCGATCTCGACGGCCTGGCCGCCTATGCAGCGCGCGCAGCGCGGGACGGCTTCACCGGCATGATGGCGATCCACCCATCCCAGGTCGCGGTGATAAACGCCGCGTTCACGCCGAGTGACGCCGCCGTCGCGCATGCGCGCGCTGTGGTTGCAGCCTTCACCGCCAATCCAGGGATCGGGACGCTTCAGCTTGATGGCAGGATGATCGACGCGCCGCATCTGAAACAGGCGCAGGCAATTTTGGCCAGCGTGCGAAGCGATGGTTGACCCTTCCCTCCCGATCAGGGTTTCAGGCGCGAATACGATCCACGAACTTCGCGGGACAAGTTCCGACATGATACCGCTGCTTGGGTCGAGTGAATTTGCACAGATTCGCGCAGAGCGAGATATGATCGTGAAACTACCACCTGCCCCAGTCAAATGCAGAGAATGAAGATCTCAGAACGGAGATTTGCCGCTTCCGATGGCGTGGTTCTGGTCGGCGATGTTGCCGGCCCTGAGGACGCGCCAACCGTGATATTGCTGCATGGAGGTGGCCAGACACGGCATTCGTGGGCCGGTGCCATGAACAAATTGGCGGGAAACGGCTATCACGTCGTCAACTACGATGCCCGAGGCCATGGCGATAGCGACTGGTCGGAGGATGGCGATTATTCTCTCAAGGTGCGCGCTGATGACCTACGCACCGTCCTGTCAACGGTGAAGGGTCCGGTAGCCCTCGTGGGCGCGTCAATGGGGGGCATGACAAGCTTCTATGCGGTCGGAACCAGTGATCATCCTATCGCGAATGCCTTGGTCATGGTGGACATCGTGCTCCGTCCGGCGCCCGCCGGCGTGGTCAAGATACAGCAGTTTATGCGAGCCAACCCGAACGGATTTGCATCGGTTGAGGAAGCGGCCGATGCGGTCTCCGCCTATAACCCTGACCGCCCTCGGCCAAAGGATCCTTCGGGTCTCCTTAAAAATCTGCGTCTCCGGGAGGATGGCCGCTTCTACTGGCATTGGGATCCCCGGATGCTTGAAACACGACCGAGCGCGGAGCCGCCGGCCTTCAATAACGAACTCGTCGATGTCAGCAGCCGGGTGGCACTTCCTACACTGCTTGTCAGAGGGGGGAACAGCGACATTGTCGATGATCACGGGGTCGCCGAGATGCGCTCGCTGGTACCTCAGACCGAAGTCTATGAGATCCCGGGGGCCGGCCATATGGTCGCTGGGGACAAGAACGACCCGTTTATCGAGGGCGTGATCGGATTCCTCGCCCGCCATATTCCTTTGGCGAGGTATTGATACGTTCGCCTGAACGGATGTGGGTAATTGAAAGCCTCACCGGAACGGTACGCTTGATCTGACACATCCGCGCATCGGAAGTCGGCGTTTCATCGGGCAGCAAGCCGGCGCTGTGGGAAGCTCGTCACCGATCTGGACGGTGCCAGATCACGACCTCGACTCAGCGATTGAGAAAATACGGTGGTGTTCTCTGCGCTGGAAGATCTATATCTTTCATAAGATCCTAAAATCAGGATGTCGCGCCAAGGATACCAAGCTTCGCACCGCTCCCGATGCGAGCCCAACAATAGCATTACGGCGACAGAATCTCTATTCTGATTGCCTAATTTCCGATAGCGGAAGCCGCGGCGCAAAACCGGGGACGCTTCAGTTCTATCTCAACAAATTGTCGCGACTCGGTGGCTATCTCTCGAGGACGCCCGATCCACCACCGGGAAACAACGTCGTCTGGCCCGGACTCAGAGCGCGTTTGAGAAGGCCGTTCGGTCATGCCCAGCGGCGTAGTAGGGTA
>ERZ1292644.1151-Hain-H14-01um-R2-1151-length-14379-cov-4_pt1 | contig 14379 bp, 24 predicted proteins | sample MGYA00564402_ERZ1292644 | MGnify/ENA primary metagenome ERZ1292644 (study PRJEB36523, sample SAMEA6512644) | groundwater metagenome | collected 2019-01-09 | study: AquaDiva: Metagenomics assemblies of 32 groundwater samples
TTGCTCAAGAAGTAACTTCTTTGGAAGCACCCGTTGGGGAGGATGGGGAAAGTATGCTTGGAGACTTTATTCCCGACGAAGGACAGCCTTCGCCGGTTGAAGCGGCTTCAAAGCAACTTTTAAAAAACCATTTAGACGAAGTTTTGGCAACACTTTCCGACAGGGAGGCAAGAGTTCTTAAGTTTAGATTCGGGCTCGAGGGCAATAAACAAATGACCCTGGAGGAGGTTGGAAAGGTATTTGGAGTAACGAGAGAGCGAATCCGACAAATTGAAGCCAAAGCTTTAAGAAAACTAAAACATCCCTCAAGAAGGAAGAAACTTCAGGATTACCTTGACTAAAAGTATGACCAAGTGTTATCTACCTTTGCGTTCATCGAGCCACTTCTGCATTTTTTCTCTTGTCAAGTTGGCCATCTCTGTAAATTCTTCCCGATTCATGTCCTTGTTGGGGTAAATCGGTTCAAGCACTGCTACTTCAAAACCTTTTTGGGGATTGAAATATTGAGGAACGGGTAATATAGGAATGCTAAGTCTTGCCGCGATCACAAAGGCCCCAGTTCTAAAGGTTTCAAGGCTGTATGGACCACCCCCATTTCTTTTACCGGACGTTCCTCCTTCCGGGAGGACGGACAAAGCTCCGTTTGGATATCTTTCAATAAAACCTTTTGTTTGGTGTGTTAAATAGTCTATTCCGGATGTTCCGTCACTTGTAAGATTTTCTTCTTCCGCGAGGCGGATAACAACCCCACCGGCCGTCTTCTGAATTTGCCCAACTTTTCCTGGAAATTCAAAAGCACCTATATAGAGACCATCCCCCAGAGCGTCGGCAACTGGTTTGTTTGATGCGTGAAAAAGTGGGAGTGGAAACATTTTCTCCGCCCCAAAATCATCCAACCCTAATTCGGGCTCGGGGTTTATTGTGGCGAGTTTGTATAGGCCCAAATGGTTTGTCATTAAAAAAACTGGTGATTTTTTAGGAACAGCCCCTAAGTGCTCTTCTCCTGAAACAATTTTTGTCTTACCCCTTTCGGCAACTTCAGAAAGCAATCTTTGTGTTCGGTCATGGACATACTGAGAGTTTTGCGTATTTAACAGTGAGTCTTTAAAGTAAGCTATGAGCAGCTCTCGTATATCAGCAAATGTTTTTCTTGCCCATTCCGTTGAGAGGAGCTCTCTTTTTATGAGTGCTGAAATTCTCCTCTCCTGAGGAGTACCGGCCGTAACCGCATATTGATGTGCTCTCAAAATTTTCTGCCTTTCGTCCTCAATTCTTTTCTCTAACATACCGCCGTTCATAGGTTTTTCAGTCATTATCGATTTTAATATCACAAGTATCCCATTTTCAAAATTGTTCCGCAACCCCGGGCTCTCCGGTCAGTTTCTAAATAACTAAAAGCAATTTGGGCTCCATTAATTGGTATAATCAGGGGGGGTCTTTATATATTCCGACCCAAAAAAAGAGGAAAGGATGGTAGTTTCAGAACTCAAAAAAAGGCATTTTGGGAGACTATTCGTTAAAAGAGGATTAACAAAAAAACAAACCAGTCAGCTTGTTTTTTACTCAAGAACCGACAAGGAAATTAAACACAATACATCAGATTTCTATAGATTCTCAGATATTAAAAAAGTTGAGTCTTGGCTTGCCTTGAGAAGGGTTGTTTATACGCTAACAGATAAGCCTGGGAATTTACTTGGGATTATTTGGTTTGGGTTGAAGAAAATACCTCTTCCCAGTAAAACAAAAATAGACGCGAGTAAACACAAAGTCACATTTGCTATTAGATTATATGATAGGGCTAGGGGAAAAAGGTTGGCGGGGAAGTTTATGAAGCAGTGCTTTAGTGATTATATCGAGTCCAGGCAGTATCAAAAAATGGAGAAACCAAAATTCTGGCTTGAAGTTTCTTTCGATAACACGCCAGCTATAAAGTTGTATAGAAGGTTCGGTTTTAGGAAGGTAACCAAACCTAACAAGAACGGCAAAATAATAATGGTTTTAAACCCCATCCAATAAACCACTATTTACTTAAGTTAAGATAAGACCATTGGCTGTACCTCCCATGCCAAGCTTGGTATAATACGAATGTTCTTTTATATTCCTCGGTAGCTCAGTGGTAGAGCGGGTTCCTGTCAAAATAGGCAGCGCCATGTAGCAATATGTGGTGGAAAACCAGGCTAATTCGGGGGAGTCCTGAGCGAGCGAAAGCGAGTCGAAGGAAAATCCCGAGCTAAATTTCCGGTATTATGTCGGAATAAACGTGTAGAGACTATATACCTGGTCCCGATTCAATCGGGAATGAGATAGTCCAGGCCTCTTAGTAATAAGGGGATTACTGTAAGAACAAGGTCGGAGGTTCGAATCCTCCCCGAGGAGCTGATTATTAACACCAATTTTCTTCTTCTGTTATAATTTTTTGACATGAAGGCAGTTCAAATTAACTCATACGGAGGAAGCGAAATTTTGGAAATTACCGAAAATGCTCCAAAACCATCTGTTACCAAGGGACAGGTACTTGTAGAAGTTTATGCTGCAAGTATAAACCCCATAGATTGGAAAGTCCGTGCTGGGTATTTGAAAGAGATGGTGCCTCTGCAGTTCCCTGCAACTTTGGGTGGGGACTTTTCTGGTGTAGTAACAGAAGCTAGTAAGGATGTAACCAATTTCAAAGTTGGCGATGAAGTGTATGGACAGGGTGGAATTTTAAACGGCGGATCTGGATCTTTTGCGCAGTTTGTTGCGGCAAATGTCACAAAAATTTTAGTAAAACCCAAAGGTCTTGATTTTACCAATGCCGCGGCATTACCACTTACTGGAATAAGTGCATTGCAGGCTCTGGAGGATAATATTCATCTTTCGAAGGGTCAAAAAATTCTTATACATGGTGGCGCTGGTGGCATAGGTACTATTGCTATACAACTAGCGAAATCGTTAGGTGCATATGTGGCAACAACAGTAAGCGCAAGTGACATGGATTATGCTAAAAGCTTAGGTGCAGATGAGGTTATAGATTACAAAAATGAGGCTTTTGAAAACAAGTTAGCCGACTTTGATGCCGTATTTGATACCGTAGGTGGGGAGACAACAGATAAATCGTTCAAAGTACTTAAAAAAGATGGAGTTATTGTTTCGATGGTTGGGCAGCCTAACGAGAAACTTGCCAAAAAGTATGGTGTTACAGCTATTGGACAGAATACGGAGGGGAATACAGAACGTTTAAATCGCTTGGCCAAGCTTGTTAATAGTGGAAAAATCAAGGCACATGTTGATAAAGTTTTTTCCCTGGAACAAGCAAAAGAAGCCTTTGGACATCTGGAAGAGGGTCATCCTCGGGGTAAAGTAGTTTTCAAGATAAAGTAAATAAGTTCGAAAATCGTAGATTCGGCAAGCTCACTATCTACGATGGTTCGGTTTCACTTACCACCTTCGATCCACTTGGCGAGCAAAACCTATTTCTTGTTAATTGATTATTGACAAAGTGTACAGAATTATGTAATGTCAATTATGCCGAAAATATTACCAATTACCCAAGCAAGAGAAGATCTAACTAATATAGTTGACCGAGCCAAAAGGCTCCTAGAAGAGTATGTAATTACAGTTAATGGAGTCCCTGCAGCGGTAATATTGTCAGCCGCAGAATATGAGTCTTGGAAGGAAACAAACGAAATACTTGCGGATAAAGAATTAATGCATGAGATTCGGGAAGCAGAGAAAGAACTAAAAGAGGGGAAGGGGATTTCTTGGGAAAAAGTGAAAAAAGATCTGCGTCTGAATGTATAAGGTAATTATTGCCCCTCGTGCAAAAAAGCAATTGAAAAGTATTGCAAAAGAGACTCATAGAAATGCCATAGCCAACGCAATAGAAGATTTGAAAGAAAATCCCTTCATGGGGAAGAAGCTAACAAGAGATTTAGAGGGAAGATATTCTTACAGGGTTGGCGTATACAGGATAATATATAAAATTTATGAGAAAGAGAAAATAGTTGAAGTAGTTACTGCAGGACATAGATCTAGCATTTATCAATGACTTAAATAATAGGTTCTGACGTTGTCCATCAGGTGTAGCACAAAGGACTTTTTGCTTTTGATGTCTTATCTTTTGAAGGCTATCTTAAACTCTCTACATACCGGTGGTCCTAGCGAAGAATTGTAAAGTACACATTCACTTTTAAGACAGGGTTTCATAGCACGCGCCTCACACAATGGCTCTTTACCCCAATTTCTCAGTATTATATCTTGCTGCTCTGTGAATAGACCGCCTTTATGGACCTCGTTAGATTCGTCGAGGGGAAGAGAATCGTAATCTATCTCCCCACTTAATATTCCAGCAACATTCTGATTAGACTCCGGCCAAATGGACAGAGGATTAATACCCCCTTGTATTAGGGCATCGACTGTGTAATCGTATTCGGCTCTATTTCTTTTAGACTCGTCAGCCAAGAGTTGTTCTAGGAGCACCCGCTCTTCTCTCTCATTCATAATGATTGCGTAATGAGCAGGATTATACGTATTAGGGCACTCTTGTCAAATGGTTGAATTCTTTAATTTCTTTCAACTCATCCTTACAATCTCGATTTGTCCTAACCATCTGTAAGTCCTAAAATCGTCCCACTTAGCGAGACCCACTTTTTAGCCTCCCCTTGACTTTTCCAAGGTAAAGGATTTAAAGTTCTGTATACTTTAATAGTAAGTTTGGAAGGAGGTGAAAACACAATGGCCAGTCTTTCGAAAAAGAGTCTAAACCAGCCAGACGAAACTCAAACTCCTGAAAAGGCAAAGGTAGAAACTGTCAATGTGGGAGGTCTTAAAATTACGCGAATCACTGTTGAGCCCGGCTGGCAATGGTCGAAGCATCTAAAACCTGTGGTCAAGACTGAAAGCTGCGAAAAAGACCACCTCATGTATATCATTTCGGGAAAAGGTTCTGCACGTATGAATGATGGCAAAGAAGAAAATTTTGGTCCAGGGGATGTTGTAGCGATACCCCCTGGTCATGATGGTTGGAATGTCGGAAATGAACCTTTAGTTTGGATTGAGATTCCCCACTAAAAGCGAGTTTAGATTCTGCCGGTATACTGAGCTTAGGGCTGGGGAGCACCACTTTTTAGCCTCACCTTGACTTTTTCAAGTTAAAGGATTAAATTAAATTTCATCTAACTGATCGAAAAAGCGGTTTTTGGAAGGAGGTGAGGAAAATGATTAAAAAATTAGCAACAATTGGAGCAACGATAGCTATTTTGGCAAGTACTGCCGTTCCAGCTTTTGCAGCAGTTCCGCCTGGCCCACCTGCACCAGCAGAGCTAGGTTGTCCTGGTCGTTCTGTCGTTGATCCAGGTTCTGGTCCACAAGCGTCACAACCTGATTTGGCGTTAATGGCTGCTGGCGGATGTCCCACGCCGCCAAACCAATAAGGCAAGCTCAGTGCTGGCTGGGAGTTTATTATTGGGACGAGAACAAACCATTGCATCTGATAGCTACGGTACTCTGGAGAAAGTATGCACGAGCACCACTGAACACGGAGACGCGGTTACGAATGCAGATGTTTCTGGGTTTGCAGACTTTCCCAAGCGAGGGCTGTGCTTGAGTTTAGGTAATAGGTTCTAATGTTATCTACCAGGCGGAGCAAAAGTTCTACAAGCTTAAACTCTTCTTGTAATGTATCTCACACGATGTATGATATATGAAGAATTCAGTATTAAGTAAGGAGGTGAAAAATGGCAACTATTGTAAAAAAGAGCCTAAACCAGCCAGAGGAAACCAAGACGCCTGAAAAGGTAAAGGTTGAGATTATTACAATTAATGGCATTAAAATTGAGAGAGTAACTGCAGAGCCTGGATGGCGATGGTCAAAACATCTAAAGCCAATTGTTGGAGGCGAGAGCTGCCAGAAAGATCATTTCGTGTACGTACTCTCAGGTAAGTTGGGTAGTAAGATGGATGACGGAAAAGAAGAAGAATTTAGTCCAGGCGACGTAGGAGCTGTTCCTCCTGGACATGACGGATGGAATGCTGGAGACGAACCAGTGGTTTGGCTTGAAATTCCGCACTAAATTTGAGAAGTTACCTGTCGTTTAAAGATTAAGTAAGTATTGAGTTTGTTGCAGAGTCAGTTCTGGATATTCTACAATTTCTGTCCAGTTAGCAATTCGAAAATCGTCCCATTTGGCGAGCCATCTTTCGCCAGGGCTTCAGTAGAAGAAATCTCCACTCCCTACCCCTTGTAAGAGTTGTTTCTGTGTGATAAAAAGAGCAGATGGCGAAGGCGGTGATTATAAATGGTGAATAAAACAGGCGCAATTGATCATCTAAAAAATCATCAGAAATATCCTGCAGACAAAGCAGCGCTGTTGGTTGAGTGCGACAATTTATCAGATTTCTCAGAAGAGGACAAAAAAGAATTTACTACAAGCCTGCCTGCTGGAACATACAACACTGCCGAGGAAGTAATTACTGCACTAGGTTGGTAATTTGTTAGAATAAAAGAGATGGACACTGAGCCTGGACCCGAAAGATTGGTTGATGAAGTAGCCCAAAAGATTGTTGAGCTTCTTGGCAAGCACCCGCCCGTAAGGAGAATTCGTAACAGCCAAATACTTTCGGCAGTTATTGGAGCGCTGGGCTTTGCCTTGTTCATAGATGGAATCGTCAAATTATTCGCTAACTTTTCAGGGTGGACCTCACTTACTGTCGGTTTTGTATTAATGGCTGTTACCGGTTTGCTTTTGCGAAATCTATATAGGTAGAAGTAGGAAAATTGCCAAAAGTGCTCCTAAGAAATCCAGAAAGAAATCGTTAATCGTATCTCGCCTTTGAGGTTTAAATTTTTTCTTTTTGAGAAAGTATTTCCAAAGTAAGTATTCGTAGATTTCCCATGAAATTGCGGTTAAGAGGGTTAGCATGACTGCTAAGCCGGGGTTTTTTGTGATGCCAAAAAAGAGCAAGGCGACCAAAAACCCACCCAAAAAATGGAAAGGCATATAAAAACGGTTATCTTGGATATCAAAAACAAAGGAAGTAATAAGAGAAATAAGATAAAGACCCAAAAGTCCCAAAAGACTTAGGGTCGTCGGGTTCATACTTTAACTCTACCATATGATAAAATCCCATTTGTTGTTTAATACGCTACTTTCGGGTATAATGTTTTATAAGCTTCGCCCCAATATTAAATGTCAAATCCTTGCATAAGATGCGGAAAAGATAGGGTGACAGTTAAAACCTGGAAAGAATACATAGGAAATTCTCTTGTAACTTATGCCTCGACGACATGCCCCGACTCCGATTGTCAAAAAATTGTGGATAGAGAAAATAGAATACTAGAAAAAAGAAGAACAGACTTTCTCAATAAAAGATTACAGGCCCAGGCCTCAAAATAGACTAGGTATTTTTAGTCACATCTCACATTTGCCCCACAGTTTTGACAGTTTGATATGAGCATGCCAAACGGTCTTGAGTTCGTCTTGTGGCAGCTGGGGCACTCGAATTGTAATGATCCATGTCGATCTTTCGTTCCGAGACCATCAGTTATTAGCTCAGAGAAGGTTTTTCCTCCTCCTGCGCAGCTTATTGCGTGTTGGCCAATAAGATCCAACCTTTGCATTTCATAGGCTACGAATCCAGGATTTGCGCCTGAATCTATTAGGTCTGAGATATAAGTTGCCCTTTCCACAAGCTGTGTCGGGTCCAGCCTTCCATTAACGGCAAGAGCGTTCGGGTCAATTTCCCTGATCTTGTCCAATAATTTCGGGGGGTCAAAATTATCGTCGGGGGTTATCAAAAGGGGCCTCATGGTTTCTAAACTATCTATGCTTCTTGTTTGGGGGAAAAACTCGTGAAGAATGCCAAGAATTGCTTCATCAGGGGCATTAAAAAGGTCGGCAGAATTTTGGAGCAATTTTTGCATATCGCCAAAGGTGTAAGCTATTTGGTGAAGGATGATTTTTGAAGAAGGGTATTTTCCGGGGTAGGAGGGGCTTACCCACAAGGCCCAACCCTCGCTGTTTTTAGTAAACCAGTTGTCAAGTTTATCAAAGACCTCTCCCTCGGCGGTGCCCGGATAGGACCGGCTGTCTATAATTTCCCCAATATGAACCTTTTTGGGGATGTCATCGTCCTTGCCTTTTGCCCACATATAAAATCCTTCTTCGTCGTAAAAATAGGTGAATCTGTCGGTAAACCGGTTAGTCTCGTTGTGTACAGAAATTATTTCCTCGACGCGCCTGGAGTGCGGAGTTTCTGGCCAGCCTTTTCTTGTAAATCCTTCTACAGTAAGGAGATTTTCTGCGTGTGACATGTTCCTGCTCGGGTATGGTCCTTCGATGGTTCGACTATGCTCACCACTCAGGATCTTCGGGTTGCTAGTTTTCTGGCTTTGACCCACTTTGTGGGTGATTACAGTTGCGGCACAGCCCCTGAATTTCACAGGGTTCCTTAAACACAACCTCCTATTGTCTTACTAATGAAAGTAAAAATCTTTTTGTAAATGACTTTTTAGGGGCAAGTAAAGTTTCCATAATAAAAAAGCCAATTGGGACAAAAAAGAGAGTACTTATAAGTTGCATTTTTAAGAAGGGAAGGGCGTTGATGTAAGAGGAGGCAAGCCCCGCGATTGTTTTAGGATACATGCTCCCTAGAAGCCAGACTCCGAAATTAGTCCAGAAGTAAAAAAAGAGATTTACCCCAACGCCGCTAACAGTTCCGAGTCCGAATTTTTTGGCCCCCTGCAGAACTTTTCTTTTGAAAACCGTTCCCAAGACCAAAGCCGGCACAAGAAAACCAGTCCATGTAAAAATAAAAATATTTGTGTTTCCCAAAATTAAATCCGTCGCGGCCATTATCGTTAAAGTAAGCCAGAAGGACTCTTTTCTGCCGATATATGCGGCGCCCAGAATCATTGCTAAAGTTACCAGTTCCGTGTTTGGCCCAAGATCAAAAACCACTCTTTCGATAAATGCCAGTATGAATAGCGTGATAAATAGTATTTTTTTCATTCCGGCTTTGTATATTTCCACTCGATAAGGTCACCTGCTTTTATTTGATGTTGGTCGGCAGCAACCGTGCCCGAGGCACCGTTTACAAAGTAAATCCAAGCTTTTTCGTTTGAAGATTCATAGCCCCCGATTGCTTTTACAAAAATACCGAAGTCATACTGCTTCGTATCAAGAACAATTCCTTTTTGCTGGGCTATTTCTTTTAGTGCGTCAAAGACTGTTTGTCCCTGGCGGGGGACAAAAGAAGAGCTCTCTCTTTTGCCGTCTCCGTAGTCGATAACAAGTGTTGTTTGACTTTGAGGAACTTCAGCCGGATAGCTTTGAAGATTCTCGGTTTGGGATTTATTTCTTAAAAAAGAGAACAGAGTAAAACCGATAACAAGAAGTAGAAAAAGGAGTATAAGGCGTAATTTTTTTGTCATTTCTTCTGCTCGGAATACTTTCGAGGCCGCTAGTTTTCTGGCTTTGACCCACCTTGTGGGTGATTACAGTTGCGGCACAGCGTAGGAGTCTCACCTACTTCCTTGAACACAACCTCGTTTTCTCATTATGATTTTTTTGAATTTGGTGTCAAGGGGGTATGTTAAAATGAAATTGGATAAGGAGGTGATATCAATGAAGAAAGAGGATATGGAGCGATTTTCCCAGGTACTTGTGGGAGGAGCGGTGATTTCGATTATCTTATCCGCGATAGGTTATTTAGGTAGAGATATTTGGCTGGCGTCAACCCAATGGCTTTTGGTTGCAGCGGTTCTTGCTTTGTTTGCCGTCTATGCAAAGCTCTCATAGGAATCCCACGCGGTAATTTTGCGGTAAAAATGCGGAAATTATAAGAGAGGTAACCTTTGCTGCGAATAAATATTTGACAAAAAGAGAGAGAGGTGCTATTTTTTCGGTAGTGAGAACAAGAGATATAGTAATAGGACTTATAATTCTAGCCGTTCTGGCTCTTGCTATAGTTTGGATTAAGCGTGCCAAAACCGCCAAAACTACTCCTATCCCAACGCCTTCGGTCGAGGAAAAAATAGAAAAATCATTTAATTTCGCAATTCCAGAAGACGTTGAGAGGGCGAACCTAACGGATGTAACCGGGGGGACAGGAAGCGGGCTTGCAACAAGAAAGTATGAGAACGGAAGATTTACCCATGCGGTACTTGCCGACCTTCCGGATCCTGCGCCCGGCACATTTTACGAAGGCTGGCTCGTTCGGGGGAAGCCGGGAGATAGCAATTTTGCCTTTCTCTCAACCGGAAGGATGAGGGTAGCCAAAGGCGGCTACACATTGGAATTTGAATCTTCCAGGGATTACCCCGACTACAAAGGGATTGTAGTTACGCTTGAAAAAGTTGACGACAAAAAGCCCGAAAAGCACATCCTCGAAGGTTCTTTCTAAATCTTTCCCTTCATTGACACAAAGAAGAGTATCAAGTTATTCTTAGGTACTAAATGGACGTTTCATTTTTAAACCTTCTTGCCCTGGCATTCTTGGGAAGCGTTGCCGGACTTGTGGGCGGGGTAATTTTTCTATTTAACAGCTCCTGGGCCAGGTCTTTGGCTAAATATGCAGTTCCTTTTGCGGCGGGGGTTTTACTTGCAGTTTCTTTCTTGGACCTTCTTCCTGAGGCGGTAGAGGTAGCCGGGAAGAGTGCATTTCCCCTTATTCTTGTCGTTTTTATTTGTCTTTTTCTTATTGAGAGATTTCTGTTTCATCTCCATCACCATGGCGGGGAGCATGCGATGGACAAAAGGGATATGGTGCCTTTGGTTATTTTTGGTGACACAATCCATAACCTTCTTGATGGAGTTGCAATAGGAGCGGCGTACCTTGCAAATCCCGTGCTGGGAGTAACCGTTGCCTTGGCAACCTTTTTTCATGAGACTCCCCACGAGATAGCAGACTTTGGCCTCTTACTCTCCGCCGGGTGGAAAAGAAAGAAGGCCTTCTTTGTCAATTTTCTCTCGGCTCTTGCCACTTTCCCCGGAGCAATTCTGACCTATAAATACTCTGGGGAAGTAGACAGCGCAACAGGAATACTTTTGTCTCTGGCTGCAGGATTTTTCCTTTATGTAGCCGCAACCGACTTTTTACCGGAGACAAAAATAGCGCCTGAAGATTCTTCTTTGAAAAACATAGCCTTCCTTATTTTGGGCGTTCTGGTTATCTGGCTATTGGGCTTACTTTTGCCGCATGGTTGAACTTAATTATTTAGTAGCATTTACCGCTGGGCTCATCTCATTTTTTGCTCCCTGCGTGGTGCCGCTTCTTCCTGCTTATATAGGCTACGTAACAGGGGTTTCCCTAAAAGACCTTGAGGCTTTTGGATACAAGCCTTATTTTAAAAAGCTTCTACTTTCAAGCATTTTTTATATTCTAGGATTTTCCATAGTTTTTGTACTTCTGGGTACGGCAGCTGCAACAATAGGCATGAGCTTAAGAAGATATGACTTTTTAATACAAAGAATAGGCGGGCTTATTATTCTCATCTTAGGACTTGAGTTCGCAGGAATCCTAAATCTTCCCTTTTTGGCGAGGCAGAGGCAGTTTGTTTTGCCTTCATGGACACAAAACCTTGGGTATTTAAGGACCTTTTTTGTAGGTGTTGTCTTTGCAACTGCCTGGACTCCCTGCGTGGGAGTGGTTTTGGGTTCGATTCTAACTCTGGCTGCGGTTTCCAAAACTGCCTTGACAGGAGCCTCTCTTCTTTTTGTCTACTCTCTCGGAATCTCAATACCTTTCTTGGTAGTTGCGCTGACCCTTGCCTCAGCCCCCAAATATCTGACCTTTATAACGCGCTATATTGGCCCAATATCGCGCATTGCAGGACTTCTACTTGCCGCACTTGGTATACTTCTCTTGACAGATACTTACAAATATCTTAATTCTTGGCTTTTTGAGATTGCGTTTAAATTTGGGTATCAGATTAGGTAGAATAAGACGTGAATAAAAATATTCTAATTATTGCCGCAATTATTTTAGTACTTGGCGGGGGCTTTCTTCTCCTCCGAAAGGGATCCCCACCCACTTCTCAGACAACCAATGTTCCCAGAAACCCCGAAGGAGTAATAAATCAAGAGGTTGAAAGCTCAAATTACAAACCTTATTCAAAAACGGGATACGAAAAAGCTTTGGCCCAGAAGAAAGTTACCATGCTTTACTTCACTGCCAATTGGTGCCCCATCTGCCGCGAACAAGAGCCTATAAATATGGAAACTTTAGAGGAACTTTCCGAGGATAAAGACATAATAGCTTTCAGGGTTCATATTCTTGATAGTGAAACCACGCCGGAGGGAGAAAAATTGGCTGATGATTTTACCGTCAGATATCAGCACACGACAATTATTCTCGACTCTGAAGGGAAGATTGCAAGTACAACAACCGGTCCTCTAACAAAAGAAGAGCTAAGGTCAAAACTACTTGCTGCCAAATAAAGGAGGTGATTTTAGATGAATAAAACTTTATGGATATTCCTGGGTATTTTTCTGGCTGCTGTTGTTGCCGGGTTTTTGTATCTCAGAAGACCACAGCTTTCGCCTACGACTACCCAAAAATCTCCGGCAACAGTAATTCCCGAAGCAAGCCTGGCCCCCGAGACCAGCGGTGAGGTAAGGCAAATAACGGTTGAAGGAGACGAATATTCGTTTTCCCCTAAAAGTTTAAGCGTAACGGCAGGTGAGAGAATCAGATTGACGTTCAAGAATAATGGAAATCTTCCGCACAACTTTACAATTGATGGGCTTGGGGTAGCAACAAGGACCATAGCGGGGGGACAGACCGACATAGTAGAGTTTACAGCCCAAACAAGCGAGACATTCACCTTCTACTGCAGTGTGGGTGGACATAGAGAGCTGGGTATGGAGGGGGATTTGGAGGTACAATAAAAAGGAGGTGAGTTTTATGCAGGTAACAGTTTATTCAACAACCACTTGTCCTTATTGTAAGATGCTTAAGGATTATTTGAGCCAGAAATCCATTGCTTATACCGAGAAAATGGTTGATACAGATGAGGCTGCCCGCCAAGAAATGATGGGGGTATCGGGCGGATTTCTGGGAGTTCCTTTTACATTAGTCGCAAAAGATGAAGGTAGCAAAGAAACAGTTATTGGTTTCGACAAAGGAAAGTTAAACAGTGTTTTGGGGATTCAGGAATGATTTTTGTTAACTTCAAAACTTACGAACAAGGAAGTGGGCAGAAAGCTCTTGCCCTAACTAAGATTTTGGAAGAAGTGGCGCACGCTACTCAAGTTAAAATAATTCCCGTGGTGCAGATAATTGATGCCGAGATGGTTGTTAATTCCACCCGACTGGAAGTTTGGATACAGCATATCGATCCGGTCTCTTATGGTCCATATACCGGCTGGACCCTTCCCGAGGAAGCAGTCCGAGTTGGAGTTAGGGGAGTTTTCTTAAACCACTCGGAGCATAAGTTTAATGATTGGGGAGAATTAACCAAGGGAGTTCTCCGCTGTCGCGAGGTCGACCTCAAGACTCTTGTGTTTGCCGGAGACTTGGAGGAATTAAAAAAAGTATTGGAATTTACTCCCACGTTTGCAGCATATGAACCCCCAGAGCTAGTTGGAAATACCGAGACTTCTGTTGCTCAAGCTGAGCCTGAAATAATTGCCAAAGCTTCGGTGCTTGCGAAAGAAGCGGGAATTCCCCTGATTGTTGGAGCTGGGATTAATTCCCGAGACGACGTGAGAAAGAGTTTAGAGCTTGGCGCGGTTGGAGTAGCGGTTGCCACGGACGTTGTTAAAGCCGAAGATCCAAGAAAAGAGATTTTGGATTTAACGGAAGGATTCAAATGAAAATATACCTTGGAGCGGACCACAGGGGATACGAGCTAAAGGAGAAAATTTCTAGGTGGCTTTTTGCGTGGGGATATAAGTTTGAAGATTTTGGTGCGGAGAGTCTTAACCCCGGGGACGATTATACCGTCTACGCGGAAAAAGTTGCCTCTGTGGTTGGTAAAGAAGAAGGATCAAGAGGCATCCTGCTTTGTGGCTCAGGAGTAGGAGTTGATGTCGTCGCCAATAAGTTAGATGGTGTAAGTGCCTCGGTTGGAAAATCTCCGGAACAGGTTAAAGCCGGCAGAAATGACGATGACATGAATATCTTAGTGATTGCTGCAGATTACACAAAAGAGTCAGAGGCCAAAGAAATGATTAGGACATTTTTGCAGACCAAATTCTCCGGAAAAGAAAGATTTGTTAGGCGTCTCGAAGATATCAAAAAAATAGAAGCCAACAATTAATGAATCTGCCCGAACTTTCTGACTCAAACGTCAAAGGCAAAAAAGTATTACTGCGTCTTGATTTGGACGTCGGAGTAGACACCTCAAGAATAGAAAGTGCAAAAGAAACTGTTACAATAAACGGGCTAAAAAATGTTCAC
>ERZ1292644.1154-Hain-H14-01um-R2-1154-length-14363-cov-7_pt1 | contig 14363 bp, 17 predicted proteins | sample MGYA00564402_ERZ1292644 | MGnify/ENA primary metagenome ERZ1292644 (study PRJEB36523, sample SAMEA6512644) | groundwater metagenome | collected 2019-01-09 | study: AquaDiva: Metagenomics assemblies of 32 groundwater samples
CGCGACCCCGACGCCACCGCTGCCGATCAGCGCCCGGTAGTCGGTGCCGTCCGAGACGATCCGCGCCGACTGCCCCGTCGTCAGCACCAGCGTTGCCGCGCCGTTGATGGTGCTCGTGGTCGGCGTGATCGTGGCCGTGCCGGCGCCCTTGACTTGCACGTCACACCACCAACCGTCGGGGAACGTCGCGCTGGCCTGCGGCAGCGTCACCGCGATTGCCGCGGCGTTCGACAGCGTGACCAGCTTGCCGCGGTCGCCGGTGACCACGGTGTACGTCGTGCCGGTCTGCGCGTTCACCGACTCGACGGCGAGCGACTGCACGGTTGCCGTCTTCAGCACGCCGCTGACGATGAGCGGCACCAGGTTGGCAGCCGCCGGGACGACGGTGGGGTAGGCGGTGGTTGATCCGATGAACGACATGGGGTTAGTCCGTCAGCTCCAGGCCGTTCGAGTCCATCAGCGCCTTGCCTTCGTCGTCGTACAGCACGAGGGCAAGCCCCGTGTCCGCCTCGATGGCATCTACCCGCGCGGTCAGCGCGTCGATCAGCAGTTGCAGCGCGTCGATCTGCGCCTGTAGCCCGCTGGTGTCAGTGCCGGTCGTGGCCTGCAGCGCATCGACTTCCGCCTGCAGCGTGGCAACGTCATCGAGCAGCGCGCTCAGGTCGGCGGCCGTCGCGGCGCCGGCTAGCTGCTCCAGGTAGCGCAGCCACTCGCGCGTTACCAGTCGCTCGCGGTCAACAACCGGGACGACTTGCGGGTTCGGCGGGCGGGCCATCAGGTGATCCCCACGTCCGCGGCAACAGGATTGAACGGCGCGGCGTCGGTCATGCGGACGTGCAGCACGCGATCCCGCGCGCTGCCAAGTCGATTGAACCTGATGCGGTTGCGGTACTCGCCGAGCGCGCCAGCGGTGTCAGTGCGCCAGTTGCTCCACGTCGCGCCGTTGTCGTCGGAGTGGCGCAACATCACCGTCCCGGCCGTGCCGCGCTCGCACAGCACCTCGAACACCGAGAAGGTGAGCCGGCGCATGTCGGGGCTCGACACGACGGGCGAGATGCGGTCGCGCGCCTTGATGTCGCCGTCGAAGGCGTGCAGGCCGGCGTCGAGTCGGAAGATGCGGCCGTCGTCCGCGCCGAAGAAATGCCGGCCGTACGCGAAGGCGTGACACACCGGGCGCCACGGTTCGTACTCGCCTTCGACCAGCTCGGCGCGCTCGTGCCACTGCGCGAACGTGAGGTCGTACACCAGCGTCGTCGGCACGTTCGGCACGTTGAGGCAGTAGAAGCGGCTCCCGCCGTCGCTGTACGTGTACGCACGCGCGGCGGCGAGGTCGAGCCCTTCAAAGCGCTCTTCGATCGCACGCGTCGATACCCGCTTGCCGCGGCCGGCGACAACTTGCGCCTGCCCGTCCGCGTCGCGGCCGAGCCAGAACGGCGTGTCGCCGACCAGCACGAGCGAGCGAGCTGCGGCGCAGCCGACGTGCAGGAACTCGGATTGCGAGCGCTCGAAGACCGTCGTCCCGCCGACCGACAGCCACACCTCGCCGGTGTTCTCACCCAGCATCAGCAGCTCGCGCAGGTTCGACAGGATCGCGACCAGGCCGTCGGGCGAGCCTTCGACGCTTGCGAACGCGAGCGGGTCGATCGACGCGGCATCGCCGAGTGCCGTCCACATGAAGGTCTGCGTGCCGCGCAGCGGGAACACGCAACGTTGATCGACGAACGCGAGGGCGTCGCCGGCGCTGTAGGTCGAGACGGTTTGCAGCGCCGTGCCGTTCCAGACGTAGAGCTGCGCGCCGTCAGCTATGACAAGCTGCGACAGGTTCTGCTGCATGTCCACCGGCCCGCCCGCGCTGCCGATGGTCGCCAACGAAGTGCCCACGCCGTTGCTGTCGATGCGGCGCAAGTCGCTACCGACCACGGCGTGCAGGACGCCGTTGAACGTGTAGAGGCCGCGGACTTGCGCCATGGTCAGGGCGCGTAGGCCAGCGCGATCGTTAGCGCGCCCACGCCGCCCCCGGCGTACTGCCCTGTGCCGTCGGCGAAGTAGCTCGGGTTTTCCGCTGCGCCGGTGTACGCCCTGCGCGCGACGCACGTTTGGCACACGAACGTCGTTCCGTTGAGCACGAATGACCAATTAAGCAGCGCCATTTGGGCGTAGCCGGTCGGCAGCGCCGTTATCGTCGCGCCTCCGCCCCCTGTGCTCTCCTGAAAGTACGCTACTGCGAACGCCACGTGCGTCGTGCTGGTCGCTTTGGTGACCCCGCCGGGGTTGATGCCCGTCGCTTCCAGGTTGCCGTTGAAGTCCGTGCCGCCCGACATCGCCGATGGGAAATGGCCGTCGCTAACGTTGTTCGTAGTAGTGACGATCCACGCGCACTCCGTCTTACCCACCGTGAGCGAGAAGCCCGGATCGTCGTTCGCGGTCCCGTCCGCCACGCGTCCGAACGTGCGCAGGTACAGCCCGCCGCTGCTGTTCAGCGCGGCGCTGATCGCCGTCCACGCTGATGGGTTGTCGAGCGTGAGGTTCGCGTCGCTGCGGTGCGTCACAAACAGCAGCAGCCCGTCGCCCACCTCTGTTTCGCTCGGGATCGTCGGTGCGGTGTCCGTGCCGCTCGTCGCGGCGCTGCTGCCGCTGAGCACGGCGCCCGCGAACAACTCCAACCCCGGAACGTCTTTGAACGTCCACTTAGTGCGCTCGTTGCCCGGCTCTTGCGGCACCGGCACCATGTTGATGGTGCGCTGCACGCCAGCCTCGCGGCTTTCCAACTGGTAGGAAGGCCCAACAAAAGGGATACGAGCCACTACGCCGCCTCCCTCGCGTTGAATGGGTGCAGGCGCGCTTTCGCGGCTTGCCTGGCGCACACCGCGTCATCGAACGCGTCGAACACTCCGAGGTGCCGCTTTACGCGATGGAGCTTGATCTCAGCCAGCCACTTGCCGCGCGAAGCGCTCAACGGGATTCGCGCCACGTCAGCCCTTCACGAAGGCGGCGTACCGCGACTCGCCGACCGTGCAGACTTCGAGCTGCGGCACGGTGTGGTCCACGCGCCGGAGCGCGTTGCGGGCGTTCTTCGCCTGGCGCGCAACGAAATCGAGCAGCGTGAGAGGCACTTCGAACATGCCGGCCATCTCCTCGCCTAGCGACCATTCGATCGCACGTTTGTAGCCCGGCGCGAGGTTGTACTCCGTCGTGAGGTCGGCGAACTCGGCGACCTGTACGAGGGCGATCATGCTGAGCGTCACCGACGTGCTGGCGCGCGGGTAGAAGCTGATCGTTCCCGTCGTGAAGCCCGGCCGGTAGAAGAACACCTCGGGGCCGAGCGCGCTGGTCGCCTTCAGCGCGATCGCGTTGAACTCCGCCTCCGTCACCGGCCGCAGGGGGTAATCCAGCCCGCCGACTGTGTAGAAGCACCCGGCCTCGAAGCGGATCGGCCGCGGGTCGGCGGCGATGGTTTGCGCCGGGCCGACGTTGAGCGTCTGCGTATCCGCCGCGAGCGTGGCGGTGATCGTCGTCGTGGCGTATGCGAACAGCGACTCAAGGCGCCACGCGTCGAGCATCGTGTTCAGCGCGCCGCGCGCGTCTTCCGCGTCGTCGCCGCCCACGGCTTCGCCGGCCGCGCGCACCTTGATGTGTGACAACGCTTTGGCGATGACCGTCGCGGCTGTCGTCACAGGGCGCCTTTACTCTTTGCCGCCCGTGGTCGGCGGAACGGCGATAAGTCCGTGGGTGCCCGCGTGAATGGTTGCGAGCTTTGCACCGTCGGGGGCGCAGTCTCGAATACGGCGGCGGTTGTGGGCGGCGGCGCGGGCGGCAGTTTCGTTACGCAAGCGGCTGCGCTATTCAACGGAACCGGCTTTTCGTTGCTTACTTCCGACCAGCCCCATTCGATGTGCTGCGCCAGTTCGCCCTGGCTGTAGACGTGCATGCGCCCGTGATTCGGGTGCTCGATCAGGATTGTGGGCATGCGCTGCCTCCCGGTTGGCGCAGCAGGAACTTGTGCAGGTTGCCCTTGAACACTGCGTCTTTTGTGTGGTGGTCGATGTCGAGATTCGGCACCGTCCATATCGGCCCGCAATTGGCTTTCCAGCGCCGGGCGAACGAGTAGTCCTCGCCCCACCAGATGCGCTCGTGGACGCCGTGGTTGAACAGGTCGACCGACAGGTGGTACTGCGGGCCGTAGCAGAGTTCAGGGTAGGCGACCATAAATGAGTCAATCGCCTCTTTCGTCACTTTCAAGAAGCCGGCCGGGATCAGCTTGGCGCTGAGCGCGCCATCAGCGCGGACGATCGGGCGGTTCTGCGCGTCCGTCTCCAACGTGCCCATGTACTGCTCGTCGTCGATCTTCGGCCGGTACGTGCCCGCGACGACATCACCATCGGTTTCGAGCAGCGCCAGCAGGTCGGCCGGCGCCCACGACACGTCGTAGTCGATGAACACGATGACATCGGCCTTCGCGTCGAGTGCGGCGCGCAGCATGTTGGCGCGCGCCGCCGAAATGTACGGGCACCCGAGCTGCTGCGCGTAGCCGTGCTCCCATCCGGCCGCCTCGATGAGCGGCACCGACGCCTCAAGCGCCGCGAGGTACGGCGCTGTCGGCCCCGTCAGCGACGGGGTGCAGAAGACGACTTTCTTCTTCATTTGACCCCGATCCCGAGGAGTTGGTAGCCGCCCATGCGTTGCGTCCGCGCCTTGAATCCGGCCGCCTCCAGCGCGGCCCGGAGCGTGGAGGCAACAAAGCCGCAGTGGTGTGCCATGTGAGGGTTGTCCGCGATGTGCGTGGCGTCGCCGTAGTAGAGATGGAGGCCGCAGAGCATCGAGTCGGGCAGTGCGTCGCCGGTCGCCGGCACGCCTTCCAGGTCAGGCACCAGAATCACCACATGGCCGCCCGGTTTCAGCACGCGCCGGAACTCGCGCAGCGCCGTCGGCACTTCGTGCGGGTAGAGATGCTCCAGGGAGTGCGAGCAATACACAGCGTCGTACGGGCCAATCCCGCCCATGTCCACCATGCTCGCCACGATGTCCGGGCACGCGCGGGGGTCAATATCAAGGCGGACTACTGAGTAGCCCGCATCGACCCACTGGGGCGCAGTGTCGCCACCGCTCCCGACCACCAGCACTGTTTTCCCTTCGCTCAATTCGACTTCCTTTCTGCAAACCGCCAGCGGGCCGCTTGCAGAAAAGCCCCGGCTTGTGGCCGGGGCGCAAAGGACGGGGCTACCGATCAGGCAGCGCCCTTCCACAAGCCAAGCGCGTTGAGCGTGGCCGTCACCTCGACGATCCAAGCCGTGAGGCTGGCCGCGATGGTGATGTTGCTCGACACGCTGACGACCGAGTTGGCCTGGAAGGCCGACGCGCGTTGCGTGATCGGCACCGCGCCGTAGAAGCCGATCAGATCGGTCGCGGCGCCGCCGAATTGCGCGCCGTCCGGCGAGCCGTAGTCGAGTCGTTCGTAAGTGGGCATGTGTGTTTCTCCGTTGTCAGTTGGTTCAGTTCGCCGAGCCGATCAGTCGGCACGCCCATTCAGGGCGCAGCGCGGCCATGCCGTAGAGGATGTCGATACGCATCAGCAGCTCATCGTTGCGGATGTCCGACGCTTGCCATACGCGCATCGACAGGCCGTCCTGCACGCGGCGCACGCACTTGTGGGCGTCGTCCATCAGCGGAAGGTCGGCCGTCACGAACTGAAACGCGTCCGGGTGGTACATCAGATGCTGCGCGTAGCTGGTCGAAGCGGCGCCGAGGAACGTGACGACTTGCGCGTCGAAGGCCGTGGTCGCCAACGTGGCGCCGGTCGAACTCACGACGTTCTTCCGCGCACCGGTCAGCACCGTCGCCGGGCTGATGGTGGTGACGGTCGCGCCGATGGCCGTGATGGTGAACTGCTGCAGATGCGAGTACGCAGCCTTCGTCTCCGGGTGACATGCGTAGATGCCGGCAACCGTGAACACCTGGCCGACCGACTGCTTCGCGACAGGAACGAGCGTGTGCATGTCAAGAGTCGTGCCGCCGTCCGTCACCAGCGCCGCCGCGTCCGTCGAGCCGGTCACGTCATCGCTGTTGGTCAACGTCCAGACGCGCTCGTTCTCGTAGAAATCGGCCATCTGGGTGCGCGCGATCTGGCCTTCGCGGTACTGCTTGCTGATGTCGCCGTTGGGGGCGAAGTACGCAGCGACGCCCTTCACCAGGCCGGCCATTGCGACCGACTCCATTTGCACGGCGCGCTTGTCCTTCGGCGCGAGGTACTTGTTCAGCTTGGCGCGAGCCAAGCCGGGAGCGGTTAGGTCGGTGATGGCGGTGCCAGCGGTGCCGACAGCGTTGTAGGTGGCTTTCGTGGCGTAGGCCAGATAGTCGCCTTCGATGCCCGACACCAGCACTTTGACGGCCGGCTCGATGTGGGCTTTGCTGAACGCATCGATTGACAGGGCCAGCTCGGAACTGTTGAACCGCATGTCAACGTGGTCTTGCGTCGCGACCGTGATGGCGCTTGCCTGCTCCGCTTGGTCCTGCACGTCCATGACGCGCGAGCCCTGCGTGCGGGTGTATGCGTTCGGTTTGCGGACGCGCAGCGCGGTGCCGATCTTGGCGCCGGACTGGCCGAACGAGCTGTCGTACTGGCGGTCGGTCGTTGCGATGAACGACAGCGCCTCGTGCGCCACGCGCAGCGACTCGCGCGTGATCATGTCGATGGTGAGAAGTGAATTGCTCATGGTCCTTTATCTCTTTGCGATTTGTGATTTGCGCCAAGCCGCGAACTCCGAGTCGGTCATCCGCGAGGGGTCTTTGTCACCCCCCGCGCCGCCGGTGACGGGCTGCAATGGCTTGGGCGCGTTGCTGGTCTGTTGTTTGGTGCCCGCCTTGATCTTGTCTTCGAGGCGTGCGATGCGCCGGCCGATCTGCGCGGGCGTGAGCCCTACGAACTCGGCGGCTTCGTCGGGGTTGTTCCCGAGGTAGTGCAGGATTGACGCGGGCTTGTCGCTGTCGAGCACGGCTTCGATAAACGGGGTCGGCCGGCCGCGCGCATCGGTGAACGGAATCTCGTCCGCCACCGTGTTCACTGCGTCGTCGAACCCGTCGAACTTGCTGCCAGCCGTCAACACCCCTTGTGACCGACGCGCGATGTCGCGCGAGTGCGCGATCTCTGCTGCCCGCGCGTTCGCGAGCTGTTCGATCTCTCGGGGGTCGATGGCGGGCCGCTGCTGCGGCTCGTTGTCGGCCTGCGTCTGGTCCTGCCGCGCTTGCGCCGACGCCAGTTGCTCGCGAAGCATCTCGGCTTCGCGCTGCGCTGCGCCGCGCCCTGCGGTCAGGGTGTGGATACGCCGTTCGAGCTTGCGCACTGCGCGCTGCTCGGCGGTCAACTCGGGTTTCGTGTCTTGCGTTCCCTCGGGTTTCGCGTCGTCCTGCCGCTCGGTTGCGGGCGTTTGCGCCTGCGGGTCGAGTTCAGCGGGCGTCTGCGTTTCGGGCGCGGCAAGGATGGCTTCGGTGGTCATAGGTAGTCTTCGAGAGCAGTGCCGTCGATCCCCGGCAAGTGGGCAACTTCGTAGAGGTCAAGCGGCCATTCCTCTTCGTCGAGGATTGGTACTACGGGGCGCTTGGACGGCCACGCGGGGCGTGGCGCGATCGGCGGCAACGTGGGCATCTGCGCGGGCGTGCTCATTGCGTCAGGTCCACCGCGTCATCCACTTCGGCCGGCACGGGGCGCAGCGCGGCGACCTCTGCCGACATGCGCTCGGTTTCGGCGCGGGCAGCGTCGATGTCCAACTCGCGCGCCTTCATTTCAGCGTCAATTTCCAGCTTCCGCGCTTCGAGCGACTTGTCGGCCTTCAAGGCTTGAAGCTCGCCGGCCATCTCTTCGGCCTTGTCGAGCATTGCGGACATCTGCTGCATCTGCTCTTGCATCTGCTGCATTTGCGCCCGCACTTGCGGCGGGATTTCCGGCGGGCCTTCTTCCTCGCCCTCGTTGACGATCGCCTGCACCTCGGGCGGCGCCATGGCGACCATCATCCGGGCGTGCTTCTCGGCGTCAGGCCAGTCGCGCAGCTTGATGAGCGCCGGGCCGAGAACCGGGATCATCTGCGGCGCGGCCTGCAGAATCTCGGCGATGCCCTCGGCCGCTTCTTGGCGCTGCGTCGTGTAGTTCGCACCGGCCACGACGCGCACGTCATACGTGCCGACGCCCGGGTTGATCGAAACGATCTTCTTGCCCCGGCGCTGAATGGCAGGACCTTCCGGGTCGATCTCGACGGCGCTGTGTTGCCCATCGTGCCCGAGCAAGCGCGCCTGTCGTTTCGTGTCCCAGATGCGCGGGATCATGTCCACGACGACCCGGCCGACGAACTCGATGGCGCGGCTCAGGTTGTCGGGGAAATGGAAGGTCGCGGTGTCCGACTCCTCTTTCCGCTCACGCTCTTGCAATCCGCTCGTTGCGCTGCTCGGCTGGCCGAGTCCTGAGCGGGTGATGCCAATCGCGGCTTCCATATCCGACAGTGCCTGCTGACCGGCCTGCGCGAACGCTGCCGGGAACGCGGGCGGCGCGAGGCGTGAGGGTGCGGGGACCGGATTGCCGTCGCCGTCAACGTGGTTGTATGGCAGGTACGCGGGCTGGCCCTTGTTCAACGTCGCCCACGCGTCGTCGTGCCCGGCGACGCTCGCAACCGGCACCATGATCGGCGCCTTGGGCTGCAGTGCGATGGCTTCGACCAGTGCCGAGCGCTCGTAGTTATAGGCGCGCTGCGACTCCATCAGCCGGCGCGTCGCGCCGCAGACTTGGCGCTTGCCGTCGACCCACAACTCGAAGCCGAGCACCGGGACGATGCCAAGCCATCGGCTCGGGAACGTGGTGCGCTCCAACACTTCGGCGCCGTTGAACATGCACCAGTGCACAACGCGGTCGGTCGCCATGAACGGTTCGCCGACGCGCTGGGGTTGGTAGCCGAGCTTCTTCGCCAGATCCCAGTAATCGTCTTCGCCGAGCGTGAACTCCTCGCCTTCGTCGTTGGCGATCCTGATCTGATTGCGCTCGGTTTCTTCGACGTAGCGCCACTCGCACACGGTCACGCCGTCGTCGTCGTCGAACCACTGGCCGTCACTCTCCCACGATTGCGTGCCAGCCTTCGGGTATTTGCGTTTGAACTCGTCGGCCGTCAGGCGCGTGGTGACGAACGCATCGGTCGCGTCGCTGCCGTCCGGCTCGGTGCCGCCGAGCAGCGTGACGCTGAGCGGGTCGTGAACGCGCTTGATGCAGATTTCCTGCTCGTTTGTGTCGCTGCGGATCACCTCAGGCACGATGCGCAGCCAGCCGACTCCGCAGCGCGCAGCGTGATCGATCGCGGTGTCATACGCAATCGGTGCGCGCGATCGGTACTCGATGTGCCGGATGATCCCGTCGATCTGCTTCGCAACGTCAACGTCGGCGCGCGAGTCAACCGGCACCGTGTTGATACCGGGCTTGTTCTTCCGCGCATCGTTAACGATCTGCACGATGTACTGATTCGTGCGGTCTAGCGTGAGCATCACGCGGCCCTTGCGCAATCGCTTTGCTTCCTCATCCCACTGCTCCGCTTTGGACGGGTTCGAGAACGCCAAATCCTCGCGCATCTGCTTGTGTTGCGCGCTCCAGAGGTCGCGCGCCTCCGCGAAGCGCTTCAGCGCTCGGGCGTGGAGGTCTTTGTCGGCCTTACTCATCACACGTTCAGCAGGATCGCGCCTTCGCGCGGCTGCAACGTGAGCACGCCGACAGGTGCGCCGTCGTGGCCGGGCTCGGCGCCGAGGATGCGTCGCAATTGGTACGCGCTGAGGTCAACCGTCACCGTGCTACCCATCAGGGTTTTGTCGGCCGGTTTGGTGGCGTTTACGACGGCGAGGCCACCTTCGTACTCGCGCAGGGATACGCCACCCACGAGGTGCGCGGCCGCAACAGGCTCGCCTAGGCGCGCGTCGAACGACTCGCACCACGGGAGCGAGCTGTAGCCCTCGATCGACGAGTTGTACGCGTACATCCCGTCGCCTTGCAGCGCGCTCGCGAGGCCGTAGCGCATCGCTTGGTGATCCGTCGCGCTGGCCCCGAAGGCGTGCAGGATCGCGCCGCCGGGGCTGGTGCAGTTCGCGTCCGTGTCGCGGTAGCGCTGCATCATCCCGGCCCATCCGCGGCTCGCTTCGGTCGAATAGCTCTTGCCGATCGCCCCCTCGATGAACGCCCAGTCGAGCTTCCCAGTGAACTCCGGTTGCGACATGTCGCTGTCGGTGTTCCCGGCGTGCGCCAGTGTGGGGTTGAGCCGGCGGATCTCGGCCCAGTGCGCCGCCATGCCGCGCCGCCACGCTGTGCGGATCACGGGGTCTTCCGCAGCGCGGTCCGTGCCGTCGCGCATCCAGTCCGCCGGCCCCCCGCGGTAGGGGTCGATGCAGTTGTCGGAATAGACGAAATCGAACTCGGGCACCGTGGCAAAAAACAGCGCGTGGTCGCGCCGCGCGAGCCATTGCGGGTAGCGTAGGCCGTCAGCGTCCGCCGGCGACCACTCTGTGATGTTCAAGTCGTACTTGCCGTACGCGGTCGTGTATTGCGCGATTGCGCCGGCCGCGTCGCGCAGCCACCAATCCGCGGCGTTGATCTTGATGGCGATGTCGCTGCTCGCCTGATTCGTCGCCGTGTTGTTAGCGGCCTCGTTCAAGATCGTGTACTGACCGATCAGGGTCGCCGGGCTCAGCGCTTTGATCGCCCGCACGGCGGCGCCGATCTTGTCGCCGCCCACGTCGCCGTTCCACTTGCGGTAGAAGCCGAGCGCGGCGCGCGGAAACTTGGCGATTGCGGCTTGCTGGATCGGATCGTCGTAGTTCTTCACGCCGTTCCGCATACCGAACAGGCGATCAGAGACGGGCGCAAGCGCAGGGGCTGGCGCAGGGGCTGGCGCAGGGGCTGGCGCAGGGGCTGGCGCAGGGGCTGGCGGCGTCGTCAACGCGTCGACCCGGCGCACGAGATCAGCGTACGCGGCGTCGCGGCTCGTGAGCCCTGACTCGACGCTATCGAGGCGGCTAAACGCGCTAGCGACCGCAGCGGTCAGCGCGTCGAGATCACCGGGCGTCAGGATCGTGATGCTCACTGCGGCCGGTCCCCCGGCGCCGAGTGCAGGCGCGCGATTTCGGACGCGTGCGCCTGCTTGCAGTGTTCGTCCTGCCAGAAGAACATCGCGTCGATCGCGATGCGCGCCGCGCCCCAGCGCGGCTTCGTGCGGCTACGCCACGCGCGGGCTGAGATCGTCTCGTCGGCCCACCCGGCAATCAGCGCGTTGCCGAGCTGGTCGAGGGCGATCAGCAGTTGGTGTCCGTAGTTGCGGGTCATGCTATGCAGCCATCCAGTTGGTGTTCGGTGCGGGCAGCTTGAAAGTCGGCTTGACCCGCGCGCCCATGCGCTCGACGGCCTGCGCGGCGTAGCGCCACATGTCCGCGCCGTGGGAAAACTCGTCGTGCAGCGGGGCGCCCGGCTCGCCCGTCTTGCGGTTCACAGTGCGCCGGTAGCGCTTCAGACATTCGAGCAAGCGCGCGCACTGCGTCTCGTCGAAGTAGGCGCGCGGGAACACGGTGCGCGCCGCGCGGATGCCTTCTTCGACGCTGCGCGCTGCGCCGACCTCTGGCGAGCGGCCCATGCCGCGCAGCAGTTCCTCGGTCGATTTACCGCTCTTGAAATCCTTCGCGGCGCCGTCGTGCGGGATGAAGTCTTTGCCCCAGCGGTACGGCAGCTTCTCCAACTCGCGCACGTAGCTGTCGAGCGTGCGGTGCGAGTCTTCGATGTAGCCGATGCAGCGCAGTTCGGAGCCGGCGCGTTGGAACAGCCCGATGGTCATCGAGTCGTTCCAACCCAAATCCCACACGGTGTCGACGACGAGGACCGGGTCGTGCGGCACGTTGCGCACGTGGCCGTCGCGGTACAGCGCAGCGACCTCAGCGGCGTAGATCGCGCCCTCGGCGACGCGCAGCGGCTCGCCCTCCCAGATGTTCGCGTAGTTGTCCGGGTCGCGCAGTTTGCAGTCGATGCGCTCTTGGTTGAGCACGCCCGGGAACCACGGGTTATCGCGCCAGTTGACGGCGAGCACGAGGCTCCCGGTCGGCGGGCGCGCGATCAGTCGCTGATGCGTCTCGTCGGTCTCCAGGTGCGGGTTCAGCGTCGTCCAGATTTCGCTGCCGGGCTTGCGGATCGTCGGCGCAAGCACATCCCACGAGCGTTTGCTCACGGACTGGCCTTCTTCGACCCACGCGCGGTCGAGCCCCTCAAAACTCTTGATCGACTCGACCGTGTGCTGGCTCAAACCGGCGAACACGAACAGCCCGCCCGCCGCGCTGCGAATCTCGTCGCGCGTGATGGTGTACTGCGGGCCGAGGCCAAGCGCCGCGATCTGATCGCTCAGCAGCCGGTGTACCGAGTCGCGGATCGAGTCCTGCACCTCGCGGAAGCAGCCGACGCGCAGCGGGCGCTTTGCAGCTTCGATCAGCAGCGTGCGCGCGACGGCCCACGACTTGCCCGACCCACGCCCGCCATGCAGCGTCTTGTAGCGGTGCGGCTCGCACAGTGCGGCCGACCACGTGGGCATGCTGTTGCGCAGGGCCGTCATGTCGCGAGCGCCAGCGCGATGACTGCGGCCCACGACGCCAGCACAGTGGCGACGATGATCGCGACCACGGCGTTGGGCGTCATTCGCTCGCCGCCGTCGCGGTCACATACTCGACCACCATCGACAGCGGCCCGCCGTTTGCCCCGGTTACCTCGTGTTCGAGCTTGTCGCCGTACTTCTTCGGCGCGAGCTTCGACAGTAGCCACTTGCGAGCGTCAACGCGGAGCTTCGAACGCTGCACGTGCTCGCCGTTCAACTCGTAGCCGACAGCACCCTCGCCGTTGCGCGCCATCCAGTCGTTGCGCCCGTCGTCGGCAATCTCAGCGATCTCGTCGGCCATGGCCTCGATGCCGGCAGCCTTCGCGCGCGCGTACTGCTCAGCGAAGCTTGCATCGGCGGCGAGCCAATCGAACACCGCTGAAGCGCTCGGCATCGCCTCGCCGCGGCAGATCGAGCGCAGGCTTTCACCCTCGGCCAAGCGCGCGCAGATGGCGTCCGCCTTCGCAGCGGTGAAGCTGGAAGGGCGTCCGGCCTTCTTGGCAGCGGGCTTCGGGTGGGGGGTTGCGACCATCACCCCGCGACTGTGACGTCACGGGCCGAGATCACCTATACGCAATGCGGACGCTTCAAGTTGCGGGGGCGCAGCGTGACAAAAGCCGCTTGCGCTGGCGAATTGTTTGTAGTACAGTTAATTCATCGGTTGCGCAGTGCGGCCGGCAAACAGGAGAGATGAGATGGGCGAGTTCTTCGAGGTCGTGATCCAGCCCGCCGACGGTTTCGGGGAGTTCCAGTGCTCGCCGATCAACGGCGAAGGGTGGGCTGCCGACTCCGACTTGCTCGCGGAGTGCGAGGGCAACGTAGGCGTGTGCTACCGGCTCGGCCACGACGAGCTGCCCGCCGGCTGCGACGATATCCGCGGGCGCATCCGCGGCGAGCCGGCGTCGGTGTACGCCTACGCCATGCCCGAGGGCGGGTTCGGCTACTTCGGCATCGTCGAGGTGAGCGTCGCCGACGTGGCGTGATCCCCCAACCCAAACCCCGCGGCCGGCCGCCCTTGCCGCCCGAGCAGCGCCGCGAGTCCGTGCTGTGGCAAGCGCGGCTGTCGCCCGAGCAGCGCGCCAAGCTGCAGCGACTCGGCGGCGCCGTGTGGCTGCGCGAGCGCATCGACCGGGCTCGCGGCGAGTAGCCTGTTACGTTGCGCGCAGGAATCTGCGCATTCCCTTATTCCCCCAGATACCCCAATTCCCCGCACTTCCTATAAACCCCCTAGGGGCTTTACCCCCTATATAGGCTCTCTATTCTCCTATCCTTTTATATACCTAAGGGGTATTAGGGGAACAGGGGTAGTGCAAGGGGCGTCAACCGCCTTCCCCTGCGCCTAACGCCTTGAGGAAGGCAGGGGAAGCGTAGGCCCAAAAAGCGCGCTTGCTGCGGAAGACCTTGCGCCGAGCGTACCCCCAAGCACGCAAAACTTTACCTATCCGCAATTCCTCGCCTCTCCGCAAATTCTGCGCGCTCAGCCCGAGCGCTTCTTGCCCGACTTCGCTGATCCGGACAAAGTCCCGAGCGCTCGGCTTCGTGCCGTCGAGGCCGGGCGCATCGAGCCAAGCGCCGACGATCTCATCCCACGAGTCGGCCACCGCGAACCGTTCGTGCTCGGCCGGTGCGAGCCGCACCGCGTCAGCCCACTCGACGCCGAGCGTCGCGAAGAGGTCGCGGGCCTCGGCCCAGAGCTGATCGCGGTCGCGCTCGATGCCGGCC
>ERZ1292644.1155-Hain-H14-01um-R2-1155-length-14356-cov-6_pt1 | contig 14356 bp, 20 predicted proteins | sample MGYA00564402_ERZ1292644 | MGnify/ENA primary metagenome ERZ1292644 (study PRJEB36523, sample SAMEA6512644) | groundwater metagenome | collected 2019-01-09 | study: AquaDiva: Metagenomics assemblies of 32 groundwater samples
GCGCGTGTAGCAGGTTTCGACATCCACGTTACGGCGCAGGGAAGGTTCTCGACGAAAGTCGGGCACTCTACCGCGACGGGAACGGGCGGCGACACCGCGCTCGTAACCGGCACGACGGGTTATTGCTGGCCGGCGGTTCACAAGTCTTTCCTGACCTTTGCGTTCAAATGGTCGGAAAGCAGGACGGTAATGGCCGAGAAGCAGTTTGCGAAGCTCTATCAGGGCCTCTCGCTCTACGGAGCGAAGGTTCCGATCCTTCGCAGGGCTTCGGGCGCGATACTGTACTCGCAGGCGGTCTAGAGATAGTTCGCCGACTCTGTTCCTCATTCTTGAGAAATGGGGAACGGAACTGGGCGAATTAAGCCCAAGAAATGAGACGCAATAAAATCATTCGTTGGTTCTTCAATCGGCTTTACCGACTTCGGCCGCCGGAGCTTGTCCAGTATTGGAAGAAAGGAGATGTTGCCAGGGCCAAGCTGACGGTATTGAAAGACGGTTCCTACGCGATGGTGATTGAAGGAGAAAAGTATCCCCTTTACGGTTTTCCCCGGGGTCCGGTTCTTTTCGGGGCTTTAGCGCGCTTAAAGTTCCTCGCGAAAAACCTTGTCTTCAATGAAACATGGAAACTGCTGGAGGAGGGGAAAACGAACGAGGAAGTAATGGCCTATATCAAGAACGTCGCTTTGCCGGAGGTCCTTAAGGAAGTTTCCAAGAACAAGTACGACTTCTTCCCGCCCGAGAGAATGTGCCCCGCAGTAAGGGAGTTGTGGCGCGCTTTTTCGTCCATCGGAAAGAGAATGACGCCGGAAGCGCGGAAACAGTTCGACGCGCTCAAACAGGGAGTTACGTTCTTTCTCCAGGAAGACGATGCGTATAAGTTCCGCGTCCAGTTCTTGGCGAAGTTCATCAACCCGAGGAGTTGGTACAGAAAAATATACCGGCTCATCACCCGCAGGAAGTATTCGTTCAAAAAAGAGGTAGAGACACTGCTTGGCTTTTTAGGCGAAGCGGAAATAACTCCCGACATGAAAGGCAGGGCGAAACTGATCAAGAGGGTTCTGCTTGCATTCCTGGAAGACGAGGAGTTCGGCGAGTTGATCGAGGCCGTGGTATGGGAAGTTGACTGGAAGAAAATGCGGCTTAGCAGATCGGATTTGTACTACCTGCGTGGAAAGTTTTTCAAAACGGATTACGCCGTATTCGATTACTGACATGATCCCTTACATCATAAGAACCTTTCGTGGCGGCGTGTCCGATGAATCCAAGCGCGGCATCCCAGGCGCATTTAAGTTCGGCCAGTCCCTGGACATCCACTCGCGCGACGACGTATTGAAGTGCGGCTCATCGGTGGTAACCGCGAACGAATCCCTTATCTCCGACCTTATGCAATTCCTCGTGCCTGCCGCAGACGGTTCCACCTATGCCTTCGGATCAGCGGGAAGCATTTACGCGCGCACGGGAGACCTGAACGACGGCGCGTGGAACTTCGCCTATAACGACGAGAACGGAAATATCAAAGGAGCCGGGGAGTTCGAGCTCAATGACGGAACCCGGTACATGATCTGGTGCACGAATACGAGCGTTGCCAGAAGGAATATGACGACCGGGGAAAAAGCGGTGCCGTGGACGAATGTAACCGCGAACTACCGGACCACGCTTAATTCCGTTGACTGGCATACAACGCTGGTAGCGGCGGGTCAATTCAACATAGCGAACGGGAACGACCTTGCAAGCATATCTTATGCGGATGCGTTCACCGCGAGCGATCTCGACATCATTCCGGGGAATCTCATTAAATCGCTGGAGGAGCGCGATGACTTTATCATCCTTGGTTCTGAACGCTCCGACGAATCCGAAGAAGGACACATTTGGAGCTGGATCGTTACTGCCTCAAGCTGGGTGCAGAAAAAAAGAGTGCCCGCAAAAGGAGTAAACGCTTTGATTACCGCCGAATTGGGACTTGCCCAAGCAGGAGCGCAAGGGGAATTATTCCAATCCGACTTCATCAACCAGATCCCTCTTCACGGCGTTCCGGGCGGAGGACAAGTTTATCCGGGCGGGGCTTCCATACTCGATGACAGGGCTGTATTCGGATTCTTCGGGGGAACGTATCCCGGTATTTGGAGTTACGGCCGGAAAAGGAAAGATCGCCCGTTCGCCCTGAACTATGAGTACCGATTGGCCAAAACAGTGGCTGGGAGCTCGATCTCGACCATAGGGGCTATAGCGGTAGTCAATGGGGACTTGATCGCCTCCTGGGGCACTACAGACGGCTCTACGAGCGACTACGGGGTAGACCAGGTGTCTTCTACCACTAAAGCGAGCGCCTTGTACGAGGGTTTGGAGTTTGACGGGGGAAGTCCGCACTTGGCGAAGACCGTAGACACGATAGCGTTCGTAATGACCCAGCTCCCTTCCGGGACTTCCGTATCGGCAAAGTTCAAGATGGACAAAGAAAGCGACTGGAGGTACGCGGTTCTGGGAAGCGGCGCAACGACGTTCTCGCAATCGGGCGAGGTCGTGGCGCTGTTTAACGTCGGAAAGCCGGGTCGCATCTATGAGGTCGGAGCGGAACTGAACGCAAGCGGGGCCGATTCGCCGGAGATCCATGCGATCATTTCCTATCTCTCGAAAAAGACAAGCCAATATGCCTGAACCGAAATTCTACGAAAACGAAACGAAGGTGAGCGAAGAACTCGTGCAGGGCACGACGAAGCCGGCGGCCTATTCCGAGTTCGCACTTTCCGTGGATGCCAAAGGAGGAGTATTGCCGAACTCTACTCTGAAGACGGTTTACATAGAAAGTTTTGGAACGGGGGTGGATGGTGATTTGGTCATCGCCGACAACACCACTTTAACTGCTGATAGATTCTACAAGAACTTAACGATACTTTCTGGGGTTACTCTCGAAACTGCTGGATATGCCCTCTACTGTTCGGAAACGCTGATAAACTCCGGGACGATACAAAATAACGGGTCAAATGGATCTGTTGGAGCGGCGGCCGAACCTGGCCCTCCCACTGGAGGAGCTAGTGGCGCGGGAGCGACAGGAGATACGTTTGACGCGGGAGTTGCGGGCGGAGCGGGAGGGGGTGGAGGGCTAAACACTGGTACTGATTCCGTTGCCGGAACAAGTGTAAATCCCTCTATTGGCTCAAACGGAGCCAAAGGAGGAAATGGGGGGAACGGAGCAAGCGCAGGAGGCGTAGGTGGGACTGCTGGTGTTGCTACGGCAGAAGGATTAAGCATCCTTTCGGGTTTCTCTCCCTCGGTTATTACAAGCGGGTCTTCGATAACCGGAAACAAGATCACCTACTTTTCTGGGGTTTCAAGTTTGGTATCACTCTCCGCGGCGGCAGGAAGTTCAGGCGGCGGCGGTGGTGGGGGCGATGGCACGCACCAAGGAGGAGGTGGCGGAGGAGCGGGGGGAACGGGAGGAATTATAGTGATTGTAGCCAAGAAAATAATAAATCTTGGGACTATTAAGTCCGTTGGCGGAAATGGCGGAAATGGCGGAAATGGCTTCCAAGGAGCTTTCAACACTGGAGGCGGTGGCGGTGGAGCGGGGGGGGCTGGAGGTTCTATCTTGTTTGCATACAGGTCTTTCAGAAACGATGGGACAGTAAGCGTAGCTAGTGGTACGGGAGGCACGGGAGGCGCGGGCGGCACATCGGGCACGGCAGGAGCTACTGGCGCGACCTCGACAGGCAAAACGTATGAGGCAAAAGTTACCTAAACCATGAGAACTACGGAAAATATAAAAAATGATATTTTGGTGAGTTTGGGCGTAAGCACTACTGTCGGGTTCTACACGGATCAAATCGTAAACGACTGGATAGATAAGGCCCATAAGTGGGCGGCAGGGTATAAGAAGTGGACGGCAACCGAGGGAAGGATAAGCACCACCTACGCAGTAGACAACACGGACATCGAGGTTGGATTCAACTACCCCGAAGGGTGGAAGCCCGACAGCATACGATTGCTTCAGATCGGGGGCAAGAGATTCCGCAAGGTGAATTTTTACAAGTACATGGAGTTCCGCGAGGACTTCCCGAACGATACCGGAAAGGTATTCACCGATCACGGAAAGTTATACTTCGTGAACCCGCAGGCGGATGCTTCTGGCACGACAACGATGTGGGGGCAGTTCACTCCTGCTACGCTTGATGCTACGGACACCACGGCTCTTTCCATATTCTCCGACAACTTTGAGGAAGCGAACGAAGCGATCAGCGAAGAAGTGATGAGCTATGCGAAAAAGAAAGAAAAGAAACTCGATGAATCGCTCGCCCACCACAAAAAAGCGCAAGAAATACTTTTGGAGAAACTGGAGCAGATCAAAGAGGAACAATTTGGGTATCAAATCACAGACGATGACGGGATGTTTTCCAGGTTTGATGTCTTACAAGGCGACTTCAGGTCGGATATAATCAAGAGAAATCAATGGTTTTGAAAATTATGACAAACGAAGAAATCCTTAAAATATACAATACGGAGGGCTTGCGCGGGTTCGGGCTTGAGAAACTTTCCGAATCGGAAAGCAGAGCGGGAGATGCGGGAGCTACCATTGGCCAGATCACTTCTCCATTCGGTTCAAGCGCCGGCTTTGAGTTAAGCGACCCTACGTTTCAAAGAGAGGTCCAGCAAAAACTGACTTCGTTGGCCCAACTCCGCTCCGCGGGAATTACTCTCGACTTCCCGAATCTCGCCAGGCGGCTCAACGTTCCGGGGTTCACACAGGCAGGAGGCCAACAGCCCGTAAGTCCTGGCGCGGGACAATTCAACTTGCCCGCTACGGCCGCAGGGATTATTCCACAAGTTACTCCAGCTCCTACGGCTCCCGTGGCGGTATCTGCGGCGGCTCCTGCACCGGCTCCTGCCCCAGCCGCTCCGGCCGGACAACCCGCCCAACAGTTTGTAAATATCAATGGGGCTTACTTTCAGCAAACCCCCGCAGGACTTCAGGCAGTAAGCGACCCCAACACGATACGAGGGCTTCAAAGCGGTCAGATACCTTCTACTTCGCAAGCACAGGCGCAGGCGGGAAAATTTGCCACACCGGCCACGCCGGCTACGCCAGCCACCACGGCGGCTCCGACTGACACCACGGGAACAGCAACCCCCGTTCCCAGCTCTACTGCCGACATTCTCGCGCAAGCGGGACTGGCTCCTGTCGCGAGCGTAACCGACTTGATAAAACAAATATCCGCTCAATTCGGGCTTGATTCGGTAACGAAAGAAATGGAGGCGCTGGACAACAAAGCAATAGACGACGTCGCCGAGATCAATAACAACCCGTGGCTTTCGGAATCCTTGCGGAGCAAAAGGGTGGCACAACTGCAAGATTCGTATGAAAAGAAAAAGAACGCTTTGGTGGATAGGTTGAAACTCCAACAGGATGTTGTAGGCAAGGCCATTACTTTGTTCCAGAACGAGAGAGAATATCGGAAGGATGTATTATTCAAGGCGTTGGACGCAAAAGACAAAGCGATTACACAAGAAAGGTTAGCGGCTGCGGCGGCAACTACAGATGATATTAAAGAATACGAGTTCGCCAAAGCGCAGGGGTATACAGGTTCCTTGCTGGACTTTATTAGAGACAAAAAAGCAAAGGATGCCGGTGGTGGATTAAGTAATGTCCAAATCGACAATGCTCGTGCCGTAGCATCTTCTTTCGAGAATAGTCCAATTGTTAAAAACTTCCTCGAAATCCAGGATAGGTATCTGAACGCGAAAACGTACACAGGCCGAGGTGATGGTGCGACAGACATTGCTACAATCTACGATCTGATGAAAGTGCTCGATCCCACTTCGGTTGTTCGAGAAGCAGAGTACGCGACAGGTGCGTCAAAGTCAGGAAACATTTTCGCTGGAGCGCTTGCGCGTCTTAACGGACTTATAAAACCAGAGGGAGGGTTCGTCTCTCCGCAGGCCAAGGAAAACATCTTTAGGGTTATTACCGACAGATATAACACCAGAAAAGCAGTTTACGACAATTTCAGAAAGCAAAAACAAGAGCAAGCAGATGCCGTGGCTCCTGGATACTCTCTTACGGACTACTCCACGGTAAGCACAAACACCTACGAGCCAGGAACTGTTTTGAGTTCTGGTGGAAAACTGTGGCTTGTTGGTTCTGACGGAGAAACAGTCGAGGAGGTAGGTTCTGCACCACAATGAAAATAACAGACCTCAAAACCCCAGCAGTTGTGTACTCTCCTTCCGGGAACCAAACGCAGGAGCTGCAGAAACTATCTCAAACCGATGCCCAAACTGGTGGCATGATCACAAGGTTACAAACTAGCTTTAACGATGCCTCGTTAAATGTTCTGAAGGGCGTTGGAAAGGGCATCGGTTCTACGATATTCGGCGTTGCTAAACTTGGCGAAACAATGATAAGTCCGGTGGTAAAACCGCTGGAACGTATCACGGGAGTTGAGATAGCTGCTCCATTGGGAGAAAGACCGGAGTTTCTAAAACCAGAGGGTGTCGCTCAAAGCATCGGTTTTGGAGCAGAGCAAATCGCGGAGTTTTTATTGCCAAGCTCGGCAGTTTTGAAAGGCGCAAAAGCCATAGAAGCAGTTGGTAAGGCGTCAAAGTTGGGATCGTTTGCTCAAGGAGCGCTCAAAGTAGGAGGAAGAGCGGCATTAGAAGGCGTTGCCTCGGGCGGAATCCGGGCCGCACAGACGCAATCTTTTGAGTCGGGCGCTAAGTTCGGAGCGGTTGCTGGAGGAATTTCTGCCGGGGTAGGTGCAACTGCTGAGTTTCTAAGAAGGTCTGGTATCCAGGAAAAACTATATGCGCAAGTATTCAGAAATACTGGAGACGATATGTTGAAGGAGCTAAAAACAGGTGCGTTGAAAAATCTAAAAACAACTCACCCCGACGAGTTTCGACGACTCGTTGAGGCGGGGATAGTAAAAACTGACAAAGCCGGAGAGGTTGTGTTCAACCCGACACTTGCCAGAGAAGCACTGGATCGCGGGTTGAGGGGGTCCCTAAAGAACATGACGAACGAGGTAGTAAGGCAAAACCTGAACTACGAGCTTAAGGCGCAGAACCTTACAGAAGGATTTACCGAGAAGTTAAAAATACCAGAAGCAAGAAAGTACGTAAATCTTCTTAAACAAGTTCAGGCCCAATACAAAGGAACATTCCTTCAGGGAAGGGGAGAAATTGCGGGAGGATTCATCAAGGAAATAGAAAAGACAAAAGGAAACTTATCAGCAAAAAATGTGCTGAAGTTGCGGAGATTCCTGGATAGCATGAGGCGGGCTTCTTCTTACCGGCCGAACCCCGCATTAAGCATTGCCCAAGATGACTTTCGTAAAGCAACCGATCTTCTGCGCGGAACATTGAGCGACAAGATACCTGGGATGAAAGGCCTGATGAACGAGTATAGGTTCACTTTTGACGCCTTGGAATCTCTTGGAAAAGAAGCCTCTCGTAGAGGTAATGCGGCGATAGTGAATCTTATAGATACTGCCTTGTTTGGGTTCGGTGGGGTTCTGACGCAGGGGATGGCGGGAGCCGCGGCATTCCCGCTGGCGCGACGAGCTCTTACTTTGCCGTCGGTGGTTACGAAACTTGGCAGCGTAATCGAAAAAGGAACGGGTGGAACCGTGTTCAGGGGAATAAAAGGCGCAGTTTCTCAACTGCTTCCGCCACCGCAATAAGCTACCTGCTCTCACTCATGAAAACAAAGATTATCACCGCCACCAAAATAAACCCGACTACAAATATCATAACCCAACCCTACCACATTACCCCCTAATCCGTCAACTATGCCCACCGAACAGCAACACGAAGACATAAAGCGTCGCCTCGAATGGCTTGAAACCCACTACTCCAAGTTCAATGATGAGTTTGGCGATGTGAAGGCCGATGTGCGCTGGCTTGTAAAGTTCTTTTGGGTAATTGCAACTTCGTCAATCGGAAGCTTGCTTGCTGCTTTCTTTAATTTAATACGATGAAACTCCAACTCTTTTACCCGGCAAAACCGTTCCGCGTCGGTCAATATTTCGCCGAAAACAAAGCGTGTTCGTTTCCCGATCGAACTGGCATTGTTTCTGAACTTCTTGATGGGACCTGTCCCGCAGGAAAGGTGAAACTCTACCCGTTGCTTGGGCTTAAGAAAGGCCACACCGGCCTCGACCTCTACGCTCCTGATGGATGGATACTCCGCGCCCCAACGGACGGCGTGGTGAAAGAACTCCAACTTGAACCAGAACGAGGTCTTGGCATTGGGATCATCACGCCGGACAAAAGGGACATAGGCGAGCACGGCTTCCACCACGCGAAGACAAGACAATGGCACGGCAAGCATATCCTCGTCCAGCTCGGGCAAGAAGTAAAATGCGGCGACCCTATTATGCTTGCGGACAATACTGGCTATTCTGCTGGGTCGCACGACCATTTCGAATTGAAGCCAGTCGAATACGACGAGCAAGGGAACCATTACAACGTTTTTCAAAACAATGGATTCTTTGGTTCTGTTGACCCTATGCCGTTTTGGAATGGCATGTATGCAGAGGACTACGCAGACATAAGCGCGAAAATCAAAGCGATTTCCGTACAAATTGCCCAGCTAACAATAAAGGTCGTGGAGTGGTTAAGATTAAAAAAATAATGGAAACACTTATTGCCGGAGGTTCTATCGTTGCGGTAGTGGAAGCCATCATAAAACTGGTCAAACTTTATGTCGCTGTGAAGTGGCTCCCGCTTGCGAATATCCTCGTAGCGTTGGCGGTCGTTTTCGGCGGGTGGTACACTGGAATGGTGGTCGGATCGCTGGAGGAGGTCGCTTGGATGGGCCTGCTTTTGGGTCTGGCATCCGGGGGATTCTACGAGGTCAGGAAGTCGGTCGGTGTTCCGTTCTAACAGTTCTAATTCCCCTGTGCACAACTTTTTCTTGTGCCTTGGTATAATGAAGAGGTGGAACAGGCATACTTCAGGAAACCAGGCACGGGCAAGAAGGGGAAAACGTACCGCGAGTATCTCGCCGAGGCGGTACTGGTTGGTCAGATCAGCGATGAGGCCGCGAAGGACGCGGGGCGGAATAGCGTGAAGAGATCGCGCGAGTGGAGGCAGTAGCACTTTGAGACAATCTTTCCTTCCGCCCTCGGTGAAAACCGAGGCCACAGTATACTCCTCGTCCCGATTGCGCGGTGATGCCTTGCGAGAGCGGGCATCCGAGGTCCCTTCGGGGACTGGTTGTATTGCCCAGCACAATCGGGCCTGGGGCGGAGAGAGGGATTCAGCACTTCACAATCGAGTTTCTCGTTCTGGCGTGGCGGAATAGGTAGACGCATTGGGTGTTCGGACATCCAAGGGACATTGAGAGCAATTCCGACTGTGCTCTTGAAAGTTCCTATGCGAAGTGAATGTACGAGGAGACAGCCGTAACGCATTGCGGAACTAAAGTCATTCGGGTTAGGCAAACTGTATGAAGGCGAGGTGGGTGAGTGGCGTTATTCTCCATCTCTCGTCAAATCTTCGCCGCCAGAACGAGGCACTTGATGCCTCACGAGTTTGTTTCTTGAGTTCTAGACATAGAGCAAAAGAATTGGGAGAGTGGAAACAATCAACCACTCTATAACAAAAAAAAGAAGAGTTTTTGCCCAAACTCCTATCTCTAGAACCCAGGGCGCAAGCTCTGAAGTAGTTCTTTGAAAACTGGGGGCAATCAAAAAAAAACAAACCCAATGGTTACAATCAGTTTGCCTAACCCGAATGACTTTAGTTCCGCTGGAGTTAAAGGCATCGAACAATTTCTTCGACAGTTGGAGTTGTCTGTGCATCACCTCCAAAAGTCATTCGAGCAACTAAAAAAAGACGGGATGGTGAACGACGACGATACATTGATCACATATCGGTTCCCACGAGTCGATATTAGTAACAGAGAACAAGATAAAGAAGGAAACGCGAAAGTTCACATTGACGAAGAAGGTGATGAGTTCCAAAGCATTACAGTAGAAATCGGGTAACAAAAACAATAATGAAACCCTACAAGTATAGTGAACTTAAGAAAAGCAAGAACCTGAAGGACTTTGCAACCGGTTTCGCTCCACTTACCGACTTGGCTGCTGACAAGATTGATGCGATCAACCAAACATTCGGTATAGCGAAAAAAAGTAAGGACACCTATGAAAACCTTGAGGAGTTGATTGAGTACGCGCTAGAAACTCTCAAGCGCAAGAAAACAGCAAGAGCGGAAACTGGCACAGGTAGAGTATTCGTTGAAATGTGGGTCGACGAAAGAGATGAGATAAAGTTAAAAATCTCATACGACATAGTCGAAGTATAAAAGAAATCGCCCCCAGTTTTGAGAGAGCTATCGGGCGTGTACTGGCCCTGGCGGGCTCGCGGCCGCATTACGGGGGTTCGAATCCCCCCACGTCCACAAGGCAAGGCGAAAGCCGAGCCGACACAGAAACCGGCAAGCCCATGAGAGGGCATGGATGTTCACAGCAAAACTTCTTGCCGCGCTCGGCGGGATGGGAGTAGGTGTCGGCGTTTTGTTCACTGGTACTGGATTGCCCACTCCGTTGGTATCGTGGCCGGAAACAACCGAACGTGAAGAAACAATCGAACAGCAGAAAGAACTTACGCCACTCCAAAAGTGGCTGGATTTCGTTGTCCCGCACATAAAGGAACAAGAGAGCGAAGGGAATCCTTATGCGGTAAACTGGAAGGACGCGGAGAAAACAGGGCATCCGAGCCGTGGATGTTTCCAGTACCAGCCAGCCACGTTCTTTGCAGCTGTCCGCAAGTACGATCTCCTTCCCAACGCCGAGGACGCCGAAGTATGGAATCTCTACGAGGATTGCGAGTTCCAAGAAGTAGTTACGCGGGCGATACTCACGAACGAGCCGAGTGGGTGGATGCATTGGAGAACGACATTTGAAATACTGAAACTGCCAAAGACGAAATAAGGACCGCCTCCCCGATGACCCATCTCCACAACATCAACAAAGGCATAACATACGGCTTGAGCTTGTATACTCTTCACACATTGCTTGGTTGGGTGCTTACGGCTTTTCGAGTTTTGATCTAAAACGAAAACCGCCCCAGTATCGGGGCGGTGAATACGCTTTGCCCAGGGAGGCGGTGTCCTGGAGTGGTTATCAATCCCCCGGAACTGTCGCTCTCCCCAGAACATTGTAATAGCTCCGGCCGGTAATCCGTGTTCGCAAGTTGCGTGTAGTGTTAGGGATTCCGCCGTTTGAGCTACTGTTAGTATATCACAAGGAGCCACGGCTTGTCTGTGGAAAACTCTTTGTGCGCCGAGTAAGGGGATGTGGTATAGGGGTTGTCGTTTGGGAGAAATAGGGTGTGTACGAAGGGGGCTTGCGCCATGGTGTAAACTTTCGTATACTAAAAGGAACATGAAACGACTTGAGGGGCGCGACTATGTTCGGGAGATCGTGCGAGCGAGGGATAAATACATATGCCAGAAGTGCGAACGGAAGTGGAAAAAAGGCGAGCGGAGGTTCGATGTCCATCATCTTGGCTTCGATTGCGGAATAAAAACGAAGGCATACGACAGGAAAGCAGAAACCGCCGGACTTATAACGCTATGCCACCGTTGCCATCTCAACCTTCCCGAAGTACGAAAGAAAATGTCGGTTCAAAAAACAAGATTAGATCAAATGTCCCACTCGCCCTATAAAGAAGAAATCATCAGGAAGCTCAAGGAGCAAGCCCTCGCGCTCTACAAGACAGGATTATCGTTCCGAGACGTGGGAAAGGTTGTCGGCCGAAGCCATCAATGGGCGAAAGACGCTGTGGATGAACTTACAAGGGGGGGCAAAAAAGCGAGCAAAGACGGGGCTTAATAGGTGTGTTGACATTACTTGACGCTTTGCTATACTGAACCTAAAGGTCGAGATCAAGCCCACTAACGGGCAAAAGTAAAGTAACGAAACAAGCAATGAAGTTCATAACGGAAAACGACAAACCAAGTACCGTAGAAATCTCCCTTGCCCAGAGTGGAGACGAAGTGGATGTTCGAGCAAATGGGCACGTCGTAGCAATATTCAAGGAGAGTGGATTACTTCATCTTTTCTCTGCGAACAAAAGAGAACTGGACGAGATGGGGTTCAGGACAATAAGTAGCGGAGAAATTGAGACGAAATAAGCTCAATATGGGAATCGAACGCGAGTTGTACCGGACTCTCATCGCAAAAGACAACGACGAGTGGATGAGAAGGGAGCCGAAGTGGAAAGCGATATTGGGCGGGATAACGTTATTCGGCGGCGCGGCATTGTTCTTGTACCTGTTGGGCGTGGCGGGGTACTGACATGGCCGTCTACATCGTGAAGGTCTCGAATTACGAGTTTGGCGTGAAAGAAGCCGAGGAGCGCATAAGCGCCGGGAATGCGGGAACGGCAGCGGCCCGGGGCTGGCGAAAGTGGAAAGCGACGGTGGCCAGCAAGAAGCGGATGAAGAGTTGGGTGATCAAGATTACGAGAGTCTAATTAAAAAGTCGAAGCAAGGGGAACATTCGGTAGTAGGTGGGCGGTTCCGCTTCGCCTACTACCGAATCTAAAAAAATGAACATAAAAATCGAGATAACGAAAAACGATGAGGTGGTGTTCCGCTCGGAGTCGTTCTCTTTCGAGAGCGCAGAACAGGAAATTGGAAAGGCACAGAGAATAATGGAGGAGTTGAGCGGGTCGAACGAAAAACAAGAAAACGAATATGCCAAAGTATAAGTTCATAGACGAAGGCGGCAAGCACATTCACACGCTTGGTGGGGAGCCCCTCATGGGAACCTCCACGATCTTGAAGGAAGTGTATCCTCCGATGTTGGCATGGTGGGCGGCGGAGTTGTCGGCGGTCGAGTGTTTGGAAGCCGGTGAACATATTCCCTCCATTCGGGAGGAGTATCTTGCCGCCGTAGCCAAGTCCGGCCCGGACAAGAAAGCGGCGATAGACGCTCTTTCCAAGAAGTACCCCGTCTTCAAAAAAGCGCGGTTCGCTCACTACGACAAAATGAAGGGAGAGGGCAAGAAAGGGACAGAGGCGCACAAGGAAGTAGAAAACTACATTCGGCGGTGTCTTGAAGAGAATGTGGGAGTTCCACTGCCGGCGGACGGCGAAGTGCGGCAGTTCGCAGAATGGGCGCAAAACGACGTAAGCAAGTTCGCTTTCACGGAGGCGCACTGCTACTCCGAAGGGTTGTGGGTCGGCGGCATCATTGACTTCGCGTATTGGGACAAGGAGTTGAAGTTTATCGTCGCCGACCGCAAGACCTCGAAGGACATTTACCCCACGCACTTCTACCAAACGAGCGGTTACGGCATTCAGTTCAAAGAAAATGGCGCACTTACTTCCGAAGGGGAGGTCATCCTCGAACCGTGCAAGGTCGATGGGTACGCCATATTCCAGCAAAAAGGCGAGAACGAGGCGCAGGTGATGTACCGGGACGACGTAGCGTTTTTGGAGCAAATCTTCCGACACACGGTTGATTGTTACAAAGACAAGAAAAATATCGGATTCGACATCCGAAACAATTAAAAACCACAATGAAAGTTACAAAAAAAGTCAGCGTAGGAGGTCAGTGGGCAAAACTCGGCAAGGACTTCGATGAGGGCGACGTTCTTCAACTCGTAAGTGCGGGAGAAACGGTGTCCGGCGAGTTCGGCGACCGGCTCATGTTCAAGGTGAAGACGAAGAACGGAGAACTCAACCTTTCGTTCAACCAAACAAGCATCAACCATCTCATTGACGCTTACGGCGACAATACCTCGGCGTGGGAAGACAAGAACGTCAAGGTATGGGTGGTCGATCAAAACGTACAAGGCAAGATCCGCGGGGTTGTCTACCTCACCGCGCCGGACTGGAAAAAGGTGCGTGTGAATGGCGAGTTGAAGTTCGTTCCTTCTTCAGAAAAGGAACCGAGGGCCGACAGCGTGACCAAAACGAACGCTGAACTGGCTGGTGAAGAGCTGGACCTCTAACGACTCATGACCACCTCAAACAAACAAATCTTCACCGCTCCTGCCATCGTGGAAAAGGTGTCCACGATGGCGGACGGGGGTGTGCAACTTAAATTAAGCACCCCCGAACTTGCCCCTGCGGAGATGGCAATCTTGTTCGGGTTTAAGGGCAGGCAAGGAGTAGTTGGTTTCGCCGAGAGGGACCTGAAAGTTGAGGACTTCAACATACCGGACGAGGACTTCCAAAAGGAGTTCCCCAACGAAAAGTCCCCGTCGGAGCGTCTGCGCGGTGTGTTGTTCGTTTTGCATGAGAAGCGTGGCGGAAAACCAGAGGACTTTGAGGCGTTCCGGCGAAAGGAAATGGAGCGCGTCATCTCCCACTACAAAGTAAAGATCGCCGAACTGGAATGAAGCA
>ERZ1292644.1157-Hain-H14-01um-R2-1157-length-14348-cov-5_pt1 | contig 14348 bp, 16 predicted proteins | sample MGYA00564402_ERZ1292644 | MGnify/ENA primary metagenome ERZ1292644 (study PRJEB36523, sample SAMEA6512644) | groundwater metagenome | collected 2019-01-09 | study: AquaDiva: Metagenomics assemblies of 32 groundwater samples
CATTCTGTCGACGAATATGGGGGAAGTTTTGATTATCATCCGTGTCTTTCAAATAATCATAAGCAGTGCAATTTTTATTTTGATAAATTAACGCAGGAAAGAAAAACTATCTTGGAAGAAGAAGCATTAAAATTATTTTTGGAAAGGGAAAGCATTGTTAATGAAATTGGGTTTGGCGATTGATTTTAGACGCCCATTTCTGGAAATTCTTGTTCAAATCGCCTCTTTGCGTTCGGGATTAATCTAAACTGTTAATGTAAATTTCTATTAATTTTATATCAATCGTGAACGAAGGGACGAACGCCAAAAGATGTCGTCCGTGTGAACGCACATGCGTTTAATCCGTAGAAATCAAGATTTTCCAAACAAAGCCAAAATGAGTGAAAGGCGATTATAATCGGGGATATTCCTTTCCTATTATAGTATCTTTTTATACATTTTCTTCACGGCGTAAATAAACAATCCCGCACTCCACGAGAAATTTTTTTCAGATTTGTAAATAAATCTTGCGACGGGTTTTCCGTCCAATTCATAGATTTCATACACGCCGTTAAATTCATTTATCTTATCTGCAATTTTATCCAACATTTCTTTTTTTATCAAACCGTACAAACAACCTGTCCAGAGCCACATTAAATTGTGATAATCTCCCATCCCCATAATCCTGCTGAACATAGAACTTTTTTCATATTCGGGATGACTTTGTTTTAGTGTAAATTCTTCCATCTTAAATTTTCTAATACTTTGCAAAATCGATTCCTTTTGTTTTTTTGTAGCCAGATTAAAGATTATCGCAAGGACATTTCCGTCGGACGCGAAAACTGAAGAGCTGTCGGTGTCGTTGTAATATTCGTTGTTCCAGAAAATTTTGTTTATCTTTTCTTTAATTTTCTTACCATTTACCCATTCCTTTTTTCTCCTGATTTTTTTTGCAAGTTCGCCGAGAGAAACAATCGCCTTCCAGTACAAAACATTTGTGTAAAGGACTTTTCCTTTTTTTGGAATTGTGTCAGCCCAGTTTGCATACGGCGTTTCTTCAACTAAATCGTCGCCGTAGTATTTAACGGCTTTTTTGAGTTTTTCAAAATATTTCTTCGCGAAATCCGCGTCGCCGCTTTTTTTCACATATTCGTTTGCGATTATAATCACAAGGGAATTTGTGTCTTTTACTTCGCTGTGTCCAATGTCGTCGAGATAACTTACTTTTTTTTGCATTTTTTTTCCGAACCAGAGGAATTTTAGAATTATGTTTATTCCTATCCTGTTTGGAAAAAGTCCGTCGTCTCTTTGATTGTCAAGCAAACTTATCAGACTTTTTTTAACAATACCGAAATCGCCGAGTTCCAAAACTCCTAATGACGCGAACATTGCATCTCTCGCCCACAAGTCATTAAAATGAGTTGTTCCGGCGAGTATCCCTATTTCGGAATAATTTTTTCTCAAATCTCTTTTAGCGATGTTGAACGCGCGCAGAATATTTTTTTTCATGATGTTAGTAAAAAAAGAGGTTATAAAAAAGTTGTTATAAAATGAGATTGAAGATTTTGTTTCAAGAGGATTTACATAAATTTAAATATCCTTATTTATTATTGTTTTATAGAAGAGGAAAGATGAAAAAACTTTTTGTTTTAGTTTTAATTTCACTATTTGTAATCGGTTTAGGCTTTGTTTCTGCTGATTCTATCGACGACGAATTTAAGAAACTTGCCAATTATGCAGGGGAATATGAAACCGGCAATATCAATTATGTCCAGCTTTTAATTTATACTTCTTCAATAAAAGAAAAAATGAATGAAATTTTAGGAGCAACGGGCAAAGAAGTTGGAGGGGTTTTTGTTGGAATGGTTATTAATCCATTCAAAAAGATATGGCGCTGAAAATATTAATAGAATTTTTCTCATTCCTGTCTTTCCCGATATGCATATTTTGGCTCCATATTCTGACTCTTCAATATTTTTTATTTTTAATCCCAACAATTCTCCAATCCTGCAACCGCTGTCATAAAGCACGGAGATTAACGCCTTATCTCTTTTAGAAATAGAATTATCAATCATTTTCATTACCTCTCCCTCAGACAACATTTCTTCAGGAAGTTTTTTGTGATTTTCCTTCATGTTTGACTTAATCCATTCAACTTCTTCAGGATAATTTTTGCTGTTCCTTAACCATTTGTAGAATTTTTTAATGATTATCTTATAGCCTTTTTTAGTCCATTCAGAATATTTTGTTTCTTGAATCTTAACCATTATTTTTTCTATATCTTTCTTAGTTGTATCTTCAAATTTTTTATTTAACCAGATTGAAATATTATGCAAATCATAAAGATACCTGGAAGTCTTGTTTTTTCCGACACTATTGGCAAGACAGTAATTGGCAAACTCCAAAATTTTCTCCTTATTTTGTTCAGGCATTGAAGATTTTTTTATCTTGGCACTCACAGAATCTAATCTTTGCTGAACGTTGTATATATCTTCCATTTTCTCTGGTAAAAATCATGGCTTATAAACCACGATTATCCAGAGCATTATACTTTCTACTAAACGCCCCCACGAGGATTTGAACCTCGGTTACAACCTCCGCAAGGTTGTGTTCTGTCCGCTGAACTATAAGGGCATAAAGGAAACCTATGGTTCACCCTTATCAACCCTTCCCTTAAGAAATTTTTATTTATCAAACTTCCTATTTAGGAAATTAATCTTTATCTTTTTCAAGAAGCATTTCCGTCGCTGTTTTGTAATTTGAATGCAGTTCTTCAGGAGAAAACCAGAGATTTATTTCTCTTTTTGCCGTTTCTTCAGAATCAGAGGCGTGAGCAAGATTTCGTATAACCCTTTTGTTTTCGTCAGACACTTTGTAGGATTCCACCGACGCGAAATCACTTCTTATTGTTCCGGGAAGCGCTGAACGGGGTTCTGTCGGACCGATAATTTTTCTGACAAGTTCTATTGCATGAGGTCCCTCAAGGACAATTGAAAGAACAGGACCTTCCATCAAAAAATTCATGTTCCATTTTTGAATTTGTTTTCCAATTTCCATGTGGTCTTTGTAAGGAAATTTTTTCCTTTCTTTCTCATAATCTTTTTTTGCCTTTTCATAAACGCTTTTTGCCCAATTCTCGTCGAGGTAATAATGATTTTTTACAAGCTCTTCATTTGCCCAAACCATTTTCATGCCGATAATCTTCAATCCGGCTTCCTCAAATCTTGAAATTATTTTTCCGCAAATTCCGCGTTTTACACCGTCGGGTTTTATCAAAACTAATGTTCTTTCTTTCATGAACGTGGAATAAATTTGCGGTTTATAAATTTGTTGTGTTTTGCGATTTTGTTTAAAAAGCAATTAACATTTAACTTCGTTTCTAAATAAATCGGTTCACTTCGTTCACGATTTGCAGAGAATATGGTTGTATGGATTTCACAAATTTGTTTAATAAATTAATAATCTCAAGATTTTGTTAGACGCAGTTTTAACAGATTTTCTTTTTGCAAATTTTATCGCCGGTATTTTTCATTGCAATATTATTTTTTATTTTATCACCGATATTTATAGTTTATTTAACTAAATTCCCGACGTAAATTTTTTTCTGAAAGAAAAAACATTTATAAACTCTTTTTTGTTAAGATATTCATCTCTGGAGTTGTAAACCAGAAGAAAGATTTATAAATATCATAAAATTATTTTAAAAAAGGAAAAGAGGAAGATGCAAAGAAAAAATTTCACTGATTTGATGTTTGTTCTTGTTTTAGCTGTGAGTTTGGTTTATATGATGGGGTTTGCGGTTGCGGATACAATTAACTTTTGGAGTTTAGACTCTGCTGTTGGAAATCTTACAATAAATTTTACTAAGGCAACGGGTATTAATGTTAATGAAGATACTAATTTCACATTTAATATGTCTCTTAATAATAGTATTGGAACTACTATACATGTAATTAATGTTACTCTTTGGAAAAATTTTCTCTTTACTAATGGAACAAATGATACTGGAATGAATTTGAGTGTTTATGAAGGTACAACAAGTGCCAACCTTTCTATTGTCTTTTCTAATACCAGTGATGGAAATCAATTAACGTGGAGAAATAATACTGCTAATTCTGCTGTTGTTCCTGGGAATGTTAGTATGAGTAATGTTTCTATTTCGTTCAATTTAACTGCTTTGACCCCGGGATTATACAACATAACTATCCAGCTATTCAATGGTACTGGTGGTGCTGCGCCTCTGCCTCTTACATGGTATAATTCAACAAACATTACAATCCGTGTTAATGATACAACAAAACCATACGAAGTTAATGTGACAGGATCTAATTTTTATAATAGAAGCTGGGTAAATGTTTCGGACTCTATTGTATTAAATCTTTCTGTTTTGGATAATGGTAACTTTAGCCTTGGCAACGACCTTTATACAGAAATTTCTGAAGTTAATGTTACTATCTATAATGCTTCATCTGTTGTGAATGCAAGTTATAATATGTCTAATTTTACTAAACTTTCTTCATTTGGACACAACTGGAATCTTACAATAAATACAAATAATTTTCCTGACGGAGTTTACAATATTAGTATTAAAGCTAAGGACAGAAATGGTAATGTGAATAATACCAATATTAGTAATGTTAGGATTGATAATACCAATCCAACAGGAAGTGTAAGTTGCACTCCGGGAACGGTTAATTTAGGAGATACTGTAACATGCACATGCTCGGTTAGTGATAATCTTTCTGGGGAGAATAGTAGTGCAACTGCTGTTACTGCAACCCCCTCAACTACAAGTACCGGAACTTATACTGAATCATGCAGTTTTGCGGACTTGGCAGGAAATACTGCAACTGCGTCAGGATCCTACACTGTTGAGCAAGGAGGAAGTAGTGCAGGTGCTAGTGGTTCTAGTAGTGGTGCTGGCACTGAAACTGGAGTAACAACGCTTCCAACCCATACATTTTCAACAGTAACTCCTGGAGTGCCTTCAGTTAAGGAATATACAGATCCTGAATTAGGACTTAAAGAGATTCAGATTAGTGTTAATAGCGAAGCACAAAGCGTTACATTAAGTGTTAAGAAGTATGAATCAAAGCCGGCAGAAGTTTCTGTGGAAAAGGCAGGGAAGACTTACCAGTATTTGCAGATAAAGGTTGGCAATGTTGCAGATAAACTGGATAAAGCAGTAATCTTAACAAAGGTTAAGAAATCTTGGGTAAGTGAAAATGGATTGAATAAAGAAGATGTTTCAATGTTCAAATTTGACGAGACAAATGAAAAGTGGAATGAGTTAACAACATCTTATACCAATGAAGATGGGGATTATTACTATTACGACGCTGAAGTAACCTCTTTCAGTTTCTTCTCAATTGGTGAGAAGACAGTTCTTACAGAAGGTGGCGAGGAAGTCGGAGTGAGTGATACTGGCGGGGAAGAAGTAGGCAAGACAAATCTTACATGGTTGTGGGTTGTTGCTGCTTTTGCTGTGTTGATAGTTATCGCATGGATTGCTTATCAGAAGAAGAAATAATTTTTTATAGCACAACATCTTTTTAAATGATCTTTTATTCCATTTGAAATGCAGGAAAATGTTCTTAGAAATGAATTGATAAGATTGCGTTCTTTAGCAGACTTGGTTGACATTTACGATTTAATAAGGGTAGATAGCAATGAAGAAAGATTAAGAGGCGTTGATGGAATTTATCTTTTTGGAGAGACAAGCGATAATGAAGAAGCGAGTTTTATTTCAGCTAGAAAACTTTTAGACAAAGGTCTGACAAAATGTGTTCTTATTGATGATATGCCAGAACAAAACGGTTTCCCGGGATTTTCTCCCTGGTCGGAAAGACTTTTAAATGATTATGGGATATCTCCTCAAGCTTTGGAGATTGATACGAGCAAAGGATATCATACTTTGGCTGAAGCAGAATCTTTAGTCAGATATTTTTCTAAAGAAAATTTAAATTCATCATATATTGTTGCTTCACAATTTCATTTATTAAGAGCATTTATGACTTCTTCCAGTGTTGTGATAAGAGAGAACCCTGAATTAAATTTCTTTGCATGTCCTGGAGCTGAACAAGATTGGAACGAAGTGGTGATGCATTCTCAGGGAACAACATTTGGAAGAAGAATTGATTTGATCAGAGGAGAAGTGGAAAGAATCCAAAAGTATACTATCAAAGGTGATATAGAATCGACAAAAAGAATTTTGGATTACATGGTTAATAGAAAATAATTTTAATTTGAAATCAAGTTCAAAATAAACAAAATTCTTAAAAACTATTTTTTCTTTTTTATGGAATGGAAGTCATTGCTGATTTGCAAATTCATTCCCGTTATGCGAGAGCGACGAGCAAAGACATCACTATTGATAACCTTGAGAAGTGGGGGAAGATTAAAGGATTGAATTTAATGGGGACTGGAGATTTTCAGCATCCTTTATGGAGAAAAGAAATTGATGAGAAATTGCAGGAAGATGACAAGGGAATTTTAAGAACTAAATCAGGATTTGCATTTTTATGGCAGACAGAGATTAGCTTAATGTTTTCACAGGGCGGAAAAGGGAGGGCAATCCATTTGTTGATTTTTGCACCGAATAAAAATATTGCAGATAAAATTACAAAATATCTTGGAAGCAAGGGAAGATTGGATTATGACGGCAGGCCAATCTTCGGGATTAGTTGTGAACAACTTGTTAAAGATTTAAAAAATATCGACGATAAAATAGAAATAATTCCTGCTCATTGTATGACTCCTTGGTTTGGGCTGTTTGGAAGCAAGAAGGGTTTTGATTCATTAAAGGAATGTTTTTTAGACCAATCAGACAAAATTTATGCGATTGAATCTGGGATGTCCGCCGATCCCGCGATGCTTTGGAGATTTGAAGAAGTTGCCGACGGAAAGGTTAATGTTGTAAGTTTTTCTGACGCACACAGTTTCTGGCCGTGGAGAATAGGAAGAGAGGCAACAATTTTTGAAGTTCCTGAATTGAGTTATGATAACATAATTAAAGCAATACGCACAGGCGAAGGATTTAAAGCCACGATTGAAACGCCGCCTGCTTACGGGAAATATCATTATGACGGACACAGAAACTGCAATTTTTCGTGTTCTCCTGAAGAAACAAGAAAATTAAACGGAATCTGTCCTATCTGTAAAAAGCCAATGATTATCGGAGTTGATTATCGCGTTGAGGAAATTGCAAAAATGGAAAAAGGATTTAAACCAAAAAACGCGAAGCCATTTTACTGGCTTATTCCGTTGCATGAATTAATTTCCTTCAGATTTGATATAGGCTTATCGTCGAAAAAAGCATGGGCTGTTTATAATAGTCTAATTGAAAATTTTGGAAATGAACTTGATGTTTTGCTTAAAGTAAGCAAGGAAGAAATGCTTGTGAAAAAATTTGACGACGGGCTTGTTGATATAATCTTGAAAAACAGAGAAGGAAAATTAAAAGTAAAACCAGGTTATGACGGAACTTATGGGGAAATTGTTATGGAGGAACAGAAAAAATTATTTTAAAATGTACGATACAACGAAACCTTATACTAAAAGGATTTTAGAAATATTGAGAAAGCACGGGCACAAAACAGAAAATCCCGCTTCCACCGACGGAATAGGGACTAAGGGAATTTATCACTGGAAGGCGAGAATTTATCCGGAGATTAATTCTGCGAGAAGGGCTGTGCTGGATGGTTTGGCGATGAACTTAAATGACGCATTAGTGGGGAGATTCATGGTTGAAGTCTTGAACAATCATATCATGGTCCCAGAAGAAGATGTTGATTTTATTTTAAATATTGTTGAAAACATTGCATCTGAATGCGATAAAAGAAATATCAGAATAGCATCCGGAGAAACTTCAATACATAATGACATGAGAGGATTGGAAATAAGCGTTAATGTTTCAGGGAAATATGTTAAGCAAGGAGATAATTATTCCAAACCAGACGATGTTTTAATAGGACTGCAAAGCAGCGGTTGGATGTCAAATGGTTTTACAAAGTTTAGGGATATTTTTGGAACAAAACATTCAAGAAAATATCTTGAAGAATTAACAACGCCGACTTTTATTTATTATGATGATGTCTTGCCGCTGATTGAAAAATTTGACATTCACGGAATGTGTCATGTTACGGGCGGGGCTTACACAAAACTGAGAAATCTTCTTGGAGAAAATGATGCATTAATAAAAAGAAATCACAGATTAAAACCGCAGGAAATTTTTTACAGGTTATATAGAAGAGGAGTTTCCGACGAGGAAATGTATAAAACATTTAACTGCGGCGTTGGTTTCATCATGTCTGTTTCAAATGAAGACAAGGAAGAAATTATTCAAAATCTTTTAGGGAAAGAATATGATGTGGATATCATCGGAAAGATTTCAAAAGGCACGGGAAAGGTAAGAATAGAATCAATGTTCAGCGACGCTGAAGTTGTCTTGTGATTTTTTATTGGAGCATAACAATTTTTATAAACATTGATTTGTTATTCTTTTAATGTTATCTCTTGAGGAGTTGCAAAAAATGACAAGGGCGGAGATGATTGTTGATCTCAGAAAACCGACAGAGGTTAGTAAGAGGGCGTATGTTCTTGCCGCTATTCTTTCTGTTATTCCTGCAGAAACATGGTTTAAAAAAGGGAAGGATAATCTTGATGAGAAACTGCAAAGATTACTTTATTCAAATAGGGAACATCCTTTGATTAAGGAACATTTTCCTGATTTCGGCACTCCTTATGGAGAGCGTTCCCAGCATTTATTTAACCAATTAAATTTTTATAATCCTCTTGGCAGACAATTTGGTTTGGAAAACTGGGGACGAGATTTTTTGTACAAAGTTACCGCAAAAACCAGAGAAAGAACAGCAGAACTTGTTGAGGAAGGCAGAAAAGAGGGAGTTTTGTCAGATAAAAATTATAATTATCTGCGGGAATTAGGAGAAAGGTTGATTACTGATTAATTTCTCTTTTTTCAGAAATTTTTTGAATTTGTAATGCGCTTCTTTTGTCGGCTTGCTGCATTTTGGACAGGCATTTTTCATAGTATAAATCCTGCATAAATCACATATTTTTAGTTGCATGATTTCCTTAATAAAATTTTGTTATTGTATCTCCTTTTACAAATTCGGATATTCATAACATTTCTTTATGCGAGGTTGATTAAATATTCTTTTAAATTTGGGTGCAGGGAAGTGCTGAAATGCTTCTCTATTTCTTTTGGGGAAACCCATCTGAATTCTTCAAATTCATCGCATATTTTTTCTTTGCCGCCGGTGATTTCACACAGATAATAAATTGAAAGTAGTCCTTCTTCTGCAGAATAAGCTTCCGCGAAAACCGAACCAAGACTCTCGACATCAAGTCCTGTTTTTTCTTTTAATCTGTTTTTTATTAATTTATCCAAATCTTCCCTTGCATTTTTAAATTCTATTCTCCCGCCCGGAAAACACCATGTTAATCCGGTTATTCTGGAGGGATTCTTGCGCTTTGCGATTAAAATTTTCTTCGTCGATGTGTCAAAAATTATACCCAATAATATGCTCATTGGTGCTTTACGAGAAATCAGTGCCGCCTCCATAGAAACCAAAATTCATTTCTTTTTTTAAGCTTTGTGATTTTGATTTTCATCCAGGCGGAATTTTTTTAACTTTCTTTTACTTCTCTTTAATGCTAAATTCCATTTTCTGTTTTTTGGCGTCTCTTTCAATTCCGGAAAAAATTTCCTTTAATTCCGCGTCTGTTTTTTTAAGATTGTCTGATTCCGCCTTTATAGAGTATCTGCCGGCGGATATGTATTTTAACTCCGCTCCTTTTATGCTTCCGAGTATTTTTTTTATTAGTTCAATTCCTTCAGGATGATATGTTTTAAAATTTATTTCTTTTTTTATCACAGCTTTTTTTTGCTTTTCCGAACCGACCAATTCCAGAATTTTTTTTGCATTTTCCTTTCCGAGAATCTTTTCAAGTTTTTTCGGCTCTTCCAATGATTCTTTCACAAACCAATACACTCCTCCCTCTTTTTTTATTTCCTCTATTTTTTCGTCCGCTTTTTCTCCGAGGATATTTTTTAAAATGCTTGTATAACTCCTCTCCTGCTGATTCTGCTCCATAACTTCTTTTCTTTCTTTCGGCGTGACTCTTCTCAAGGAAAGTTCGATGTTTCCTGTTTGTGAAATTCGCAGGACTTTGCAGACAATTTTTTTCTTCGGCACGACGTAGTCACGCAAGTTTCTTATCCTTCCCGGAGCGATTTCCGACGTGACTATGCTCCCATCCGCGTCCCTGTTTTGCAAATGCACTTTTACAAATACGATTGTTTTTTCAATTCTCTCGACGGTGCACAAAACCAAATCTCTTTCTTCAAGTTCAGGTATCATGTTTTAAAGAAAAAAGTCGGGGTTTTAAATATTTGCCAGATGTTTTTATTGAGCAACTTTGAAATATCTGTTCAGATTTCTTAAATGCGAGTGGATTCTTGTGATTTCCCTAGGGGCTTTTTTGTCCTGTTTGTTCTTTTCCCTGTGTTTTTTTATTCTTTCAACTTTCTCGTTTAAATTTTTCAAATCAGGATTAACATAGAGATTTTTCTCTTTAAGAATTTTTGAAATTTTTTTTCCGTATTCTTTAGGATGTATTCCCTGTTTTCTCAAGGCTTCGCCTATTTTTTCGGATGTCATTCCGTTTTTTGCAAGTTCTATTATTTTTTTTTCAAATTCGGATTCTGTTATCTTCTCGGGCTTTTCCGCTTTTTCCTTGCTTTCAGCTTTTTTCTTTGGCATTTTAGTTTGTAAAATTATTTTATGAAATCTCTGATTTAAATTGGCACGATATTAAATTGAAAAGTTGATTTTTAAAACTATTGATTCGGTCGGCTTTGTTTAAAAGATAATTATTATTTAAATTGCCTCGCCGTCGGCAACGCTTTGACGATGGCCTCTACACTCGGATTAATTTAAATTATTAATGTAAGAATATTTATTTGTTGTGGGGATTATATCAATAGTGAGCGAAGCGAACATACAGATTTAATAAGTCAGTAAAAAGGATTTTCCAAACAAAGCCGATTGATTTGTTTAATCTTTTCTTCTGCAATTTTCGCAAAATGTTTACTATGGATTAAAAATATTCCCCCCTGATTTCTCGGGAAAATTGCGTGTTCTAAAATTATTTAAACATTAATTTTGTTTATACATTATGTGCAAGGTTATAGGAATTTTAAGCTTGAAGGGGGGTGTCGGGAAAACATCAACGGTGATTTCTCTCGGCGATGCGATTTCAGATTTTGGAAAAAAAGTTCTGCTTGTCGACGGAAATTTGTCCGCCCCTAATTTGGGATTGCATTTGAAGATAGTTGAACCGAGAGTTACACTTCATCATGTTCTTGGCAGGGAGGCCAATGTTGTCAGTTCAATCCATAAATTCGGGAATTTTGATGTTATTCCCGCGTCTGTTTTCGGGAGCATCTCCGTCAATCCATTTGAATTGCGGGACAAAATAAAACTTCTTAAGAGAAAATACGACTTTATTGTAATTGATTCTTCTCCGTCGATGAATGATGAAACGCTCGCGGTTATGCTTGCTTCAGACGAGTTAATTATTGTTACAACGCCAGATGTTCCGACTTTAAGCATGACTCTTAGAGCTGTTAAACTTGCAAAACGGAGAAACACGCCGATAAACGGGCTTGTTTTAAATAAAGTGCATAACAAAGATTTTGAACTGACTCTTGAAGAAATCGAGAATGTTTCCGGCGTGCCTGTTCTGGCGGTTATTCCGTACGACATAGATATTCTGAAATCTCTGTCAAATTTTTCACCTTACACTTCTTACAGGAAAAATTCAAAAGGGAGCGTTGAATACAGGAAACTTGCAGGTATTCTTGTCGGAGAAAAATACAATCCTTTTTCCCTTAGAAATTTTTTCCAGATAACTCCGAAGAGACAAGAGATAAACAGGGAAATTTTTTACGACCGAGTTTTTGGGTGAGGGTTTAATCTAACCAGAATGATTTCTTCTTTAAAATTCTATGGCAAATTTCAGTTAAGATAACAAGTGACAAAACTATTCCGATGATTTGATAAATATATTCTCCAGTTTTATGAATAAGTAAAACATATAAATTGTAAATCCAAAAGCAAAAATTACGGGGAATATTATTGCGAATTCCTCTGGGAAGAATGCGAAATTTCCGAAAACATTTAATACTATATTCGGTAACCTTATAAATAATTCTTTTTTGAACTTATTAAAGCCCTGTAGTATAGCGGTCAAGTATGAAGGCCTTTGGCGCCTTAGACCCAGGTTCGAATCCTGGCAGGGCTATCGCACCTTGAACATCTGCCATAGCGACGTCATCTGGTGGCAGGGCTATCTTATTATCGGATTAATAATTTCCTTTGTATCTTCCTCTTTTTTCAACTTTTTTCAATTGTTCAATGACTCTTCTTGAATCCTTGAATTTGTAATTTTTCAATATTTCATGGAACAAAGTTTCCCAATTCTTGAAATGTTTTGCTTCCAGCGCTTGTTTTAGCAAATGCAAATCAACTGCTTTGTCCTCGATTTTGCGGCTTATGAAACCAAGTCCGAAGTCTATGAAATAAAGACAACCTATGGTTTTCTTTATAAAACTTTCTTTTGAACTTGGCTCATGGCGGATAATCTTGAAATTTTGATTCGTTGAGGCTCGATTATTCCCGCCCACCCTCCCAGAAGAAGTGTTAATAGAAAAATCCGATTTTAATTTATTGGTTTTAATGGAATAATCTTCAACATAAATCATATTGCTCGTCGTCAAATCTCCGTGGATAATATTTGAATCGTGGAGTTTTGCAACCGAATCGCCGATTTGCTTGCATATTTCTTTTTGTTTTTCCATTGAGAAATTATCTAGATGTGCGGAAAGTTTTTTTCCGTCGATGAACGGCATTATTATTGAATAATTTTCAGATTTTATAGGAATAGGAACCGGGATAATTTTAGATGCTTTTTCAAGAAGTTTTGTTTCTGATTTTGTCCTCTGCTTTCTAATTTTTTCGTCCAATTCCTTAAGGCGATAGGATTTTCTTGCTCGCTCTTTTATCACTGCATTATCCTCTAAAATTATTACCGCTTCCGCTCCCCGACAGAGAATTTCAGAATTCATTGTACATTTCTCCGAGTATTTTTAATGTCTCATACGGATTTGTTACTTCTATGCATTTTATTTTTAATTTTTTTACAGGATAATCATTGCCTCCGGGTTGAAGCTGGTCACCGAAAAAAATTATTTCATTTTTTTCAATTTTATTCTTTTCCATAAACATCCCAACTGCAATGCACTTGTCTTTGCCTTTTTGCGTTATGTCGATTGAGGTAGTTCCGCCGATGGTTATCTCGTATTTTTTCTCGTCGATTAATGTTTTCAGATATTCTATAAATTTTAATCTTTTTGATTTGTTTTGATCGTAAGAATATTTCTTTTCAGAAGGAGCATTTCTGCCAAGAACAGAAAAAGTTACCTGGGAATTTCTGTCCTGAATCTGGTCTTCTTCTGTGGTTAAAGGGAGCAGGTTATATTTATTTTTTAAAATTTTTAACGCACCGACTAATTCTTTTCTTTGCTCTTGAGAAAGGACTTCTTTTAAAATTTCCCGCTCTTCCAAAGGAGAAACTATGACATAGTGTGTTCCTGTGTTTGCCAGAAGATGATGCTCTCTTTTTATTTTTGAACTTAGCATTCTTTTTAATTCAGAAACTCCTGTGCCGCTTATGAAGGCGATTTCCGCCGGGATTTTTTCAAGGATAGAAGACATTTCATCTTTTATTTGCTGACAACTTTCAGTAACCGTGTTATCGACGTCAAACACGATAGCTTTTATTCTTTCCATTTTATTACGACGACGGACAATGCCATCAACATGCTAAAATCTATAATGAGGCAGTATTTGCAATATGCCTTCAACACAAACTGCTGGAGATAGAGAAAATAAATCACTATTATTGAACTTAAAATAACACTAAGACGGATTAAATTTTTTCTGTTTTTTGCAGGTTTTATTATTTGCAGGAAAGTTATTATCGAGAGAAACGAAAAAATCGCCACGCCTAAATATGAGTTTTGTATCCCGAAAGTGTAATTGTATTTTGAGGCGTGGACAATTTCGCAACCCTGTCCTGGAACGCAAAGTTCCGATGTCTGCTGAAACGAAAGCATTACAGATGATAATAAAGATATCAAAAATAATCCAAGCAGAATTTGATATTTTATTTTGTTCATTAAATTTCTTATGAAATGGTGTTTAAATTTTTAATTGTTTTAATTAGAAAAATATTAAAGAGCGGGTTTTCTTAAAGATTTTGTTTAAAAAGCAATCAATGTTTAA
>ERZ1292644.490-Hain-H14-01um-R2-490-length-26625-cov-11_pt2 | contig 14337 bp, 30 predicted proteins | sample MGYA00564402_ERZ1292644 | MGnify/ENA primary metagenome ERZ1292644 (study PRJEB36523, sample SAMEA6512644) | groundwater metagenome | collected 2019-01-09 | study: AquaDiva: Metagenomics assemblies of 32 groundwater samples
TCACCAAGAACCTCGCGAGAAGCTCCGCCGTTTAGGGCGGAGAGGGATAGCGAGTCTGCCGCGCAGGCTCGATGCCTGCAAGGCGGATATTCTCGCTTTACATGTGACGATAGTATGTGATATACTCTCGCCATGGAAACGGTGCAAACAGTGTCCTGTAAATTGAGCCCAACCCCGGAGCAGCGTACCGAACTGGCCGCCACCCTTGCGGCCTTTGCGGACGCCTGCAACCACATTGCTGAGGTCGCACGGGGCATCCATTCGAGCAACAAGGTGACCGTGCAGCATGCCTGTTATCAGGAAGTGCGCACGCGCTTTGGGCTGTCGGCCAACCTGGCGATTCGGGCTATTGCGCGGGTCTGCGCGGCGCTCAAGGTGCCCGAGAAGATGCACTCGACATTTGCCCCAACCTCGGTGGACTACGATGCCCGCATCTTCAGTTTTCGCGAGTGGGACTGGACCTTCAGTCTGACGCTGTTGCATACCCGTGAGCGGCTTGCCACGGCGCTGGGTGACCGACAGCGGCAACGCCTCAAGGGCCAGACGCCCACCAGTGCCACGCTGGTCCAACGCCGGGATGGCACGTTCTTCCTGCAGGTGCAGATCAAAGCACCTGCTCCAAAACCCCAGAAACCACAGGGCGTGCTTGGCGTGGACCTGGGCCGCATTGATATTGCCCACACGAGTGACGATGCCACCTGGAGCGGACGCGAGTTGACGGACGTCCGCGACCACTACACCCACCTGCGTGGCGTGTTGCAGCACAAAGCCTCGAAAGGCACCAGAAGTACCCGGCGGCGTTGCCGCGAGCTTTTGGCACGGCTGTCGGGGAGTGAACGGCGCTTTCAGCGACACACCAACCACGTCATCTCCAAAACCCTGGTCGAAACAGCACACGGCAGACAGGACGCCCTGGCGCTGGAAGACTTGAGCGGCATCCGCGAACGGACGAACCAGGAACCCCGGCCAAAGACCGAACGCCGCCGCAGCAACAATTGGGCCTTCTATCAGCTCCGCCAATTCGTGACCTACAAGGCCCAGGCGGCTGGTGTGGTGCTGCGCCTGGTGCCTGCGGCGTATACCTCGCAGATGTGCCATGCCTGTCTGCATATCGGTTCCCGAAAGGGCAAACGCTTTGCCTGTACCAATCCCGCCTGCGGGTGGACAGGGGATGCGGACTACAATGCCGCGAAGAACATCCAAATACTGGGGCTGCAAGTAAGTCTGCCCCGTGGTCCGTGGGTCCACTCCTTCTGGAGTGGGGAGCCCGCAGGGCTCCTAGAAAGCCCCGTCCTTTAGGGCGGGGTTACTTACCTTCCATCAGGCAACATGCGCCAGCGTCGCACGACTCCTTTGTCTGAGGTTCAGGCCACAGTGGCCGGGGATCATAGGGGTCACACTCCGGCAGATACAGGCCATCTGGCCCGTCACAGTCGCACGCTCACCAGGTATTGAGCCTACACAGGTCGTGGAAATCATCAGCACATGCTTGACAGAACATCCCTCGCCTCCAGTGCAGCGTTGGGCCGCGCAAAGGGGCCATGAAGTTGTAGCAGCGCCTCATCTACAGCCATGCTGCGCAAGATCAGCAAATGTATCATCAATATATGCGACCTTTCCCTGTGTTACAGGGAGGATTTTCATTGGTACCTCTCCCCATTGGGCATCCCGCAGAGTTCGTGCTGCTCGTTGGCACACCCTTCGCACATCCTGAGCCTTCTCCTAGGCCGGTGGCGGGAGCGGGCAGCGCCGCGACGCATCCCGGCCTGAGGCAGCGCTGGCGCCAGGCGTCTGTGAGCGCATACCAGCCACACGGACATTTCTGGTCCGGAGGCAAGGCGGCGAGGCGGGCCACGTAGCCCTGTTGGTCAGCGTTGAGATAGCTTACTCCTGTAGGATCAGGCATACGTTTCTCCCTGCTGCCCCGGCGTGGGGGCGCTTAGGCGTTCGGTATGAGTTGCCACGTCCACTCATCTCCTGTCCACTGCACCAGGAGGAACCGGAAGCACGGGTACAGGCGTGCCGCCACTTTCGCTTTAATCAAGTCTTTTTCTCTGATAAACGGGCCTTTGACCTCGTGAAAGACGAGCGTACGGTGATCGGGCGACTGCCAGACTTGCACCAGGAAGTCAGGGGTATAGGTCGTTTTCGGGGCAAGGTAGAGCCCTTTTATCGGTTCATACCAGTAGTCAAGAATAAGGCCCGTTCGCTTCTCCTCTTCCAGCACGGCGGCATACCGTGCCTCAGTCTGCGACCGATAGCGCGGGATCGCCGCCGTGTATGTTGCCTCATCCCAATGCATTGGCGATGCTCGGGAGCGTGGCGGCGTCAGCGGCACCCCCGCCGCCTGGGCCAACGCCGCACACCGGGGGCAGTAGGCCAGCTTGCCGGGACGGCAGGTACAGCGGTTGCTCATCCTACGCCCCCCCGCTTTGTGTATACGTCATCCCCAATGACACAGACGCGCTGCCCCACCAGATCCTTACGCCATAGGTACACCCCGCGCGCATGGAAGGCCGCCACGGGAATAATGATGGGCGTCCGATGCAGCCACAACACCGCAGCCGGCCGCGTGGGTAATCAGGTAACGGAGCTCGAGTCCTGCGATCAGTCGGGCCATGCTACACCCCCTCCTCACACGCGCACCCGGCCGTGTCGCACACGAAGGCGTGCTTTGTCCGTAGTTGCCGCTCATGGGTCTGCGAGGCGAGCAGCACGCAGCGGTAGGAACAGGCCACATGCCATTGGAAGATGGGCTCAAATAGTTGTGAGGCGGGGAAGCGCTGTGTACATCCCTCGCACAGAAACGTCACCAGCTCCTGCGCCGCCGCCGTAGTCCAGCCGGTGCCCTGGCGCATCAGTCATAGCCTCGGTCTAATTCGTCTGCTGGTATCTCCTCGAACACTTCACACTCGCAGCCGTCGGCATAGCACGGGCCAGGGTTTTCGTCAGCCTCGTCCAGATCATCGATGATGTGCTCAGCGAGGACATGGCCACACTCACAGTAGGTACTCACGTCTCTCTCCTCTCCCCGCCGCGCCGGCGCACGTCCACCGGCAGCACCTGGCGCCAGAGCGACTCCAGGGCCTCCTGCACGGCGGCCTCGATGGCCGGGGGATTCAGGGGCAGGGCCTGGTCGGGGTTTTCCGCCAGTGCGATCTCCACGCTGCGAGTACACGTCTCGTCCAGCAGCGCTTCCAGCTCGGAACGGGTGAAGGTGTACGTCTCATTGATCGGCCAGGTCATGGCGTGTCCTCCCCCGCCGCCTGGCACGGGGCGCACTGTGTCGTCTGGTTCCTGAGCGTTCGCGCTAACTGCATCGCTGCATCCAGACCAAAGCAGGTCCACGCCAGGGTTCCCCAGGCCGATGCTGGCGGGGAGACTTCGCGCTCCGGGCTCGTGGTGCCATTGGGCCAGGTATGCGCCGGGGCCACCCGAATTGTGACGACTTCGTAGCACAACCCCCCGGAGACTTTGTGCTCTTGGCGATACAGAGCGATATGCTGTTCTCGCCAGATCTGGGTATAGCGAAAGGTCTGGTCGGTGAAATCGGTGGCGAGCGTCTGCATAGATTTGCCCTTTGCGTGCCCTGTTGGCTCTTGCATGACTCAAGAAGCGCAGTTTCTGGGTGCATAGTCGGCCCAAATTTCTGTTTTCCCTCCCTAGCGCGACTCTCAGGACGTGCCTCGCTTATTTCTCGACCTCTCGGGTGAGAAACGCCACATCTGCTGTGTACCGCATGCACTGGCACCCCGGCAGCAGGCACCGCCCAGTAACCGCGTCATGGTGGCTCCCGAGGGCCTGGCAGGGCCGGTTGCCGCACGGCGTAAACCGCTGCGCCATTGGGACTGCGGGCGTGTCCTGGCGGGGCCAGGGCGCCGCGCTCAGCGCTGCACAGGTTGGGCCGACCATGAGGGGATGCAGGTGCGTCCCAGGTGGAGATGGTGAGGCCTGCCGTTGGCCGCCAGGGGCATCCAGGATGCCCGTAGGCTGGCCAGGTGCTGGGGGGAGTGCTGAGGGTGCCCTCGGCGCGTCCGTGGCAGCCTGCGCCCCAACAGGGGCATCCTCTGGCCATTCTGGGAGCCACTCCCCGGGCTGCCGTCCTGCGGCGACTTCCTCCACCGCCGCGGTGGTGTCGCGGCGGGGCAGGTCGGGCGCGGCATCGGGACAGCCCGGCCCACAGACGTGCTCGTCTGCGACACGAGCGCGCTCCCCAATAGACGCCTGGCACCAGCCACAGGAGCCGACAGTGGAGCCGTGGGGACAGGGCGTCTGGGCCGGCGGCGGCGTCAGCCCCCAGCCCGCGGCCGTCAGGATCGCCTGTGCCAGGGGCACCAGCACGGGGTCGTCGGCGTACCAGTGCGCGGCCAGCGTGACGCCAGTCAGCGTGAGGTGGACGCCACCGCTGGGAGTCACCTCGAGGGCAGCGCGGGGGACGGTCGCGCCGGAGAGGCGGATGTGCGCGTCATTCATGGGGCGTCTCCTTTCGTTGCAGCTCGAATGCCGTCAGCATCGTGTCTGTGTTCTTGTAAAACAAAATCTGTGGCAAGCAACAGAACACATTTTCTCGGTAGCCCACCACGACAATGCGTTTCTGCCACGCGAGGGCTAGTCCCAATTCTGTATGTCGGCCGCCTCGGCTGTAGGAAGACCGGGGCGGTTCGGTCAAGGCGATGAGGCATTCTGCCGCGTGCAGGTCAGCCATCTCCTCCTCGGCAAAACGCCGGGAATCGTTGAGCGTGCCCTCCTGATCCTCGCCGTTCTCACGCGAAGCAATCTCATGGGTACCAGAGAGCCACCGCGAGGTGATCTGATGGCCTAGGGTTTCCAGGTGGGTCCGGATGGTGCAGAGTTCCTCCCGGCGGCCGTATCGTGCAGCCAGGTAGATCAGCATACGTGCGTCTCCCCTGGCACCAGCCCCACGGCCCCCAGGAGCTGGGCGCGCAGGGCGGGGTCGTGGTCGATGGCCCCGTCCGCCGCACTGACCAGCGCAGTGCCGTCGCGGAGCGACACCCGGAGGTGACGCGCGGCTACGTCCCAGTGCCAGGGACCATATTCCCCCCGTTCATAGGCGTAGGCGACCGCAGTGATGGGACAAAAATCCTTCTCGCGTGTCCCGGTGCGTCTCCCCAGCAGATACTGACTCCCCGGATCCATCGTCCAGGTAAACTCCCCCGCACACTGGCGGAGGGCGGTCAAGAACTCATTGACCGTCATCGCGTCTCCTCTCTCCGTGATGATCGCACGCACGACCGCTGGCGCCGCCGCCACACGGGCCGCCAGCGGACCATACACGTCCGGAAGTGTAAGAAAAGCGCGCAGCGGGCCGGCGCTTCCTCCCATGGACCGATACGCCCCTGTACACGTGCGCAGGGGCTCCAAAACCGTGACGGGATCTATCGTCCTTCTCCTCCTCAGCGCCCACGGTGCCAGCCCGATACCCGCCGCAGCGGGCCATGCCCATTTAGGGATGCCAAAGAGCCGTTGGGGTGGCGGCGGATGTGCATGGGCGTCTATTCCTCCGCTTCCGCCAGCCGCGTTGCTTTTGTTATACGCAGCGGCGTTGTAAGCGTCTTCTCTATATCCCATCCCCTCCCAAGACGGCCAAGAATCGCCTTGTATGGTAATCCCATAATCTTGCTCCATTCGGCAATGATGTGCGTCTCTCCCCGATAGACAAGAAAGCGTCTCGGGTTTGTAGGATTGAAGGTGCGATTGTTTGCTTGTTGCGCGCTTGTCGCCCATCGACAATTCTCTGGGCTATATGGCCCATCGTTGTCGCGGCGATCTAAGGTCGTTCCCTCTGGAGGATTCCCCATATCTGCAAGAAAAGTGACAAAGGAGTGTTGCCACCGTTCACAGACGACAATCCCTCTCCCCCCATATCTCCGAAAAGAAGAATGATGTGGATTCGTACAACGTTGGAGCATTTGGGTCCAGGTAACAAAGAGCGGGTGGCGTGACAAGCCATGCTTGAAATTGCGCTGGCCGAGGATTCCTCGGCGCCGACAACCGCACGATTGTGTATCGCCATTGCGTAAGCGAGGGCCGGTAACAAGCGTATACTCCCCACAAACGCATGCACAGCACCAGTACGATCGCTTCTTGGCCATGCCGACGAAATGCACGACGGTCAGGCGACCAAACGTCGTACCAGTATGGTTCCACCGGAAACTATATATTTTGGTGACAGGAGTTGTAATCGGCAGCTTATCCTTGCAGTGTTCACAACGACTTGGCAGAATAGGCGTAACCATGGCACTGTACCTCAGACGTGCAGTGGTGTGGCGAGAGCCCGGCATGGTGTATCCAGCACCGTCCGGGCTCGTTATAGTGTGATCAGATTGTAACATGCCTCGCTGATACTGCACGCATTATTCCTCAGTCTTCGATAACCAATCCACCACCTCTCCTGCTAATGCATGCGCTTCACTCTCCGTTGCAGTCGCAAGAGGCGATAATGCGGCCGCAATACGTTCAAGCACTTCAACGGGTAAGTCTGCACAATCGACGTGGGCTCGCAACGTCTCCCAGGCGGCACTGTCGCGGTCGTCCGGCGGCGTGGTCCTGGCGTGTGCCGGCTTCGCCTGTGCCACCGGGTCGTCGTCAGGCTCCTTGCCGAAGAGGTCGACGATATTTTTCCGGTGCCTGTCGAGGGGGATGTCCTGCCGCTCGCGCTCGTCATCATCGGTCAGCATGCTGTACTGCTCGGGCGTGAGCCGCACGTATTTCGCGACCCGCTTGAGCGCCGTCTTGCGGGCCATCATCAGGTAGTCATCCACCCATGGCCCCGCATCGTGTGCCGGCGCCCGACGCCGTACCGCGTCCACCTGGGCCTCGTCCATCACCTCAATGTGCGTCGTGCCATCCTTCAGCCGCACACAGCCATAGAAAAAGCGCAACGGTCCTGGGGGCTTGTTGAGGGTCACCGCCGGAATATGCTTGTACACGTCGGCGAGGTAGTCAATCACAAACTCGTCGCCTGTGTAGACCGGATGGGCAAATGCCTTCGCCACTTTGCCGGTACGCTCGAGGGCAAGAATCAGGCCAAAGTAGTTGGGGACAAAGGTCGCAACGCGCCCCCCACTCTTGCCCTGGCGAAAGGGCAGCAGGTGGCAGTCCCTGCCCGGCAGCAGCCCATACGTGGCGGCTTTCACCACGCACTCCCTGAGGCTCTGGCCGCTGCAGTCGTGCAGGCTGGGGCGTCCGGTGAGTTCCAGCCACAGGGCGGCACGGAATTGCTCGGGGGTGATATCTCCCGGCAGGAGGGCGTTGCAGTCAGGAACGAGGCTTTGCATCAGCGCCACCACAGGCGCGGGGAGCAACGCGGCTTTTTTCGTGACGGCCTGGGTCTGGGTCGGTGTTGCTTGTGCCATGGATCATTCTCCTGTAAAATCGTTGGTGTTTGTCGTTGTGCTGTGTGATCCAGCGGCGTTCAGTCTCCACCTGGGCGCCGCGCCTCCGCTGATTGCTTCATGTCGTGGAGCCATGCCTTTCCCGTCCCTGTTGGCGCACCATGGTCGAACAGCACCATTGTCTCATGCACGTCTGGTGCCTCGCGGATGTCGTCGTATTGCCCAGGGGGGAACAGCGCATACAGCGTTCTCCCTGTGATGGCATGCCGGTAGTGATAGACACGCATCTGCGGTGCCTCCTCCAGGATGGCCAGCACAGTCTGTGGTTCCGAGACAGTCACGCCGTTGCTCCTTCCTTTTGACATACATGCCGCTCCCCTAACACAGGAGAGACGGCCTCCGGGAGTCGTCGCCAGCCCCGCTCAAGATGGCAGACACTGGTGAGAACCGTGGCGCCACACGCGGGACAGGCCGTGAACGCCGGCCGCGCCGCGTGGTCGGGGGCCGGGACATCGGCCAGGGGCGTGTGGGCAGGGCGGGTGCGGGGCATTAGCGTGCACCTCCTAGCGTCACCTGGGGATACCGGATGATCCGAGGCTTGGCAGCCTGGACGGTGAACAAGGCGCAGACATCCACCCGCAGAATCTCGGCAATCCGAACAAGCGTGTGCAGTTGCACACGCTGCCGTCCCATTTCGATGTTCGCGACACTGGCGCGGGTGATGTCGAGTTGGCTGGCGATGTCCCCTTGTGTCAGACCAGCCCGGCAACGGTAAAAACGGATGCCATGCCCCACGCGATCATAACAGCTCTCAATCATGCGGCCAGCCGGTGCCTTATTCTTCGCCCCTCGTGGGCGCCCTCCCCCCCTTGCGTGTATGCCCATACGCCTACCGCTCCTCACACGGCCGCCTGCCGTCCAGCCGCCGCCGCTCTTCGTACCCTCCCCCATCGTCCCCGAGCGCGGGGGCACCGCGCCGTACCCGCGCAGCCTCCTCTGTCACCACCGGGCACGGGAGGAGGCCCTCCCCGTGCTCGCGCAGGCACCGGCGACACAGCAGCGCCCCACAGGCACACGCGGAGGTGCCGTCGTGCGCGCCACACGGGCAGCCCTGCGCCAGGGGCGGGGGTGGATCGTCCAGGGCAAAGAACGGGTTGCCGTCTGCCACCGAGACGCGCTGCATCGGGCACTCCTGGGACGTACAGCGCTCCCACCCGTCGGGGTAGCCGCAGTCAGGGCATGCGGTGGGCGGGGGTGGCGGGACGCCCAGCGCCTCCAGGAGCCGCGCGCGCGGCAGGGCACGCAGAAGCGCCGCCAGCCCGGGGGCATCGAGCTCGATCTGTACGGAGTCGCCGAGGGTAAACCGCTGCAGCACGGTCAGCGTCGGCGTCTGCAGCAGGCGCAGGTGGGTACAGGGGGTGTCGGCGAGGGTGGCGAAGGGGGTGTGGGTGTCGGACATGGCTACTGCTCCTTTGCTGGTGCGTGTTGTTCGGTCATAGGTCGTCCTCTCCTGGCTCGCGGTGAAAAGATGGTGTGCCCTCCGCCCCATGTTCCCACCATACTGCTTCTGCCAACCAGGCCGGCCCATCTTCGGGATAGGCGGCCGCATAACTGCGACAGAGCGCCGCGGCTTCGTCGTATCGATCGGGGGACGTGACGCCTTTGTGAAACATCTCCATGTGCAGGTGTGCCCACCGCCCACCCCCTGTATGCGCAGCCTCATCGAGGGCGTCAACGGCCTGGACGCTCGGCACCGCAGGGCGCCGGGGTTCCCCTCGGGCCTCCCGTTCGTCCTCCGCACGTTGGGCTTGGGCATCTGTCGCATCACGCAGCGCTGTGAGCCGTTGCCGCCGTGCGTCCCACCAGGGGAGCAGGGCGCCGGTGCGATCATCGACGATACCGCTGTAACTCGTCACCTGGTCTTTCACCCACGCCAGTCGCTCCTCCACATAGCGCCGCATGTCGTCCACGTCTAACTTCGTTTTGGAGCGCATCGCGGCCCAGAGGTGTAGACTCACGGCGTCGAAGTCGCAATGCCCGTGGGAGGTGTGCCCTTGGGCCAGGGTGAGGAAATGCCGGTAGCGGATCTGGGGATCCGCGTCGAGGCATGGTGCACACGTTTCTCTTGGCTCATGCGTCTCGATCCACTCTCCGTCAACGCCGCGCTTGGGCCGTCGCTCCATATCGTTTCTCCTGCCGTTTCTCGCGTTGCTCAATTTTGTCAGCAAGTTTGAACCAATACGTCAAAAACCGTTTCCACCCGGCTTCCGTCCGGGGTGGGCTCTCGCCAGGGATCTGAAAATGCAAGACCATCTTGGCAAACTCGCGATTAAGCCACGCCTCGTTGAAGCCATCGGTGACGAGGATGGAGGCTGCGGCCCACCACTTCTCGTCATCGAGAAACGCATACGGGATGTCGAGCAGGGTCTGCTGCTGCATCCATAGCGCCAGCCAGTCATCAGAGGCAAGGGGTGTTTTCTTCCGAAATTTCTTCGGCTGGCTAGGCGTCGCGCCCCTGTCGGTACGGGTTGGTTGGGACGAGCCGAAAATTTCGGACTCGCCCAAACTCTCGAACGTAGTGAGAGAGTTAGTTTCTTCTTTCTTAAGGGGATCTTCTTCAGGGAAACTTCTTAGTTGTTCATACTGTGAACACCCTGTTCGTATTGTGAACACTGAGTTCATACTGTGAACACTGACAGGCTCAGTGTTCGTATGGTGAACACTGGGCGGTTCACTGTCCTGAGGTGTCTTCATCTGCTCTTCATCCTCAGTGTTCGTATTATGAACACTGAATTCTTGCATGTTCGCCAGCCAGATATCTTTGATGCGCATGTTGTCTGCGTTTCGTCGAGGATTCTTGCCGGGTTTCACGGTGATAAGCCCCTGCGCGATCAATTCTTTTTTGGCTGCGCTTACCTGCCCTCGGCTCATGCCGGCTTCTTCAGCAATCGTGGTCGTGCTGGTATAGCAGGTGCCTTTCTCGCCAGCCCGGCTTTTGATATAAACATAGAGCCATTTGGTATAGACCGAAAGATTGCGACTTTTGAGGCCCCTCACAACGGTGTTGGGTAGCAGCGTGGCGTATTCATGCAGCGATCCCTCATCGGCAATCTCAACCTGCTGTCCTGGGTTCGTGCTCGATGTAGGATTGCTACTCATCGCTTTCGCCTCTACACTCTACGTGTGGTGTCTATACACCTTGACATTATCGTACCATGACACTATATTGATGTCAAGGTGTCATGCCTGTTATGCTTCCTCTAGTCATGACATTTCTTCACCACAGGGGGAGCGCTATGGCGGAGAAGAAAAAGATGGTGCAAACGACGTTGCGTATTGATGCAGAAACCCTGCTGGATGCTCGGCATTATTTGAATCTGCAAGGTTTGAGTGTCACAAAATACCTGACCCAGAAACTCGAAGAGATGGCGAGGGCGTATCGTGAAGAACACCCAGAGCAAAAACGCACAGCGAAGGAATAGCGTATGGAGAGGCGCACTATCAGTATCGCTACGCTTCCTTCGCTGCCCTTGACTGACAGAGCATTGCTGCCGGAATGCCAATGTGCTTACGTCGTCATGGAGGGCAAAACAGTCTTGTATGCTGGACAGACACGGAATCTTCGGCAGCGATGGGGCAATCATCATTTGGTGAAACACCTTGAGAGGCACCACAATGTTTCTATAGCCTGGGTGACTTTTGCGACACGCTTTGAATGCGAGTTCTATGAGCGGTCGGCGATAGAACTTTTTCGCCCCCGCTATAACAAGACACTTGTGCCACGCGAGCCAACTCACAAAACAATTAGTGCACTTGTTCCGATGCATATCTACAGAGTCCTTGACTCGCTTGCCTCACGAGAGGGCACAACGATTACTGCACAAATGCGCAAGCTTATGTATGGAGCTTTGGAAGCAAGGGGCATCCTGATTTTCCCCTTAGATTGACGATCCCGACGATGCCAGCCTCCTCGTTATCGTGGGCGCCTCCCCCTGACGCCTCATGCCCCTATGGGGCGTCTGGGCTCCCACGGCAGCGCCTCGTCTGGGCATATGTCGGGTGTACAGGGCTTCATCGTGCACTGGAGACCCTCGACCCAGCACGCGCCACAGAGGAGCGACCCCGCCGCAGTGACGAACGGCTGCGGGTGGTCGCAGTCGCAGGGGCAATGCGCATGGGTCACGCTACGGGCTCTACACCACTCACGATAGGTCATGTGTTTGTGTCTCCCCCTGACGCCTCCCTGCCGCCGGTGCCCATCCCGTGCGCACCGGCGCAAGAACGCCGCGCTGGCCTGGGCCTGCCGCTGGGCCGGTGTGCGGGCGCCCCGCGCCGTGGCACGCCGCACACCACAGGTCCCACCCGTTCCACGCATGCGGCGGCGTCATCCGGTTGCGGCAGGTGAGGCAGCGTACGGTCATGATGGGTGCCTCCGTTCTGGTTCCCTGTGCTCCCTCTCCCCCGCCCGGGCCCGATGCCGCACGCCGGCCGCCTCCGCACACGCCCGCGAGCACACCTCCGCGGCGAGCGGGTCGTACAGCGTGTGGCACACGGAGTATCGTGTGCCGCAGTGGCGACACGGGATGATCCAGAACATAGGTCTACCCCTCCGCCTGCGCCAGATCGGGCACGGGGCGCTGGGCGAGGGCCCGCTGCCGCATGGCGCCTGCCTGTGCCAACTCGTCTGCGGCACGCTGTTTCGCCGCGTCGAGGGCCGTCAGGTGGCCCCGCACAACCTCTTCGATGAGCGCCTGGTTGGCATAGGTGCACGGCTCCTTGGGGTGCTCGGCGAGCTTCTTTCTGGCGCGAATGACTTTGATTGCGGTGCGTACGGCGCGCAGGGGTAGGGTGTCCGTGAACTCCTCCACGAGCCCTTGCATTTGCGCACGCAGCCGGTCCATTTCGTCTTCAAGCGTCAGATATTCCGTGAGAAATGCTGCACACTGGGACTTGTCGACCGGGAAGGGCAGCCGTACCTGTGCTGCCGCCTGGTCCATCTGTTCCCCGGTCACCGAGACACTGCGGGCGTTGCCGGTGACAGTGATCGTGTCAGGGGTCCCGCGCATATCGTCGCCTTCTCCACGGTGTTCCCTTTTTCTTTCCCACACCCCGCGCGACACTCCGCGCCGATGCCGGACCCCTCACAGACCAATGTCATCACCCTCCTCCATCTCGGGGATGTCCCCGTCAGGTCAGCCACTGTAGGCGACGCCTCGCATCCAGGCCCCATCGGGCCGTGGCACACGGCAGTGCGGGTGGCGCCGCCAGCGCCGCGTATCGGGGGACTGGTAGGGCGTGCCACACCGCAGGCATGCCACCACGCCCGGCTGGGCCGGACTGTCCGTCCATAGGCCTTGTTCTAGGGATGGCACGGGCCCTGCTCCATCCCACGCCTCGCTCGCCGGTCCGGCGTCCTCGGGCTGCTCCGGCTGGGGTCGCGTCCCGGGAGAGCCCTGGTGGTTGTACTGCCGCACATAGGGCAGCCCGAGGGCGGCCACGAGCGCCGGGAGGGAGCCAAACACCGCGTACACCCGATCTGGCGGCGGCAGCCCGTTGGCGGCGCGGAAGTCGCAGAGCCGGGGGCGGTCTCCATGGATGGCGTACCAGGCCTGGCAGGCGGCCAGCTGGCGCGCCCGCGTCCAGGTGCCATAGGGGTGGGCCATTCCTATTCCCTCCCCAGCACGGCGCAGGTGAGCAGGATGGTCAGGGCCATAGCGCCTCCTGCTGCGGTGGGTGCGTGGTGGGCGCTGGTGCTGTGCGGAGAAGGAGCGTCTCCTGTCTCAGCCGCCGCAGGGCATGCTGATACCAGTGCGGATCTTTCTCGATACCGATACCCTGCCTGCCACACTGGCGGGCGGCGTCGAGGGTACTGCCGCTGCCCATCATGCAGTCCATCACGGCATCCCCAGGGCGGGAGCTGGCTTCGATGATGTGGCGCAGCAGTGGTAGTGGCTTCTCCGCCGGGTGCTTGCCGGGCTCAGCGGCTACGGTTTGGAACGACCATATATCCGTATACGGCACGCTCGCCGACACGCTGAACGGCCGCCGCAGGTCTTCGTACTCCCGCCGCAGGTCTTCGTACTCCCGCCGCAGGTCTTCGTACTCCCGCCGCAGGTAATCGGAATGCCCGTTGCGACTGTTGGCATACTGTTGGAGCTGCGTATAGTGTTCTCGTGTGGGGATGCACCATTGCGAGCGTGTAAAGTAGTGTCGGCCTGCCATGCTGGCTGTTCCACAGGCAGTGTTGGCATCATCAGGCGTTAAGCCTGCACGCCTCCACTCTGAAAGCAGATAGAGCCGGATGGATTCAAAGACACTGGCGCGTAACCCATCGCATGAGACTTCATAGGCAGGGGCTTGCGCTGGATGCTCAGCAAAAATGATGCGCTCACTTTGTGGGAAGTAAGCCGTTAAGTCCTCTTTGCAGGCCTTACTATGGCCGCCTGTGCCTGCCCCAGTCCCGTCATGCTTACGCCAGACGATATGGTTGAGGACGTGAAAGAACTCGCTCAAGGTGACTTCGACCCGTGCCGCCATCTGCGGGCTGGCGAAGCAATAGAGGCTGCCGTTGGGCGTCAGGATGCGCTGCCACTCTGTGGCGAGTCCGCGCAGCCAGGTCAGGTACGCCTCGCGGTCTGACCACTGGCGGTCCCAGGCGTCGGGCTTGACGCGGAAGTACGGCGGATCGACGCAGATGAGGTGCACGCTCGCCGCCGGCAGGGTGGGCAGGATCGCCACCGCATCCCCACAGATGAGCGTACATGCCCCCATCACCTCACGCTGCATCTATCCCCCTCCCATCTGCCGCGCATGCAGCGCCGCCACGTGCGCGCGCTCCACGTCGATCAGCGGCTGCACGATGGCGCCCACGGCCTGCCACTGTGCCGGCGTGAAGGCGGCGGACTGCGTCCAGTCCAGCCCGAGCGCCAGGAGCTGCACAATCAGCTGAAGCAGGGTCAGGTCAGGCATGCTGCCGCCCCTC
>ERZ1292644.1020-Hain-H14-01um-R2-1020-length-15515-cov-5_pt2 | contig 14333 bp, 19 predicted proteins | sample MGYA00564402_ERZ1292644 | MGnify/ENA primary metagenome ERZ1292644 (study PRJEB36523, sample SAMEA6512644) | groundwater metagenome | collected 2019-01-09 | study: AquaDiva: Metagenomics assemblies of 32 groundwater samples
TGACCGTATTGATTTAATTTCCGCATAACATTCATTCCAACCGAGCTTTGTGTAATCTAGTCCTAAGATTTCTCGTTCTAAAGTATTTTTGTCACGCACCGCTCCAAATTCATCATCATAGACTCCGGCGATCAATTGATTATGTGAAATTTCGTTACTAACGACTTCGTATTCTCGGTAGTAGATGACTGATGAAACTCCGAGAACGAGGCCGAGGAGAAAGTAGAAGAATGAGCGAAAAAACATATTCAATCTCCCTTCACATTTAGAACTTGTCGAAGAACGTGAACTACATCTCCATGGATTGATTTTAATACTTCTTCCAATCCATCACGTTTTATCCATTCGTTGAGGTGTTTTTTATTTATTGTAAATGAGAATGGATGCAAGGGATTTTTGTCTTTTTTCATGTCCATATAAACATCTGCCCTCCACGAGTTCTTGACGGTTGCCAATTATCAGCAGAATCAAACTCTGTCGCAAGATCAAAAAAGAAAAACGACACGAGGATCAAAAATAATCCAAACCACGACAGGAACAGCGTTATGAGAACGTAGAACCAATGGAGACGCATAATTCTTAATTCACACAGTCTGCCGGGAGCGGAGTTGAGGTTCCACCTTGAACCGAAAGAATCTTACATTCCAGAAACTTTAAAACTGCGGGGAGTGGGATCGTCTGTCCTCCAGTAACGGTAACGAAAACTCGGTCTGCGGAGACGATGGGGGAAGGAACGAGATTAGGTTCTTTTGGTTTTCTAATCCTCACAGCGTCATAAACCAAGCCGCCGATGAGAGAGAGAATGACGATTACGAAGACTACAGGGAGGATTTTAGATTTGGTCATAAACCTCTATTAAGAAAATATTTATTTCTGGAATCACTTATTTGAGGACACTTTTTTCCTTTATTCCAGGGTATATGTTTTAGAGTATATTTTGCCATTTTTTTCATTAGTCCCGCACAAAACAGGCGGGTATTTGTACGAGGAGGATCAATACAGATACTTCCAGTTTGTGCGGGGCCGATAAAAAAATCCGCCCTTTTTTCCAAGACGGATTCCTATGCTTTATACCAGCCGAAGCCAGTAGGAGCTCAGACCCGCCATTTGTACCTATATTGATCCTTCAAAAACACCATAACACAGAAGAGGGAAGCTGTCAAGTTTTTCATTCACACCTCACCAGTTGGAGCGCGGCGGAGAGCGATTGAGCATTCGCTTGCAGCACAGCCACAAATTGACGTTTATGTTTTTTGCACAGTTCATCGTACTCTTTGAAAAAGAGACTATTAGCTTCTGTTTCCTTTTCCTTTTGATATTTTTCTTGCTCCTTTCTCGATAACACGTTAAACATAGTTTTCAATTTGTTAGTCGAACAATTTGTTCGACTAGAAATTTATTTATAATGAGTATCAACTTTTTATAATCTTCGAGAATGATCAACTGCTCCCGCATCTCCTCCAAACTAAACTGTTGATGCGCGGCGATGGCAATAAGATATTCTTCCTTTCGTTGCCACCACAGCGCCGCGCCGCAATGGAGACAGCGTTTAGAGAGCACATACGTTAGAAGCGTATGAGGAGAACGATGTACCGTCTTAGGAGAACGAAGAACGACAAGATTGAAACAAAAGAGACAGGTAACGTTTATTAATAATTTTTGTTTTTGCCTTGACACATATTTCTTCTGCCGCCGCCCGCGCCGTTAGAAAGACAAATCTAACCAACGGGGCGGCGGCAGAAATTTTTTACACAACCGGCGTGCAATAGACGACGGATTTGATTTCTCCGGCTACGTTTTGAGACAATGAATAGAGATTGATTTTCTTTCCTCCCCATGTATCACTCTCGTTTCCAAACGTAGTTACCAATGCGCGAAGAGAAGTTTTGTTAATGAGCCACGTGTAATCAACGCCATCTCCCAACTGAAGACGAAGTTCGTAACGATCTTCTTCCGAAGGAAAACCCAGTTCTGCCACGGGAATGAGCCGTACATCAAGAATCGCGGCTTGTAACGGTTTTTCTTTCGTAGCGCCATTAAGATTTTCTGCCTTTAAGAAGCTATCAACTTGAATCTTCATAGTACTAGAGTTTAATTATCTTAAGTTTTTTAAGTTTCTTATACGTCATTGAATACCCCTTAGACGGTTTGGACGTTTTACGCGGGGGTTTTTTTATAAGCAATCCTTGATTCTTAGCTATTTCGTATTTTTTATCCCGACACGATACTCGCAAACAGATGAGTATTTTTGCGGAGATCGAGTTAGGAAGAACTTTTGTCCATTTTTTACATATATAACAATTAAAAGTAATATACTTTTGTTTTTCAATCCCAGAATTGGAATAATCAACCAGCATGAACTGTTTCAAATTCAACCATCCACTCATCAAGTATTTCTAAAGTAGCTTTTTCGCACCAAGAACACTGTCCAAAATCTTGGATATATGAAACGTCTTCCGGCGCGAGAAATGTTTTAGAACAATGAGGACAGGTCATGGTAGCACAATCGCATTTTTATAAAGTTTTGTCAATCTTTTCGTCCAAAGTTATACACTTGACATTTGTCAACTAATTGTATATATTAAGGTTATAAAAATTTAATCTAACGATACTATGAACAATCAAAGAAAAGATTTTATCAGAAAATGCCGTGAACGAAGAATGACATATCAAGCCATAGGAAATTTGTTTGGAATCAGTAAGCAAGCGGTTCATTCTTGTCTTAACAAGATAACTAAACCAATAACCACTTTAAATCAAAATCAGTTAATGCCAGTAACCAACGGGAGCGGAATAAACCATGAAAAATTCCAAGGAATGGATTTTACTCGTGAAGCTGTGCGACGAAGAGATAAATATACATGTCAAATTTGTTTCAAAAAATGGAAAAAAGGAAATAGACGATTTGATATTCATCACTTAAATGGATTGTGTGGAAAAAGAAGCCGCAAATACGATAAAATGAAAGAAACGACAGGTTTAATTACACTTTGTCATAAATGTCATTTACGCCTTGATATAATAAGAGAGAAAAAGAGAAAAAATAGAGAAAACAAATTATGGTAATTTTTCAACAGGCAACCAGCCAGCCAACCGCAACTCTTTCTCCACTTCAGAAACTGACCGCGCCACAAAGGCCAGTGCGCCATAAGACTTAGCCATGGCGATCCAGCGAGCTTGACCCACAGAAACCACACCCTTGTCTGTTTTCACCTCACAAAAACCGATCAAAGCTCGCCGGCAACAAAGACATGGCAAGAAAAAAATCAGGTCGGGAACACCTCGTTCCGAATACGGTCCGCCGGGATATTTTATGGCGTAGCCGCCGATGGAAGCGATGTAGTCTTTTATTTTGCGGACGAGGAGAGATTCTTTCATAACTCCAAAGATTCTTTATAATCCCGTCGCGTCATTTTCAACTCCAAATCTTTCTTCCGTTCAATGATACCCCAGATTTTTTCTTCTACCGTGTCTTTGACAAGAAGAATAATCTCTTCTACTTCTTTTGTCTGTCCGTACCGTCTAGACCGACCGAGGCGTTGGCGCAGACGCGCGTTGGTCCAAGGCAAAGAATAATGGATGATTCGTTTGGCAATTTGAAGATTCAAGCCCAATGACCCGGCGGCCGACCCCCAAAGCCAAAGACAAACAGGGTCGTGTTTAAACCGCTCTATCTCCTCTTGCCGCCGTTTGGCAGAGAGTTCCCCGACCAGCAGCGCTCCGCCATAAAGCGCGTGATTGCGCTTGCAGATGGAAGCAAAGTCGGAGAAGATAATTGTTTTGACCTGTGGCAACAACAATCCACGAAGCGCCAACTGTTTTGAATTTGCTTTCTCTATGCCAAACTCACGCGGATCGTTCACCCATTGAAGCAACCGCACAATTTCAGAGAGCATATTCGGGATGGTAAGAGTCCGACCGTCATTCAGCCGCACCATAGATTCTTGATGTATTTTCTTGTAGATGACTCGTTCTTCTTCGGTTAAAGAAACATTAATTATCCGCCGTTTCGCTTCCGGCAAATTCAAAACGTCGTCAGTAATGCGGAAATAAAACTGTTGGAATGTTTGTAGTAATTTCTCTTTGTCCCGGTAGCCGGTTATTTGTTGCGGGATGAACGGGTTGACCAAACAATGAGCGGCACGGAAAGAATAGAAGTTTTTACCAAGGATGCCTGGAGAGAACCACGAAACCACACTCCAAAGTTCATGAAGAGCGTTCGGGGCCGGTGAACCGGAGAGTGCGATACGGATAGGAGCTTGGAGTTTTAGAAAGTGTTTGTAAGTTTTACTTTGAGGATTCTTTATTTTTTCCGACTCGTCCGCGATCACGGCATCCCAGAGAAGCGGAAACAATGGCTTAGAAGATAGTAGTTTCTCATAGTTCGTAACCGTAACCGCGCAGGAAGATAACCCAAACCGTTCAATTTCTTCCCGCCACTGTGTTACAGCCGAGGCGACGGTCAAGACTAACGCTGTCTTTGCTCCTGACCGTCTTAACGCTTCCAGAGCGATGAACGACTTGCCCACGCCCGGGTCGCCGTAGATTAATGATCGCCATTCTTTTGATTCAAGCCAATTCACTGCTTCACGCTGATGATTCATTAACTCAACCATGGTTGCAAAAATTTTAATTTTTCAATTTGATGCGGTTTTAAGGCAATAGCCATTATTTTGACGCATTATACGGGGCTAGGACGATTTGAGGGGTACTAGACTAGGTTGAAACGAGGCAGCGCGATGCGGTGGGCAAAAACGCCCTAAAACTCACATCATTAGAGCATCGGTGTCGGAGTAGCCGCGAGCCGTCTCTCAGCGATGCGGATATAGTCGGGATTCAGTGTTCATATCGTTGCCGCCAAAACTTTTAAGGCGGAAGGAAAATCCAAAGATTCCATCCGCATCACAAAACCTATGACATCCGAGCCGTCAGAACAACCAAAACAAAAATAAAGACCTTTTTCGTCGTCCACTTTCAAACTTGCCGTCGTATCGTTCCCATGCCGAGTGCAAGAGAACCACGAAACGGCACCGTACTTCTTCTTTGACTCGCCGAAGTATTGCGCCACAACCTCCGATAATATGACGCGTTCCTTGATGGTAGCCGCGTCCAAACCGCGCTTAGCGCGTAAAATGGGCCGTATCCGCAATTTCTCCCATGCCGCGAGATACTTTTCTTCGGGTGTTATAAAACGATGAATCCTTTGCTCCACCGTTGATTCGTAACTGCCTTCTTCGATCGTGATATAGGTAACTATTGGAAATGGATCGGTACGATCCGGGAATATATCAAAAAGCCAGTTCATAGAACACGATTCCCTTGCGCCGGGAAATATAACGTCAAGTTCCTCAAGGGTCATACCATCATTTGCACCTCCGTCATACGTTTAAAAACTCGGCCAAACCTTCCGGCACGGTAATCTTTTCAAACCCGTACCGGGCAAACAGTTCATTCAAAGCGTCCAGAGAAATATCAAACTGGCGCGTATTCTCATGACCGCGCCTCACTGTTTTAATCTGCAGCTCCTTGTGAACGAATCGCGAAAGATAGGTGGTGGTGAGCTTCCGTTCCGAATCTTCATTCAAAGAAGCGACGAGGTCTGGAATCATGAAAATATATTCTTTTCTTATCGTCTTGCTAGCTTCCCCATGGAGCAGAGCAACGACGTTCCCGGCCATGGAGTCGCTTCTCGTTCTGGCATTCTCTCTTTGCATCTCCTCCGCATAGCTCTTCAGAAACAAGAACATATCAGGATCGTCCTTGGTAACGATGCTCATGAGCGCGAAGAGCTGCGCCACGCGCTTAGTAAGCTCCATCTGACCGAAAGACTGGTCAGCATCCTCAACCGTTCGCGAGCGATTGCGAAAGCGCCACAGAAGCAGTTTATTGCGGAGCGCCAGAGCGTCCCGCGCCAATGCGGGTTTAATCAAAAGCGAAATATCGTCCCGCGAGGTTCTATTAAGCAGAATAGGCAAAGCGCGGGAGTTTAGCGCATCGTCCTTCAACGGTCCGCGAGAGACGAGAATCTTAGGGCCGAAGAGGTCAAACGTCTCCACCTTCATCTTCTTGCTCTTTGAGCCCTCAACATCACACCGAAAGATGGCAATGTCTTTTTTATAGCTGGCGTTCAGCATCTGTATTATCTCTCCGGCTTTCTGATCCGATGCGCGCATCTCAAATTCGTCAATGATGAGCGTACCTTTGATACCCTGCATCACGCGCATGAGCGAAGCTATTGAGCTAACGCCGATAGTAACGATGGGTCGGAAGCACAGAGAACCGAGAAGATCAACGGCCAAACGGCTCTTGCCCTTGGACAGGTCGCCGGTGATATGGAGATACGGAACCTCCAAGAATGAATCGTAGATATACGTAAGAAGAACGTAGAACGCCACTATTTTCAGGTACCGTTCTTCCATGTCAATCCAAACCGAGAGAAAATCACATAATTCTTTAACAAGCGTAAGCGTGTCTCCGTATTCTTCCACGTCCGAGCACTGTTTATAGATGACGAGATACCCATGCTCCGGTGGAAGGGGCATGATGATGCGATTTGGAAACTCCAACGAAGGAACAAGAGCGGTTGTCCCATCCTTCTTATCGTAAGTTACGAAAGCAGTTTCAAAATCGTCTTTATCAGTGAGCCGAACGAGCTCGGCATAATAATCAGGCGCATCCCAGAAGAGAGCGTATTCAAGGCGCTTGCCGCGTTTGGCTTTGGTTTCTGCTGCCAGTTCCGAAATTGATGGCATACTATCCTAGAAGAATATAAAAGAGTCCGTTACGAGATATGAGACGCTGGGGAGCGTGCTCGTAACGGACTCTTTACAATCCTTCAAATAGTTATCCCCAGATGTTCTCATAGTGAACTTATTATAGCACGTTCCCGATTCTGGAAGAATATTCAACGTGTGAATAACCTAAAAAACCCGCTAAAGGGCGGGTTTTTCAAGTAATTCACTTTGATCAATACGAATTTGATCAAAGATACGTTACCCTTTTTCGTACATCTCTTGCAACTGGTTGATGGTAACGAAGTCGGCGAATGCTTTGACGGCCGGAGAGTGAAGCCGTTTGTCGGCATCACAGGCGAGAGAGATCAGAGAAGAGACATGCGGTGAGATTTTCTTATGTAAGATTTTCTTATATGAGTAGATGATCATACAAGTTTATTTTGGTGTTTTAACTTCCGCCACCAAAGAAGAAAGGTAAACGGTCAGCGCGTCCTGCATTGTTGTGTCATGCGCGATCACCCAGAGATGAAATAGTTTTTTTACTTCTGGCGTGAGATGAATCAAGAGCGTCTTTTCATTTTCACGAGACATAGAGTAAGTAGCTTAGTTTAATTAGGCGGCCGGTTCGTTAGATTGTCAAAGTACAGAGTTCTACTAGCACTATAGCATAGCTTAGAAATGGTGTAAAGGGGGTAAAATAAGTACAGGAAAAGGAGTTATCCACAGATTGTTTTGAAGTGTAGCCAAGAGAAGCAAAAGTGCGACGTAACTTTTTTTGCTAAGGTTAGCCAAGTGGTGCTGTTTTGCGACAAATGCCCATTTATTTATATATATACTTACTTACTTGGGAACGGGTTCCCAAGTCCCTTCTTGGATTTCGTCGCGCGCGGGGGGGGGTAAAACTGGTGTCGCATTTGTCGCAAATTCGGTTTTTGGTCGTTTTTCCGCTCAACCTAGCCAAAAAACGTGCTACTTTTTTTGCGAAAGTTTAGGTCTCACTTTTTGTTCGTTGAAAAAAGCGAAAAAAACCGCTATGTTAGCCAAAAATTTGCGACAACTTGTCTTGGCTTTGTTTTCACCCCAACTTCTTCTCTGCGATTCGTATCATTTCGTTCAAGGATAGCGTTCCGTATTCGTCCATTGTTGTTTTGATGGATGAATGACCAAGAAAGTTTTGTATCCATTCAAGTGGAAACTCTGCTGATTTGAGATACCGAGCAATAGAATGCCGGAATAAATGAGGGTTAAGATGTTTTCGTTCAGGGTGAGGATTTTTGATTCCTGCTTTTTCTCCTAGTTTCGCCACAATACTGTTTATTTGCCCCTCTGTTAGGTTTCCTCCTTTTTTGGATACAAACAGACATCGAGCAGTTTCATCACGCTGTAATAGGCGTATATCGCTTAGCAACCCTTCATTTATGATAGGGATTGAACGTGTTTTGCTTCCTTTGCCTTTTTGGACAGTTACGATTTTTCGTTCTAGGTCCAGATCGCGCACGTCAAGCGCTACGAGCTCGCATCGGCGCAAGCCAAGCCAGAATAAGGATTTGATTATAGTGCGATCGCGTAGGTTGGTGGCTGTATTCGCCACTGCGTTTACTTCTTCTACTGTTAGAGAATAAGCTGCTGCTTTTTGCTGATGAGATACTTGCATATAAAACGTATGATGAGTTATGAAATAGCTATATCACAGATTGATTATTAAGTCAAGAGTTAGTTTAAAAACGATAGTAATCATATACTTTGTATAGAGTGTATGATTGAGAGCGATTTTGCTCGGTGTGCCTTGGTTTAGGGGGTGTACGAGACTAAGGCGTTGGATGGTGTTGATTAACTGTGTCTATGTAGGGTTGAGACACCCCCCCATGCCCCGTACTTTTTACGTTTCTCTATACCCCCACGCCCGCCCTCTCTCCTGCGCGCGCCCCTATAAAATTTTTTAAAAAAATTTCAAAAATGTTTCTTGTCAACCTTCCTATTCTTAGTTAACAACTCATCTTTTTGTTATAATATAAATAAAGGTCTTATGAAACGAATCCCGCTCACTCAAGGAAAGTTCGCACTTGTAGATGATGAGGATTTTGAGTACTTGAATAAATTTAAGTGGTATGCTCATAAAAAAAGAAATGGTGATTTTTATGTTCGGCGTGCAAGTCCAAGAGTGGATATGCACCGCCTAGTTCTTGGAACTCCAAAAGGATTTGTTACCGACCATATTGATTGCAACGGATTAAATAATCAGAGAAATAATTTACGAGTCTGTAATAATGCTCAAAATCAATATCATCAAAAAATACGAAAAAAAAATAAGACTTCAGTTTATAAAGGAGTTTATTGGCATAAAAAAAGCAAAAAATGGTTGACGAAAATAAAAGCTAGTGGAAAGTTTATTTATTTAGGTATTTTCTTATCAGAAAAACAAGCTGCTTTTGAATACAATAAAGCGGCTAAAAAATATCACGGAGAGTTTGCTTATTTTAATAAAATTTAATTGGATTACTTACCCACTCTTCGCTTGATCGCGGAGCACTCCCTTTCGGTCAACTCTTCACAAGTTGACCTCACTCCCCGCCTATGACGCGGAGAGTGGGTAAGAGAATGATTTTTATGCGTTCTTCACCTCGTTCATGTTTCCTTGCCATTTAATCGTTGAAGAACAATTAGAAGAAATTTTAACTGAACTCTTTGTCGTTTTGAAAAAAGAACCTAGATCAAAAATGCTCGTTTCGTTTTCCTCTGACATCTCTGACGGCGAAGGAAAACTTAAAGCAGAAATCATGCTTTTTCCCCCATGGACCTAGATCAAATCAAACAACAAAAAAAGCAGATTCTTTCCGATTACGTCGTTTCCGAAATTGAACCTCGCCAACGAGGATCAATTAACAAAACTATTCTTTCTGCGGCCTTGCAAAAAGGCGCTACGCTCTCGGAGGCCGCTCGTGTTGCCGGTTCGCTTTCCGAGAATCCTGCCGCTACGACCAGAGACATTCTCGAACGCGATCCGGAATTAAAGGAAGAGGTTGTGAACGCTTACAAGCTTCTTGAAGAGAAGATGCTCAAAGCTCTCGAAGATCATTTCGATGATTTCAATGAAGTGGATTACGATAAACGTGTTTCCGCTCTTTCAAGGGTTACGGCGGGGAGACAGCTTCTTGAAGGCAAACCGACAAGTAAGATTGAGATTACAGAACGTCTCGAAGCGCTTATTGCTTCTATTGCCTTGGAGCAGTGAACGTATGGTCACTGCTCACGGTAAATCCTTTGCTCTCGTTAAATCTCTTTATAAAAACGAGAAGGGCGACCCGTTTCTTCTCACGGAAAAACAGGAAGAACTATTCGATTGCATTTTCAAAAAAAGACATTCTCGTGTACATATCATCGCGCCTACGAGATATGGAAAGAGTGAAGTAGTCGCTCTCGCTATTTTGACCAGAATCATTACTTTTCCCGAACGCTGGCTGGTGGTGGCTCCAAGCGAGAAACAGGCATCTATCATAATGCACAAAATTATTACTCATATTTTTGATAATGATTTTGTCCGGGACAAGGTTGATCTTCGCGGCGAAGAATCGCTGGAACGTCTCCGTCGCGAACGCTCAAAGGATCGCATCACCTTTCGCCATTCTTCGGGGAGAGTCGGCGAGGTGGCCATTCTTTCGGCTGATTCTCGTAATCAACAGCGCGCCGGCGACGCTCTTATGGGACATGGTGAAGAAAATGTGGTGCTCGACGAAAGTTGTCTTATTGAAAATCAGTTATACAGCAAGATTAAACGTCTGGTTGTCGGTCATGGCGGCGGTTACCTGATCGAGATCGGTAACCCGTGGCATAACCTTCCGTGTCATTTCAATAGAACTCTTTTCTATCCCGAGTACCATAAAATTTTTATTGACTACAAAATTGGTATTCAAGAAGGCAGATATACGGAAGCTGAGATAGAAGAAGCTCGCCGCGAAGCGAATTTTGACGTGCTGTATGAATGTAAGTTTCCGCTCTCGGATGCCTTGGATGCTTCAGGGTGGTCGCCTCTTCTCACTCCCGAACAGGTTAAAAACGCCAGAACGAAAGACGGGAATCCATATGGCGCTCCGGCTTTGGGACTTGACGTGTCGCATGGAGGCAAAAATAAGAATGTTTGGTGCATACGATATGAAAATTACGCCTCTGTTCTTCGCCGCGACAATGACGATAATTTAATGAGCGTGGCCGGACGCACTGTTTTTTTGAAAGATGAACTGGATATTCCCGGAGAAAATATCTTTATTGACGGTACCGGCGTCGGAGCCGGAGTGGTTGATGCCCTGCGCCATGACAAAAATGCTATAATTAATAATGTGATCTTGGGTTCGCGCGCGGCGAATGAGTTGCGCTTTGCCAACAAACGCGCCGAGTGTTACTGGCGCTTGCGTCAATGGGTTCTTCAAGGGGGAATGCTGTCTGACGATGATTGCTGGAATGAACTGGCTCAAATCAAATGGAAAGTTATTTCTGATAAAAAGATTATTATCATCAGCAAGGAAGAACTTTTGAAGCGTGGTATCCCCTCTCCCGACCATGCTGATGCCTTGGCGCTTACCTTTGCACATCGGCCGGTTGATTCATTTACTGCGCCGCTTAAAATGAAGAAAGAATTTTTTGAACGCCGTAAGAAAAAACAAATGAGTTCCGTATTACAAATGATTTGATTCATGCCGATTGTCGTTAATAGAAAAATCATCGCTCATGCTCTTTCAAAAACGCCTCGGCGCGATTGTTTGCATATTGAAAAAATTGAAATAAAAGGAAAAAGATTTTTGGCTGTTTTGTGCGAATGCGGCAACAGAAGAATGACGATTCATATTTTGGGTATTCGATGTCAAAACTGTTCTTTGCTTCACGATCATGCCCATTATGAACTTATGCGCAGGCGCTGCATTGCGCAAGCGCAATCATATTTTTATTCGGTCCGGCAGAATTCTTCACTTGAGTTTTTGAAAAAAATGAATCTTCCCGTTCCTCCGAAAATGCGCCGCACGATGCTGCTGAACGCTGAAACTAAAAAATTGATTGATCCGCGTTTGTGGCATCGCATCCGTTTGAAAAAGCGCATTGCTTGATATATGGCCGTACCATTCATTCCTAACGATGCCCAGCGTAAACTCATAAAGAATTTTTATTCGTGGGTTGAGTACGATCTTTCTTTGCAGAAAACGACGTTTGAGCTGTTAAATCGCAGAACCATCAAAACTTTCTGGGGTGATTCGTTGCGCGATTATGCCGTAATTTCAATCGAACACGATCCGCAAGATTGGGTTAAACCGTATACGTCCGCTATTGCGCGGGATAAAGCCAACACGTTTATCGCTAATCTTGCCGGACAGCAGATTCTTCCGGCGGTTGTCGCTCAAAATGAACGTCAGCAAATAGATAAAGCCATTTCTCGCGCCTTGACCGCCGGTTGTCGTTGGTCTTTTGACAATGACGGGTACCCGTCTTCTTCGGGGGGGAGAAAGTTCGTTGATAAAGTGACCAAGATGGTTACCACCGGAACGGTTCATGTTCTTAAAAATTTCGTTGACGGGCGTCCTGTTTCCGAAGTCATACCGAACGAAGAAATGCTTATTCCGAATTATTGGCAGACTGACATTCAGAAACAATCCCGTCTCGGTCGCCTGGTGAATAATGTTACGTATGAAGAAGCGGAGCTCATGTTCGGTCATTTGCCGAATTGGAACTTTGTGCAAATGGGCGGAGATAACCGCTTGTGGTTTGACGAATCAGAAGAAGTTTTGAAAGAGTATTCGGCGGTTCCTCTTCCTGAAAAGGGACGTGTTCAAATCATCCATTATTGGTGGCCGGTAAAAGGCGGGAAGAGGCAGAAACATTTTAATACCGTGGTGAACGGGATTCCGATGTTCGTTCCGGAGAACGAGTCCCCGTATCGTCATGGATGGTTTCCGGTTGTAAAAGAAGTATTTGAAATGCTCCCTGATTTTTATTGGGGTAATTCATTGCCGAATAAGGTTTCGGAAGATAAGAAATTCCGCGACGCGTGGAAAACGCTCATTCGCGCCAAGGGAAAAATTGCCCTCCTGCCTCCGCTCTTGGCTCCCGAGGGGATGGTGCTTGATGAGAATATTGTCATGCCCGGACAAATCACGTCCGTTCCGGGGGACACCGGAGCGATTCTTCAAGTTCCCGGAGTATCGAAAGAAGTATCGCAAAATGACGTTGCCATTCTTGAATTGACCGATAAAGAAATTGATCAAGGCACGTCTGCGCCGATCCTATCCGGTCTTTCTGAAGGCGGGCGCGTTACCAAAGGTCAGATTCTATTGCAGCAATCGAATGCCCAAAGACTTCTGGGATTATTCGGTTTGATGATGAAATTTTTGATCGAGGCCGAGGGTCGCCTTGATGTTCAGAATCTTTTACAATTTATTCCCAAGACAAAATGGAAGAAGCTAGTCGTTCCCGATGTCCTGCTTTTCGATGGCGTAAAAGGGGAAATGGAAATTATTTTTGAACCGGTGGCCACGGAAGAAAAAGAATTATTTGATGAAAGTATTCGTTTGATGGAAATGGAACTTAGTTCTCGCGCGCAAGGAAAAGCGATTGAAATCGTTAAAATTGATCCTGCCTATGCTCGGACGCTTGATTTGTATGTTACCGTTGTCGGGAATCCTGCCATGAATCTCTCTCCTGAATTGCAGCAGGATATGGTTCTTGAACGCGCGAAATTGTATATGGAGTTGGGGATGAATCCGCAAGCGGTTCAAAGAATGGTCGTTCGCGCTTTCGGGGATTCTGAAAATGAGCTTATAATGCAAAACCCTGTGACTCCGGAAAGTCCTTCAAAACCAAAACCGCCTAGTCCGATTGCCTTGAGATCTCTGCAAGCGGCGGTTTAAGTTTATGCTACGGCGTTTATGGTATAATTTAAGTAGACGAATCTTTCTGTTTTTGAACGAAAGACGGGAAAGACGGAAACGATTGGAAGCGCAATGGTTGGTTGAATCGGTTAATGAAAAATGGCGTTTAACCGTTCCGGCGTTTGAAGCTCCTTTCATAAATGCGAATGAGTACCTGAATTCCTTGTCGGAAGAAAGGTTATATCAATATCTTAACGCTGTGGATAACTTCGTGAAATCCGATGCGTGTGATGTGGAATTTGATAACATTTCCCTCTATTTTGAGAAAGAATTGGCCTTGCGGAGTCAAAATGATGTGGAACGCGCCGCGTATCGCGCAACGCTTATCTTCATACGGGACTTCAAAAAACGGTTGATCGGCTTGTCGCAGCGTTTGGATCAAATTGAAAAACGAGGAACTTCATTGCCCTTAAAAGAACAAATTAAAAATATTTAATTTTATGCCGAAGAAATATAAAAAAAACGGTAAACCTCCTGTGGTTGCCGTGATTACCAAGAAAAAGTAATTAATTTTAAAACTATCCGGCGACAAATCGGATGATTGAATTCGTCCTCTGATTTTCGTCGCTGGAGTCAGAGAACGCTAAATCATCCGGTTGATCACTGGATGGTTTTTTAACTTGCCGCGTCCGAACGGCGTAAAACATCGGACAATCTATGTCCAACGAAGAGTTTGCCGAGCTAGAGG
>ERZ1292644.1117-Hain-H14-01um-R2-1117-length-14672-cov-5_pt1 | contig 14319 bp, 24 predicted proteins | sample MGYA00564402_ERZ1292644 | MGnify/ENA primary metagenome ERZ1292644 (study PRJEB36523, sample SAMEA6512644) | groundwater metagenome | collected 2019-01-09 | study: AquaDiva: Metagenomics assemblies of 32 groundwater samples
GCGAGCTTGCAGCAATTCGCCAACGGGCGCAGCAACCCGACCGAGCTTGCCGAGCACGCCCACCAGATTGCGAGCGAGCTTGCTCGCGTGCGTAACCTGCAATGCGTCGCCGACGGGGACGGACCGGGCGACCCCAAACAGCTCGCGGCCGAGCTTGAGCTACTGCGCGCCATCGGGCACGAAGCCGCCACGCAAGCGCGCGAGCTGGACGTGGGGCTTGACGACCGCGAGCGCTCGCGACTCGGCACGCTGACGCGCGCGTGGCTCGTCCAGCACGAGGGCCCGCGCCTCGGCATCACCAAAGACAGCATCCCGCCCGGGACCGAGCTGGTAGACGTCGTCACCGAGCTTGGCGGAAAGTGGAAGCCGCACACATGACCGTTGACCTCAAAGACGACTTGCCCGGCCGGCTGCTTTCGTTCGGGCCGCCGCGCTTGCTACACCGCCACGCGGCGGAGTCGTTCGCGTTGCGCGTTCAATCGCAGATGGCCGGCATACCTACACGACTAGCCATCTCGACACCGCGGCTTGAGTGGCTGACCGTCACTGGCATCAACATCAACAGCGAGCCGCTCTTGGCCGAGCACGTGCCCTCCGAAGTGTTCGGCGCGCTGGCGTTCGGCATTGACCTCGCAAGCGGGGGGAACGACCGCCCACGGCCCGCCGGGACCATCTACGAGCTTTGCTTTCAGTGGACTCCCGAGCGGCGCCCCATCTACAAGCCGCGTCACCGCAAGTGGCGCGGCTGTTGGTGGGTGACGCACACGCGGCCGCGACAAGAGAGCGTCGCGGCAGTGCTCGAACTGCGCGGCGACATGCGCAATTATCGGAGGCCCCTCCGATGAACGAGCGCGACCTACCACGCAACCCGGCCGCGCGTCGTGCGCTTGGCGACGAAGCCAAGCGAGCGATGGGGCACGGCCACGTCACCGTGCACGAACACACACGCAAGCGGCAGTCGGTGCGACCGCCCATCACCGAGCGACAGAAGCTCACCACCGCATCAACCTACGCGCTCAAGGGTGAAGGCGGCTACGCGCCGGCACTCGCGGGCGTGCTGCGCCGTTGGTGCGGTGACAACGCGCTCGCGGTCGCACGCGAGCTTGTGCAACTCCTGGAGAACGACCAATGAACGAGCCCAAGAAGGAACCCGGTTTTTTTGAGAGCGTGATGCAAGCGGGGACGCGCAGCATCCGTCACAACGTGGCCAAGCGCCTCGGCCGAGCGTGGGAGCACGGCTTTGCACTCGGGCAGAATCTGCCCTACGTGCCCGAGGCGCGCCCCCACGACGCAAACCCGTACGTTGACCGCGACGGTGACCCCAAGCTTGACCCCGAGGGCATGCCCGTCACCTCGGACCCCGGATAAGTAGCTCCTAGCTAGCTGCTACTTGGCGCCCCGCTCGGTTCATTCCGGGCGGGGCGTTTTCACGCCACAGTCAGACCCCACATCAACGCCTGCACGGGTTGCGATCGTTGCATGCCAGCGACTAGCCCATCGAATTCGAGCCGGACCAAGACGCCCGGATAAAGCGGGTTCCAATGGCCCCAGCCGCGCCCCGGGGCGTTCCCTTCCGCGAGTGCCTTGGTGACTTGCTCGAAGCTCTGAGACGACGCGAACCACTGCGCCGGGACCTTGCCGCACGCGACCACGAGTTGCATGTCGCGGCCGATGATTGCGGCCTCGACACTGAGGCCCGCGGCGTTCCAAAGCATCAAGCCCCGGGGCACGAACGGACGTTGCGGCTCGGCTCGCAACGTGCGTTCACCATCGACCGCGAACGGCAACAGCGCTTCACGGTCCAACGTCGCGGGGCGCCGACGCTTTGGGGAGGGCTCGTCAGCGAAGTCCGCGTCAATCGTATCCGGGATTGGCGTGGTCTTCGGCGTGCACGCCACCGACGCCGCAAGCTCGGCAACGAGCTGCGTCAGGTTCTGTTCTGACGCCACACGTTGATGCTCCTCGCAAAACTCACCGCCCGGGGCGGCGTTGCGCGCGCAGAAGTCCGGGTGGCGACACGGCATGCGAACCGGCTCGAAGCTTTTCGGCAGCGTCATGAACGCAGCCTAGCGCACGACGCCGAACAACGCACGCCGTCGCTCAGCCGTGAACGCCTGCCCCTCGGGAGTCGCGAGCCACTTGCCATGATGCAGCTCCGCCGCACGTCGGGCCATCCACTCGAGCGTTGATAGGTCTGCGTCGTCTGCCGCGGCTGGCGGTGGCGGTCCGACCGCCCACGGGAGGCGCGGGCCTCCTAGCGCGTCGGTGAGGCTATGGGCGACCGTCACGCGCGCCCAATGGCCACGCTCGCTCTCATGCTGGCAGCACGGGCAAGCCTTCAAGATGGCGAGCGCGAAGCGCCCGAGTCCCGCGCTCGCTTGCCGGCGTCGGCGCCCGTCGAACGCGACGTAAACTTGCGCCATCACGTCGGCCGCCACACGGCCCGCTCCAAGCTCCCAGTCTTTCACTAGGTACTTGCAGACCTCATCAATCGCACCGTGCAGCGAGCCGTGAGCTGCGCGCACGTCCACCACTAGGCGCTCGTGGCGCGTGCCGTTCGCTCCGTTGTACGCACGGCGCCACAGGCGCTCGAGCTGGGCCTGGTCGAGGAACGGCGAAAAGATTAGCGCGTGGAAGTGTGGGTGACCGAACGCATCTGCTCCCGGCGTCCACTCCGTCACCCGTTGGAGTTGGAACATGTTCCAGAGCGTCTGTTGCAAAAGCTCGCCGTCTTTGCCTTCTACCCACACGTTGGTCAGTTGCTCGCTCAAGCGCGGGCGCAGCTCATCGCGGAGCATGCGCAGGAAGCGAGGCCACGCGCGATACAGCGCGGCGATGCGTTGACCGGGCAGGCCAGCATGGGGTGCGGTGAACGTCGCGAAGCGCAACCCGAAGCGGCCGCCCTTTTGGTGGCGCCGATTGCGGCTCATCAACCCTGCACGCCGTGCCTTGTCGACAAGGCCCTCGAACTTGGCCAACAGCTTCACGCGCGTCTCGTGAATCTCTCGGCCGCGGCACTCGGCGCAAAACGACGTCTGGCCACACCCCACGGGCATAGTGAGCTTGCTGGCGCACCCACGGCACGTCAGGTCTATCCGATAGCCCTCGGGGTCCCCGCAGTTGCGCACGCGCTCAAACAGCGTCCTAGCCCCCGCTGCGCGCTTCAGGTGCCATTGGGACTCGAAACTGACCCCTCGCACGTTGCCCGTTTCGGACCGCGCCACGAGGCCCGACTCCCGATGCTCGCGACGGCGTTCGCGGCCGAGCACCCGAGCGCGCGCCGTAAGGCGCGCCGCCTTCTGCTCACGGTGTAAAGCTGTCTGGCTTTCAAGGTCGGTGAGCCACGCTTCGCGGGCGTTCGGCGACGAAAAAACCGAGGCGTGGCCTAGAGTTGTCAGGTTATGACTTCTCTCTCTCGCGACCCGTCAGGTTATGCCTTCGGGTATCGAGTAAAGGGCGCTGCGCGCTCAAGACCGCCTCCGAAGCGCTCGCCACGTGAGCACGATGCCGAGCCACGCGATGACCGTCCAAAGCCGCCAGAAGGCCACATCGCTCATGTTTCGGCCCTGCTTTGGGCGGCCGAGGTAGGCGCCTGACGAGAGTTTTCACCGCGCCCGGCGGGGCGCGCACCTAGCGCGCCGCTGCGCGGCGCCACCCCGGGCGACCAGACTCCCCATCTCCCGCATGCTTCGGACGGAAGACCGGGGCGGGGGGGGCGTTCCGCTGACGTTGCGCCAGTTTGACCGTGGCGAGATTGCGGCCACGTGGCCGAATGCCCTACCCAGCGCGGCCCGGTTTCCCGAGCGGCGCGGGCCGCGAGCATCACGCCGACTTGTTTCCAATCTCAGACGGGGCTTGACTTTGGCAGCGACGTTCGCGGGCCTGTTTTGCCTGCAAAAGACGGCACGAATAGCAGCGCCAGAAGCGCTGACCGCGGCGGCCTGGCGTGCGCGGCCCCCCGCATTGCGTGCAACGGCCGACCGAGCGAAGCCGGAGCTTGTGCCGCATGCCCTTGGACGGCCCCCTCACGGGTTGCACCCCTTCGGACAGTCCCACGTCCAAAGCCCCTGCTCGTCACGCCGCGGCTGTTTCGCGAGCCCGAGGCATTCGGGGCAACGGACCGGCGGGGCGCCGCTCAAGGCCACCACGTGGCGCATACAGCGCGGCGTGCCTTCAACGCCCATCCGGGCGCGCTTGTCGCAGAAGGCGCAAGGGACGGCGTTCCCGTGCCCGTCATGGGGCTCGCCGACGAAGGCGCGGCGGGGGGTGGTGACGAAGGCCGGGCCGGCCGCGACCGCGAAGCTCAGAAACAGCTGCTGGTTTTGGCCGCGGCGCTGGCGACCGAACCGGCGGCTACAGGGTTCCGAGCAATAGAGCTTGCGCCGCGCCGGCCGACGTGCACCGCAAGGGCACCAAGGGGAGGCCAATGGGGGGGGGCACTCGCGCGAGCTCCCAGCGCCACCCCCCTCATATTGTTCGCTGGAACCCGGTTCCACATTGACTGCAGGCGACCCTAGCGGGGCGGGGGCAACAGCTCGCGGCCCGCACCGTTTGACCTCCAAACTTCGTCGCACTTCTCGTAGGCCGTGAGCGAGTAGGAGGCAATCTCCCGGTTTTCCCAGCCGAGCCGTCTGGCGTAGCCCCACGTAAACGAGACTAACCAGTAAACAAGCTGCCGGGGTTCGAGCTGGTGCAAAGCCTGAAACGTCTGTAATTCGCCTAGAATCTTGTCGCTCAGCCATTGCTGCTGGGGGCGAGTCATCTTTCCGAGCATCGGTCAACTCCTTTTCATAGCGGGCACGGGTGGTGGGGCACGTGACGCAAGGCGGGCACGGAACAGCGACTGGCTGGCCGAATTCCTCGCACTCGCACCACGTAGGAACGCCCCCAACGGCCGGGGGAGGGCTGCTGGGGGCGTTAGGGGAAACCAACCAAGGCGCCCCGTAGCGTGCGGTCGAAGGGTTAGCCTCGGCCGCCCGGGGGTCGTGCACGGGTGAGGCGCACGCTACGGGGCGTTTTGACGGGCGGGGGGAAGTATGCTTGTTTTGGTGGGCCAAGCGAGTTGGATTCGCTTCCTGAACGCCGCGAGGTTTTCCCCTTGCGGCGTTCGTCTTTTTGGTGGGGTTAGGGTGACGTGGTGAGCTGCGTCACGGAGTAGGTGGCGTTTCCGCCCGCGGTGGTGCCGATGAAACGCACGGTCAACTGGTCGTCGGCAGGCGACCACGCCTCACAATGCCCGACGCCCGCGAGCGGTGCCGCACTCTCGAGAACGAACATGTCGCCAGGCTTGGCGCCCACGAATGCAACGGTCACGTCGCCCGTCACGCCAGCCAGCGCCGGCACGGCGAATACCTTGCCCGTCGTCACCGGTCGGTCGGTGACGCGCGTCGCTGCGACGACGTGCACTTGCCCGGAACGACGCAACTCTTGCAACGAGTAAGAGTCCGCCTCGAGCAGCGTTGCGGCAGTAACGATGCCCGCGACGTCGGTCTGATTGAGCAGCACGATGGGCGCCGTGATGGCGCCCTGACTGACGACGTCCCAGCACTCGAGCTGCGCCGCGGCGATGGCGCCGCCGACTTGGCAGTCACGCGCGCGAATGATGGCGTTAGGGTCATCGAGACTTGAGAGCACGCAGTCAGCAAGCTCGTACTGGTTTGCCACGCCAGTCCCGGTCATCGCTCCAAAGACCGAGGCCTTAGCCGTAACCGAAGCGTCGCCCAACGTCGAACCGGTCGCCCACGTGCAGTTTTGCACCTGACAGTCGGCGCTACCGTCCACGGCTACCACGGCCAGCACGCCGCGCATGAATACGGTCCCGCCCGCGATGGTCAAGCCGAGCCCGAGAAAGACCGGGTTGCCCGGTGCGACTATCGCGACGTCGCCAGCAACGGAGAGCCCCAAGGCCCCGTAGTCGCCCGCCGCGAGCAACAGCGTGCCCGTGAGGCCCGCGAGCACAAGCGCATCGTAGGCCGCTTGTGGAGTCAGGAACGGGTTGCCCTCGCTCCCATCCTGGGTTGACCCGACTCGGGCCGGGTCCACCCACCACTCGGCCGTCAGCGGCGCGCCACCGCCCGACGCGGGAGGCTCACCCCTCAACGTTCCGTCACTTTGGAACGTCAGCACGTTGCCCGGCGTGCCCTTGACTGGCTGCTCTGTACTGCCCGCACGAATGCGGAATGAGGGGTCAACCATGGGAGGGCTCCTAGAGCGCGTTGGAGGGCACGCCGATTAGGCGCACGGCTTGGTTTCCGGTGGCGACGTTGCCGCTCAAGGCGGCGAAGCGCACGGTGACGGCCCCGGTCGAGGGAGTCGAAACCCACGCGCTGTCGATGATGAGATTCGCGAGCGGCGCACCGACCGGAATCACTGAAAGCGCGCTCTGGTCCTTCCACACCCCGTCGGCCGTCAGCACGACGTCGGCGTGGTCGCCGTCGGTGATATTGGGGACCACGACCGTTACGTCGCGGATGGGGTCATTCGGTCCGGTGCTGCCTCTACGTTGTCCCATGGCTGTTTTTTCCTTGTTGGTGGGCTACGCGCCCAAAGCTTCACTTCAAAACGCCGGCTTGGTGTAAGGCCGCCAGCACGCCTTGAATCACGCCGACGGCACTCACGATGAAAGCAGTCTGCCGACCACGAGCGCGACGGCGCGCGCCGCGCTCGAGCTTCCACGCCTGTACGAGAGCCCTGACCTCTGATTGCGTGTCGGCTACGGCGCGCGCCATCTTACCGAGCATGACGTGCACGTCGGGGTCGGTGAGGTCTTTGACCGCGCGACTGCCACCGCCGTTTTTGGTCGGTTCTTGCCAGTCGTCATCGTCGCCGGCTTGAAAGTCACCAGGACGCGGACTCATGCGCCCTCGTCGTCGTCGTCGTCGTCGTCGTCGTCGTCGTCGTCGTCGTCGTCGTCGTCGTCGCCCGGGCCATCGCTATCGCGCTTGACCGTCAGCAGGATGCCTTGGGGCCCGCCAGGGCACCGCTCGACAGCCACGAGGCGCACGCGCACGGTATTCAGCTTGAACGGGTCAGGCTCGCAGTACTCGACGGCTAGGCCCCCCGCCATGGGGTCGGTGAGCGTCGCCTCAATGGCGACCACGCCGGGGTCGTCAGAGCCCCTGACGCGCACGGAGAGGTCGGCGTTGCCGCCGCGAGGCACGCGGGAGAGATTGGCCGTGACCTTGTGTTTACTCATCGGACACCTAGGTACATCTTGACAACTCGCGGGACCACGAACACTACGGCCAAAGTCGCGCCGCTCGCAACCGACGGCCAAAACCACCAACGTTTCACGACACTAAGCGGGGGCTCGGTAAAGCCGCCCTCGGCATTGCGCCGATCTGTTTCGCCGGCCGCCTGCTCGCTCGTCATGCCCGTGCGGATGACCGACTCCACTTGTGCTTTCGCTTCCGCGGTCACCGCGTTCGCGCGATTGTAGTCGTTTCGCAGGTTGCGCGCGTGGTCTAGCTCGGCCGTGCCGTTGAACCAGTTGTCCCCGTTATCCTCCCACCACGCTATCCACTCGTTGAAGACGGCTTTGGCCGCGGCCGTTTTGGGAGCGTTCGCGGGGCGGTGAAAAAAGTCATTGATGGCGCGGAGGTCTTCGTCAACTTGGCTCATGAGCTAGAACCTTTCTGCGCGGCCTGCCACGCTTTTTCAGCAGCGACGCGCGCACGCTCCGTCAGCAAGGCGTCGTCGCTCAGCACGACGCGCGCCAAGCGGTCAGCGATGAGCTTATTCACGTCAGCCACGGTTCACCTTGTCGAGCAGTGCGCGCTCTAGGCGAGCGTCGGCCTCGGCCTGGAGACGCACGCGAATCGTCAGGGTCTCGAGCATGCCTCGTTTCGCCACGAGCCACCGCGTCAGAATCATCCAATCATCATTGCTCAGCCACCAGCCAACAACGCCGCCCACGGACGCCGAACCGAACAGCATCCCGAGCACGAACATGCCGAGGGAGTAAATCACGTCGGCCCCCCCGAGGGCGGGACCGGTTCGGCGGTGGTTTCGACGTCGGCCGCGACCGGCTCGCTCGGCTCGAGCCCGAACAGCTCGCGCAGCAAAGCCGCCTCCCGCTCATCGAGCAAGCCCGGCACGTCGAGCAAGGCGCGAATCTTGGCGAGATCAAAAGTGCCCCGTAGCTTCGCGCTCAAGCTCAAGCCCTGTAGCGCCTCCTGCACGCTCGGCCACACGGCGCTGGCTGCTTTCTTGGCGCCCTCGAAGGCTTCGTCTTTGCGCTTCTGGTCACGCTCGAGCGTGTCTCGCGCCAGCTGGCGCGTAAACGCTTCGTCCTCGAGCCGGCGGCGTTGCTCGTCACCCTTGAGCATCTCCGCGCGTAGCGCCTTGTTGTCGGCGTTGGCTTCCTTGAGCGCGACCCGCAACTCCGTGATGACGTCCAACACCGGGCCGTGGATGAGCGACCACGAGCGCTCTAGGTGCACCTGCGTCTTTTGGAGCAAGTCCACTTGCGTCTTGGCGAGCGCTACTTCAGGCGTGTCGCCCGGCTTCGCCTTCCCCTTGAGGCTTATGCCGGTCGCAATGGCGTCGGGCAGGTAGTATAGCCAGTCGGCGCCCTCGGCCAAGCGCTTGCGCTGCACGACGTTCCGATCGCCGAGGCGACCCAGCTCGCGCGTCGATACGCCCGACACCTGCGCCGCGAGGGACGCGGAGACCCATCGTTCGGCCGAACCGTTCATTGAAGCGGGCGCGGACTCGAACTCTTGCTCGTCAGCCATTAGACCCACTCCTCGAACCAAGAGTGCAGCTCGTCACGCATCATCTCGAGATGCGAATCGAGAGCGAGGTCTTGCGAGTCGCCGTCGGTCAAGTCGTCATAGCCGGCCACGAGCCGATTGAAGCGCCCTTGGAGGCGCTCCACTTGCATCAACTGCGCGCGAATCTCGCGGAGCACCGCGAGCGCTTCGGACTTTCGCTTGGCAGCCAGCTCTGACTTTTTCACCCGAACAACCTCCCCCACAACGCCTTGAGCGCAGCGCGCCCGAAGTAGGCCGCGCCGAGCGCGGCGACGCCGGCGCCCACCTCGACCACGTGCACCCACGAAACGGCGCCCTTGGGCAAATGCGCGACGACTGGCGCGAACGACTCGCGCAGCTTCGTGAACGTCGCCGTCGCTTGGGGGTTGCGGTAGTCGTGCGAGTACTTCTGCGAGAGCGCCTCGCGGAACTGGTCGGGCGTGCCGTGCTCCGCCGCGGCGACGACTTCGGGGAACGTGTGACGGAGCTGCGCCACGAAATCTGCGAAGCCTTGCTCGAGCGTCGAATAAGCGCGGAACGCGCTAGGCGCTGTCTTATTGAGCATGGCCCGGTGCAGGTCGGCGATGCGTTGCGGCGTGTTGGCGTCCGGCTCGGGGTACCATGGCGGCCGCCAAACCATACCGGCGTACTGGGGGCCGGCCGAGATATTGCCCGGGTTGAAGTTTTTGAGGTTGCCACCGCCCGTCTCAATCCAAACGAGCGAGAGCAGCGACGCCGCGAGGTCACGCGACAAGGGGCCCCACGCGGCTTGCAGCGCGGCCAGCGCTTGCTGCTTGGTGACAGGCGTCGTCTTGGTGGGGACTTCAACAGGCATGGCTACAGCCCCAGGAACCACTGAGGCGTTACGGTCTTATTGCCCACGGCGAGATTGCGGATGCGAACCAGGACGGTCATCCCGGGAATCGGCACGCGACGGCCGCCCGCAAAGACGCTGATGTCGTAATTCGCATAGGACGTCGAGCCCCCGCCGATGAACGAAACAGTGATGTTTTTCAGCGTCGCATCGTTGTTCTGCGACAAGTGCACGGTGAACTCCCGCACGAAGTCGCGCACGGGGAATTCAGCAATGCTGGTCGGGCCCGCGTCCGCGAGCGTGACGGAGGGCTCGGTGTAAGTCAGCGGCGCGCCGTTGGAGTTGACCGAGCCCTTGGCCACCGACGCCGCGAGAAAGACATTCCCCCCGCTGGGGTCGTAAGGCGTGCCGGTGTCCGGCGCGTAAGAGATCGCATTCACGGACAGCTCGTTACAGACAAGCGAGAACTGGGCGCCGTGCAGCCAGTCGCAATCGAACGAATTACGCGCGCCGCCGCAGCCGTACGCCACTCGAGCGCGCACGTCCGAGTTAGCGGCGGGGGTCTCATCACCGCGCGCCAGCTGCACGCTATGCACCGCTGGGGGGCCGTACATGCCCGAGTTTTTTGGCAGCACCTGCACGATAGCGCCCGGGGCGGCCGGCAAGGGCTGCGTGTGCTGGTCGCCCCATAGGTTTTGGTTTACCCACGGGCCCGTCTGAGGTTCGAGCATGAGAATCTTACTCATGCCCGCGCGCACGCCGCGCTGAACGGCGCGCATGTAATCTTCGACGGTGATGCCCATGGGCTCTACTTCCTCCCCAGGTTCACAGCCCCACAGGAGCAGCAGCGGTTGTAGATGCACCAACGACAGTGCGCGCAAGATCGCACGACGCGCGACCACACTAGACGGCCCTCCGATGGCGCACGCACCCCTTGCCGTCCACTTCGAAGCGGCCGGCCACGCGCATTGCGGCCGCTCGCTTCTCGAGCAGGGTCAACCCGTTGCGGGCCGCCACCGCGTGGGGGCTCTTACTGGCCGCCAGCTTCTTCGTTGCGTTGACCGTGGCGACGGCGTGCGCCTTGTCTGCGGGGCTCCCCTTGCCGCTGTAGGCGGCGAGCAAGCGGTCACTTGCCTGCACGCCTTCGGCGAGTGCCACCGCCGGCACGGCGCCCTTGCCGCCAGCATGCACGATGAACGGCGCGGCCTTGCCACCGACGCCGAGTTGTGCGGCCGCGGTTTGGATGACGTGCGCTTGCCCCACGGCAAGGCCCGACTGCACGGCCGCGGCCACCTCGGGCGGGAGCTGCTTCAACGCCGTCTCGAGCACGACGTCTTCCACCTTCTTTCCCTGGCGGACCTTGTCCACCACCACCAGGGCTTGCTTGAGCGCGCTCTTCTGGTTGTCGGGAATCGGCAACGCCGCGAAGGCCGACTCGCTCAGTTTCTTGCCTTGCATGACCGACGTCGCGGCGCGGAACGCACCTTGCGCGACCGGGCCGCCGGGCACCGCGGCCGCGGCCGCCTCGACCAGCGCCGTCGTCAGCTTTTTTCCGTCTGCGATGGCGAGCGCAGCGGCCATCGTACTGCTGAGACCCGTGCCGAGCACCGGCACGAAACTCACGACAGTCTGCACGTACGGCGTCAGCTCTTTCACTCCTGAGAGTTGCGCTTGGAACGTGCCGACCGCGGCCTTGCTGACGTTCGCGCCGGAGGCGACCGACGTCGCGAAGCCGACGGGCGCGACGCCGATGTTGTACACGCTCGCCAGGGGCTTGCCGACGACGGGAATCTTTTTCAGCAGCTTGCCGGGCGCGGCGACTACCTTGCCGACGGACTTGAACGCTTTGGTGAACCAGCTCATGGTGCGGGACCTTTCGGAAAGTCAGGCGACAAGCGAAGCGGCTTGGTGCCACTCTTCTGCGCGCTGGGGGTCTTTGGCCGCCTTGCTGTTGAGCTTTGCGGCGTAGGCGACCTTAGCGGCCGCCATGTTGGCTTTGGGCCAGTAGAGAGGCGTCGGGGGCACGATGCCATGGTCGAACGCGAGGGCCAGCGCACTCTTGGGGCCATACAGCCCGTCGATGTTGCCGACGTAAAACTTGCGCGTGACTTCCTCACGCTGGAAGCGCTTCAGCAACTCTTGCGCGGCCTGCCCCTCACTGCCGGCTTTGGCACCCGTGAACGCCAGCGCTACCTGCCCCGCCAGTGAGCGTTGGGGCGAGTGAGCGGGGGACACCTTGGCCCCGGCTCCAAGCGCCTTCTTCACCTTGCCCACGGCCGCCGCTGCGCCGCCCGCACCCTTGATGCCCCGCTCGACTTCCGTCGCGGCAGTCTCGAGCGACTTTGCTTGCTCGGTGTAACCTTGCTGGCGCAGCGACGTGGCGAGCTTGCGCATGACCGCCGGGTCGGCACTCGCGAGCGCCTTGGTGACCTGCTGACGGATTGCGGGCGTGGCGTCCGGCTCGCTCGCGGCGTGCGCGTACTGCACGACGCCGACGATTGCGCCGACGACGCCGAGACTGACCAAAACTTTTGCTACTGCGCCCATGGTTTACATTCCTAGAAAGCGGGAAGGGTCTTCGATTCGACCCTTTGGGTGTTGGTGGTCTGGTGGGTGGCGAAGCTCGGCGTGCATCGTCGCCTTGACGCCTTTTGGTAGTCGGCCGTACTTCGCCAAGTACGGCATGACCTCGGCTTCGGGCACGCGGACCTTTTTGCCGTCGTCGAGCCGACGCCAATAACGCCAATACAGGCGCACGTCGGCGCCTACGCCGTCCTCTTGCAGCTCGGCGCAGCGAATGCCGACCAAGTCGTCGCAGTCACCCCAGCCCCGAGCGTAGACCGTGAGCACGTCGGCAAACTCTTCCACCTTGCCCGCCCACGGCTCGGGGCGGAAGCGCACGCTCGTCTGATACAGCGGCGGGAGGGGTTTCCCCCTCCTCCGCGCTTCCCTGATAGTGACCCTGTTGGACGCAATCACCGCTCTCAGAAAAATCTGAGCAAGCTCCGCGAGCACTCGCGGATCACCGGTTCCGGCGCCAACTCTGGTAACTAACAGGAACCCCATCGCGCCTCAGACCAGCGCGGGACCGATGAGCGACCCGTAAAACGGGTGGTCGTTGGTGTCGAGGTTCTTGACCGTGAGAGTGATGTCGATGCCCGGTCGGGCGATGAAGCCCTTCAACGCAACGCCGTAGCCGTTTTGCGCGAAAATCTCCGCGCTCGCGAACTCGGCGTTGCCGAACATCGAGTCACGCCCGACGACCAAATCGCCGATGGCGAAGAACAGCGCGAGGAAGGACGGAACCACGAAACGACCGACCTGCACGACGCGCTGGGGGCGCGCCGTCAAGATGGCCGTGGTGGACGCCGTTACCGTGGTCGCGCCGTTCGGACCCTGGGGAAAGTTGACCGGCTGCTGTTGCGACTGGGGTTGGATGCGCGCCACGCGGACCTTCGTCTTGCCCTTGCCCCGCTTGGGACGCGGGCCGCCAATGAAGAGCGCGTCGTCGCCGTCGTCGCCAATCAGCTCGGCGCCGTCGCCGACGTCGTCGTCGTCGTCACCAAGCGAGATGTCACCAGCTACCAGATCGTACATGTGAGTGCCTCTTTCGTTTCAAGGTGCGCGCACCGTGCGCGACCAGGGTCTACGCTGCCTTGACGGCAGCCGGCTTGGCGACGGGCTTGCCCGACTGCTTGGCGCGCCATGCGACCAGCGCGTTGCGGGTCACGTCTCCGACGCCGAAGTCAATCATGCCGTTGCCGTACTCGGCGATGTAACGGCTCGCGCCGTCGAACACTTCGAAGGCTCCGGCGAGCGCGATGAGTCCGCCCACCACGAGATCAGAGCGCACGCGCGTTTTCGGCAGGTGCGCCAACATGGGGAACGCGGCCAGCACGCCCGCGGTGCCACCACCGACGGCGCCCGTCAGCGTGCAGAGCAGCGTCTTGCCAGTGTGCGCGGCCGCTTCCTTGACCTTGTAGGTCTTGGCCAAGTTGCGCGCTCTGACGACCATCTGGACCAGCTCACTCTTGGGAGCCTCGGCCAGCGCCTCGGGGATACCTGCCTTGACCATTGCACTTGCGCTCATCGTTCGGACCTTCCTATGGGGGGGGTGGGGTCTAATTACACGGGGCTTTTCAGCCGCTTGCAACTTGGCGACGAAAAACCGGCAAGTTTCGCGGGGGGCCGCCGTACTATGGGATCGGAACCAACCAACCCGGGGCGCCTACCGCGCCCCCATCACCGGGGCGCAGCCGCGCCCCAAGTGAGGCAACATGTCCGAGGAAAAAAAGAAGCCGTGGGGCGACGCGTACGCCATCAAGCCGGGGCGCGAAAGTGCCGACGGTGAGGTCAGTCGCGATATCTGGATACCGCTCGGCGCCGTGTGGGAGAGCGAGCAGGGCAACTTCAGTCTTACACTCGACAGCGAACCCATTCACTGGCGCAACCCCAACATCGAACGGCGCGTCGTCATCACGCGACGCCAGGCCCCCGCCACGGCGCTCACCACCAGCAAGGGGGGCCGCAAGTGACCCGCTCACAGCAAGAGGCGCAGCGCGAGCTAGACCGCGCGCAAGCCAAGTGGCTCAAGGCTTACGGGTGGGAGCCCCGCATTGGAGGCGAGCTTGCCGCGCCGATGCGGTGGTCGCATCACTTCGCACCCAAAGCGAAAGAGAGCTACACGACCCGTGACGCGCTCGAACTAACGCGCGCCGAGCCGTTGCGCTACGGGGGGCCGCGATGAACGCC
>ERZ1292644.1160-Hain-H14-01um-R2-1160-length-14313-cov-5_pt1 | contig 14313 bp, 16 predicted proteins | sample MGYA00564402_ERZ1292644 | MGnify/ENA primary metagenome ERZ1292644 (study PRJEB36523, sample SAMEA6512644) | groundwater metagenome | collected 2019-01-09 | study: AquaDiva: Metagenomics assemblies of 32 groundwater samples
GGTCGCCCTGCGAGGCGAAGATGTTGAAGCCGGTCTTGCGGACCAGATCGTGCCATTCGGCGAGGGTCGCCGTGGTCTGAACCAGATTGTCGGCGCGGGCCGTGATGAGGCCGTTGACGCCACGCGAGGTTGCGGCGGCCCTGCCGGAGTTCGCGGTCAGGAAGATCGCCTGATTCCCCTTGACCACGGATTCCGTCGTGACCGTGGTGCGAAGGAGGGACTGGCGATCCTCGAACGCCCAAATGAACTCCTGGCGGTACTGTCTTTGATATGCGGTCTCGGGCATCGAAGTTCTCCCCGATGCAAGTTAGGGGGAACCTCGGCTCCGGTTATCTGGCTGCGTGTCCTGGGGGTTGTCCGCCGAATTGCTTGTTGCTTATTGCGGCCGGCGGGGCCTTCGGGCGACGAGACAGGGCGTCGCGTCGGTCGGTTAAGGCTTCGGAGCCGCGATGCGGGTTGTCCGAACGAATCTCAGCTTAGAACAGCTTCCTGGCGAATGTCAACAGGCTTCTTGTAGTCCTCTGGGGCGTGCGCCTCGAAGTCGCGAAAGCTGCGGGGCCGCCAGCCTGATTTCAGCTTTTCGATGTCCTCGGCGTCGAGCTTGCGGTCCCAAATCTCGTAGTGCCCGCGGGCGACCTTGGGCGAGCCGGCAGCCCGCAGGCGTTCCAGGTTGCCCGGCGAGATCACGTCCTTTGTCGGACCGTCGCGGCCCCCCTTGCCGTCGGAAAAGGCCGGTAGCGGCAGCGCCCCAGAGCACTTGCCGCAGAACTGCGCCACCTGGTCCTGGAATTGGTCGGGCGTTTTCCGCCACCAGCCAGGCTCGATTGGCCACCCCGGCATCCCGAACAAGGCCCCGAGGCTCGCCGCGATCTCGCAGAAGTAGGCGCCGAGCGGGGTAATCGCCGCCGACCAGCGGGCCTGGAATGGGCAGTTGTCGATCAGGATGCGCCGGAGTTCAGGGTCATCCACCGTTTCCTCGATCGCGACCAAAAGCGGCTGATGGCGGCCGGTTTCCTGGGTGTGGTCGTTATAGGCGATCCTGCCTCGCTCGAAGGTCGCCAGGATGTCGTCGCGGTACTCGGCCCATTTCCAGCCGCTCGTCCAGAACTCCCGCTTGGCCTTGTCAGGGATCATCTCGCGGTAGATCGCCAGCACCTCGCGGAACTGCGGGTGGAGCGCAGGTTCCCCACCCATGCAGCCGATCCGGCCGGGGAAGCCGTCGAGCGAGGCGATGGCCTGCCGGATCATGTCGAGCGGCATGAACGAGGGTCGCCGGTGGTGCCCGATCATCCGGGTGCAGTTGGCGCAGGATAGATGGCAGGCGCCGAAGGCCACGTCGATCTGGATGACGGTGTTGTCGCTGATTGGGCGCATTTAGGCCGCCCTGCCCCGCTTTTGCAGCTTTTCCCGCGCCTCGTCAAGTTCGCGGTAGCGGGCCGCCATGACGGTTTCGCCGGATTTGGTTTTCGGCCCGGTCCAATACTCGCTGTGACTGTCGGCCATCTTCTTGTGGATCTCGGCGATCTCCGCCTCGATCGACAACCCAGGCGTACCGCCGCTAGCCGGCGTCACCGTCCCCGCCGGGTTGATCTCGGCCGACATATTGATCAGCCACCGCAGCGTGTCGGCATCGTTCCCGAGGGCGGTCCCATCGCCGAGGCGGGCGCCGAGGATCTTGTCCTTGACCCCTTCCGGTGCGAAGTCGAGAAGCCCATAGGCAGAACTCAGCCGACGGCCGAAGTCCCGGCCCATTTCGTCGCGGAGAGCGTCTCGTGCCGTGGTCTTGTCCCGCTCGTCCCGGTCGGCGCGTTCCGCAGCGATCCTGTCCTGGATGGTGTAGTAGGCCGTCACCGCTTTCTTGACCATGGCCGGGGGCGCATTGTCCTCGTGCATGGCCTTGAGGAACTCGCCGATCAGCGGCTTGTCGTTGTCGCCGATGACCAGACCGCCGTCGAGCTTGATGTCGTAATCCTCCGCCTGCTCCGGGATTCCCCTTGCCTTGCGCCAGGCCCCCTTTTCCTCATCGGTGCCTTCGGCCGGGAATGGATCGGGATCGGCCCCCTGTTTCCATTGCTTTTCGGCGTTGAGCGCCCATTGCGCCACGTCTCGCGGACTCTTCATCCGCTCAAGACGCTTGGCAAGCGCCTTATCCTCGCCCGCCATCTTCCCCCGCCAGTCATCCGGGAAGTCGGTCGGCTGGATGATTTCGCTCCCCCCGTCGCCAGGATCGGCGAGCACGGTCGAAGGCGGGGCCTTGCCCGCAGCAGGCTTCGCGGCAGGCGTGGCGGGCGCGGCAGCAGCCGGGGGCGGCGTAGCCGTCGGCGTGGCGGTGGTCGTTGTTTCCGTCTTTCCCTTATCTTCGTCACTCATTGGCCTTCTTCCTTTCCCGTTTGCCCCGAGGGGCGATGCGTTGCTTCGTAAGCCTTTCCTCCGCCGCCTTCACGGCGTTGAGGTCGATGTTCAGCATCCCGACGATGGCCCTGCCGACGCTGCGCCGGCCCTCGGCAAAGCAACTGTTACGATCGCTGGCCGGATCGTAGGTCATCGCGTAGGTGCCGGAAATTTCCTCGACGATGCACCTTAAGGCGCGTTTTTGTGCCGTTTCGTCGGCCTCGCCCTTGCTGACGGCGCGGATGGCATAGGCGTCGGAAAGATCGCGTGGGAGCCAAACTGCGGGCGGTCTCATCAGACCGGCCCGCAGTCCTCGATGTCGGCGTCGGTCTCATCGCCTGGGTCAGGATCGAGGATGTTCCAGACAAACAGCCGCTTGTAGTGCTGGGTCGCCCACAGGCCGCCCTTGAGGCGGCCGACCGTCGCCGTCCACCGGAGGACCCGCCGCTCGAGCTTGTAGTGAACTTTCCCCTCTTCATCGCCGAGCTCATCGCCTTTCTCGCTCGCTATCCTTCCCTCATGACGGTAGAACCATCGCTTGGCGTTCTCCAGGTTGTCCTCGGCATCCTCGATCAGCTTGTGAATCCGCTGCGCCCGACGCTCGAAAACGAGAGCCTGGACGGTCTCGAAGCGGTCGGGATATGGCGCCGGCTGCCGCCGGAGCATACTGTCGTCGGGAATGACGATCTCGACGCCGACGAGCTTCGCGATATCGATGAAATGGCGCACGCCGGCCTGCTGCACGACGTACTCCTCGCGGGACTCCATGTCGACGCCCCACAGGCCGATCTTGGAAACCTTCTCATCGAAGGCTTGCCCGAGCATGTAGCCGAATGAGGACGAGAACCACGTCACGCCATACTTCTCGAACAGCGCCGTCCGATCCATCACCACGTTCTCTGTGCCGCCGATGGGAATGATCGAGTAGACCTTCTGCGGCGCCTTGACTGCCCGCAGCTTCTTCAAGTAGCGATTGTCTTGCTCGTTGTCCCACCAGCGCCGATGAATCTCGAAGATCCTGTCGCATCGCGGCAGATCGAGCGCCGGGGCGTTGCACGACCAGATTTCCCAATCGTGATTCTCGAAGGGAGCGTCCTTCCAACTGGGCGAAGTGCCGACGATGGCCACCTGCCGCTTCCCTGCCGTCATTTTTTCTCCTTTTGGTTTCATCGATTACGCAACCGCAGGTTCCGCAGTACGCGCGGCAAGCTGCGGGACAGGGGCCAGCGCCTTGCCGGCTGCTCCGATCTGTTGGGCCACCTGAGCCCCCTGGGAAACCTTGGCAAGCAACTCTTCGGCCTGTTTCGCCTGTGCCGCTTGGGCGTCGATGGCGGCCATCTGTTCCTCATCCCGCATCCACTCGGCAGGAGTGCGAACCGCATGGAGGGCGTCACGAAGGCCCGCGCGAATGTCAACCATCTGGACTGCCAGCGGATCGAGCGGGGCCGCCTCGGCGAGAAGCCCCTTGGCTTCCATGAATACCTGCGCCTTGATCCGGTCGGTGGCTTCCCGGAGCGGGCTCTCGAAGCGGAACTCGACATCCTGGCCGGAAAGCGACTCCGGCATCGCGCTCGGAGGGCCGAATGCTCCCGCCCGCATGAGCAGCCCGAAGTCGAGCTCGCACAGCGCCCCGTTGTAGTCGCTCTCCATCGGCTCGAACAACGGCAACGCCTGGCGAACGAACTCCTCGATCCGCTGCGCCGCCTCGTAGGCGGTCATGCGGTCGCGGGGCGGCGGCATCACCAGCCGGTTGAGGTAGAACGCCTCGGCGATCATCAACCGGACTTCCTTGACCATCTCCAGGCCGATCGGGATGGCGTCCTTGCCGCCCCGATCCAGGGGCCGCAGGACTTCGCCAAGGCGCTCGTCGTATTGGGCGTCAACCGGAGTGAAGCCGCCGGGGAACGCCTCGATCGGCCCCTTGATCGCGTCCTGCACGCCGATCAGGGCCGGCTCGGCGGCGTACTCGCTGGCGGTGAGCAGCGTGTACCACATCGCCTGAATCAGGCGGGCATCCGGCAGCGCCGCCACGGTCGCCGGCGAGAAGGCGTATGGCGATCCCGGAGCCGTCTGCCACCGTGGGATGACGTAAACCCCGTTCCACAGCGAAACCTCTTCGAGCACCCACTGGTTCTCGACATCCAGATAGATCGAGGCGAAGGGCAGCTTGCGGCCATTTCGACCAGGAAGCTCGTAATTGGTGGAGGCCATCACGATGTGCCACACCTCCACCGTCGCATAGGGATCGTCCTTGATCAGCTTGGTCACATTGTCGTGGACCTTGCCGGGGAAATAGGCCGCAAGCTCGCGGGCTTCCGGTTTCCACTTTCGGTAGGTCGTGCTGATTCGGCCATGCGAATCTTCGCACCACCACATGTCCCGCAGGTGCCAGCACCGGTGAAGAAGGATCGGCCCAGAGATCGGCGATTCGGCGACCTCCACCGAGATCGCGCACTGGCCGAAGGCGGCGAAGTCGTGATCGCCTTCCTTGGTCGCCCGCACGAACCCGGATTCGCGGTCGTACATCGCCCGACGCTGCACCCGCTCCGCCATCTCAAGCCATTTGCGGGCGGCTTCGTCCTCCGCTTCCTGGCGCTTGGTGCGGATATGAAACCACTCCTTCGACGGCGGGCGCAGCATGGCGCCGAAGGCGTTGCCTAGATCGCGGCGGGCGAGGATCGGATAGGATGTGTCGAGACCGCCCGCGAAGTCGCCGCCGACGTTGCGGGTCGCCGTGAAGTCGGCACGCTCGGGATAGAAGTTCTCGGCGATCTCCTGCCATAGGCGCATGACATCGGACTTGCGCTCGTAGAGCTTCTTCCCCTGGTCCACCAAGTCCTTGTGGCGCTGCTCGAAGTTCATCCTAGCTTTTCCTGTCCGATGTCGGAAAGAATGGTCGAGGCCCGACCGCTGCGCTGGCGCAGGGCAAGCTGCGTCCGCTGGCGTGCCTTGGCAGCCTTGGCGTCGTCAGGGACGGGCATTTCGGCCGGAGCCGACGGCGCAGGCAACGGCGCCGGTTCTCTGACCCCGCCGCTGGCGAGCCCGGCTATGGCAGCGATCCCGCCCAACAGCGTCCCGACCGCAGCGATCGGTTCCGTGATGCCAGCCATGGCGATTCCCTCCTATGCCCCCAGCCGTTCGCCGCGGGTATCCGAAAGCAACGTCGAAACGCGCCCACTCCGCATCCTCGAAGAAGCCGACCGCCTAGCTTCCTGTTCCTCGGAGCGTGCGGCTTGAGCGGCCAGTGACGGCATGGCGGCACTGGCGGCCGTCCCCACCGCCTCCTTGGATTCCAGCAACTCGCCGGTCTTTGGATTGAACAGCGGGCCGCCACCGCCCACGCCTGCAGTCGGTCCTTCCGTTCCGGCCACCATCTGACGACCGGCCCCGAGTTTTTCCAGCTTGTTGAACGCCTCCCCAAGCAAGGTCAGCGCCGCCCCGAACCCAGGCGACCCCATCGACATGAAGGACGACTGTTTCATTCGGCTGGTGTCTGGCGGCGCCCCAACCGCACGTCCGAAGCCCGCGATCGCACGGTCGATCGGGTTGGTGGGGTTCATCCCGGCCGCGAGCATCTGCGCCCCAAGCTCATCGCCGCCCGCGCGGGCGGCATCTTCGGGGCTTTGGAACCCACCGAGGCCCCCGCCGACATGGAAACCGCCGACGGTGCCCCCAGGCGTCGAGGGATTGTCGGCCGATGGAGACTGTCCTGGATCGCTCATCGCTGTTCCCTTCCGAACCGGCGAGGCTGAACTTCACGCATCGAGCGTCTCGTCTGAACTTCGACGCGGCGAGTGGGCGCCCGGCTCGTCCGCTGGTCGGGGCTGACGTTCTTCGCCCCAGCCGACCACGCCATCACCACCGCGTCCCCGCGGTCGGGAGACCTTCCCAGCCGCGCCACGATATCGTCCTTGGCCTCGATCTTGATCCCCCGCGGCCCGACCTCGAAGATCGGCGCCGCCAAATCCGCCGCCAGTATCGAATCATCTGGAAGGGCGACCCTCGAGCCTCCGGGCTGGCCTGGATCGAGGGCCTCCCGGAACCGCCAATATGCCTCGGCGCGGCGGTTGTAGAACCCGAACTGGCGGTCGCCGCTGCGGGCCTTGGTCGCCGCCGCCCCCTTGAACGGCACCACCTCGACGCCGTTGTTCCGCAGGTGCTCGAGCGGCCCGCCGCCGTAGCCGCCGCCCATGTCGATCACCACCATCGCACCGTCCCGCCGGTGCGAGGTCACCAGCCCGGCCACCGTGGCCCCGGTCGGCGTGTCCTTGCCTTGGACCGAAACGAGCGGGGCGAACCAGCCATCGTGACGCATGGCGAGAACGGTATCGTTTGGCCCCCCGGCGGCCACGTCCACCCCTATCGCGCACATCGGCACGCCGAGCGGAGGCGTCGGCTGCCAGCGAAGCTGAGCCGAGCGAACCCAGCCCGAGGGGATGACCTGCCGCTCGTGGTCGGCGCGGGCGGCCATGAAGTTGCCGTCACGGATCGCCGAGCGGAACGGCTCCTGCATGGCGTCCAGCTTGGCCGCGTAATCCCCCCGCGACAGGAACGGGTTGTCCTTGAGGGCGGCCGGAATGAACGTGCGCGAGAGCGGCGTCACCAGCTTACCCTCGACCTCGACCGGATCGGGGCCAGGAACTTCCTTGTCCTGGCCGCGCTCATCGGTGACGAACCAGCGAAGCTCGCCCGGTTTCGCTGGATTCTTGTGGGTGCGGTCCAGCCAAGGGGAGAACATTCGGATCAGCCATTCGCCATCGCTCGAAAGCGGCGGATTGGTCGCCAACACGACGCGACACCGCTGTCGTGGGTCGGTCGTCCGCACCCAACCCATGAGGAACCGAATTTGCTTCTCCGGGAAATGCGCCGCCTCGTCAGCGCCGAAGAAGTCGTGCGGCCGGCCCATCCAGTTGAGTTCGTCGCCGGGCTTCGCCATGCCGCCGAACTCGAGGAACCGATGGTCCGCCGTCCTGAGCGTCGGCGGGATCGAGTTGGTGAAGCCGTCGCGGGTGCCATTGAACCTGAGGCAGTCCTCGATCAAGGCGCCGAGATCGTTGAAGTGGCGGCGCATGATCAGGGACCGCTGGTGCGCGGTCAGGCCCAGCCCGATGATCAGCCCGGTGTTGTGGGTGACCACAAAATGTTCAGTGATAAACAAGGAGTTTGGATGCGACGCCGTGATGCAAATTGTTTCATCCGTTCCCGCTTGCTCGATCTTGTCGAGCCACAACCCCATTGTCTGTGGTTCTTTTCCGCGGCATCGTTCTGCCTTCCGCTCTAGATTAAACATCCTTTCGGGTTCACGCATCTTTATGCGAACGGTATGGGCTCTCTGACCCACGCGCCTTTCCCCGCGGTAGGAGAAGCGCGGGGTTCTTTCTCGACGGCTTGTCACGGCGCCAAGAGAACGAGCGAGATGTTCAACATCATCCGCAAGCCGTTTAGAAACCGAGCAGAAATAACAGTCACCGTCCTCCTCAACCCACCCGTCCGTATCCATGAGTCCGCGCAACAATTCCCACCGTTCACCAACAGTGCTGAAAAGATAAATGCGCGGGATGAACTTCTCTGCCGCCCGGCATCCCAAAACTCCGAGATCGGCTAGATTCTCGGAAATCACGCCCTTGGATATTCTGAAAACCGGGCATCTAACCCCGGCACCGTATCTTGACATCCGTTGTTCGCTGCCGGCCAAGAGATATTCGACACGATCCGGAATCTCGGGGTCTGCGGAACAGAACGTCACGTCCTTGCCAAGACTACCATCCCCCAACAGAACGCCAAGAACATACGGCGGCGTAGTCCGGCCGATATGTTTTCTCGATCCTTTGTTTTCCCCCTGTACATTGAAGGCGCAAGGGGCCGAAATCACCGGAATAGCCAACCGCTCCTTTCTTCTTACTGGCCTTTGGTAGTGTTCCCAAATTTGGCGTGTCGTCCATTTTTTCGCGCTAGTCTCGCCGCTTGTCCGGTTCCCAGCGATCTTGTGTGACTTATTAGCTGGCCACATCAACCAAATGTGATCTTCATCGCAAACGGTTTCCCGTCCATCCGCCCACGTCAGCTTATACAATGGCTGGCGCCCGCGATCATAACGAGCGATGATGTGCTGTACCGTTCCATCCGTTGCGCAAAGTGCCGAACCGACTTTCAGGTCTCCAATCTGACGCCACCCGAAAGGCGTCAGCACCGGCTGGCTTTTCCTGACCCCTTTACCGCCGCCGCCTGCGCCTCCATAGAGGAGGATGTCGGCCATGCTGAAATAGGCGTCGGTCTGCGGCCCCGGGTTGGGCACCCACTTGACGCCCTTGAGGCCCTCGCCGACCTGCGCCTCGATCTGCGCCAGTGCCTCCGGCGGCAACGCCGCCAGCTTGGCGATGACCGCCTCGATGGTTTCGGTCACATCGGATCGCCGTGGATGACGTAGAGGCTACGCATGAACGCGAACGCTCCTTGCTCACCGTTGAGCGAATGGACCTCCACCGCCTTGTCGTTAAGCTGTTGCCGCCCCTGCGCGATCTTGGCTTCGAGCTCGGCGATTTTCTTGTCAACGTCAGGCACCAATGGCTTTAGGTCGCCCTTCAACATCGCAAGCTGGCCTTCCAGGCCATTGACGTTGGCGCCGAGAATCGTGTGCTCGGAGTGCTTCTGCGCCAGCAGCCCGCGGATGTACCGCAACTTGAACTCGCAGGCTTCGGCCAGGTGCGTCTCCCAGCTATCCGGGTAGGGATTCGGGTCGCGTAGCAGGCCGCAGCCCTTCGGCAAGTGTATGTTGATCCCCGCCAGCCGCGCCAAGTGCAGAAAATACTTGGCGCCCATGAACTGCACCCGGTATTCCTCACCCGATTCCAGGTCGATCCCCCAGCATCCGATGTCGGTCGCGTTTTCTTCGATGGCGAGGCAAATGGCGTAGGATATCGAGGACGAAAACCACATTCGGCCGTACTTGGCGAACATGGCGCCCTGCGGGTAGACGAAGTTCGCCTCGCAGCCGACCAGCGGCTCCAACGTCCAGATTTGCCTCGGCGGCTTCTCCTTGCGAAGGGACTCAATGTAATCGTCGAAGCCCTCCAACCCCATCGGGTTGGGATCGGCCTTCCTCGCCTCGAACGCCGCGACTAGGGCTTGATAGGGTTCCTTGACACCGGGTGGCCAGGCGTTCTTGTCGCCCCCGAGAAGCATCCCCAATTGATCGAACAGCCGCTTGGCGCCCACCGGCCAAGTGCCGGCGCCGTGGATTTCAAAGAGCCGGGACCAACGGTTCGCGTCCTTCCCGCCGGGGCCGAGCGTCCAAAAATCCCAGGACTCGTCGGCAAACGGAGCAAGCATCCGCGACGGGCAGGTTCCGAGGATGCCGATCTTCTTGGTAGGCAGGGGGTGGAGGTCGGGACGAACGCCTGGGACGACCTCCGCCCCCTCAACCGCATCAGGCATTACGTTCCACCCGTGAGCGTGACGGTCACCGTGCTGCCGCCACGACTGAGGACGGACCAGCGTGTCGTGCTTTCGCCGACCAGGAGAACGCCGACCCCGCGAAGATCGGCGCCCGTGAGGAAAATCTTGTCCCCGCTGGTGGAGCCGAACAGGATGGTCGTCGCGGTGCCCTGGATGGTGATCTCCGAGGCGGTGTTACGCCCAACGACGATCGACTTCATCAAACCGACTTCCGGTGCCGTCATCACGAAGAACTGCACCGTCGCCGCCGCCGTCGAAAGGATCGAGTGCGAGTAGTTTGCCATCGTGGTCGCGGTGGTTTCGGTCGCCACGACAACGGACTTGAGGTCTTGCACCGTGATCTCGGCAACGGTGGCGTTGAACAGGGTGATGGTCTCGTTGACGGTGCCCGCCGTGCTCAGGGTGAGCGCACGCGAGTTGACCGGCGCCGTGGCCGGGTGGCGGATCATCAGCCCGCCCGAGGAGGTGAGGCCGAACCGTCGGCCATGAAGGGAGGTGAGGATTTCCAGGACACTCATGGGAAGCTCCTTTGCTAGAGTGCTGTTGCTGCGGAGGAAGCGCCGAACAATCCGGCGGCGCCACCCGGCCCTTCCTGCAATTCTGTTTTAGGTTCCGCCGGTCAGCGTGATATTCGTCGCGTTCCAGCCGCCAACCACGGACCATCGGGTCGTGGATTCGCCTATCAAGACGACGCTGCGGCCCCGCACGTCGGCGCCGGAAAAGAAAATCTTGTCGGCGCTCGTGGAACCGAAGAGGATAGTCGTGGCGGTGCCCTGGACCGTGATCTCGCTCGCGGTATTCCTGCCGACCGAGATCGTCTTTTCGATGCCGAGGACAGGCGCGTACATCGTATAGGTGGCAGCGGTCGCGGTGGCCGTCGAAAGGATCGACTGCCCGTAATTGACCAAGGTCGCCGATGAAACCGTTGTCGCGTTGATGGAAACGTGCAAGCGATCGACGGTGAAGGTCGTCGAGTTCTTGATCAATCCAGTGGAGTCGATCACCAGCGCCTTGTTGCCGTCGCGATCCACTATGGCGTCGGTCGCCGACAGCCCGAAGCGCCGGCCGACGACATACTTGGTAATGGTCAATGCCATGGCGATTGCCTAGTCGGTGGTGTGGCCGGGCACCCGCCCGATTTCCTCGATGATCATTTTGCCGCCGATGATGATGGTGGCGGCGGGGGCGCCGAGCCGGAGTTGTAGGCGCTGGCCGAGTTCCATGACCGGCCGCTCGTCGCGATAGCGGTCAACGTGCGGACGCCAGACGAACGTCTGCTGAGTGTTCCATGGCTGGGAATGGACCAGCGCGGCCGCTGGCCCAGACGACCCCGGCGAGCTTGAGTTGATGCGTGCCGTGAAAAGCGCCGTGGCCTCGCTCATGGCATCGACGTTGACGGGGGCGATCAACTCCCAGGTTCCGGTCGCCGACCCCGAAGCCGAGAGCGTCGAGCCGCGGTATATCCCAACCGCCAAGGTTTCGATCGCCGACGACGACAGCGCCGCCGCGATCACCCCGAGGCCGACTTCCAACAGACGATAGTTGGAGAGGGTGCTGCCGGTGATGTCGAAGATGTCTTTGACGAAGGCACCGACGCTCACCGACGAGAACGACACGCTATGGACGTTCGACATTTCAATCTCCTACTATCGGTCTCTCGATCATGGGCGCTGCGCCCGCAGCGTTTTCTTGGCATCGTAGGCGGCAACGGTGGCGGCTGGCAGTCCGGCGGTCCCGATCTTGTCGATGATGTCCTCGATGTGCCGGTGCATCAGCCGGTCGGACTCGCGCACCTCCATTCGCCACTTCCCGCCCTCGGCCCATTCCTTCGCGCTGGCGACAGCGTTGGCTTCTTCCTCGGGCGTTGCCGGTCGTTCGACGACTGGCAATCCCGGCGCCGCAGGGAACGCAAGAACAGTCATGACAATATCCTCCTGAATAGATACGCAAAGCCAAGCGCCTGCCAGTTGCCGGTGGCCCAGTAGAGCCTAGCCGCATCGCAGGCGGTGGTGTTAAGGTCGAGACGCCCTCCGAAGTGAGACTTGCCTTCCGTATTCGCCGCCAAACCGTGCCTTGACAACCCCCACGCACGCTTGATAGTGGCCGCAACATTTGGTTGGATGAAGTGGATAAACCCGGTGAACCCCTCGTCTGCTTGGTTGCCGGCAGGCCCCCCTACCAACAGGGAGGTCGTCGCTCCATCGTTCTCGTCCTGGTAGTCCGTCGCCCCGACGAGATAAGAGGCCGCTTGGCTGAGCTGGCAGCGAAGGTAAACTGCGTCGTCAACCGGAACGCCGTAGTTGATTTCCACCATATAGCTATAGCCAGCGGCAAAGGCGAAGGTAAGATATTGGGTTGCGGTGATCGTGGTCGCGGCGACGAATTCCCAACCGGCCCCCGCCGCTGGCAGGTTCTTCGCAACCTTGCCGATCTCGCGTTGCAGCCCGCTCATGTTGAAATCCTGTTGACGTAGCCGGCGAGGAGCATGAGTCCGACGCTGGAAGAGGACGCGGCGAAGGCGGTGATGACGTTGGTGCTGGCGGAGATGCGCCAGCCGGGGATGACCGCGTAAGCCCCCTGACCGGTTGACGGCACCGTGAACGTGACGTTGTTGGCGACGATAGTCGATCCGAACTCGACAGTAAGAAGCCGATCGTGGCTTGAGTTGTTGACGGCCCAAATGTAAACTTCGTCGTGTTGTGCTGCCGTGGCGGCGGTGTGGACGGTTACGCCAGGACCGACGATCTGAGTCGAGGCGATGGGTTTTCCGTTCGACGAGCCGGAAAGAAAAACGCTGGTGAATGTTGCCATGGCATTACCTCACGAAAAAACAATCGTCGCCAACACGCGATTAACGCTGTCCGGGTCTTGGGCCGCGCAGGACGCGGCAACATAGGCACAGGCTGCGGCAACATAAGCCGAAGCAGCAGCGACGTAGGCCGAGGCCGCTGCCACGATGGCCGAAGATGCCCCAACGTAAGCCGAGGAGGCAGCGACGTAGGCCGAGGCCGCTGCCACGGCGGCGCAACTTGCGAACGTCCCGGCCGAGCCGGCGTTGGCGATGGCACTGGTCGCGGCGACGAAAGCCGACCCTGCGAACACCGCCGCCGAGCCGGCATTGGCGATGGCGCTCCCAGCCGCGACGAAGGCACAACCTGTGAACGTCACCGCCGAGGCCGCGTTGGCGATGGCACTCCCAGCCGCCACATAGGCCGAGGCCGCCGCAACGTAGGCGCTCCCTGCGGCAACGTAGGCGGACGCCGCCGCCACGGCGGCGCAGCTTGCGAATACCGCAATTGATGCCTGGGCCGCGAAGGCGCAGGAGGCGGCAACGTAGGCCGAGGCTGCGGCAACGTAGGCGCTGCCCGCAGCGACGTAGGCCGATGCCGCAGCGACGATTGCTGAGCCAGCCGCAACGTAGGCACTGCTCGCCGCGACATAGGCGCTCCCGGCGGCGACGTAGGCCGAACCGGCGAAGGTGGCTGCCGAGGTTGCGTTGGCAACCGCGCTTCCTGCCGCCACGTAGGCGCTCGCAGCGGCAACGTAAGCCGAGGCGGCGGCGACGTAGGCCGACGCCGCCGCCCCCGCCGCGCACGACGCGAACCCTTCCGCCGAGGATGCCGCCGCCACCGCCGCGATCACGTCGGCCGCGATGAAGGTGATGGCCGTACTGACGTTTGGCGTAACCGGGTCGGCGTTGCTCACAGTGTAGAACCCACCACCCTGGGAGGCCCCGGTGGAAACCCACACCAGCGTCCCGCTCAGAACGTCCCGCGCCCCGTCGAAGTCCTTAGCGCGGGACCACGACCCGGAAACCATGTCGTAGACGCCGTTCTCCGAGGAGGCCGTCTGGTTCTTCACCAGGACGCGGGTGTTGGCGCTTGACGTGTTGTCGGACGCTCCGAGGGCGATGCCGTCGATGGTCTGATAGCTCGACAGCGTGAGGTTGGCAGTGGACGCGACCCGGCAAGGCGATTTGATCGCCGCCCCGCCGAACACGGCGTTCGCCAGCCTGTCGGTCATCGTTGAGGCCATGTCACAAGATTCCCGATTTTCCGGTGTAGATGAACTGTTCCAGATAGAGCTGCCAGGACGCCAGTTGCCCGTTGAGGTGGCAGGCGCGGGCGTTGGCGTCCGCCAAGTCCATCATCCGCTTGGTCCGCTGGGCGTCGAGATTCTTGATGAACTCCAACGCCTCGTCGCGCACCTTTCCCTCATGGTTCTTGGTGATGTCCTCGGCGGCCCGGCTGGCGCCTTCCATGCGGTGTATCTCGGCCTTCAGGTTCTCCTGCTCCGTCACCTTCTCGGCGATCAGGTTGCGCATCATCGCCATGCGGTTGTGCATCCACAACGCCTCATGAGTCTCCCAGCGATCAGGGTACGGGTTGGGGTCTCGCAGCAGCCCGCACCACCGCGGCATCTCGACGGTCACCCCCATGGTGCGGGCCATGTCGATAAAATGCCGCG